>Ga0157369_10000166_pt1 | contig 93696 bp, 82 predicted proteins | sample C25metaG_FD_113461 | JGI IMG/M metagenome (GOLD analysis project Ga0157369, IMG submission 113461) | Corn rhizosphere microbial communities from Kellogg Biological Station, Michigan, USA - C2-5 metaG | ecosystem: Host-associated > Plants > Roots > Rhizosphere > Soil | place: USA: Michigan... | reverse complement strand
GTCCAGGACCGGCGCCAACCATTGCCCTCAACATTCGCCGCCCGTTACATTCAGGGAGGGCCCGGCGCCTTCGCCACGAACTACACGGTCTGGCGGGAGGGATTTGGTCATGGCGCCTGTGGCGCTTCGCTGGCATTGAACGGGTTTCTGCCTGTCGGCGAGATTGTGCGCTTCGACGAGCACGACAATCCAAATACCCTCCTCCCGTGTAACGCGTTGTGCTACGAGCCCCCCGCGCCCTTCCTCGCTGCGACGTCTTCCACCTCAACCACCAGGGACATCTATCCCCAGATAAGCACAGCTGACGTGGGAGGGTGGATGTACCTGAACCTCAACAATGGCGGCAGCACCGGCTACTCGGTCACCACACGTTTTGGAACAGTCAACACGGGGCCGGGCAGCATCAGCGTCCTCGCGCCTTCCGGCTCGCAAACAGTCGGTCCGCGTCCGAGCCAGAACTGGGTCACGATCACCATGTTCGGCAACCTCGGCACAAAGCATGTCGTCGCCGAGTTCGACGCCGCTTCGCTCGGCAACGGATGCGCACCGGCCGCCGTGGGCTACCGCACGATCAACCCCGCCGGCGGCGTCTTCGTCTGTCCGCCCGGAACAACTCTGTCGGACGGCACGACGGATCTCTGCAAAGGTACCAACATCAATCCGAAGCCGTAACCCGACGCTCTGAGGAAACAATGAGATGTGTACCGTTTCTACTGCTCTTCATCGCGACGTCCGCGTTCGCCGCCTCCCCGTCGACGGTCAACAACGACGACTCTTGTGATGTGACGGTCGGCCCCGCGGCCACGCTGCTCCTGCCGTACTTCGAAGTCGACTTCGTCAACCGGATACAGGACACGCTTTTCACGATCACGAACGTGACGCGCTTCCCGCAGATCGCTCACGTGACCATCTGGACGGACTGGTCTTACCCGGTTCTCACCTTCAACATCTACCTCACCGGTTACGACGTGCAGGGACTCTCGGTGAATCAGATCCTGGGCGGCGTTATCGCTCAGTTCAACGGCACCGGCCCGACCAACGCGCAGACGCAGCCGAACGGCGTTGGCTCGCTGTCCGCCGGCTTCACCGCCAACCCGAACTTCGCTCGTGACGTTTCGTTCAGGTGCGCGAACCAGCCTGGCCAGCTCAGCCCGACACTCGTCGCCGCGGTGAGAAGCGCTCTCACGACCGGCGTCTACAATCCGGGCGGGTCTGCAACATGCCCGAATGCAGTCGGCGGCGTGCACGCGAACGCGATCGGGTACATCACGATCGACGTCGTCTCGAACTGTACGCTGCAACTGGCGACCGACCCGCTGTACTACGCATCGTCAATCCTGTTCGACAACGTCCTGATCGGCGACTATCAGCAGTTAGGACCATCCCCGGCCGGCGAGCCCTTACTGGCGTCGTTCGACGGGGGCGTCGATCCTCTGGTCCATATTCGAGCTGTTCCCGAAGGCGGCGCCGGTGGATCGAACGTCAGAACGGCGCTGCCGTACACCTTCTACGATCGTTACACCCCTTCGCCGAGCCGGGCCATCGATCGCAGGCAGCCGTTGCCCTCCACATTTGCCGCGCGTTTCGTTCAGGGAGGCCCGGCAGCCTACAGCACGAATCTCAATATCTGGCGCGAAGGATCCGGCAGTGGAAGCTGCAGCGATGCCGGAACGTCATCAACAATGGGCGTCGCGGAAATCGTACGCTTCGATGAGCACGAGAATCCGTCCGTTCTCGGAACCGACCCGCTGATCGCGCGACCGCGGCTGCCGGCAACCTCTTCGACTTCCTCGTCGAATCCCCTGTACCCGGCCATGGTCAGCTCGGACGCCGGCGGCTGGTTCTATCTCAATCTGAACAACGGCGGCAGCACGGCCCGCCCCAGCCAGAATTGGGTAACGGTGACGATGTTCAGCACCACTTCCAAAGGCGCTCGACCGGCCGCTCAGTTCGACGCCGCCTCCCTCGGCAATGGTTGCTCGCCTGCTGCTTTTCCCACCTCGTCGGCACCGATCGGTCCTGCCGGCGGAGTCTTCGTCTGCCCGCCTGGAACGACGCTCACGAATGGGTCAATCGCGAAGTGTACGAACACCGCGGCGCCTCCCACCGCCGCTGTTGCTTCCGGAGAACGAAGGAGAGCAGCGAGAAGTACGCCGCCTCCGCCGTCGATCGACAACGACGACAGTTGCGATATCAAAGTCGGCCCCGCCGCGACGCTGCTGCTACCGTACTTCGAAGTCGATCTGACCGGTACGTCCGGACAGACGACGCTCTTCACGGTCACGAACGTCGCGCAATACCCGCAAATCGCACACGTCACGCTCTGGACCGACTACGCCTATCCGGTGATGAGCTTCAATCTCTTCCTCGGCGGCTACGCCGTGCAGTCGATCAATCTCGCCGACGTCCTCATACGAAATACGATCGTCTCGGCGAGCGGCATCACACCGGGATCGGTCTGGCCTGCAGCCAACCCGAATCTCCGCGCTTCGATCGATTGCGCCACGATTCCCGGAGTCGTGCCGGCGACCATCATGGCCGAGGTGCGCAGAGCGCTGACGACCGGCGGGACAAGCTCATGCAACCGCGCTGTCGGCGGCGCCCACGCGAATGCGATCGGATACGCGACCATTGACGTTGTGGCGAGTTGCACATCCCGCTCTCCGGCCGATCCGCTCTACTACGCGAACGACCTTCTTTTCGACAACGTGCTGATCGGCGACTACCAACAGCATGGACCGCATCCAGGCGGAACGACCGCGTCGTCGTTCGATGCCACCGGCAATCCGATGGTCCACATTCGGGCCGTGCCCGAGGGTGGAGGCGCGGGGTCGAACGTCGGCACCCGGCTGCCGTACACGTTCTACGATCGCTATACACCGTCCACAACACGGACGATCGATCGCCGCCAGCCGCTTCCGTCAACGTTCGCGGCACGCTACCTCGAGGGTGGTCCGGGCGCGTTCGCGACGAACTTAACCATCTGGCGCGAGGGCTTCGGCATCGGCAGCTGTGCGGATGCATCTGCGTCTGCAAACATGGCCGTTTCGGAGCTCGTCAAATTCGATGAGCACGAAAACCCCAGTACTTCCGCGCCCTGCAGCACTCGATGCCCGGCGCCACCACAACTGCTGCTGCCAGTCACCTGCTCGATCGAGACATCGGATTCACCAGCTGGCCCGGGATTCGTCGGCGACACCGGAGGTTGGATGTATCTCAACCTCAATAACGGAGGAAGTGCGAGCTACTCGGTGACAAAGGAGATCGGAGGCGAACGGCTTCCGACGAATGCGCGCACGAATCTCTCACCCATCAATTCGGGGACTGTTGGCCCACGCCCGAGCCAGAATTGGGTGACCGTCACGTTGTTCGGCAATGCTGCTGGCGGGAACCGCCTGACCGGCGAATTCGACGCAGCCCCCCTCGGTAACGGCTGTTCGCCGGCAGCTACATTGTTCACCCTGATCGCCCCCGCCGGCGGCGTCTTCGTCTGCCCGCCCGGCACGACGCTGACGAACGGATCGACGCAGCAGTGCACAGGCACCAACATCAATCCGCCGCCTTGATGATCAGCCGCGAAAGAGGAACGATCGGTAGAGGTAATCGGCAACGCCGCGGATGATGTAGATGGCCAGCAGGAGCAGCAGCGGCGACCAGTCGATGCCCGCGGTTTTGTGCGGCGGCACGAGGCGGCGGAACGGGCGCAGGAATGGGCTGGTCATGCGCGTGAAGATGTCGTTGAGCTGATTGAGGATTACGTAGGCCTGTTTGTAGCGCCAGCGGAACGACGTCTGCGCGGCAAAAAAAAGCAGCCAGGAGATGATCACCCAAACCAGGACGATCCACTGGATGACCTCGAGGACGATCAGGAAGGCGTTGAAGAACGGCGTGATGAGTCCCATTTATCCTCGACTTCCGAAAATGGCGCGGCCGACGCGGACGATCGTCGATCCTTCCTCGATCGCCGTTTCGAAATCTTCGCTCATGCCCATCGACAAATGCCTGAGGCCGAGCGCGTCACGCATCGACCGCAGTTCGCGGAAGTATGGACGCGACTCTTCCGGGGTGCCAATCGGCGGGATGGCCATCAGTCCGATCACGTGCAGCGACGGCAACGCCGACGCCTGTTTCGCGATCGATTTGACGTCGCCGCGGGCGATACCGCTCTTCTGCGGCTCGTCTCCGATGTTGACCTGCAGCATGATCTCGAGACGTTTGCCCTGATTCTCCGCCGCGCGGGCGAGCTTCTCCGCGAGGTCGAGAGAATCGACCGCCTGAATGACGTCGAACAGCTTCACGGCATCCTTCGACTTGTTGGTCTGCAGATGTCCGATGAGGTGCCAGCGCGCGCTGCCGTGAACGAGCGGCTTCTTGTCGCGCGCTTCCTGCACGCGGTTTTCGCCGACTTCGGTGATGCCGGCCTCGATCGCTTCGTCGACGAACTCCGCCGGGAACGTCTTCGACACCGCCACGAGCGTTACGTCATCGCGCGAACGTCCGGCGCGCTCGCACGCGCGCGCGATGCGCGCTTCGACCTCGGCCACGTTCTCACGAATCGACACGGCGCCGCTCGATCCATCGGTCATTCGGAGTGCGCTCGGGACGGTCCAGCGCCGCGTTCGCGAGCCGGTCCGCGTCCTTGTTTCCGGCGCGCAGCGTGTGGCTGATCTTGAATTTCGGGAAGTGCCGCGTCATCGACTTCGCGCGCTCGTACAGCGGCACGAGGTTGGGATGCTTGACGCGATACTTTCCGAGCATCTGCTGCACGAGCAGCAGCGAGTCGGAAACGATTTCGACGTCCGTCGCCCCTTCCGACTTCGCCGTGGCCAGCGCTTCGAGCAGGCCGGCATACTCGGCGACGTTGTTCGTGGTGGTGCCGAGGAAGCCGGAGATCTCGAGGATCTCGCCGTCGTCCTTGCGCATGTAAACGCCGTACGAAGCCGGTCCGGGATTGCCGCGGCAAGCGCCGTCGACGTGGGCAGTGATCTTCAGGATGGGGGCGTCTCCAGGTAAAGAATGCGGCTGCAGCCTTCGCAGTGAACGAGATCGCCGCGCTTGAGCTGCTGCATCACCGCGGGACGGACGCGCGTGCGGCAGCCGTTGCACGAATCCGCGACGACCTTGGCCATGGCGACGTTCTGGCGCTGCTTGAAGATGCGATGGAACTCGCGGCGCAGACGTTCCGGAAGCGACGCTTCGATCGCCGATGCCTTCCCCTTCAACTGCTCGACCTCGGCGCGCAAATCTCCGAGTGAGTGCTGCCACGCGTCGTGCTCCGTGTCCCAGCGCGATTTCAGATCGACGTTGCCAGCTTCGAGATCGTCGTGCTGTTTCTGCAGCGCCTCGATGTCGGTCATCGACTTGAGCGTCGAGTCCTCGAGCTCTTTGACGTGCTTGCGGGTGGCGTCGATCTCTTTCCACGCCGCGGCGTACTGCTGCTGATTCTTCACCTGCATGAGCTGGCCCTGATACTTCTTCAGAAGCTCCTGCTGGTCGGACAGCTCGCCGTCGACGCGTCGCCGTTCTTTGGAGAGCTGTTCGATCTGCTCGCGCAGCCGCTCCATGCTGGAGTTCACGTTCTGCCATTCGCGGTCGACGGCGGCGAACGACTCCGGCTTGCTGGTCAGTTGTTTGTCACGATCACCGAGCTGCGACAGGACTGTTTGCAACTCCCAAAGCTTTTCAACGTCCTGATTCAACAATTGCCTCCAAAGACGGAAAAGGCGTTCCGGTATTGGAACGCCTGTGCGGGATGAGAATGCCGGACCGGTCGATCGAGCGTCGCGCCGGCGGCGAACGATCGTCCAGCCGGTCCGCGCCGGCAGGCGAGCAAATCGTTCGTCATGAGAGAGCTGATGCGCATCGTTGCCTGGTGGGTCCACCAGGATTCGAACCTGGGACCTGCCGGTTATGAGCCGGTAGCTCTAACCGCTGAGCTATGGACCCGGACGCGCGATTCTAACAAATGGGAGCGCGGTGTCGATGCTTTTCAGCGGAACCGCGAAAATCGCGCGACTGTCCGTTCAATCGACACTGTCGGCCGAGCCTTGGGCAACCAACGCTGCGGGCCGTGCCCGCCCCGCTAGTGGATCTCGACCCGATCGCCGACTTTCATCGAATAGCGCATCGCCACGATCTTGCCGGTCGCGGTGTGCGCGTTCGTCGTCAGGATACCGACCTGGCCGAGCACCTGATGCTTCTCGCCGGGTCCGATGTTGTCGCGGTAGACGGTGAGGAAGTCGCCGGGTTGAAGCTGGTCGGCTTGCCCGAGGTCGACCTGCACGAGCAGGCCTTCGCCGAGGGCTGTGTCCCATCCGCCCTGAGCACGGATGATGTAGCCCTTGCTCTTGCCGCTGGCGGACGAGCAGAACTCCGGCATGTCGGGGATGCGAGCGAGCGGGATGGGAATCTGCGGCATCGGTTTGAGACGCGCGCCGACACGAATGTCATCGCACGACTGCGTGATGATTCCTCGGGCGTGGTGATCGTCCGCGCAGAGGATGCGCACCTGGCCGGAGTACTCGTACTCCCGTCCGACGATCTGCGTGCGCTTGTTCGGGTGCGTAACGAGCTCGCCAGGCTGCACGATGATGTACGTGTCGCCAGCGACCAGTCCGGTGGCGGTGCCGCCGTTGAGAATCACCAAATCGCCGGTCGCGCCGCCGATGTCCTGCACGACGTTGCCCGGCTGATAGCGCATCTCGAAGTCTTCCCACGCCTGAATCGAGTTCGGCATCGGCTCCGCGGGATCGCCGATGTAGCCGTAGCAATAGATGTCGGCGTCGGTTCCAAGCGGGAGCGGCCGGCCGGAGCTCGCGCTCGGCTGAGCCTCCGCCGTGGCGTCGCCATTCGGATTGGCAGTCGGAGCCGGATTCGGTACGAGAGGCGGCGGACCGCCAGCCGCGATAGGAACGGCCTCGGAGTCGATCAGCAGGACGTCGCCGGGATAAATCCAGTGCGCGTCGGTAATCCAGGTGTTCGACTCCCACAACTGCGGCCAGCTGTAGGCATTCTTGAAGAACTGCTGCGCCAGGCTCCAGAGCGTATCGCCCTGCTTGATGGTGTAGGTCTTCGAGCCGGCCGGCCACGTGGCGGGATCGGGAGGGTTGTACGCCGTCCAGTGGTCGCCCGAGAGATGAAGCTCGCGCGGCGGATGCGAAGACGACTTCGGGGCCGCGCCGAACGCCGGGATGGCGGCCACAAGCAGGAGAACGGGAACCACCACCCTACGCACACTGACCATTTTCCCCTCCCAACGACTGTCGAGGTCGCGAAACGTTATCGCAAGCAGGCGTTTGCGGTCAAGTTCCGGAAGGGAAGGGAGTTGCGGGCCGGCACGGCCGGCAGCGTTCGTTGCCCGAGGCTCTGCCGTCGAAGTGGTGACGAGGTTTCTGTCCGCGCACAGTCTCAGCGGGGACGGCGATTACCGCAGCGTCATCACCGCATCGTCGCCCGCCAGCGCCGCGCCATGCTGATCGTCGAACTTCTTCAGCTCCTGCTTCCGCTTCTCGTAGCGCGACATGACCTTCTTCACATACGAGCGGGTTTCGCGGAATGGCGGGACGCCGTTGTAGCGGCGGACATTGCCCTCGCCGGCGTTGTAGGCGGCGATGGTCTTGGTGAGATTGCCGTCGAAACGCCCGTTGAGGTACTTGAGGTACTTGGCGCCGGCGTCGACGTTCTGTTCGGCGTTGTAGAGGTTCCGCGCTCCCATCCAGCGACCGGTCTTCGGCATCAGCTGCATGAGACCGCGCGCGCCGACCTGCGAATGCGCGTTCGTCTTGAAGCGCGACTCCGTTTCGACGACGGCAGCGACCAGCGCCGGATCGACGTCGTACTTCTGCGCCTTGGCGTGGATGATGTCGCCGAACGGCACGGCGTTGGCGAAGAACTCCTTGCGGATGGCGACGTTGATGCGCTGCATCTCGCGATGGAACACGTCCTTCGGCTGGGCGTTAGCTTCCTCCGCAACCGGCGCCGTGTCGGGAAGCCAGGCGTCGTCGAAAAGTCGGATGCGGCGCGTGACCAGGCTGTCGGGCAAGGTGCGCGAGAGCTTGAAGAGGGAGTTGCCGGCGAAGTCGTCGCCGAGCTTGGCCACGACCTTCGCGTGCGAGCCTTTCTGCTGGACGACCTTGACGTTGTCGAGGTCTTTCAACACGAGGAAGTGGACGCCCTGAAGCGCCTCCGTGACGCCGCCGACCGACAGCGCCGCGCCGAGGAGAAGCGTGGCCGCAGCCCTGCCGCCGATCCAGTGCAGCGTGCGGTGCGACTGCGCCTTGCGGCGCATTCTTGCCGAACGCGTAGACAGTGAATTCGTCAGCAAGCGCTTTTTCGTGGGCATCGGCCTCCCTCAGTTATTTTTGTTACGAATAAGATTGGTTTCGACGCGGTGGGAAACCAACCAGGGTGGGAGGTTATGCCGCGCTTGGACAAGCAGCACCTTGCCGAAAGCGCGCCAAGTTGTTGAGCTGAGGAAACTTATTCGCCGAATACGAAGGCTGAAAACTTTTCGATCCGGCAATCCTGAGCCCGCCAGGCATCCGGCGGCAGTCCCGCTTTGCGGCAGGTATGCTCCAGAAATGTCTGGCGACCCCATCCGTACTCGGTTGCGACCTGTGGCAGCAACAGGCCTGCGTACGGCCCGCGGCTGATGATGAGACCGTCGCGTCCTACGACGATGTCCTCAATGTTCGTGACCCGTTCGATCGGACCCATCACCGAGATTTCGAGCTCGAGTTGTTCGAGCTCTCCGGGCGCAAGCGGCGGAAAGCGAGGATCGCGGAACGCCGCCGAAATCGCGCTCGACGCCACCGCTTTGTACAGCGGTTCGACGGCCTGGATGGAGCCGATGCAGCCGCGCAGATCGCCGTCGCGCGTCAGCGTGACAAACGCACCGGCTGGCTTTCGCAACGTCTCGTCGACATCCTCCGCTTTCCAATCGGGCGACCGGCCGGCGAGCACGGCCGCGATCGATTGCCGGGCGATTCTCAGGAGCGTTTTGCGTTGCTGTTCGTCAAGTTCGAACATCATTCCATCGGCGTCCGCGCGCTGCGGATCAGCATCAGATTGCGGATGTACACGATCAATGCCGGAGCCTGGCCGAGGACGATGACGGGATCGCGGCGGAAGACGCCGTAGACGGTCATCAGGACGCCGCCGGAGAGCGACAGATACCAGAACTCCACCGGCACGTGGCTGGCCTTGCGGCGCTCCGAGGCGATCCACTGCACGAGAAAGCGCGCCGCGAAAAGCGCCTGCGCGATGAAACCGAACGCGGCCAGAAGGTCCCAGTGCCATGTGCGGGGATCGTAGGGGTGCATGATTTTTTCCGAAGTTTATCCTGCGGCGAAGCGCGCAGGATCTCCGGTGGCGCCGCGCGAAACTGCAAATGTTGAATGCTGAATGTTCAATGTTGAATGTTGAATGTTGAATGTTGAATGGAACCGCAGGCCCGCGATCATTCACCATTGAACATTCAACATTCACCATTCAACATTTCGCTTTTGACTCACTCTTCGTGCACCCGATACGTCAAAACCCTCTTCGACATCCATCGCACTGCCACGCAATCGGCCAGTCCGCGAAAAGCGCGATTCATCGCCCCGTACTTGGAAACGCCGAACTGCCGCGCACGATGGTTCACCGGCATCTCCACCACCTTGTAGCCGTGCATGCGCACCAGCGTCGGCAGAAAGCGGTGCATGCCGGTGTAGAGGCGGATGCGATCGATCGCCTCGCGCTTCACCAGCTTCAGCGAGCAGCCGGTGTCGGTGATGTGATCGTTGGTGATCCAGTTGCGGACGCCGTTGCCGATCTTCGACTGCATCCGCCGCGACCAGGTGTCGTGACGGTTCACGCGCACGCCGATGACCATGTCCGCCTTTTTCTCTTCGAGCGTGCGCATCATGGCCGGGATGTCGGCCGGATCGTTCTGCAGATCGGCATCGAGCGAGACGACGAACGTTCCGCGCGCCGCGCGCCACGCCGCATCGAGCGCCGCCGTCTGTCCGCTGTTTTTCTCGAACGCAAGGACGCGCAGCGTCGGATGTTTGTCCCGGCTCGCGCGGAGTACTTCCAGGCTGCGATCGGTCGAGCCGTCGTCGACGGCCACGATTTCGTACGGCCACTTCCCGTCCAACGCCTTCGCGATCTCGTCGAGAAGGATGGGGATGTTTTCTTCCTCGTTGTACACGGGAAAGACGACGGAGAGCTCAGGCATCGATCGGAGTTTAACCTGTCAGCTTCACGCCGAAGGCAGTCTCGAAATTCGCCGTCGTGATCGCCGCCACTTCCTCGACCGGAATCCCCCAAAGCGTCGCCAGTAGCTCCGCCACCTTGATCACGTAGGCCGGCTCGTTGTCGCGTCCGCGGTAGGGAACGGGCGCAAGAAAAGGCGTGTCGGTTTCGATCAGCACGCGGTCGTGCGGCAGCGCCTTCGCGCACGCGCGCAGCGGCTCGGCGGTGCGGAAGGTGACGATGCCGGAGAAGGAAATGTAGTAGCCGGCGTCGATGAACTTTCGCGCGATCGCCTCGGACTCCGTGAACGAATGCAGAATCCCGCGCGCACCGCTGTTCGACAGAATCGCCACCATGTCGTCGGACGATTCGCGGTTGTGCACGATGATCGGTTTGTCCATCCGCTGCGCCAGATCGAGATGCCGCTCGAAGACGGCGATCTGCGTCTCGCGCGGCGAGTGCATGTAGTGGTAGTCGAGTCCGCACTCCCCGATCGCCACGACGCGCGGCTGCGCCGACAGCCGCTCGATTTCCGCGAACGCCGCGTCGTCGCAATCCTTCGCCTCATGCGGATGAAATCCGACCGCAGCCCAGACGTCGTCATGCTTCTGCGCGACGGCGACCACTTCCGGCGCATCCTCCAGCTTCGTTCCAGGAACCACGAATCCGCGAATGCCCGCCTCACGCGCGCGTGCGAGGACGGCGCCGGCGTCAGACATGGTCAGGTGGCAGTGGGAATCGGCGAAGATCAAACGCGCTCCACCAACAGCGAAAGCCCCATGCCGCCGGAAATGCACAACGTCGCGAGGCCGAGCTTTTTGTCGTGTGACGCAAGCGCGTGAAGCAGCGTCGTCGTGATTCGCGCGCCGGTTGCTCCGATTGGATGCCCCAACGAAATCGCGCCGCCGTGGACGTTGAGTTTGGCGCGGTCGAAGTGCAGTTCTCGGTCGCAGGCGATCACCTGCGCGGCGAAGGCTTCGTTGAGCTCGATGAGGTCGATGTCGTCGAGCGCCATGTCCGTGTCGGCGAGCAGCGCGCGTGTGGCAGGGACGGGGCCGATGCCCATGACTTTCGGATCGACGCCGGCCTGCGCGTAGCCGACGATGCGCGCCATCGGCGTCAGGCTGTGGCGCTGGACCGCGTCGGCCGAGGCCACGAGCATCGAGGATGCGCCATCGGTCACGCCCGACGAGTTGCCGGCGTGCACCGTTCCATTTTTGCGAAAAACCGGCGGGAGTTTGGCGAGCGAGCCGAGGTCGGCGTCGAAGCGCGGATGCTCGTCTTTGTCGATGACGACGTCGCCTTTGCGGCCGGACACGATCACCGGCACGATCTCGTCGCGGAAGCGGCCTTGCTCGTACGCCGCTCCGGCGCGGCGCTGCGTTTCGACGGCGTACGCGTCCTGCTCGTCTCTAGAAATGGCATACCGATCGGCCAGCGTCTCCGCGGTCGCGCCCATCATCTCGTCGGCCAGCGGACATAGAAAACCGTCGCGATACATCCCATCAATCACCTCGGCGTCGCCCATGCGATAACCCCAACGGGCGCGCGGCAAAAGATACGGCGTGTTCGACATCGACTCCGTGCCGCCGGCGAGGACGATGCTGGCCTGGCCGAGGCGGATCTGATCGGCGGCGTTCATGATCGCGCGCAGGCCGGAGCCGCAGGCCTGATTGACGGTGTACGCGGGAACTTCGTGGCGCAGCCCCGACTTGATGGCGATCTGGCGCGAAACATTCGGGCCGACGCCGGCCTGGCGTGCGTTGCCGAAGATCACTTCATCGATCGCATTCGGATCGACGCCGCTGCGAGCCAGCGTCGCCTTCGCACTGGCGATTCCGAGGTCGGCGGCGGTGAGCGACGACAATCCGCCGCCGAATTTTCCGATCGGCGTGCGGACGGCGGCGGCGAGATAAATCGTTTCGTTCAGCTTCGGCATAGGGCGTTCACGGTGTCGGCGTAGGTCTGCACCGACTGCAACAAATCCTTCTTCCCGATTTTCTCATTGGCGCCGTGCGCGTCGAGGATCGACCCCGGCCCGAACAGCAGCGGCGTGCCGAGGGCGCCGAGGTGCGGCACGTCGGTGTTGAAGGCGACCACGCGCGATTCAAAACCGTCCGGAACTTTCATCCGCTGCGGCGGATTGCCGCGCGAGACGGTGATCGTTCCGCCGTGACGGGCAATGATCGACTGCAGTTTCGCCTGCACGATTTCCGGCTCCGTCACCGTGCGAAAAATCATCTGGCACTCGGCCTCGGCAGGAATGACATTCGGCTTCTCGCCGCCGCGCACGACGCCGACGTTCACGGTGGTCTGACCGAGATCGTCGTCCGATCCCCACTTCGTGGCGTTGATCTCGGCGATGGCCGCAACCATCTTGTTGATGGCGGAGTCGCCGCGCTCGGGATACGCGGAGTGGCCGGCGATGCCGTCGAATCGGACGAAGCAGGTCAGCGCGCCTTTCGATGCGCGCGCGAACGTCGACTCAGTCGGCTCGCCAACGAGCACGAATTCCGATCCGAGGCTCGCAAATTCTTTGTTGGCCATCTTCGCGCCGATCGAATCGGTCTCCTCGCCGACGACGAAGAGGTAGGCGAAGTCCTTCATCCCATCGGCGCGCAGCCGCTCCCCCGCCGCGATCATCGCGGCGATGATCCCTTTCGTATCGCACGCGCCGCGGCCATACAGAAACTGCTCATCCTCGGAGGCCGCAAACCACGGCGGCACGGTGTCGATGTGGGAGTTGACGACCACGCGTGGCCGTCCGCCCGCCGCGGCGTAGACGTTGAAGCGCCGCTCGCTGACCTCGTGACGCCGGCACGCGTACCCGAGCGCCGCCAGTTCGTCATGCAGAAAAACGGCGGCGTCGAATTCGTCTTCGGTCGGTGACGGGATGTCGATGAGCCGCTTCGCGAAACGAATGGCGTCGAACATAGGCGGCGGATTCTAAAGGCATTTCACCACGGAGACACAGAGCGGCCTTTGCCCGCAACCCAAGGCATGCTCCGTCGCCGTAGGCGGCGTAAGACCCGTAGACCCCGGCTTAGTCGGGATTCCTGAGGCGGCCCACGAATTGTGCGCGCGCTTAAGCGCGCTCACGAGGTTATCCGCGTCGCCCCCCATCTGAAGATGGGGGCTACGGGTCTTACGCCGCCTACGGCGACGGTTCGTGATGCCCTGGTTTCCGCTGGCGGTGTTCTCTCAGTGTCTGCGTCTCTGTGGTTTGAACCGTTCGCGCGGCAGTTCGAGGAACATCCCGGGAAACGTCGCGCGCATGCGCGTGAGGTCGGGATCGCCGGGCCACTGCGACCAGATGTCGTCGGCGAGCCGCTGCACTTCGGGACGATTTCGTTCAGCGAGCGCCAGGCCGATCCGCGTCAATTGCTGCTCGCGTGCATCGAGCCGGTCGGAGTCGGCGAGCGCAAGATTCATCTCCTCCGCCGCCGGAATGAGATTGCGATTGAGGAGCGCGATCTCGCCCATCCGAAAGTGCGCCTTTGCGTAGTGCGGATCCTGATTCAGAACGCGATGGAGCGTCTTGCGCGCCTGCTGCGCGTCGCCGCCGAGGATCTCGGACATCGCGTTCGCGTAGAGAACATCGGCTTTTGGTTCGCTGGCCGGCTGCGGCGCTGGAATCGGCGCTACCTCCTCGGTCGTCGTTGTCGCCGGTTTCGGAACGGATGCTATTTCAGGCTTGTGTTCTTCGATGACCGCCGGCGGCGCGGTCACGTTCACGGAGGTCGTCGAGGGCGCAACGGGTTTCGGCGCGACCGTCTGCGTCACCGCCGGCGCTGCGGAACGACGCGTCGCGATCACTCCGGCTGCAGCGGCGATCGCAATCACCAGTACGACAATCACCGCGGGCAGCGCGTTGCGACGCTTCGGCTGCGCCGGCTCCTGCACCGTCTTCAATTGCGATCCCGTAAGCAGCGTCGGTGTCGCCGCCGTCACCGCAGTCACATTCGTGTACGGCGCCGTCTTCGCGCGGCCGATTTGCGCATCGAGCGCGGTCACCAGCTCCGCGGCCGTGAAGCGTTCGGCGGCATTCTTCCGAAGGCAGCGCTGGATGATCTCGTTCATCCCCGGCGAAATCCCCGGATTCACCGACACCGGCTCGGCAGGATCGTCGCGGATGATCTGCGTCATCGTCTCCGTGATCGTCTCGCCGCCGAATGGCCGGCGTCCCGTGGCCATCTCGTACAGCACCACGCCGAGCGAGAAAACGTCGGCGCGGCCGTCGATCGTTTTGCCGAGGGCCTGCTCGGGCGACATGTAGTGGATCGTGCCGAGGATCATCCCCTGCTGCGTGACGAACGCGGTGGGCGTGTCGGAGGAGGTCGCGCCGACGATCCCGACCTGCTTGGCGATGCCGAAGTCGAGCACTTTGACGCGATTGCCGGCCACGATGATGTTGTCCGGCTTGATGTCGCGGTGCACGATCCCTTTCGCGTGCGCCTCGGCCAGCGCATCCGCGACTGCGCGCGCGATGCGGCAGATCTCCGCTTCGGAAAGTCCGCCGCGCCGGATGACGCGCGTCAGCGAGTCGCCTTCCACGAACTCTTCGACGATGAAGATGTGATCGCCGTCCTGCTCGATCGAATGAATCGTGGCGATGGAAGGGTGATAGAGCTGCGCGGCCGTGCGCGCCTCGCGCTTCAGCCGCGCGGTAGCCTCGACGTCGGCGACCACGCTCGGCGGCAGCACTTTGATCGCAACCGTGCGCCCGAGGCGCGTGTCCTCGGCGCGCCAGACCTCGCCCATCCCGCCCGCGCCGACGCGAGCGAGGAGCAGGTACGGACCGAGGTGTTGGTCAGGCGCGAGCATGGATCGGGCGCATTGTAGCGCGTCACCGTGCGATGACGGCACGTCCGTCAGCGAGGTCAAGTGCTTTTGCGGCAATTACTTAGCGGCTTGAATCGTTTTCGGACGGCGTGAAGCGGATTGCCGTCGTCATCATTAATGTATTGCTCGCGGTCGCGGCGCAGGCGGCGAATGTCACCTTCGTGACGCCGCAGAACGGCGCGCAGACGATCGGACCCGCGTTGATCGAAATCACGACCTCGGCTACGAACATTGACCGGGTCGAGTTCTCAGTGGATGGCGTGTTGGCGGGCGTGGCGCGCAAGCCGCCGTATCGGATCGCGCACGACTTCGGTACGTCGCTGGCCGCGCATTCGATCACCGCGAAGGTTTGGTCGAACGGATTTCGGAATTCGGACGAAGCCACGATCAGAACCGCGGCGCTGACGGCCGGCGAAACGATGAACGTCGACGTCGTCGAAGTGCCGATGCGCGTGCGTTCCGCGCAGCGGCTGCAGGCGAGCGACCTGCGCGTGACGGAGAACGGGATTCCACAGACCATTCGCGAGCTGCGCGCCGATCGCGGAGCGGCGCGGTTCGTTTTCGTCGTCGACCGATCGCTGTCGATGGGCGATGGAAAGCTGGACGCCGCGTTACGCGCGATCGCGGACGAGTCGTCGCTGCTGCGCAACGACGATCGGATCGATCTCGTGCTCTTCAATCACAACGTTACGAAGGCGCGGCCGGTCGGACGCGGCGAGCAACTTCCATCGGTTCCTCCTTCCGGCGGCACCTCGCTCCGCGACGCTCTGGCGTCGATCGTCACGCGCGAGCGGACGTACGCGGTCGTCATCACCGACGGCGGCGATCGCAACAGCGCGACTTCCGAGAGCGCTGCGCTGCGCGCGATCAGCAACACGAAGATGATCGTCGACGCCATCGTCCTCGGCGCCGCGTCCAACTTCCTTCGCGAGGCCGCGAAGAACACCGGCGGCACGCTCGTCACCGCCGACGCTTCGACGCTGCAACACGCGCTGCACGCGCTGATCCTCGACATCAACAGCCGCTACACACTCGACTACCAGAGCCACGGCAACGGAGCGGGATGGCGCAGCATCGTCATCGCGCCGCAACGGCGCGGGATCGAGATCGTCAATGCGCGGAAGGGGTACTACGCACGATGAGACGGCTGCTGATCGCGATCGCGTTCGTTGCCATCCCCGCGTTCGCGCAGACGACGCGCATCGCCTCCGACTTCGAGATCGCGCAGATGCAGCAGCAGTTGGCGCGTTCGCACGATTTCCTCTCGCAACTCTCCGGTCATCTCAACCTCGGCGACGCGCGTCTCACGCGCGGCGAAAGCTCGCTGGCGCGGCGCGAATACGCGCAGGCGTACGAGCTTGCTGCGAACGAGCGTCTCGATGCGAGGCGCGCCTCCGATCTGGCGCGTTACGTCACGGCGACGTCGTACGCGGCGCTCGCCGAGGGAAAGCTTGGGCGTGACGCGCATGCGTTCGAGTTGTCGGAGGAAGCGATCCGCTACGAAAGCGGCGAAGCGAAAACGTGGAACCTCTACGCGAGCACGATGGCGCTCCTCGGCAAGCCTGCCAAAGCAGCGAGCGCGTCGCGCAATGCGGTCGCGCTCGCGCGGCGCGATCTCGCGCAATCGCCCGGCCTCGACAATCGCCTCGACCTGGCAGTTTACGAGTACGCCCTCGCCTCGGCGTTGAACGAAACCGGACAGACGCGCGAGGCCGAGCAGCTGCTCGTGGAGGTCACGTCATCTCTTCGCTCGCCGGACTTTGATTTTGTGCGCGCGCAGATCGCGCATCTCGAAGCGTTCGAGTCGTACTCCTCGCCGCGCGGGCAGGCGGCGGCATACATCTCGTTGCTGAATCGATCGCAGTTGCGGCTGGCGGCGCTGTACGAATCGCGCGGCGACGCGGAACGTGCCCGGCAGCAGTACGAGAACGTGCTCGCGGCGCGCAGCGATGATCCGACGGCGCTGGCGGCAATCGCGCGGTTGTCGCAGTCCGGCGAGCATTTCGCGGAGGCCTTCGACGCGAATCCGTTCTCTCTGCCGCTTGTGCGCGATTACCAGCGCTACCTTGCCACGCATCGCGGCGACCAGGCCGAAGGAGATTCGGCCGGCGCGCGGATGCGGCGCGTGCTCATCGCCATGAATCGCGGCGAGTTGCAGACCGCGAAGACGACGCTCGATCAGCTAGATCAACAGTTCCGCGACAACGACACGCTGCGCACGCTTCGCGCGGAGCTGAACAAACCGAGTGAAGCGCCGGCATTTCTTCGCACTGCCGTCGCGACTGCCACTCCCTCGGCCGCCGATCTCCGCTCGCTAATCGCGCTCTTCAACGACGACCGGCTCACGCCGGAGCAGCGGACGGCGCTCGACAAGTTGACGATGACGAATGTCGCGCAGTTCGACGACGCTCGATCGGAAAATCATCAGACGATTTTCGAAAAAGGGGACATCGACGGCGTTCGCTTCCGCTTCAGCGAGCCGATGGCGTTCAACGGCGACTTTGCCGCGCATGCGCCGCTTCGTCTCACCTACCGCGTCCTCGGCGCGACTAATGACGAGTTGTTGCTCGAGCCGATTCAACTGGAGGCGGCGCGATGAATAAAGCAGCACAGACAAGAGTGTCTGTGCCACACAGGCACTTCGTGCCTTTTCAACGGCTTCGAGCTGCCATTTGGCTAAAAACAAAGAGCCATGTGGCACAGACACTCTTGTCTGTGCTGCTGGTGCTCGGAGCAGCAGGAGCCATCGCCAAACCCATCGCCGCAACCAACCGCGGCATCGTCATCGCGCACGACAACGTCATCGAGCTCTTCGATCGAACCGGCAGAAATCTCATCTGGAAATCCGACGGACTACCAACGCCGCAGAGCATCGCGGCGTCCAACGAACGAATCGCAGTTCTCGACCCGCTGGCGAACCAGGCGCGCATCGTCGAGCTGGCAACGGGACGCGGGACGACGGTGCATACGGGCGAGACGCCGATCGCCGGCGTCTTCATCGGACCAACGCTTTACCTCCTCGAGCGCGATGCCCGGGCTCTCGAACGGATCGGCGCGGACGGCACGAGAGCGTCCATCAGCACCGGCGCCGATCCGGCCTTTCTCCGCGCGGCGAACGGCCGGCTGTACGTCTACGCGCGCGGCGAGGGCGTGGTGCAGGAAGTCTCGACGTCGCCATTCGCGATCCGCCGCAGCGTGCGCGTGACGCCGTTCGCCTCGGACTTCGAGATCGACGCGAAGAACGCGTACATCGTCGATCCGCACGGCGCGAAGATCGGCATCGTCAATCTCGATTCAATGCAATCCGCCGGCAGCATCGACGTCGGCGCGGTGCCGGTGTCGTTCGCCTTCGCATCGACCGGTACCTCGCTCACCGCGCGCACGCTCGCCGTCGCCGATCCCTCGGCAAAAAAAGTGTGGATGATCGAAGGCGCACAATCGGTCACCCAGGCGTTCACGCGCGGTTTTCTGCGCGGACTGATCGGACTGGGTCTCTTCGGCGGCGGGACGTCAAACTTTCCGACCGGCGTCGATCGTGTGTTCGTCCGCGGCGCGCGCTGGTACGCCTTCGATTCGAGCAGCGGAACGCTGTATCGATTCACGAAATCGTCGAGCTCGGTGGTGGCGAAGAACATCCACGCATTCACCGTCGCCCCCGAGGGCGTTTTCTATTGGGACGACGCGGTACGGCGGTTGCACCAAGCGGACTAAAGAGAACGTCATGGCAGAACGAAAACCGTGTGTCCGATGCGAGCGCCCGATCGATGCAAACGCGCGCTCATGCGTCTATTGCAACTGGGATCAGGGATTGGCACGGCCGGTCGTGACCGCGCCACCGGTGGCAGCTCCCGCCTACGTCCCTCCGCCCGACACGCGCGTGCGCAACCGCATCCTCGGCGCGATCGCGTTCGTGGCGCTGGTGATCATCGCGTTCGTAGTCGGCTCTCTCGTGCATGGCTCCGATCCGTCGCAGGCAAAAGCGTCGCAGACGCCGGCACATCCGGCGGCGGCGCCGGCTGCGCAGGCCGAGGGAGGGCCACGGGCGAACGTGACGCTGGTTCCGGTGGATGGCGACGGCTCGATGCAATCCGAACCGCCGATCACCAGCGCGCCGGCGCAGGCGCCGAGCGCGGGCAACGTCGACGTGAACGGCGACCGCACCGACGCCACCGCATTGCCGTCCGGCGAATACTCGGCCGCCGCGCAACGCGCGAAGGCCGAGCGCGACGTCCGGACCGGCAACGGCATCATCGATCCGCGCACGATTTCCGGCGGCGTCGCTCCGGCTGCCGCTCCCGTCAATCGCGCCCCTCGCCCGGCGCCGCCGCGCGTGATCCACGTGGCCTCGGCGCCGCACACCCAACCGATTCCGCTGTATCAGCCGGTGCCGCCGTTGCACGTCGACCGCCCCACCAGCGCGCGGCTCTTCCTCACCGTCGGCACCGACGGCCGCGTCCGCGACATCGACATCGCGCAATCGATCCCGGGCGAGATGCCGCGCTTGATCGCGTCGGTGCAGAACTGGCGCTTCAAACCGGCCACGCAAAATGGCCAACCCGTGACATCGACGTTCTCGGTCGATATAAACGTGCGTCCGCAATGACCGTAGAGCCTCAGATCACCACCGATCGCATCGCCTGCGCGTCGTGCCGCCACGACATCGACGCGGCCGCGAAGCTCTGTCCGTATTGCGGCGCCGATCCCCGCACGGGGCAGAAGCCGGTCGATACGCAGGCGATGCTCAACGAGATGTTCCATCCGCGCGAGACGTCGGCCTCGGACACGGTCATCGAGTTCGCGCGCCAACGCCAGGGCGTGGTCATCACGCTCGGCGTGCTCGTCGCGATCCTCATACTCGCGGGCCTGCATGAATACGTGACCCGCCGCAACGCGCGCGACGTGTCATCCGCCGCCGCGATTCCGCTGACCGAGGTGACGGACCTCAGCAATCAGTCGGACGAGAACAAGCCGCTGCCGCTGCCGAATCTCGAGTTCCAGTTCGACGGCCATCCGCAGACGATGCGAACGTTCGTCGTCGAGCCCGGCGCGGTGACGCCGCCGGAAGTGGTCGCCGCACAACAAGCGGCGGCGCAAACGACAACGGCAGCGCCGGCGCAGCCGGCTCAGCCGGCGGCAAAGCCGCACTGAGGAGCGCTGGCGTCCCGTCTCGCTACGCACTCCTTGGCCGCTTGTTAATCGATACGCTTTCGGCGCCGCGCAACCTGCTATAACCGCCGCCGAATGCCGCCCGTCCTCCTCACCGCCGAACGCCTCACCAAGTCCTACACCTCCCGCCCGCTCTTCGAGAACCTCTCCTTCTCCCTTTTCGAAGGCGACCACGTCGGCCTCGTCGGCCCGAACGGCTCCGGCAAATCGACGCTGCTCAAAATCATCGCCGGCGAAGAGGAGGCCGACTCCGGCAACCGCGCCGTCCGCAAAGGCGTCCGCATCGGCTACGTTCCGCAGGACCCCGTCTTCGCGCACGGAAAGACGATCGAGGAAGTCCTCCTCGAAGCCCTGGAGAACGATCACCTCCTCGACGACTACGACAAGCAATCGCGCATCGCCATCGCCCTCGGCAAGTCCGGCTTCATGGATCGCACGCAGGACACCGCCACGCTCAGCGGCGGCTGGCGCAAGCGCCTGGCGATCGCGCGCGAGCTCGCTCGCGAGCCGGACGTGATGCTGCTCGACGAGCCGACCAACCACCTCGACGTCGATGCCATCCTCTGGCTCGAAGGTTTATTGAAAAGCGAACCGAAAGCGTTCGTCGTCGTCAGCCACGACCGCTACTTCCTCGAAAACACGGCCAAGCGCATGCTCGAACTGAATCGCCAGTACGCGGACGGCCTGCTCCAGGTCAACGGCCGCTACTCCGACTTCCTCGAACGCCGCGACGAAGTCCTGCGCAACGAAGCCGCGTACCAGGAAACGCTCGCCAACCTCGTGCGCCGCGAAGTGGAGTGGCTCCGCCGCGGCCCGAAAGCGCGCACGACGAAATCGAAGTCGCGCATTCAAAACGCCGAGGGATTGATCGGAGAGCTGAAAGAATCGAAATCGAGGAGCGCAACGAGCAGCGCCAAGATCGACTTCACCGCCTCCGAACGCAAAACCAAACGCCTCTGGCTCGCCCGCGGCCTGCGCAAGAAGCTCGGCGACCGCCCCCTCATCAACGACCTCGACATCCTCCTCACCCCCGGCACCCGCCTCGGCATCCTCGGTCCGAACGGCTCCGGCAAAACCACGCTCCTCCGCCTCATCACCGGCGAGCTGCCGCCTGACGCCGGCACAATCGAAAAAGCCGACTGGCTCCGAATCGTCTACTTCGAACAAAACCGCGAAAGCCTCGACCCGACGCTCACCCTCAAACGCGCCCTGGCCCCCGAGGGGGACCAAGTCGTCTACCGCGACCGAACGCTCCACGTAGCCTCCTGGGCCAAGCGCTTCCTTTTCCGACCCGAACAACTTGAGACCTCCGTGTGCAAACTCTCCGGCGGTGAAAAAGCAAGAATCGTCCTCGCGAGACTGATGCTCCAACCCGCGGATCTCCTGGTCCTGGACGAACCGACAAACGATCTCGACATCTCCACGCTGGAAGTCCTCGAAGACTCGCTCCTCGACTTCCCCGGCGCCCTCGTACTCGTCACACACGACCGCTACCTGATCGACCGCATCTCAACGTCGATCCTCGCGCTCGACGGCCGCGGCGGATCCGAATACTTCGCCGACTACGGCCAATGGGAATCCAACCGTCCTCGCGCCTCCGCGCCTCCGCGTGAATCACAATCGCTCGCGAAACCGCGCCCCAAACGCCTCTCCTACAAAGACCAACGCGAATACGACGGCATCGAAGCCGCCGTCCATGCCGCCGAGGAACGCCTGGCCGCAGCCACCGCCGCCGCTCACGACCCCGCCATCGGCGCGGATGCGGCGTTGCTTCAGCAACGCTTCGCCGAGGTTACCGCCGCAGAAGCGGAAGTGAATCGGTTGTACGCGAGGTGGGCGGAACTGGAAGCAAAACGCGCCTCCGATTAAGAAGAAATTCGCGGGAACTCGTCTACGGAATCAGAAGCGGAAGCTCAATCCTACCGAGCCGGTGAAGGCCGCATCGCCGGCGACCGTACCGCTTCTTCCGATGACCTGCTTCGCATCGAAGCGCAAGCCGAGGGCTGGACGAAATTGAAACAGCACGCCGCCGGAGACCTCGGGATCGATCGAATGCGTCGACACGCGATAGCTGTTCAGCTGGCTCGTGTTTCGGAAGGTGCCGCTCACGTACCTCACTCCGCCGCCGAGGTACGGCTTCCAGCGGCTGTCGGTGAAGAAGTGGTAGGAAACGGTTGCGTCGACCGGATAGAGCGTATTTGTGAACGAGGCATAGACCGGCTGTCCGGCCGGGCCAAACGTCGAGGCGCTTTCCGTGACCCGCCGGCTCATCACGGACAATTCCGCGGAAACGCGATTCGTGAACATGTGTGCAAACGCGGCTCCGTACGTGGCATCGACGTTCGTTCCGCTCGAAGACGAATAAATCACCGACACGTCGGAGACGAAGACGGAGACGCTATTCGCCGGGGTGGCGTGCTGTTGTGCAAATGCCGACGCGACGACGAACAGCAGCGAGACCGCAATGACGATCGATTTCCGCATGATTCCTCCAGCCGCAACGTTTCTATACACCCTTGGACGGAGGAGGAAGCGACACGTTACGATTGTCACAATGGTCGTTGACGACGGTCACACCCGCTCGATGATCATCGCTGCCGCCTCGCCGCCGCCGATGCAGATCGCGGCCATGCCGCGCTTCTTGTTCTGCGTTTCGAGGGCATGCATGAGCGTGACCAGGATGCGCGCACCGCTGGCGCCGATGGGATGTCCCAACGCCACCGCGCCACCGTAGACGTTCATCTTCTCGTGCGGAATGTTCGCGTCCTTCATCGCCGCCATGGCCACGACCGCGAAGGCCTCGTTGATCTCGAATAGGTCGATGTCGTCGACGGTCATGCCGGCGCGTTTCAGGGCGATGGCGATCGCCTTCGCCGGCGCCGTCGTGAACCACTCCGGTTCCTGCGCCGAGGTGGCCTGGGCGATGATGCGGGCAAGGGGTTTGCGGCCGTTTTTCTCCGCCCAGTCGGCCGACGCGACCACCAACGCCGCGGCGCCGTCGTTGATCTTCGACGCGTTCGCCGCCGTCACCGTGCCGCCCTCTTTCTGGAAGGCCGGCTTCAGCGATCCCATCTTGTCGAGCGGCGCCGCGAACGGCTCCTCGTCGTCGACGATCGACGTCGATCCCTTCTTGCCCGGCACTTCGACGACGGCGATCTCCTTCTTGAACTTGCCGGTGCGCACGGCGTCCTGCGCGCGGCGATACGACTCGCGCGTGAAGTCGTCCTGCGCCTCGCGGGTGAAGGTGTACTTTGCCGCGCAAAGCTCGGCGCAATTGCCCATGTGCTTGTCGCCGTACGGATCCCACAAACCGTCGTGGATCATGATGTCGATCATCTTGCCGTTGCCCATGCGGTAGCCGCTGCGGGCTTGCGGCAACGCATACGGTGCGTTCGACATCGACTCCATGCCGCCGGCGACGGCGACGTCGTATTCATCGCATCGGATGTCGTTCGCCGCGTACATCACCGCCTTCAGTCCCGAGCCGCAGACCTTGTTGATGGTCACCGCGCCCGCGCCGACCGGGATGCCCGCGCCGATTCCGGCCTGCCGCGCCGGCGCCTGTCCGACGCCCGCCTGCAGCACGTTGCCCATGATCACCTGCTCGATCTGGTCGGCCGATACGCCCGAGTTTTCCAGCGCGCAGCGGATGGCGATCGATCCCAGCTTCGGCGCCGCCATCGAGGAGAGTGTTCCCTGAAACGATCCGATCGGCGTGCGTGCGCCGCCGAGAATGACGATGTCTTTCATTGAGGCTCCTGTTCGTGGCCGCTGTCGAAAGCGGCGACGACATACTACATTCGGGCGCCTCGTTTAATGCCCTGCGCGCACCGCCGCGGCCATGATTCGGATCTCCTCGGCGACGATCGCAGGCGCTTCGAGCTGGACGCTGTGCGACGTCGCCACGTCGATCCGTTTCGAATGCGCCGAACGCGAGGCGATCTCGTCGTGGCTGGCGCGCATTCGGGCCTGGAATCGGGCGAACGTCTCGTCGGACCATCCGTCCGGCTTCGACCATTTCGCCGCGGTGATCACGACAAGCGGCACACCGATCCGCCGCTGTTCCGGAGTCATCGTCACCTCGCCATCGGGCAACGACCCTTCCGCGAATCGCGCCTCCCACCAATTGCGCGACGCGGACGCCGCTTCCAGCCTGGCGCGCAAGTCGGAAGGGAGCTCCGAGGGAAACTGCTGCACCGGCCACTTGCCGGTGGCCCGCCACTCCGCCATCTCCTTCGTCCGCCGCGCGCGGTGCGCCGCGGCCACTTCCTGCAGCGGCGGAAATGGCGGCAGCGGCATCTCGCCGTTCGACGGGTCAAGGGCGATGATGCCTGCGACCTCCTCCGGATGACGCCAGTAGTAACGCTGCACGAGCGACCCGCCCATCGAATGTCCGGCCATGATGAACGGCGGCTTTTCGCCGGCGCGGCGCAACAATTCGTGCAGGTCGTCGACGTAGCCTGCCACGCTGCGCGACGGCGGCGGGTTGCTCCATCCGAAGCCGGCCCGGTCGTACGAGCAGGTGCGAACGTCCTTCTTCAACTCATTCTGAACGAGCCACCAGGAGTAAAAGCCTTCGGCAGCTCCCGACTCCATGACCACCGTCGGAAATCCGCTGCCCATGCAGACCAGGTGCAATCGGCGGCCGCCGATGTCGACGAGTCTGCCGACCGGTTCGCTGCCACGCGAGCTGACCGCAGTGACGAGACAAACGAAAAGGATGACGAGCCGGCTGTTCATGCAGTTCATACGAATCAGCGGCTGCCGTGGTTGTCTGCTTCCCAGCGCGGCGATAGAATCCGCGCTCTGACCACGAGCTGCGGCCTCGCGTTGAGCGCCCCGCGCCGCGACCGCACCAACCAGCACAGGAGTCTTCATGTCCGTCACCTCGATCACCGACCGCCGAATCCTCGTCCAGCCCGCCGACGTTCACAACGTGCTCTCGCGGCACATGCTGGCCGACGGCTACGAAGTGGTCATGGACCTGGCCAAATCGAAAGGCTCCTGGCTTTTCGATGCCCGCCGCGGCCGCGCCGTCCTCGATTTCTTCACCAACTTCGCCTCGTGTCCCATCGGCTACAACCATCCGCGGCTCGACAACCCTGAGTTTCGCGATCGCATCGCCACCGCCGCCATCAACAAGCCAGCGAACTCCGACATCTACACGACCTACATGGCCGAGTTCGTCGAGACGTTCGCCCGCCTTGCCGTTCCTCCCTCCCTCAACAAGCACATGTTTTTCATCGAAGGCGGCGCCCTCGGCATCGAGAACGCGGTCAAGACGGCCATCGACTGGAAAATCCGCAAGAACCTGCGCAAGGGACTCGGCGAGCGCGGCACGCAGATCATGCATCTGCGCGAGGCCTTTCACGGCCGCACCGGCTACACGCTGTCGCTGACCAACACCGATCCGAAGAAGACGCAGTACTTCCCGAAGTTCGACTGGCCGCGCATCGACAATCCGAAACTGAAGTTCCCGATCGACGTCGACGTCGAGCAGCGCGAGCAGGCTTCTATCGCGCAGGCCAAACAATTTCTCGCCGAGCGCAAGGACGACGTCGCTGCCTTCATCATGGAGCCGATCCAGGGCGAAGGAGGCGACAACCATTTCCGTCCGGAGTACTTCCGCGCCATGCGCCAGCTGTGCGACGAAAACGACATGCTGCTCATCTTCGACGAAGTCCAATCGGGCGTCGGCCTGACGGGCAAGATGTGGGCGTTCCAGCATTTCGACGTCCAACCCGACATGATCTGCTTCGGCAAGAAGACGCAGGTCTGCGGCTTCGCGGCCGGCGAGCGCATCTTCGACATCGACGACAACGTTTTCGCCGTCAGCTCGCGCATCAACTCCACGTGGGGCGGCAATCTGACCGACATGGTCCGCTCGCAGCGCTACTTCGAAGTGATCGACGAAGAAGAGCTGGTCGACAACGCCGCCAACGTCGGCGCGTACTTTGTCGGCGAGCTGCAGCGCTTCAGCGATGAGTTCCCCAACCTCGTCTCGAACGTGCGCGGACGCGGCCTCATGGCCGCCTTCGACCTCCCCAGCGGCGAAATCCGCGACACCGCGCTGAAAGCATTCATGGCCAACGACGTCATGGCCCTCTCCTCCGGCGCCCGCTCCGCGAGATTCCGTCCGCCCCTGAACCTGTCGATGGACGAAGCGGCCGAAGGCATCAAACGGATGGAGAAGGCGCTGCAGGAGCTGGCGTAGCGATGTGGCACAGACGCTCCTGTCTGTGCTTGTGAGGCTTGCGAAAACCTCCGCAACTCGCGCCGTTTCAAAAGCACAGATAGGAGTGTCTGTGCCACACTCACCCGACGAATGAACCGCGAACAACTCACGCGCGCCGACTGGCTCCTCATCGCCGCGTGCGTTGCGGTCGCTGCGATCTCCATCTTCGTCGTCGTCAACTGGTTCGGCGCCGCGTTTCCTGAAGCCTCGATCGAATTCCGCTACGACCGCGGCTCGTCGGAGAAGCTCGCCGACGGCGTCCTCGCGGAGCAGCTCATCGACGCGCGCGGCATGAAGCACAGCGCGACCTTCGATTCCGACGACGAGGCGCGCATTTTCCTTGAGCGCTCCCTCGGGCTGAAGAAAACGAACGAGATCCTCAAACACGACGTCCGCCTGTGGGCCTGGTCCCATCGTTGGTTCCGGCCGCTGCAGGAGGAAGAGTTCCGCGTCGACATCGCGCCGACCGGTGAAGTGATCGGCTTCAGCGATCACATCCCCGAGGATCGCGCCATCAACTCGCCGGACGTGAATGCCGCTCGTTCAATCGCCGAGCGATTCCTCGGCACCATCAACGCCTTCAACGATCTGAAACTCGTCGCGCAAAGCGAGCGGCGACTGCCGAAACGGATGCAGCGCATCTTCACGTACGACTCGCAGAGCGTGCATCCCGCCGGCGCGCCGTACCGCACCATCGTCACCGTCGACGGCGATCGCGTCAGCAGCTTTTCGCGACGCATTAAAGTCCCCGAGGATTGGCAGCGTTCGTATCGCGAACTGCGCTCGAAGAACAATCTCGCCGGCAACGTCGACGTCGTTTTTCTCATCATCACGATGGTCTGCATCGTGGCCGTCTTCGTGATCCGTTTGCTACGCGGCGATCTGCAACTGCGCATGCTCCTCGGCATCGCCATCGCAGCAGTGATTCTGGTTACGGGCACGAGTCTCAACTCCTTCCCGAGCGCGCTGGCCGGCTACAACACCACCGAATCGTATCCAGCGTTTCTGGCGCGATTCGGATTCGGCTCACTCATCCAGGGCATCGGCGTGGCGATGATGCTGGTCGTCGTCGTCGGCGCCGGCGAAGTTCTCTTCCGCGAACGCCTCCCGAAAAAACTCTCCGTCGCACGCATCTGGAATCGCCGCGCGCTGACTTCGAAGCGCGTCTTTCTCGCCTTCATCGTCGGCTACACGCTGGTCGCCTTCTTCCTCGGATACCAAGTCGCGTTCTATTTGATCGCCGACAAATTCGGCGCGTGGGCGCCGGCCGAGGTGCCGTACGACGACATGTTGAACACCGCGTTTCCGTGGATCGCGGTGCTCTTCGCCGGATTCTTCCCGGCGCTCAGCGAAGAATTCATGTCGCGCGCATTCTCGATTCCGTTCTTCGAAAAAGTGCTGCGCTCGCGCGTCGCCGCCATCATCGCCGCCGGATTCATCTGGGGCTTCGGCCACGCAACCTATCCGAACCAGCCGTTCTACATTCGCGGCGTCGAAGTCGGCTGCGCCGGAGTGCTCATCGGATTTCTGATGATGCGCTTCGGCATCCTGCCGCTGCTGATCTGGCACTACACCGTCGACGCGCTCTACACCGCGATGCTGCTGCTGCGGTCGGGCAACAACTACTACATCGTCTCCGGCGGACTGGCCAGTCTCGTCTTCGCCATTCCGATGCTGATCTCGATCGCGCTCTATATCCGCAACAAGGGCTTCGTACCGGACGACGACCTCTCGAACGAATCGATCCCGATCAAACCGGTTCCCGAACGCATCGCCGAACCCGAACGGCCTGCGTTCACGTTCCCATCGATGCCGGTCACGCCCGTCAAGCTGCTCGTCTGCGTAGTGCTCGTCGCACTCGCCGCCGGAGCGATCGCGTGGAACCTGCCATCGATCGACGACGCCGTCGAGTACCGCATCACGAAAGAAGACGCCAAACGCATCGCCGCCACCGTCGGTCCTCCGCCCTCCGCCGCGATGCGCACCATCGCCACGCCGGTCGAAGGCTTCCGCTCCTGGGACCGCGGCTCCGGACGCGAGGAAGGCGGCGGACCTGGCGACTTCGACAACATCGCCGTCGACTACCTCCTCCGCCACGGCATGTCGATGCCGTCGCTCGTTACGGTGATGCGCACGAAGATTCCGACCGCGACCTGGATGGTGCGCGACTTCGCGCCGCAGGTGAAGGACGAGTACTTCATCGAAGTCGATCCGCGCGCGTCACGCGTGGCCGGCTATCACAAGTATCAGGATGAACGCCGGCCCGGACCGCGACTCGAACAGCCGCAGGCGCTGGCAATCGCACAGGCCGCGTTCGCGCGATTCGGCGCGGATGCACGCGCGTTCGACGTCAAAGAAGCGCTCAATTTCCAGCAGCAGAATCGCCGCGACTGGCTCTTTCACTTTCAGGAGCGCACGCCGCTCGCCGCCGACGCCTGGCGCCGCATCAGCGTGCGCGTCGCCGGCGCCGAGGTCACGCAATTCACGACCACCATCAAAGTTCCCGACAGCGTCTACCGTGAGCCGACCACGCTGCTCAACATCGTCTTCACGCTGCTGCGCATCCTCGGCGTGCTGGCCATCCTCTCGCTCGTCGTGGCCGGCTTCGTCATCGCCCTGCGCCGCCAGCGCTTCCCATGGCAGCGCGCGCTGCGCTGGACGCTGGCGCTCGCGATCATCCCGATTTTCTACGAGTTGGCGCGTTGGGAGACATCGCTCTTCAGCTACAACACGTCGATCACCTGGCAGACCTTCATCACCAATCAGACCATCAACATCATCCGCAACGTCGGCCTGCACCTCGGGATGATTTTCCTGGCCGTGGCCGGCCTCGCCTCCGCCTATCCCGAGGCCTTCCACCTCGCGCGCCGCGATGCGAGAGCGCGCCTCGGACGATCAGCAGCAATCGCCGCGCTGACCGCGATCAGCATCGCCGTCCTTTTCCGCGTTGCCCTACAAGCCATCACGCTGCGCTTCCCGGCGCTCACCTCGGTGCACGGATTCAACGTTGCCGAGGCCGTCGCCCTGCCGCTGCCGGCCCTCGTCGGGATCTTCTCCACGGCGATGCGAACGCTGACCGCGTGCGCCGTCTTCGGCCTCTTCATGCTCGCCCTGCGCGGATTCAGCGCGCGTCCGTGGCTGCCCGCGACGATCGGCACGATCGCCATCTTCCTGGCCGCCATCGACGCGAACGCCAATCTGAAGGAGACGCCGCTGATGCTCGCCTCGGCCGCCGTCACCGCCGCCTTGGCCTTCATCCTCATCCGCTACGTCCTCGGCACGAACCTCCTCGCCTACCCACTCACAATCGCCGTCTTCCTGCTCCTCGCCAATGGCGCGGATCTCTTGCAGAACCATCGCGCCGATCTGACGATCAACGGCATCATCGAGATCGTCGTCGCGATCGCACTGCTGATCTGGGCCGCGATGCCGCGCGATAGCTCCGTGTCGTTCGTGAGCGAGGCGAACGAATGAAGCCTCGTGTCTACCTCGAGACGAGCGTGATCAGCTACCTGGTTGGCTGGCTGAATCAACGAAGCATCCTGGTTGCGCACAATCAGGAATTCACGCGCGAGTGGTGGTCCACGCGCCGCACGGACTACGATCTGTTCTCGTCGGCAGTTGCTGTGAGTGAAGCACAGCGCGGCGAAGCACCACTGGCGCAGGAACGACTTGCCTTTCTGTCAGAAACCACGTTACTCGACATCACAGATGCGGCAACAGCCCTGGCTCTCCAGCTTCTGCAGCACACTCGCATTCCAGCAAAAGCCGACGTGGACGCTCTGCATGTCGCCATTGCAACGGTCAACGGAATGGACTATTTGCTTAGCTGGAACTGTAAGCACACCGTGAATGGCAACATGCTGCCGCAGGTATATGCCGTCTGTCGCGCGCTCGGATATGAGCCACCGTTAATCTGCACTCCGTCTGAACTCCTGGAGCCCTGACTATGGTCGAAGATCCTATCGTCGAAGAGTTGCACAAGATCCGAGAAGAGATGCTGGCGGAGTACGGGGGACTCGAGGGTCTCGTGAAGCATCTCCACGAGGCGCAGGCAGAGATGTCCCAGCCAGTGGTCCGGCTCGATCCCAAGCCGCCGATAGCGACACGAAAGATTTCCTGAGCCTGCGCTGATCAATCCACTGACAACGCCATGACGTAGAAGAGGCGTGTTCAACGACTACCACTTCGTCACGCACTGGCGCGTCCGCGGAACCGTCAAAGAAATCCTCGACATCCTCAGCGACGCCGAGGATCTGCCGCGCTGGTGGCCGTCGGTCTACAGAGGGTGAAAAAGCGCGGACTGCTTCCGTGCCGTCTCGTCGTTGTAATTGTACGCACAGTATAATAATTCAATGCCGTCGCGAACGCTTTTGCACAGTCCTTTCAACTTATCGCACGCAGCGGTCTTTTCTTGAACAATGGGGCTTTTGGCAGTCGGAATAGTGCCTTCGGCGAATGGCGGTTGATACGGATCCACCTGAATGGCATAGACCGCGAAGCGGGTTCCCGGTGGGAGTGCTGCGCAGCACATCAGAAGTCGTGCTACCCACACGATGGATCTCGTCTGGAGAAAGCCTACTCGTGACATCCGCAAACAGCAGAACGGCTCGCGGCTGCGATTGGGCAACAGCTATTGCTGGCGCGATCAGAGACGTGGTTATCGCCGCGCACAGGAGTTGTGTAAGCACCTTCACAGCCGAGGACCCTTTCGCGCTACGCGATCAAGCGCTTCCGCCTGAATGCCAGCAGCTATCCAATGATGTAGCACTTCGCAGCAACGACCGTAAAGGGTACGATGTGGCTCCATCCGCTGCGGAGCGCTGAAGCCTCGCAGGTAACCGTGTTGTATAAATGTTTGAGCGTAACGTGAGCGCTGTCACTGGAAACGTTGAGTTCTGCCACCTCGTGTTCGAAGACCGCTGCATCAGAGTTAGCAGTCGCCGCGTCAAGCCTTCGCTTGTTAAGCCGCCGCATAAGGTATGCGCAACTCGCACGTGAGGCAGCCTCGGCAGCCAAAGAGATTACATGTTGCGTTGCACGTAATCGTCCCACCCACACAAGACAAAACACGAAGAGTATCGCTGCACCGCCAAAGAAAAGGCTCTCTGTCAGGTCACGTCGTCCTTGATCTCGCGCTTTGCCTTGGCGGCTTCTCGCCCCACGCTTCACGTTTCCAGTCAGGATCGAACCACCTCAGGAGAAGATCGTTCGAAACTACCATCCCAGCAAAAAGCACCGCTAAGACGGCGACGGCAACAAGACCACACCGAACACCTGCGCTAACGGCCAACTCGCCGGGTAGCCGGCCATGACGGTTGGACTGAGGTGAGAATCTCCGCGAGAGGTGAGTTGTCGTCGCGAATTGACGGCAGCAGCAGTGCTATCGTCGAACCGATAGCAGCGAACGATCCATACCCAACCCCACAAAAGAAATCCAGCGACCGTCTTCGTGATTCTATGATTGAGCAGGGGCCGCACTCGATCGCGCGCGGCAGTTAAGTTTCCTTCGATCTCCGCTAGGACACGGTCCTCGACTTCGGCACGCGCCATGTCCTCATCTCGCTGCTTCTGCCAGAGGACCATCTGCTGCTCTAGTTTCACTCGCTGCTTCTCTGTTAACTTTTCTTCGGATGACCGAAGACGGCGGGCCATTTCGTTAAGAGCCTCGCGATATTTTTCGCGCTCCTTCGAACGTCGCAACTGCTGTACCTGTTCTCGTAGAACTGCGATACGCGCCAGACGGTCCCGTTTCAAACCCTCGAGTTCGCCCTGCTTCGTACCGCATGCTTTCGACTCATCGAGAGCCTGATCGATGGAGGTAATCTGCGCGTCCACTTCCGCGACTCGCGCTTTACTGCTAAACATACGTTCTGAGTACTCGTTGCTGATCGCCGCCTCACGCTCGCTCGTGGGTGCCCGGAGCATCGCTGAGACGTCATCGAACCCTCGACCGCACAACGCCATCGTCGTGACGCTCTCTCGGTCTCGTTCCTGGCGAAATCTACACTCTCGAAGCGCTGCGGTTTGGTCAGGCAGTCTTCGAGATCCGCCCGGCACACGAGGATGATCTCGCGCCGTTCTGCACGCGTATTTTCGTCTTTGACCGTTCACCCCACCGCCCCCTCCTCCACCCGCACTGTTCCCGCGTCCGCGTCCAGAGTGGCTCGCGCCCCGATCGGGAGGACGAGCTTTTGTTCGATGTGACCGAACGACAGTCCCGAAATAACCGGCACCGATAACCCGCCAAACCTATCTCGGAGTATCTCCTCCAAACTGAGGCTGGGGCCTTTGACGCCGCAGTCGCTGCAACGGCCGAAGATGATGCCGGCGGCTTTTTCGAATAGGCCGCCGAGGGCGAGGGTGGTTAGCATGCGGTCAATGCGGTAGGGCTCTTCGTGGACGTCTTCGAGGAAGACGATCGCGTTCGTCGTGTCGGGTTGGTAGGGGGTGCCCATCAAGCTCGCGACCATCGTCAGGTTGCCGCCGATCAGGGAGCCGGTCGCTTTGCCGGGGGTGATTTTCAGGATTCGGTTGGTGCGGTCGATTAGCTCGTTTGGTTTTTTCTGCGGTGTTGGGAGAACGCCGGCGGGTTCGGCGGTCATCACTACGCGGCGGAAGTTTTCTAATGTGAATGGATCGAACGTCGAGCCGCCGACGGGGCCGTGGAAGGTGATCAGGCCGGTTTTCTTGTGGACGGCGTTCAGGAGCGCGGTGATGTCGCTGTAGCCGATCAGGACTTTCGGTTTGCGGGCGATGAGGTCGTAATCGAGGTATGGGAGGACTCTCGGCGATCCCCAGCCGCCGGTGTAGCACACGACGCCATTCACGCTGTCGTCGGCAAACATGCGGTTGATGTCGGCGGCGCGGTCGCGGTCGTGGCCGGCGAAGTAGCCCCATTTGTCGAAGGCGTGCGCGCCGATGACGACTTTGAAGCCGATCGCTTCCATCTGTTCTTTGGCGAACTGGATCTCGTCCGCTTCGAAGGCGGCGGTGGCGGGGAGGACAAGGCCGACGGTGTCGCCGGCGCTGAGGCGCTTCGGTTTGATGATTGGCGGCTTGGATGCGGCCGCGCCGAGGAGCGGAGTTGCAGCGGCGACGACGGAGAGGCGGGCGAAATCGCGTCGGTTGAGCATTCGCGCGATTGTAGCCGCCCGGCACCTTCTCCCCCGGCAAACAGACGCCGAGGGAGAAGGGCTTCGAGGGTTAGTCGCGTTCGAAGAGGTTGAGCTTCTCCGTTGGTGCAGCCGCGCCCCAGGCGCCGCCGTTGGCGGCGTCCCACTTCTCGCGAGTGACCGGCGTGATCGGGTCCAATTTCTTTTTGGCCAATGCGGCGTTGATGGACGGCAGCTCCTTTGCGGTCCAGGCGTCGAAGTCGTGCACGACGTCGGCGAGCTCGCGGCTCAGGGCATCCGTCCGTTCGACTTCCGTTTGCGAGGGGCGGCCTTCGTAGAAGAGCACGTTGCCGTAGAGGTCTGTGAGGTTTTCGCGGAGGCGTTCTTCGCCGGTGATCATGCCGCCTTCCTTTGTCGCAACGATTTTGCGGCGGAGGGTGTCGACGTCATTGGATGCTGTGCGCAGACGCTTCACCAACGCGTCGGTGGCGGGGAGTTTCGACGCGCGGTCGTCGAGCGACGTTCGGACGCCGTTGATGCGCTCGACGGCGAAGCTCATCTCGCCGAGTTGCGCGTAGAGCTTGTTGGCGAGATCCCATTGCGCCTGGCGGTCGGCGGCGGTGTGTTTCGAGCGCGGATCGACGATCACTTCGACCGGCGTGGTGTAGACGTTCTTGTCCTTCTTCATCGTCACCGTGTAGGTGCCGGGGAGGACTCGCGGTCCTTGCGACGCGGAGAACGCTGCGGTCGCGGCGGTTGGTACCTTTGGCGCGGGCAGTCGCATCGCCCACTGGACGCGATTGAGGCCGCGGCGTTTGCTGCTGGGGATCGTGCCGATCTTCTTGCCGTTCGCGTCGGTCACTTCGATCGAGAGGTCGCCGAAGATGTGGCGCGTGCGCTGGTAGTAGGTGATGACGGCGCCGTCGGGAGGGTTCGCGCCTTCGAACGCGGCATCGCCGTTCGCCCAGCCGCCTTGCGCGGGGATGCGCTGCACCACCGGCGCGGTCTGCATGAACACCACATCCTTCTGCAGCACCTCGGGGGTCAGCGCGCGCAGCGGGGTGATGTTGTCGACGATCCAGATGCCGCGGCCGTGCGTGGCAATGACGAGATCGTTGTCGCGCGGATGAATGGCGATGTCGTGCACGGCCACGTTCGGCAGATCGCCACCTTTGTATTGCGCCCACTGCTTGCCGCCGTCGAGCGAGACCCACAGTCCCTGCTCGGTGCCCATGAAGAGGAGGTCGCGATTGACGAGATCTTCTTTGATGACGTGCGCGTAGCCGCGGACCGGTGCGCCGTCGGCGATGACCGGCGTCCAGGTCTTGCCGAAGTCAGAGGTCTTGTACGCGTACGGCTTCATGTCGCCGAAGGTGTGCATGTCGAAGGTCGCGTACGCGGTCGCGTCGTCGAAGTGTCCCGGCTCGACGCTCGAGACCCAGGCGTTTTTCGGCAGGCCGGAGATGTTGGCGACGACGTTCGTCCACGTCTTGCCGCCGTCGCGCGTGACCTGGACGTTGCCATCATCCGTTCCGACCCAGATCACGTTGCTGTTCTTCGGCGACTCGGCGATGGCGAAGATCGTGGTGTGCATCTCCGCCGAGGAGTTGTCGACGGTGACGCCGCCGGATTGCTCCTGCTTCTGTTTGTTCGGGTCGTTGGTGGTCAGATCGGGCGAGATGCGTTCCCAGGTCTGGCCGTGATCTTTTGATCGGAACAAGAACTGCGATCCGAGGTAGAGCGTGCCGGTTTGGGAGACGTGGATGGGCGTGTTCCAGTTGAAGCGAAGCTTGCCCTCCTTGTAATTCGGGAGCGGCTTGATCGGACGTGTCTCATGCGTCTTGCGATTCACCCTCCCAATTTCCCCGCCCTGCGCCTCGGCGTAGATGTAATCGGGATCGCTCGGATCGGCGAACATCCAGAAGCCGTCGCCGCCGTAGAAGTTTTCCCATCGACTGCTGGTGATGCCGCCGGGGTATTGCGAGTCGCCGACCCAGGAGCTGTTGTCCTGCAGGCCGCCGTAGACGTGGTACGGCTGATCCATGTCGACGCTCACATGGTAGAACTGCGAGACCGGCAGGTTGTCGGCCTTCCACCAGCGATTGCCGCCGTCGTACGAATACCAAAGTCCGCCGTCGTCGCCGGCGATGAGATGGTCGGTGTTGTTGGGATTGACCCAGACGTCGTGCCAGTCGCCGTGGCCGCCTCCGCCGATGCCGCTGAAGCTCTTGCCGCCGTCGTTCGAGGCGATGAGACCGCCGCCCGGCTTGTAGATTTTGTTCGGATCCTTCGGATCGACGATGAGATTGGCGAAGTAGAACGGACGCCAGATCATCATCTGGCTGCGATCGCGCGCCTGCCAGGTTTTGCCGCCATCCTCGGAACGATACAGCCCGTTTTTCGGCGGCTCGGCTTCGATGAGGGCATAGATGATGTTGGGATTCGACGGCGCGGCGGTGACGGCCACGCGTCCCCACGGTTTGGTCGGAAGTCCGGCCGCCGATTTGGCATCGAGCGATTGCCAGGTCGCGCCGCCGTCGGTGGATTTGAAAAGTCCGCTGCCGCTGGGCGCGTCGGGGCCGTCGCCGCCGGAGCGGAAGGTCCAGCCCTTTCTCCGAAAGTCCCACATGCCGGCGTAGAGCGTCTTCGGATTGCTGCGGTCGAGGGTGAGCATCGAGCAGCCGGTGGATGCGTTCGAACCTTTCAGCACCTTCGTCCACGTCTTGCCGCCGTCGGACGTTTTGTAGACGCCGCGGTCGTCGCTGTCGCTCCACAGTTTTCCGGGGACGCAGACGTAGACGGTGTTGGTGTCGCTCGGATCGATGGCGATCCTGGTGATGCGCTCGGAGTTCGGAAGGCCGACGTTCGTCCAGTTGTCGCCGCCGTCGGTCGATTTGTAGATGCCGCCGCCGTAGGAAACGGAGTTGCGCGTCCACGACTCGCCCGTGCCGACCCAGACGGTCTTCGGAGTTTTCGGATCGATGGCGATGGCGCCGATGGACTGCACCGGCTGTTTGTCGAAGACCGGTTTGAAGGTCGTGCCGCCGTTCATCGACTTCCAGACGCCGCCGCTGGCCGCGCCGACATACAACGTGACGCGGTTGCCTTCCTGCACGGCGTCGATGGCGGCGATGCGCCCCGACATCGCTGCGGAGCCGATGTTGCGCGCGCCGAGGCCGGAGATGGTTTCGGAGTCGACGGTGATGGGGGTTTGGGGAGTGGGAGGTGGGGTGTTGGGAGCGGGAGTTGAGGCCGCGGCTTGCGGTGCGGCCGTCGATGCCGTTGCGACGGCGACTGTCGCTCCGCTGCCCGGCCGCACGAACAAGGCGCTCGTCATCGGCACGTTCGCTTCGATCTTCGAGTACGTCGTCTTCTGACGGTTCGGATTTCCCTTGACGCCGTTCTCGATCGAGAACGGCAGGTACCAACCGTTGACCTCTTTGTAGTCGCCGAGGATCGTTTCGTAGTTGCGCTCGGCGCCGCGGATCATGCGGCGCGTCTCGATCTTGATCGGTACGTAGGAGGTGCTGTCGATGAAGTACGTCCTCACGTCCCCCGCCGGCGTCGTCACCTTGATCTTGTAGGCCTCGGAACCTTCCACGGTTTCGGTGCCGAGCGACTCGACCTTGTTGCCCTTCTTCGCGTAGTTGACGAGAGGGCCGTCGAGATCGGAATCCTCGATGATCGACTTCAGCTCTTCCTCGCTGAGCGATTCGGGATCCTTCTTCCCTTCGAACGGATCAATCTTCCAGCCGGTGGTACCGTCGTACGCATTGACGGCGGTCATCCCCTGCAGCGAGAACTCCTGCCGCACGAGGTTGGGACGGGCGTTCTCCTCGAGCACCTGGGCCTCGAATCCGCCGCCGCCGGTGAACTTGCCGGTGCGCTTGAGCGAGGTGACGGCCTGGATTCGGTCCATGCCTCCGACCGTCTTGATGTACCTGGCGATGATCTCGTCCGCGGTCTGCGCGAACCCGTTGACAGCGAGGAAGAGGACTCCGATTCCGAACAGCACTCGGCGCATGCAGGCTTCTCCTTTTTCGATTGAGTCTATCCGCAGATTACGCAGATGCGCGCAGAGGTTTCATCTGCGTAACATCTGCGTCATCTGCGGATCAATCGCCTACGGCATCCGGTAGACGAATGCGTTGATGTGCATCCCGGCACCGACGGAGGCGAAGAGGACGATCTCGCCGCTGTGGAAGGCGTAGCCGTCGAGTTGCTGCTTGGCGATGAGGTCGAGGAGCGTCGGAACCGTCGCGACGGAGCTGTTGCCGAGCCAGGAGATGGTCATCGGCATCACGTCGGGCGGCGGCGTGAGGTTTTGCGCGCCGTAGAGAGCGTTGATGATGGCCTCATCCATCTTGCCGTTGGCCTGGTGGATGAGGATCTTGGAGACGTCGCCGAGCGCGATGCCGGCTTTGTCGAGGCAGGCCTGCATCGATCCGGCCACCGTCTGCAGCGCGTACTTGTAGAGCTTGCGCCCTTCCATTTTCAGGAAGAGTGCCTCGAGGAAAACCTTGTCCTTGTACGACGGGCCCATGGTCAGCATCGTCGAGTGATCGAGCGTGTCGGAGCGGGTGGCGTGCGCGAGGATGCCGGAGTCGGTGTCGCGCGCTTCGAGGAGCGTGGCGCCGGCGCCGTCCGCGTAGATCATGCTGTCGCGGTCGTGCGGATCGGAGATGCGCGAGAGCGTGTCGGCGCCGATGATCAGCGCGCGCTGGATGTCGCCGGCGCGGATCATGGCGTCGGCGGTGATCATGCCCTGGATCCAGCCGGGGCAGCCGAAGACGAGGTCGAACGCGGCGGCGCGCGGCTGGACGATGCGCAACTTCGCCTTGACGCGCGCGGCCAGCGACGGCACGAGATCGGGATGACCGCCGCCGCGGCGCACGTCGCCGAAGTTGTGGGCGACGATGATGAGGTCGAGCGACTCGCCGTCGATGCCGGAGGATTTCAGCGCCTCGCTCGCCGCTTCGAAGGCGATGTCCGAGGTCACGGTGCCCGGCTCGACGTAACGGCGTTCCTGGATTCCGGTGATCGCTTCGAACTGCTTCACGATCTCCGCATTCGTCTTCTCCAGCGGCTTGCCGTTCGCCGTGCGGAAATCGTGATTCAGGAATTCCGAGTTCGGAACCCGGACCGGCGGGATGTAGCTCCCGGTGGCGGCAATGACGGAACGCAGCATGGGGGCGGAGATTTTAGCTGAGAGGCGAGACGATTGGGAGAGGGAGACGGTTCACGCGGGGCTCGCGGAGAGGCGGAGGGTGCGGAGTTGCTTTTCTCTGCTCTTCTCCACCTCTCCGCGATCTCCGCGTGAACCGTTCCCCGAATAGAATCGGCCGATGTTGCGCATTGCCGTCTTGCTGGCCATCGCGCTTCGCCTTTCTCTCATCCTCATCCTCGGCAATTTCCGCGTCGACGACACAGCGACGTACATCGCCGGCGCGCAAAGCATTGCCGCGCGCGGCGCGTTCCTCGATGCCCGAGGAAATCCGGAAATCTTCCGCACGCCCGGTTATCCGCTGGTGCTCGCGCCGTTCCTGGCGCTCCACGCTTCGGATGCGCTGATCGTGGCGATGAACATCGTCTTCGCTGTGCTCGTGGTCATCGTGACGTGGAAGATCGCGCTTCAGCTGTTCGTGGACGAACGCGTTGCCGGCATCTGCGCGCTGATCGTCGCCGTCGAGCCGGCGATGCTGCTCTGGTCATTGAAGGTGATGCCGGAGACGCTCTTCACGCTGTGTCTCGTGCTCTTCGCGTACGCGGCGATCTGCGAGAAGCCGATCGCCGCCGCGATCGCGCTCTGCGCCGCGATTTATGTGAAGCCGATCGCCTGGCCGCTGGCGCTGCTCGTGCCGCTTGCCGGCGTGTGGGTCCGGCCGAAACAGGCGCTGATCCTCCTGGCGACATGCATCGCGTTGCTGGCGCCGTGGCATCTCCGCAACTACGCGACGGCGGATTACGCTGGATTCTCGAGCCTCATGGACCGTTCGATCTACATCAGCGCAGGCGGCTCGGTCGCGGCGCGAGAACAAGGGGTGCCGTTTGCGGAGATGCGGCGGCGGCTCATCGCGCGCGACGATTCCCGCGCCGCCGATCCGAAACGCTATGCAGAGATGCGGCGCGAAGGAGTTTCGCGCGTGGCGTCGGATCCATTCGGCTGGACGGAGACGCAGCTCTTCGGAACGTTCCGCACGCTCTTCGAGCCGGGCGCCGCGGAATGGGCGCGCACGTTCGGACTCTACGGCGGCGGCGGGCAATCGGCGATGGTCGATGGCGGCTTTCGCCGCTTCGCGCGCGCGCATCCGATTCTGATCGCGGTCTCGATCCTCTGGGCGATCGTCCTGCTGCCGCTCGTCGTGCTGCCGATCGACGCCGCGACACGTGTGCCCGCGCGCTCGCGGCTCGCCTTTGGACTCTTCGCGTTGATCGCGATCTGGCTCGTCCTCGCCGGCGGAGGCGTGCCGGGATATCACCGCTTCCGCGTGCCGGCGATTCCATTTCTCGTCCTGATGAGCGCCTTCGTCTACACTCCCCGCGAATGCTCCTTCCCCTCGCCGCCACCGGCTCGCTCGTAGCAGCCGTCGGCATCGTGATCGCTTACGCGTGGTGGCTGATGCGAGGAAGGCCGTCGCAGGGTCTGGCCGGCTCGCGGCCGGAGGACGTCCTCATCGTCGTTCCCGTCTTCGACGAAGCGCCGCTCATCGAGCGCAAGCTGGCCAATCTCGCCGCGCTCACGATTCCGCGCCGCGTGGTGATCGTCGACGGCGGCTCGACCGACGGCAGCGTCGAGATCATCCGCGCCTGGATTTCGGGGCGCGAGGCCTTCACGCTGCTGGCGACGTCGCATCGCAACAAGACCGCGCAATTGAATGAGGCGCTGCGTCTGAATCCGTGCGAGGAGTGGGTGCTGGTCACGGATGCCGACGCGCTGCTGGAGCCGGAGACGCTGGAACGGATGCTCGACGTCGTCGCGGCCGACGCGCGCGTGACGGTGGTCGGGTCGCATGTCCGGCCCGTTGCGGCGCACGCGCTCGAATCGATGCACTGGAGCGCCACCGACTGGCTGCGTGCGCGCGAATCGGATCGCGGCTCGGCGGGCATCGTCGCGGCGCCGTGCTATCTCGCGCATCGCGACTTCATCGCGCACATGCCGGACGACACGCTGGCGGACGACGTTCACGTCACCTGCCGGGCCATGCTCGGCGGACGCCGCATCGGGCACGCCGGCCACGCCGCGGTGGTCGAACTCCGCTCGCCGCGCACGCTTCGGGCATTGCTGCGCCACAAGTACCGGAAGGCGGACGCGTATCTGCGCGAGATCGTCCGCTTCCTGCCGCAGGTACGCCGCATCCCGCATCCGATGCGGGCGATCTTTCTCTGGCGCGCTGCCCTGCTCACTCTCGTCCCGCTCCTCGGCGTCATCGGAGCGGTGACGGCGATCGCTGCGATGGCGGAGTCGCTCGCATCGATCATCGCCGCGGCGCTCCTGACGATGCTGCTGTTCGTCGTCCCCGCCGCGCGCGGATTCGCGCTGGCGGCGCTGCTGGCCGCCGTCTCCGCGGCGGCGCTGGTGATGCATCCCTTCTCGCGCCAGCAGGCCTCGTTCCCGAAAATCCTCCGGCCGTCCGAATACTGATGAAGAACCGCGACAAGCTCCTCATCGGCAGCAAGATTCTGGCGTCGAAGGTGACGAACAGGCCGCGACCATTCTTTGTGCAGTACTCGCTGCTCAACGCCTGCAACGCGAAGTGCGTCTACTGCAACTGCCCCGAGCGCGAAGATCCGCGCGCATCGCTCGAACAGCATCGTTCCATGCTCGCCGAATTCGCCCGCCTCGGCGCCGTGCGCATCAAGTTCCTCGGCGGCGAGCCGTTGCTCCATCGCGACCTCGGCGCTCTCGTTCAGGATGCGAAGTCGCACGGCATGCGCACGGCCGTCGTCACCAACGGCTTTCTCATCCCGTCGCGCATGGACCTCATGACGCAGTTCGATGAAGTGGTCATCTCCATCGACGGCAGCGAAGAGGCCCACGACGCGCAGCGCGGCGCCGGAACGTGGAAGAAGGTCATGGAGGCCATCGACGCCTGCGCGGCGGCGAAGCTCGATTTCTTTCTCAGCGCCGTCGTGACGCGGGACACGACCGGCGAGGTGGACTGGCTAATTGACACCGCCCGCCGCTACGGCGTCTCCGTCAACTTCCAGATCCCGCAGTTCAACCCGGAGATGTACGGCCTCGGCGCAAGGCAGTGGATGCCGTCACCGGGCGAGATCCGAAAACTGATCGGCAAGATCATCGCTGCGAAAGACGCCGGCGCGCCGGTCCTCTTCTCGTCGCGCTCCTACGGCCGCACGCTGCAGTGGGAGGACTACTCAAAGGAACGCGACGAACGCCCCGGCCAGGCCTCACCCTGCACGGCCGGCAAGTACTTTCTGCAGATGGAACCGAACGGCGACATCTACCCCTGCGTCCTGCAGATCGGGACGTTCCAGCCGAAGAACGCCTTCCGCGACGGCGTCGAAGCGGCCTGGCGTCACGCCTCGAGCCACTCCTGCTTCGACTGCTACAACACCTGGCTGAACGAGAACCGCGGGATCTTCGACCTGCATCCGGCCATCCTCAGGAACTTCTGGTCAAACTATCTTCGGAGCTCTTAGCTGTCAGCTGTTAGCTCTTAGCGAGGCACCAACTGCCCGCGGCCCGGGTCCTTCGTCCTCCTAAGAGCTAAGAGCTAACAGCTAACAGCTAATAATGTTATTTGCGTTATGCACCAAAAACCCTTCCGCATGTTCATGGAATATGGTGTATCACCATAAAATGAGCCCGGAAGTGCTTGCAGACACATAAGTTAACGATCGAATTTGCGTTGACTCCGAGGCCTCAATCCATAGAATACGCCCTCGCCTCTGTCCAATACGGCGCCAAGGAGTGAGCATGGATCAACGCTATTCAACAATCATCTTCGTCCCCCACGCACGGGCGAAGTTCCGGAAGTTGAAGGTGTCACACCGCCTGCTCTTCTCCCTCGTTTCGATCGTTACGTCGTCTCTCTGCCTCTCGACGTTCTTCTCGGTCCAGTACTTCACCTCCCTCTCCCAGACCCACGAACTGAGCAAACTTCGCCACGAAAACAAGGAGCTGCAGACCGCTAACGAGCAGTTCAGCAAGTCGGTCGAAGCGCTCCGCGGCCAGCTCCACACCGTTGAAGACCGCACCCGCAAGCTGGCCATCTACGCCGGCATCAGCAGCCTGGATGACAGCGCCCAGGGCGGCGTTGGCGGCCTTCGTCCCCAGGACCTCGGCGACAACCCCTACCGCGATGACGTCGACAAGATGGCCTTCCGGTCGCACCGCATCGAGAGCGATCTCTCCGTGCTCGAGCAGAAACTCGTCGCGCAGTCGCAGCTTCTGGCTTCTACGCCGTCGATCGCTCCGGTCCGCGGCATCCTGACCGACGGTTTCGGCGGACGCTCCGATCCGTTCACCGGCGAGCCGGGCACGCACAACGCGGTCGACATTTCGTCCGCGGTCGGCCAGGCCGTTCGCGCTCCCGCCGACGGCATCGTGGTCAAGGCCGAATGGGCCAACGGCTACGGCAACGTGATCTACATCTCGCACGGCTACGGCTTCTCGACCCGCTACGGCCATCTTTCAGGCTACGCGGCCAAGCCGGGACAGCACGTGAAGCGCGGCGACATCATCGGCTACGTCGGCTCGACCGGCCGTTCCACCGGCCCGCACCTGCACTACGAGGTGCGCCTGAACAACAACCCGGTCAATCCGCTCGCGTACATCCTTAACGCGTTCTAGCGCGCCGCAAGCCTCCCATTCGGTAGCGAGGACGCAGCCGGTCCAGCCGGCGAGACGCCAGTGTTCCGTCCGCGCCCGACGCCGGATGGCGTCCCGTACGGTAGACATCTGAGCCTTTCTGTCAAGTTAGGCAGCTTGTCTTGCGTACGGGGAGCCGCGACGAAGGAGTTGCTCGAGGTAGAAGGCTTCGTCGTACGAAACGGAGTCTTTCCAGCACCGGAAGAGGATGCGGATCCAGCGGTAAGCGAGCTCGCGCAGGATGGCGTGTCTGCCTTTTTTACGCGAGCGTTGTTCGTCGTGGAAGGCTTTGGCCCAAGACGACACGCCGATGGAGAGTCGTGCGTATTCGTGAAAGGTCTGACGAATGAACTTCGGACAGGCGATGCGCATGTGGATAGTCTTTGTTCCACCGCTGCGGCGCTGCAGGGGCGCGATTCCTGAGAACTCGGCTACGTCCTGGGCGGAGGCGAACCGTTCACGGTCGTCGCCAAAGGCGGCCAACAGGCGGGGAGCGAGCGCAGCTCCAGCATTCGGCAGAGACGCGAAGATCGGCGCATCCGCGTGTGCAGCAAACAGCTCGGCGATACGAGCGTCGTACGATGCAATGCTGACATTCAGAGCCCGCAAGCGGCCGACGACACTCTCCACCAGGAACGAACCGACCTCGATGAGCGCTTGATCCTGTGTGGCTGGCGCTGCAGCACGAACTTCAGCCACGCGCTCTTCGGCCCATCGTAGGGAGTGGCGGTGCTCGCGGTAGAACTTGATGAGTTGCGATTTGCTCGCTTTCTGTAAGTCGGCGAACGTCGGCCACGCTTCAAGGAAGTCGCAGGCTTGCCTGGTCTGCAGACCACCGGCCCATTGCAATGCCTGAGGAAAGGACTCCTTGAGCGAAGCGGTCAGCTGATTGGTCAGCGCCGTCCGGGCCTCGACCAGGTGCCGCCGATCTTCTCCGAGCCGGCGCAGAGTCCGCGTTGCGACGCTGTCAGGTTTCCAAGGCCGCATACGGTCGCCGTGGTCACGGATCAGCCGCATCAGCAGATCGGCGTCAACCGGATCGTCCTTGGCGTGACTCGGATAGAGCGCATCACGAAACGACGACAGCGCCGCAGGATTGATCGGAAAGAGCACGAGGTTCTCACGCATCATCAATGCGCTGAACAGCGGGCCACGAGTTTGTTCGAGTGCAACCGCGATGAGCTCACCGGCATAGCTCTGAGCCAGCCCCCCCAGCCAGCTTTGCATTGCCTCCGGCGTCTGCACGACGGAATCGCGCCGAGTTTTTCCGCTCGCCACGTCATAGATCGCGAAATCATGTTTTCTGTCTGCCCAGTCGATTCCGAGATAAGCCGCGAATTTCGTTTCCTTCATCTGCCCTCCCTTTCCCCGATCGACGATGGCTCCGGCCTGCGCAGGGCTTATAGTTGAGTCGTGCAAGACGACATCTGAGAATGCGTCGTGCCGAAGCACTTCGTCCCGCTCGAACGTCTACCGTAATTCTTCGTGGGAATGCCGGGGTGATTCGTAGCGGGACGAGCCGTCTTCGTGATTTTCCGCCATCCCTCAAATCCAATGCCTCGCTAAGCGCTTCGGTTCTGCTCTGGACGTCGGGGGAGAAGCGGGGAACCGCGGTGAGTAGCTATAAGCCGGTGGTCGCTCGCGAAGCGAGAGACCACCGGAATCACGATCGCGTCTGATTTTCCGACCGCGGCAGCGGTCGCGGAGGGAATTCACGCCGCTTGGTATTTGATACGCGACGCCCTCCGGGGTCGAACCCGCATCGCGCACATTGAATCCGGTGGTCTCGCGCTTCGCGCGCGACCACCGGCTACCGTACGTGACGCCATCCGGCGTCGGTGTGCCGCGATTTGCGAAGTGCGCTGAACACGCCGGATGAGACGCCATCCGGGTCGGGGGTCGCGTCAAATTAAAACAATCGCCGGCCGTAGATTTTCTGTTCGTCCGCTTCGTTGACGAATAGCCAGCCGACGAAATCGCCGGGTTCGAAAGTCTCGCCGGGATAGCGCTTGGCGTCGAAGGCGGCGGATCCGTAGCGCTCGATGTCGCCCGGCTTCGCGTTGGTGAGACGCCGCTGCCAACGTTCAAAGTTCGAGAGGCGCAGATCGACCCAACCGGATGCGGCGTACTGCTCGATGCGATCGTCATTCAGATCGACGAGGCTGTGCCCCGCGACGACGGCCGGAATGCTGATGCGCGGACCGCGTGTGATCGTGCGCCGGCCGTCGCGCTCGCGAAGAATGGGAGTCCCGACGCGGACGATGGTGCTCGTTACCGCCGGATTCGCGGCGAGGTAGTCCTCGACGCGGCGTTGCATTTCTGCGGCGTCGATCGCGGCGATCTCGACGATCTTCGACGTCCCTGCCGCCTGCCGGATCAGATATCCCTCGGCCAGTAGCTTCGACAGACGCGGCGGTCCGAGGTGGCCGACGGCGATCGAAGGGACCTCGCCGCGCTTCTGCGCTTCGAGCGTCTGCATCTGGCGGATGGCGTGATCGCGCAGCACGCCGGCGCGATAACTCGGCTCGGTGATGGCGCCGTCGATCGCGGCGAGGACGTCGCGGCCCGTCGATGCGCCGAGGATTTCGAGGACCACCGTACGCGCCACTTCTTCCGGCGTCACGTACTCCATCTGCCGCGGAAAGGTGATGGCCTGGAACTCGCCGATGGAGAAGAAACCGTTCTCGCCGGTGTCGGCGCCAATCACTTCGAGCGGCACGTCGCGATCTTCGAATCGTTCGTACTGCGCCTCGTCATCGCGCAACTGCAACTGCGCGCCGAGCGTCTCTTCACCCGGCTTGACGAGAAAAGCTTTTTCTTTCTCGCCCTTCACGATGATGTGTTTCTTCTCGACACGCCGAAACCCGATCATCGCGCCCGGCTTCACTTCTTTCACGATCACACTTTGCTCGTCCTCGGATGCGCCCGGCGTGCGCGCCATCAGGAACAGCAGGCCGGTGTGCGCGAAGCCAATGGCCGATTTCGCCAGCAGCGTCAGCGACGGCTTGTCTTCGCTGTGCGTGTACGGGATGTTCAATCCCATGCCGCCGGTGCCGGTCGTGCCGACCTTCACGTAAATCTCGACGTCCGTTTTCCTGAGCGTTTCGTTGAGCAGGAGGATGTGCCGCGCGATCTGCGGGATGCCTTGCGCGATGAGGAGCTTGCGGATCGTCGCGAACAGCGGCTCCAGCTCGTCGCGCGGAATGTCGCCGGTGTGGTCGCGGAAGCCGTCGATCCGCTCCTTCGTCTCAATGGCCAGCTCGAATTCGTTCTGGTAGCTGATGGCCGTGGCCGTGTTGATCGAGTCGATCACGATCTCCGGCTTGTACTTCGCCACGAGCTGGTAGAGCGCCGAGGTCTGGTAACTCACTTCGGGGCGAAAGACGGCGTCGAAGAGTTTGTCGTAGTCCTCGCGGTTCTCAACGGCCTTATCGCGCTCGAGACCCTTAAGTTCCTCTGGGACGAAGATGTTGCCCCACTCGCCGACGATATCGATACCGCTGCCGCCGAGTTGGTCGCGCAGAAACTCCGATGCCGACTTCACCTCGGCCTCGCTCACCGCGGCGATGACGATGCGCTTCGGGCTCAGTTCGCGCGCCACTTCGCGCGCGACCTGCACGCCGACCATGCCGCCTCCGCCGAGGATGAGAACCGTGTCGGCGGTGCGTGTCAAACGCGCTCCTCTTCGCCTTTCGGGAGGTCCCAGCGCTCGGTGATGCGTTCGTGCGTCAACCACTTCTCGCAGTCGAGCGCGGCCATGCAGCCGGTGCCGGCCGCGGTGACGGCCTGGCGATAAACGTGATCGACGGCATCGCCGCAGGCGAAGACGCCCTGAATGTTCGTGGCGGTCGAATGCGGATGGCGCAGGCAGATGTAGCCGCGCTCATCGAGCTCGAGCTGCCCCGCGTACGCCTGCGTGTTGGGCGAATGGCCGATGGCGACGAAGAGTCCCTGCGTGGCGAAGTCGGTGACCTCGTTCGATTTCAGATTGCGAAGCTTGAGCGAGGTCACGCCGCCCTCTTTCGTGCCGATGACTTCCTCGACGGTCGAGTTGAGGATGAACTGAATTTTCGGATTGCTGCGCGCGCGCTCCTGCATGATCTTCGACGCGCGCAACTCCTCGCGACGGTGCACGACGGTGACTTTCGTGGCGAATTTGGTGAGGAACGTGGCCTCCTCCATCGCCGAATCGCCGCCGCCGACGACGACGATCTCTTTGTTCTTGAAGAAAAATCCGTCGCAGGTGGCGCACGCCGAAACGCCGAATCCCATCAACGCCTTCTCGCTCGGCAAACCGATCTGCATCGCCGACGCGCCGGCGGCCACAATCAGCGCCTCGCATTCGTAGATGTGCGAGTCGGTGGTGATCGTGAAGGGATGGCCGGTCAGATGTACGTTCTCGACCTGCTCCATCTTGAAAATCGCACCGAAGCGCTCGGCCTGCTGCCGCATCAGATCCATCAGCTTCGGCCCGAGGATTCCGTCAGGAAAGCCGGGGTAGTTTTCAACGTCGGTGGTGATGGTGAGCTGCCCGCCCGGCTGCAAGCCTTCGAGGACGAGCGGCGCGAGGTTGGCGCGGGAGAGATAGATCGCCGCCGTGCATCCGGCCGGGCCGGATCCGATGACGATGACTTTGTAGTCTTTGATGATGTCCATTGCGGCGCGCATTCTATCGCCACGCTGTCATCCTGAGCCGCCGGAGCTGCGGAGGCGAAGCCGGAGCAGCGGAGGACGGTCGAAGGAACTCAAGATGCGCAACTCCGGCTGAAACCCGTGGGGATTCAACGCAGCCTGGGAAGCTTGAGATCCTTCGCCGTCCTCCGGCGTCTCCGCCTGCGGCTCCGCGCCTTCGGCAGCCTCAGGATGACAGATCGGATGGTGGCCGAGCCTTGGGCAACCAGCGCCGCCGGCCGTGCCGGCTAAAACAACTTCGCCTGCGGCGGCTTCGGCGCGCCGCCGCGGAGCGCGTCGATGAGGGCCTGGCCGAGCAACGCTTTCTGCCAGTTGCGCATGTAGGGGATGCGATCGAGATCGGCCGGCTCCTGCGGCTGCGCCTGGGCGACGGTGACCAGGACGTGGCGCGGCGCGAGCACCGAGGCATCGACCTTCAGGTCCTTGGCGATCTTGTCGCGCGCTTTTTTCATGCGATCGACGCGCGCTTCCAGTTCGCGGTCGCGCAGCCAGGTCTTCGCCTCACCCTTCTCCGGCAGCTCATCCTCGGGGATCGCCAGGGCTTCCTGCACGATGCGGACGACGTCGCGGCTGTAGCGGCCGCGGTGATAGCCCGAGACGCCTTTGATGACGCCGAACTCCTGCGGCGTGACCGGCTTGACCTTGGCCACCTCGAAGATCAGATCGTTGCTGAAAATCTTGAACGGCGGACGGTCCGCCTCGCGCGCGAGGCCGTCGCGATAGTCATAGAGTCCGCGGACGACGGCGAGCGAACGGCGGTCGAGCGCACCGAGTCCTTTCAATCGCCGGAAGGGTTCTTCGTCAGCATCCTTTTCGTTGAAGCGGATCTGTTCCAGGCGCGCGAACTCCTCCACCGCCCACTCCCAGCGTCCGAGGGCAGTCAACTCTTCGCGAAGGCGATCGGCGAGCGCGATGAGGTGCCGCGTGTCGGTAGCCGCGTAGTCGAGCATGTCGGCCGGCAGCGGGCGCATCGCCCAATCGGCGCGCTGATGCTTCTTGTCGACCTTGAAACCGAAATGGCGATCGAGCAGCGCCGCCAGCCCGAACGCTTCGTATCCCAACAGTTGCGAGCAGACCATCGTGTCGACCAGGTTGGCGATGGTGAAGCCGAAATCGCGATTGAGAATGCGCAGGTCGTAGTCGGCGCCGTGCAGGATTTTGGTGATGCCGCGATTGGCGAGGATCTCGCCGAACTTCGCCAGATCGAATTTGCAGAGCGGATCGATGATCAGATCCTCGCCCGGAATCGACATCTGAATCAGGCACACTTTGTCGAAGTACGAATGCAGCGAGTCAGCCTCGGTGTCGAGCGCGACGACCGGCTGCGCGGCCACGCGGGCCATCGCGGCGTCGAAGTCCTGCTGGTTGTCGATGAAGATCACAGCGCCAGCTCCCGCAATCCGATCGATACCAGTTTCTCGTTGAATGCGCGCCGATCGAAGCCTTCGGACGCCGCGAGCGAACGAACATCATCGCGATCTTCGGACATGCTGAGCAGCAGCGCGACGTCTTCGGCAGCCGGAACGCGAATCTCCCGCTGGTAGAATGCGACCGTGCGCGCATTCGCGAACATCCGCGCGTAAAGCGCGTTGCTGGCGACGAGCACGTGCACGCGGACGTCGCCTTCTTCGTCAATCCAGTTCAACGGAATCAGATCGAGCTCCTCTGCCTGATCGATCTCATCGCGATCGACACGAAACCCGCGATTGTTGGCCATCATCGCAACCTGGTTCTTTTGCTGCGGTTGCATCAGGCCGAGGACGTCGATGGAGCCGCTGTCGACCAGGCCGCCGAGCCACGCCACGCGCGCGACGCTGCCGACGAACATCGACTCGATCCTGAGCTTCGATAGCAGCTCCGCGACGGCTTCGACTGCTCGTGCGTGGCGCGGCGTTGCGCGGAGCGGATGCATGAGTGGCGGATTATATGCGTCGCTCCTAAGAGCTAAGGGCTAAGAGCTAACAGCTAAGAGCTAGTACCATCAACGCAGTGCTCGACCGCCTTCGCGAACTCATTTCTCATCATTGGGGATACGACTCGTTCCGCCCGCTGCAGCAGGAAGCGATGATGGCGTCGATCGAGGGGCGCGACTCGCTGGTGGTGATGCCCACCGGCGGCGGCAAATCGCTCTGCTACCAGGCGCCCGCCCTACTCAGCGAGCACGTCACGGTCGTCGTCTCGCCGCTGATCTCATTGATGAAGGATCAGGTGGACGGACTGCGCGAGTGCGGCGTTGCCGCGGCGCAACTCAACAGCTCGCAGAGCAGCGATCGGCAGCGCGCCGTCGAACGCGCGGTGCTCGATGGGAAGATCAAATTGCTCTTCGCCTCGCCCGAGCGGCTGGCGATGGCGAGTTTTCGCGATCTGCTGCAACGCGCGAACGTGCGCACCTTCGCGATCGATGAGGCGCATTGCATCAGCCACTGGGGCCACGATTTCCGTCCCGAATACCGGCAGCTCCGCGATCTTCGCAAGACCTTCCCCGAGGCCTCGGTGCACGCATACACGGCCACCGCGACGCCGCAGGTGCGCCGCGACATCGCCGAACAGCTCTCGCTTCGCGATCCGCTGATGCTGGTCGGCGACTTCGATCGCCCCAATCTGACGTATCGCGTTCTGCCGCGGACGGATGAGTGGAAGCAGGTGTTGGAAGTCGTCGAGCGGCACAAAGGGGAGGCGGGAATCGTCTACTGCATCCGCCGCCGCGACGTCGACTCGTTGTCGGAAAAATTGCGGCGCAAAGGGATCAACGCCGTCGCGTATCACGCCGGACTCTCGCCCGAAGAGCGCCGCGACGCGCAGGAAAAATTCGCGACGGAGAAGTGCGACCTCGTCGTCGCCACCGTCGCCTTCGGCATGGGTATCGATCGATCGAACGTCCGCTACGTGTTGCACACCGGGATGCCGAAGTCGATCGAGCATTACCAGCAGGAAAGCGGACGTGCGGGACGCGACGGACTCGAAGCGGAGTGCGTGATGCTCTACTCCGCCGCGGACGCCATCGTCTGGCGCACGATGCTGGAGCGCGGCGGCGACGGCATCGAGCCCGATCCGGCCTGGGTCGAGTCGGCGATGCGTCACGTGCGCGATCTCGATCGCTACTGCTCCGCGGCCGCGTGCCGCCACAGCGCGCTGGTCGAGTATTTCGGCCAGCAGTACACCGCTGACAATTGCCACGGCTGCGACATCTGCCTCGGCGAAACGGAGAGCGTTCCCGACGCGATCGTGATCGCGCAGAAGATCCTGTCGTGCGTCTACCGCGTCAATCAGTCGTTCGGCGTCGGACACGTCGTCAGCGTGCTGCGCGGCGAAGACACGGAGAAAGTTCGCGACCGAGGGCACGCGCGTTTGTCGACGTTCGGATTGCTGAAGTCGTCGACCAAGCACGAGCTGCGCGAATGGATTTATCAGCTCATCGCGCAGGACTTCCTTCGCCAGACCGACGACGAATATCCGATCCTCCGCCTCGGCGCGCGCGCCCGCGACGCGATGAAGGGAATCGCCGAGGTCAAGCTGCGGCAGCCGGCGGTGCGGAAGAAGGACAAGGCTGCGTCGCGGTCGTCGTCCGGCGCTGCGCCGCTCGACCCGATGCAACCGCACGACCGCGAGTTGTTCGAGCGGCTGCGCGTGTGGAGGCGTGCCGAGGCCGAGCATCGCGGCGTGCCGCCGTACGTCATCTTCAGCGACAAAACGCTGCGCGAAATCGCGCGCGTGCGGCCGACGACGCTGTACGAGCTGCGCGGAATCTACGGTATCGGTGACGCGAAGCTGGAAGCGTTCGGCGAGACGCTGATCACACAAATCCGCGAGCATTGCGCGATCGCGCCATCGTGATCAGCAGCCAGACGGCGAACGCGCACGAGCCGACGCCCGCTGCCAATCCGAGCATCCGCAGAACGAACGCGAAAAAGTGATCAGCCGGCAGCATGTGCAGCGCGCCGAGCAGGTATCCCCAATCGTGTTCCAGATCCTCGGACGATGCGAAGCCGACCAGCGGCAGATCCTTCGATCGCGCGTCGCCGACGTACGCCGACAATTCGTACAAGCTGTACGAAAGCCAGAATCCGCCGACCGAGGCGCCGAAGTAATCGCGCTGACGAACGACGAAGTAAAGGACGCAGATGATCGGGATGGCGATCTGAAACACGCTGCCCATGATGGACGTGATGAAGTGCGGCGCCCACGCGAAGACGAGATGTCCCATCTCGTGAAACCCGAGCGTAATGCCGTAAAAGATCGTCCACCGCGTCGGATCGCGGAACTTGACGGTGAAGATGTAGACGAGGAAGAGCAGCAGGATCGCGCGCGGAATCCACATCCGTCCGCGACACCATTCGCGCGCGTCTTCGATCAGCGCATCGAGGAAGGTTGGCGCAGCAGGTTTCGGCGGCGCTTCGATGTGACCCATCAGCCGGCTGATACGCGCGAGCCGCGGAGCAAGCCTGCAACGCTCAAGTCTTCGTCAAGCGCCGGCCAGTTGATGTATTCACCATCGCCGATCAGCCGAAAATCCATGCGTTCGGCGGTCGATGCGTGAAGAAGGTTGGGAAACCACGCCAGCGGCACACTCACCGTCCGGCCGTCGGCAAGATAAACGACTAGCTCATCGTCAGTGACGCCGATTTCGACGGCCCGCGGATTAGTTTCGACGGCGAAGGAAGTCATTCCAAGCCTCCATGATAGCGGAGTGGTTCTCGCGCACGATGCGCTCCATCTTTGCGAGTTCGTGCGCGGCGAACCGAGCGGATTTCGATAACTGGATCGGCGACAACCAGAATTTGGCCACCATTCCGTCGCGGTCAATGTGAATGTGCGGTGGCTCATCGAGATCGTTGCTCGTGAAAAACAAGCGATACGGCCCGATTCGTTTGTAGTTCACGCCTACAAATACTCCAGCACCCTTGCCACGTGCTCCCACTCCGTGGCGCCGTTGCCGATGGCGACGCGGATTCCGTAGCGGCCGGCGAGTCTCGTGTGGGAGACGAAGAGGCGGCCGCTGGCGTTCATTCGTTCGAGGGCTTCGATACTGGCGCGTTCGGAGGCGGCTTCGTCGACGACGCCATCGTTGCGAACGACTTTGCGGAAGACGACCACGCTCAGGTTCTGCGGCGCGATCAGTTCCGTGTCGTCGCGCTTCTGCAGTTCGGCGGCGAGGCGCGCGGCGTCGGCTACGTGTTGCCGGATCACCGACTGCATCTTCGCGATGCCGTAGTGCTCGAAGAGGAACCACAGCTTCAGCGCGCGGAAGCGGCGGCCGAGTTGGAGGCCGTAGTCCATGTAATTCACTTCCGCGGTGTCGGTCGTCTTCAGGTACTCGGGGACGAGCGAGAACGTCTCGCGCAGGACGTCGGGATGGCGGGTGTAGAGCACGCTGCAATCGATTGGCGTGAAGAGCCACTTGTGCGGATTGACCACGATCGAGTCGGCGCTTTCGATCCCGTCCCACAGCCAGCGGAACTCGGGACAGATCGTGGCCGGACCGGCGTAGGCAGCATCGACGTGCAGCCAGGCCTTCTCGCGTTTCGCGATCGCGGCGATGCGGCGAACGGGATCGATGGCGGCGGACGAGGTCGTGCCGACGGTTGCGGAAATCGCGCAGGGAACAAATCCCGCAGCGCGGTCGCGGGCGATCGCGGCTTCGAGCGCGTCGACGTTCATCGCGAACGTCTCATCGCCCGGGATCTTCACCACGCCTTCGATTCCGAGCCCGAGGGCGAGGGCGCCTTTTTCGATCGAGGAGTGCGCGTGTTCGGAACAGTAAACGCGCAGCGTCGGGGCGCCGGCGAAACCGTGCGTGCGCATGTTCGGCGCGGCGGCCTGGCGCGCGGCGGCCAGCGCGAGAAACGAATTGATCGACGCCGTGTCGTTGATGATGCCGAAGAGATCGCCGGGAAGGCCGAGTGCTTCGCGAAGCCAGCGGAGCGTGACCGTTTCCAGCTCGGTGAGCGACGGCGACGTGCGCCAGATCATTCCGTTCACGTTCAACGCGGCGGTCAACAGCTCCGCGAGGATGCCGGCCTGCGAGCCGGTGATCGAGAAGTAGGCAAAGAAGGCCGGATGATTCCAATGCGTCACCCCCGGCATGATCTTCTCGTCGACCTCGGCGAGGATGGCGTCGTAGGGGCGGCTGTCGACGCTCGGCTTCGCGGCGAACTGCTTTTCGATGTCGCCCGGCTTGACGCGCGAGAGGACGTCGTAGCGGTCGACGCCGTCGAGGTAGTCGGCGATCCAGTCGATCAGTTTGTGGCCGGCGGCACGGAATTCATCACTCGTCGGATCGAGCCGGTACGACCGGCCGCGGGTCTTCGGCATGCGGCGCATCTTGGCTTCCGCGCAGCGAATTCGCAAGCATGAGGAAAACGGCGAAGGCGATCGGCACGGCGAGGTGCGTCGTCAGCCGCGACCACGAGCTCAGCACATGCCAGTGCACATTGTTCGGCGTGGCCATGTACACGGTGACGTAGAAAAGGAGTTGGACAGCGGTGACGAGAAAGATGAAGCGCTCGCGGCGCCGTGCCGCGGCCGGCGCGATGAGAATGCCGGTCAGGATCACCACCCAGAACCACGGACTCGACAACTGCTCCGCAAGGTACGCGAGGATTTGATGCGCATGCGGCAGCCGCGCGAGCAGGCGGGATACTGCCGAGCCCTGGGCGAGGTCCGTCGGGAGCGTGTGTGCGGCGCGCAGGATGAGCCACGGCGTCGCAAGGACATAGGCGGGCGCGAGTTTGCGAAGTCTGGCCGGCGCCGACGACCACGACGATGCGACGACTGCAATCGTCACGGACACCAGCAACGCAACTCCTTCGTTTTTGCAGTTCGCGGCGAAGCCGAGCATCAGCGCGCCGTGGCGCCAGCACGCGTCGTCGTCCCACTCCAGCGCGGCGCGGATGAAGAGAATGCCGGCCCCGCCGAACGCGATCAGCGGTCCTTCCGCCAATCCGACGTAACGGCTGAACCCGAGCGCCGCCACCAGCATCGTGAGCAGCGCGGCGAAGAACGGCGTGGTCTCGCGCGCCGCGAGCGCGCGCGCGACGAGCGCCAGCGCGACGGCCGAGGCAACGCCGAGAAGCGCGAGCCAACGGTCGTTCCAGCTGCCGCCGAGCAGCGACACGAAGTCGTAATTCAGCGGCACGAGCAGCGGATAGTCAGGATGCGCGAACGTGTTCCAGCGGCTCTCCAGAAAACGCCAGTCGATCCCGCCGATCTCGAGGAACGTTCGCGCCTTCAATCCCCAGATGGCCCAGAAGTCCCACTCCCAAACCTTCGCCAGCGTGGCGTAGAGCGCGTAGCAGAAGATGGTGAAGATGGTGAACAGATCGAGCAGGTGTGGTCTTACCGCTTCCCGCCACGGTTCAGCGGATTGTCGTCGCGCGATGAACGCAGCGGCGCAGAAAATCACCAGCGACGCGATCGTTACGCTGATCAACGTCCAGCGAATGTGCGCGATCGAGAGCCCGAGGAGAACGAAGTACATCGTTCCGCTGCCATAGAGGAAGGCCGACCCGACGAGCAGCGGACCTCGGGCGCGGCGATCGAGCGCCAGCGCAACCGGCACTCCGAAGACCGTGAGACTGAGGATGGCGACGAGAGTTGCCGTCATCGCTGCCGCTGCCTCAACAGCGCACCGCGACGGCTGCGCCACACCGCATCCGGCGGAATGCGCAGGCCGACGCCGAACACGGCGATGTACTTCGCGGCGCGATAGTTCTGCGGCAGCGGTTCGTCATGCGGCGTCAACACCGGAAGGACTTCGCGGCCGGTCAGAAAGTAGCTGGCGCGGTAAAACGCGTACGAATAGCCGGCTTCCCATCGCATGGCCGGAACGATGATGGCGATCGTGTCGCCCGGCTGCGTGTGCTCGCGCACGCCTTCGAGGAAGCGGGGATAGTCGGGCCAGGCGCGATCCGTAAACGTCGCCATGGCCTGTTCGGACGGTCCTCGGTCGATGAACGGCAACAGCAACATGCGCGATTCGACACCGATGACCACGAGTGCAGCGAGGCAGGCGATGGTTAGGATTCGTCGGAGACTCAACCGCGCGATTGTCGCATTACGACGCGCCGCGGCCCGACAAAACCGCCGGAATCGTGCGCAGCAGAATCTTCAGATCGAGCGACGGCGACCAGTTGTCGATGTACTGCAGGTCGAGCTGCATCCAGCGGTCGAAGTCGACGTTGTTGCGGCCGCTCACCTGCCAGAGACACGTCAGCCCCGGCTTCATCGACAAACGCCGCCGATGCCACCGGTGATACGCCGCGACCTCCTCAGGGATCGGCGGACGCGGACCGACCAGGCTCATGTCGCCTTTGAGCACGTTCCAGAGCTGCGGCAGTTCGTCGAGCGAGAACTTGCGCAGCACGCGGCCGACGGCGGTGATACGCGGATCCGATTTCGCCTTGAACACCGGGCCGGTCATCTCGTTCAGATGCGTCACTTCGCTGCGGCGTTCGTGCGCGTCTTCGTACATCGTCCGGAACTTGAAGAGGGTGAAGACGCGGCCGTTCAGCCCCATCCGCTCCTGCTTGAAAAGGACCGAGCCTGGCGACGACAGCTTGATGGCGATGGCCGCGAGGCCGATGGCGGGAAGCGCGAGCAGCAGAAGCAGCATCGAGACGGCGACGTCGAGGAGGCGTTTGAGCGCGAGCTGGGTCTCGTTCGACGGCGTGGTGGTGAAGGTGAGGAACGGAATCCCTTCCAGTTCTTCCAGCTCCACGCGGGCCACGCGGTTCGGGAAAAAGTTCATGGCCACGCGGGTGCGGATGCCGAGCTCCTCGCACATCAGGAAAATCTGCTTCATCTCGTCGAGCTTCTTGCGCGTGACGGCAAAGACGATCTCGTCGATCGGCTCGGCAAACTGACCACCTTCGAGGAGGCGGCGAAGATCGGGGACGGTTCCGTAGACGCGGAAGCGCGCCCAGCCGTTCGACAGCCGATGGCCGTCCGACACGAAGCCGAGCATTTTGTAGCCCCAGTACTTGTGGCCTTCGATCGTGCGGGCCACTTCGATGGCGCGCCGGCCGGTGCCGACGATGAGAATCGTCCGATAGTTCAATCCCTTCGCGCGCACGTAGCGGGCCACGACGCGCACGACGACCTTCTCGAGCACCAGCAGCAGCGCCGCCATGACGCCGAAGAGGACGAACCAGGCGCGCGAGAGCTGACGCAGCGGCACGAGGTACGCGATCGTGGCCAGGATGGCGTTGCCGACGAAGACGACGCGGATGGCAGTCAGCGCCTCGCGCAGCAGAGGCACGGTGCGGTGGCTGTGGTAGCTGTGGTAGCTGAAGAGAAGGACGGACCAGAGGATCAGGACGACCGGATAGATCTTGATGTACTCATGCAGCGGGAAAAGTCCGGTCGGGAACTGGCCGGGAGCGAGCTTCGGCAGGATCAGGTCGCGGATGAAGAACGCCGCAAAGAAGGCAGCCGTCGTGAGCGCCAGGTCGGCTACGTAGACGACCCTCGCGATCATGCGCGCTTTTTCTTTAAGCATTCAACCTCTCGGCCACCGGGGACGAATGTACTGCACTGGCGTCCGTCCGGTATACGGAAATCACTTTGAGACTGTCTAGTGCCGCACGATTTGCTCGAAAAGCCGCTCGTACGCGTCCGTTACCGCACTCCAGCTGTACCTCTGGCCGGCGCGGACCCGGGCGGCAATCCTCATCCGCTCGCGCAAGGCCGGCGATGCCAGGAATTCTCGAAGTGTGCCTGAAAGCGTTTCGGAGGGACGCAGGCGGAAGTAACCGACGGCTTCCCCTCCCACTTCCCGATTCTCCGGCGTGTCGTTCGCCAGGACGCAGCCTCCTGAGGCCATGGCCTCGATCATGGCCGGGTGAGTGCCGCCGACTTCCGTGGCCTGTATGTAGATGAGCGCATTGCGCTGCAGCGTCCGGTAGTCGCGGCCGTAAAGCGCGCCCGGAAAGAGGATGCGGTCGGAGGCATGGCGTTGCAGCGTCGAGGCGAGGTCGCGCGCGTAGGAGGCGGCGCCGAGCATGATGAGCGGCGGAAGTCGGGAGTCGGGGGTCGGGAGTCGTAGTTCCGAAGTCCCGACACCCGACACCCGACACCCGACACTCGAGGCGTTCAAGTACGCGGTAACCACCTCCAGCGGATTGTTCTCCGGCTCGAAGCGGCTGACGTAGAGGATGTAGTTGTTGGCCTCCACGCCGAGCCGTTCCAGCACATCGCTGTCCTCCTCGACCGGGAACTCGGCGCCGTACGGAATCGTGACCGGCTCGATGCCGTAGCGGCTTCGGTAGTAATCGGCGATGACGTCCGCATCGGCGACGACTTTGTTCGCGAAGAGCGCGGAAAACGATTCGCCGATCGCGTAAACGAACTTCCCGGCGACGTTCCACTTGCGCCGATGCCGTTCGATGCCGTCGACGTTGATGGCCACCGGAATCCGCGCCGCGCGCAGCAGCGGGAGGACGAAGGCGTTCGCGGCGTTGCAGAGAAGGACGACGTCGAAGCCGCGCGGCAGCGCGTCGATCGACGACAGCAGCGTGTGGCTGACGGTCTCGAAGTACTTGTGGCGAAGGGCGGGAAGGACGATGCGGTGGGGCTGGGAACGCGGGCGTCCCGTCCGCTCGACGACGGCGGACGAGACGTCCGCGTTCCCGGGACGGCAATACACCCACACCTCATGTCCCCGCTCCACCAGCCTCGCCGACAACTCCTCGGCGAACGTTTCGAAGCCGCCGTAGCGCGCCGGGATGCCGCGCGTGCCGGCGATGGCGATCTTCAAACGAACCATCCCGCCAGATCGCGGTCGGAAACGCGTCTGCGGCTCTGGATGGCGCGGCGTTTTTCCATGATCCGGCGGCGATTCTTCCACAGCCATGTCAGCGCCGGAAGAGACGTTCGCTCGATCGTCAGCGTTGCGATGATCACGATCACATCGCGCGTCAACTCGAACGGCGCGTTGCGCAGCGCGAGGTACAGCCCTTCGTTTTTCAAACGCAGGAGGAAGCGATTCTTGACGCCGTGCATGTTGATCGCCGCCGACAACGCCCGCCGCTTCTCCGGTGTCACGGTGCGGACGTGATGCGCCACCGCTTCCGGCACGTAGACCGCTTTCCATCCGAGCAGCCTCCCGCGCCATGCCACGTCGGCATCCTCGCGAAAGGCGAAAAAGTCTTCATCGAGAAATTCGCCAGCGACCGTGACGTCGTGGATGAATGTGGTCCGATACATCGCCGCGGCGCCGGAGACGCCGAAGACTTCGTGGCTGTCGGCTGTCGGCTGTCGGCTGTCGGGTTTTCCCTGATCGATATCGAAATGGCGTCCCGATCGCGTCATCCGAATCCCTTTGCTGTCGATGAGATCCGTATCCGCTTTCAGCAATTTGCCGGTCGCCATTCCGAATCCGTCCATTGCCGCCACGAGCGACGAGACGTAATCGGGTTCCAGATACGCATCGGGATTCAGCAGCAGGACAAACTCGCCGTTCGCTACCCGCACGGCCTGATTCACGGCGGCGCTGAAACCGCGGTTCGTATCATTAATGATGTGCGTTGCCCGCGCGCCTCCTCGGACGATGGCGGCGGAATCGTCCGTCGACGCATTGTCGACGTGGATCACTTCGATCTGCCGATACGTCTGCGCCGCGAGCGCGGCGAGGCAGTGGCGGAGAAACGGTGCGCTGTTCCAGGTGACGATGACTACCGACACCAGGCCGTTCGTCAGGCGCCGCTCCATCGGTTGAACGCCTTCCGCATCACGCCCGCGTACGCGCGCGCCGCCGTCCAACGGCCGAGGCGCCGGTAGGCAATGCCGGCCAGCGCCGGTGGGATTCGCAGCAACATCCCGACCACGATCGCCCAGCGCAGCGCCTCGGCCTGCCCCGGCGACAGCCACTTGCGCGCGTAGAGCCACATGTTGCGATACCAGAGGGCGATGAATTCGGCGAACGGAACGTGCTCGAGGCTCGCGCCGCCAAAATGCCGCGCCCGCGCTGCCGGGACGACGAAGATCGTGTGGCCCGCTTCCGCCAGCCGCCGGCAGTAGTCGACGTCCTCGAACCACGCCGGCGCGAATTGCTCGTCGAACGCTCCCACCTCGGCGAATACCTCCCGCCGCAGCAGCAGCGCCGCCGCGGCCGGCTGCTCGACCGGCTGCGGATGCGTCAACTCCAGTTCGCGGTAGCGGTAGCGCGCCGTGGTGCGGTTCGCGGGAAAGAGCTTGTCGATGCCGAAGACTTCGCTGACGAGCGTGCCGAGCGTCGGCAGGCGGCGCAGCTGAAACTCGCGCTGCGAATCGCCCGCTTCGTCCGACAGCAGTGGCGCCGCGGCAGCAACGACAGGATTCGCATCGAGAAATTCGACCAGCGTTTCGAGCGCGCCCGGCTCGAGCTCGCAATCGGGATTCAGCAAAAAGAGGTAGCGGCCGCTCGTGCGCGTGGCCACGCGATTCACGCCGGCGGCGAAGCCGACGTTCGCGTTGCCGCGGATGACTTCGACCGCGTCCGCGACGACAGTCAGAGTCTTGTCCGCCGAGGCGTTGTCGTAAATCACAACCTCATACGCGAGACTGCCGCAGGCGGCGGCGATCGATTGCAGGCAGCGCGCGATCCAGCGCTCGCTGTTCCAGGTCACGATGGCGATCGACAGGTCGAGCGGGCGCGTGGAAACGCCGCGAAGGATGCGCGGCTCGTCGTGATTCAGCGTTCTGGTTGCCTCTGCCATTCGTTCAGTGCCTCGACCAGCGGCCGCGTGACCACGTCCCACGCAAACCGCGGCTGGATGCGGATCAGGTTAGATACGCACCTCGCATAGAAAGCGTCGTCCCGAATCAATTTTTCGATTGCGTCCGCTACCGCCGGCCCACCCGACGCCGGCACCACTACGCCCAACCCCTCTGCCGCTACCAACTCCGCCGCGAATCCGTTCTCTGTCGTAATCACCGGAACCGCCGCCGCGATGGCGTCGAAAAGCCGCGTGCGAATGGAGTACGCGGCCTCCGCCGTCGGACGATGCAGCATGATAGCGGCTTTGCTGCGGCGCAGCCACGACAGGCGATCGCGATACGGCGTCCACGCGTCGTTAGCCTGCACGAACGGCGCCCCGCCGGCGATGATGGTGTCGAGCCGGTCTTCGCGGCGCCGGTCGACGGCATGCGGATTCGGACGCGAGCGCCCGAGGAAAAGAAGACGGCAGTCGACGCCGCGGCGATTCACTTCGACGACCGCCTCGGCGGCCATGGCCGGATCCAGCCACTCCCACGTCCCGCCGCCCCAGAGGATGATGTTCTCGCGCTCGTCCGCCGCGGCGACGACGTTCGCTTCGATGCCGAACGGAATCTCGATGATGGGTGCCTTCGCCTCGGCATACAACTCCCGCTGCTTCGCCGCCGCCACGATCAGCAAATCGCCCTCTGCCAGCGCGCGATTGACGCGCCACCGCTCCGCAGCGAGATGGACGCGCTGCCGCATCGACGGATGGCGGCCGTACATCTCGCGCAACTCGAGCAGAACGGGATCGAAGAGGTCGTAGACCACGCGCTGCTCGCGCCGCTGCCGCCCGAATCCGCGCGCCGGCTGTCCGACCACGACGCTCGCCGCGCGCATGGCCACGAGCGCCTCGGCACTCCCCTGCCCGGCGACGCGAAAATCGGCGGCGCCCGGCAACTCCCCTTCGCGCTTACAGACCAGCGTGGTCGTGAAGTGTTTCGCCAGCTCGCCCGCGAAGTGCCAGGCGCGAATCCCCGGCCCCGCCATCCGCTCGCCGACGACGTCCGGCGTGTGAACCACGACCCCAAACATGGCCGCGCACTTTACCGCGTGAAGAGTCCCTGCCACATGCCGCGCAGCGAGGTTCGTCCGCGCAACGCGAGCTTCAAGTCTTCCAGGATCAATGCCCCGATGCGCCCAACGCCGCGATGCTTTCGCGCGACGAGATAGCGATTGCGCGTGCGGAGCCGCAACGCGTCGCCGCCAAGAATCGAAGCCGATTGCGATCCGCGATGCGTGGCCTTGATCACCGGCAGTACCTCGGTGCGCCATCCCGCTTCGTGCACCCGCGCGCAGAGATCGACATCTTCGTAATAGGCGAATAGCGACTCATCGAAGATCGCGTCGCCAAGCGCTTCGCGGCGATAAAGAGCGGCGGTGGCGGAAACGCCCCAGGCGCTGGGAACGCGGGCGTCTCGCCCGCCGTGCTTGGCAGGATCGTCCGTCGACGAGCGGGCGGGACGCCCGCGTTCCCAGGTGATCTGCCGAAACGTTCCGTCGCTGATGTCGATCCCCGCGCCGTCGATCGTCGTTTCGTCGCGGCGGAGAATCGTCTGGACGGCGGCGAGTTTCGGATCGGCGTCGAGCGCGGCAACGACCGAGGCAAGCCAATCGCGCTCGAGGATCACGTCATTGTTGATGAGCGCGACGTACGCGCCGGTGGCGTGGCGATACGCCGCGTTGTTGCCGCCGGCAAAGCCGAGATTCGTTGGACTCCGATAGATGTGCAGGCCGTGCCGGAATCCGATCCGCTCCGCCACCGGCGTGCGCGATCCGTTGTCGAACACGATCACCTCGCGCGGCGGCAGCGTCTGGGCGGCGACCGAGTCGAGGCAGGCGCGGAGCATGTCGCCGCCATCGATGTCGAGGACGATGATCGAGACGTCACTCATGGCGCATCCAATCGAGATTCGCGCTTCCGTCGATGCAGCGCAAGGAGGTGCGTCCGGTCGATGCGAGGTCGATCGGAAGATAGCCGTAGTTCGAGCCGGTCGGCGGAAAGACGAACGCGCGTCCGCCCACTTCAATCGTCGCGCCGGTTCGCGATTGATACCGCACCGTCGATCGTCCCGCCTTCGCCAGAAACGAAAGCGAATCGCCGCGCCGCACGATCCAGCCGCCCTGGTAAAGAAAACGGGCCACCGTCCACTCGGCCGGAAAAATCTCGCCGCCGTCGTGCGTGACTGATGCGTCTTCGAACTGAACGAGATCGCCGGGACGGCGTCCGTAGATGAAAGCGGCGAGAAGAATGGCGGCAAAGACCAGCGGAGAAACCGCTGTCATCCTGAGCCGCCGATGCCCCGGAGGGGCTGAGGACGGTCGAAGGATCCCCGGCTGAAACCGCCACCCTCGCGGGTTAGCAGCCGGGGATCCTTCGCCGTCCTGCGGCGCTTCGCGCCTCCGGCGGCTCAGGATGACAGTCAGGATCATTGTTATGAGCAACGCCACGCTCCCGACCACCGCCGCCATGTTCGGACGGATGAAGCTCGGCATGAGGCGCGAAAAGTCGCTGCGCCAGATCGTGCTCAGCGACTCGCCGATGAAGTTTTCGCCGTTGGCGAGATGGAAGAGGCGCCACGGAAACGCGGCGCCGTGGACCACCAGCATCAGCGTCCAGAGCGCGATCACGGTCCGGCTGCCAGCACAAACGCTCTCCCACATCGCCGCCGCGCCGAGGGCCAGGATCGGCATCAGAACGACGATGTAACGCAGCGGAGGCGACCAGCCGCCGTGCCATTCGGAACGCGGAATGAGATAGAGGACGTAGAGCAGTGATGCGGACATGCCGAGGCGGAAACCGGCCGGCATCGCGCGCCAGCGTGCGAGCGCGGGGATCGCCAGCGCGAAGAATGGCGCCTGGAAAACGAGACCGGCGGCGCCGTCGAGGATCAGCCCGAAGAGGCCAAGCCAGTAAAAAATCGCGCCGCTCGGGAGCAGCTCGCGGATCGAATGCGTGTTCATGGCGTTGCCGGAGATCAGCCATGCGATGACCAGCGGCACGGCCACGACCGCGGCGGCGATCGCGACTTGCCGTTTGGTACGCAGCACGCGAACGAGCAGCACGACCGCGAGCAGACCGAAGCGGATTTTCAGCAGGACCAGCGCGAAGATGGCCGCGATCCAGCGCGGCGGACGGCGTTGCCGGATCCCGCGCACCGCCTCCAGAAAGCAAAACGCCGCCGGCACCTCGGGCCAGATCCTGGTCGCATAAAAAACGATCGGCGGTCCGAACGCGATCAGCGGAAAAAGCATGCGCGTCGTGGCGTCGCCGATTCCTTCGTCTTCGAGGAAGCGGATCGTCGAACGCGCCAGAAGCGCGCCGAACAACGCGATGACGGCGAGCGCGCCGGGCAGGCCGCCGAGTGCGTAGCCCGGGATCATCAGAATCGGCAGGAACGGCTCGTGACGCGAATACTGCTCGCCGTGCGCTCCGCGCGGGTCGCCCGGCTGCGGCAGAAGATCGGAGCGGCCGATATCCGAATGCGCCAGATCGCGATATTGATTCGTGAGATCGAGATCGTGATCGCGAACGAGCGACTCCGTCATCAGCAGGTAGTACGGCTCGTCGCCGTCGATCGGCGTGCGAAGCTGGAGCGGGATCATGAGCGCGTATCCGATCGCGGCGATGACGAAGGCGCGGTTTGCGCTCCAGCGGACTTCGTTCGCAAAGGCGAGGAAGCCGAGGGGGATGGAGAGGAAGAGGATGGCCGCGGCGACGAGCGTGAGGTAGGGATCGGCGTCGATCCGAAGAACGCGTCCGAATGCGGCGATGCCGGCGAAAACGATCAGCGCGGCCAGTTCGGTTTCCAGACAGCGCCGCAACGAACGGCCGCGCAGCGGGACGGCGATCGCGGCGGCGAAGAAGAGCACGATCATCGCGCCGGAAACTCTACCGAATCAATCTGCAGATGCGCGTCGTGCGGAAGATTCGGCGCGGCGACGATGCGAAGCGAGGCGATGTCGGCCGGCGCCGCAATCGCGGTGCGGCCGCCGCCCCACACCCACGCGTTCGCGCCGTAATCGCGAATCTCGCCGCTCGAAAACCGCGGCAGCGGATTGCGCGATGCGAAGAATTGATCGCGGCGCGTGAAACCGAAATCGGCAATGTCGCCGATGGTGATCGGACGCGTGGTGATCTTTCCGCGCGAATCCCTCGCTTCAATCGTGCCGACGATGCGGCCGCGTTTCAGCCGCGCCATCTCTCCTCCGCTCGTCGTGACAACGGCGTGCCGCACGTGCGGCGGAACGCCGATCTCGATCGCCTCCGACGGCGCCAGCGCCGAACTGACCGCGCGTCCGCTGCCGGTCGCCGGTTCGTAGTTGCGGACGATGGGCAAGGCCCGGGCGATGATCCCGCTCCACGGCCAGAGCGCGAAGATGGCGATGGCGGTCGCATAGGTCAGCGGTTTCACGCGCGCGAGCAACGGCATCAGGAAGACGACGGCCACGGCGACGTAAACCGTCGCCAGCGAGTAGCGCGCGAAGAACGCGAAGATGAGGAACGCCGCGCCGATCACCACCTGCGGGACGCGCTGCGTGACGAATACGAGCGCAGCGACGGTCAACGGCAGCAGCGCCATCTTGCCGGGAGGAATCGGCGTGACTGCTGCGAGAACGAGGACGCAAAGGAGCGCTGGCGCCCCTGGGAGCGCTGGCGTCCCTGGGAGCGCTGGCGTCCCTGGGAGCGCGGGCGTCCCGCCCGCTGTCGCAACCGCTTGTCTCCTGACCGAAGCCAAAGCGAATAGAAGCGCAACGCTCCCCAAAATCACGATCAGCTCGTTGACGACGTGCACATCGCGTAGCGGAATCCAGCGCAGGAGCACGATCCCGGCGATGGCCAGCACTACCTCTTCCGTCGAAATGCGGGCGGGACGCCCGCGTTCCCAGGCCATCACCGCCACCGCAAACGCCGTCGCCACGATCATCCCGTACGCCATGAGCCGCGTCCGCTCGTCGGCGATGGTCATCATCGCCGCGACGAGCAGCGGCACCGCGCACTGGATGATCGCCGACCACCGACTTCCGCGCGCGGCCCAGGCGCAGGCCAGCACCAGCGCGATCACGAGCGGCAGGTGCGCGTCGATCGGCGTCGTCGTCAGCACACCACGTTCTCGGCCGGATTGCGGACCCACTCCGGATCGAAGCCTTCCACCGTCTCGGGCGTCATCGTGGCGCGGTAGACGACGCGCGCGTCGCCGCGGAGCTGCACGTCGCGCGGCGCTCCGCCGTCCAGTGCGAACGACACCTCCAGCGTGATGCCGCTGCGCGTCAGCACTTTCACCGGCGACTTTGTCTTTCCGAACAGAGCACTCGTCACCGCCGACGCCACCACGCCCGAGCCGCACGAAAGCGTTTCCGCCTCCACGCCGCGCTCGTACGTGCGCACTTCGATCGCATTCGCGTCGCGCACCACGACGAAATTCACGTTCGCGCCGGCCGGCTGCAGATCAGGATGCGTGCGCAGCGCGCGTCCGAGGGGAACGATGTCCTGCGACCAGAGATCGTCGCGGAGGAAGAGCACGTAGTGCGGCACGCCGACGATGATCGAGCTGCCGCGCACGACCGTCTCGCCGACGCGCAGCGGACGATCGGCGACGAACGAATGCGGCGGCTGCAGCGACAGCGTCACGTGGCCGCCATCGCTCACCTCGGCGCCGATGATCCCCGCGCCGGTCTCGATGGTCATCTTTTTCGGGGCGATCACATTCACGTACGCGAAGCGTGCCGCGCAGCGCGTCCCGTTCGCGCAGAAATCGGCCAGCGAACCGTCCGCGTTCAGATAGCGCATCCGGAACGTGGCCCGGCCGCTGTTCTCGATCAGGATCAGCCCGTCGGCGCCGACCGACAGATGAGGCGTACAGATGCGCCGCGTCAGCGACGCCGCGTCGCCGATCCGCCCGGAGCGGTTATCGATGATCACGAAGTCGTTGCCGCCGCCGGCCATCTTCGAGAACGTCAGCGGATCTTGTTTAGACGCCTGCATTTGCATGAGCGGCTGGCCCGTCCTGGCCGCCGGAAGTTTTCGCGCCGGGCGCGGGTTGAGACCGGCGCCTATTCTCGCATGTAACGGCGCGCTCCTCCGATTCGTCTAGTCGTCAGGACCTGCCGGCGCGCAAGATGGCGTTCTTCATCGGCACCGTCCGAATCTCACCATCATCGGAGCAGATCGCGTGAAACGACTTCGCCTCAGCCGCGTCACCTCGGTTGTCCTCATCGCCGCGCTCAATACTTTTCCGCTCGCCGCACAACAGAAGACCCAGCCTGCGGAGATGCCGAAGCTGACCGAGGTCGTTGACGTGCGCGTCATCGGCGTCGACGTCGTCGTCACCGACAAGAAGGGCAACGCCGTCACCGGCCTGACCAAGGACGACTTCCAGATCTTCGAGAACGGCGTCGAAAAGCCGATCTCCAACTTCTACGAGATCGAAGGGAAGACCGCCACGCAGGCCGTAACCGTGACCGCTCCCGGCGCTCCCGCCGCCCCGGCTCCGAAGGAAGAGGTCAACGAGCAGCTCCGCCGCCGCATCATTCTCTATATCGACAACCTCTCGCTGGCGCCGTTCAACCGCAACCGCGTCTTCAAGCAGATGAAGGATTTCGTCAAGGACGCCATGCGTCCCGGCGACGAGGCCATGGTGGCCACCTACAACCGCAGCCTGAAAGTGCGCGCGCCGTTCACGCGCGATCCGGTGCAGGTTCAACAGACCCTCGACGCGATCGCCGGCGAGTCCGCGCTAGGCCTCGCAAACCGCAGCGAATTCCGCGACGTCTCCGGCCGGATCAATGACGCCCAGAGCTACGACGATGCCCTGATCCAGGCCCGCTCGTACGCGCAGTCGGTCGAGCACGACCTGCGGCAGAGCGTCGAATCGATCAACGGCCTGCTGACGACGCTGGCCGGGGTCGAAGGAAAGAAGATCGTCGTGCTGGCTACGGAAGGCTTTCAAATCCAGCCCGGCCGCGAAGCGTTCACACTGATCGATGAGGTGGCGCGCGAGAAGGGGTGGCAGTCCAGCTCCATGCTCGAAGCGATGACCTACAACGGAAACTCGCTCATCGAGTCGATCGCCAAAACCGCCAACGCCAACGGCATCACCATCTATCCGATCCACGCAGGCGGTCTGGCCGCCGGCAGCGAAGGAACGACCGCCGACAATCAGCAGGCTACCTCCTACAACGTGACCTCGGCCGCCGTGTCGAATACGACCGAGTCGCTGCAGATCATGGCCGACCTCACCGGCGGCATCGCTACGACACGAACCAACAATTTCGCCGGCGCGTTCAAGAACATCGTGCGCGACCTCGACTCGTACTACTCGCTCGGCTACCGCGCCGGCACGGAGCGCGTCGACCGCCAGCGCGCGCTGGAAGTGCGCGTCAAGAACCGCAATCTGCGCGTCCGCAATCGCCAGACGTTCGTCGAGAAGTCGACGTTCCAGGAGATGAGCGACCGCGTCATCGCCAACCTGCTCTACAAGACGAAGGCGAACGACCTCGGCATCCGCGTGAAGGTGAATTCGCCCGTTCCCGCCGACGAGCTTTTCAAGGTGCCGGTCGAGATTCACATCCCGATCGACAACCTCACGCTCATCCAGCAGGGCGAGGCCTACATGGGCGGTTTCTCGATCTACGTCGTAGTCGGCAACAAGGACGGCGACATGTCTGACGTGGCCCGCAAGACGCACCAGATCACGATTCCGGTGAACGATTTCGCGCGATCGAAAGGGAAGTACTACACGTACACGCTCGATCTGATGTGCGAGCGCGGCCTGAACAAGATTTCGGTGGGTGTGGTCGACGATGTGTCGAATACCAGCGGCTTCGATAAACAGCAGGTAATCGCGCAGGATCTCCGGTAACCGCCATTTCTCTTTGACCCTTCTGCGGCGCAGACTTGTCGCATGTTCGGCCTTCGTTTTCGCAACCGCATCGAGGCCGGCCAACTCCTCGGCCGCGAGCTCGCGAAGCGCCTCGGCGTCGTTGACGACGCCATCGTGCTGGCGCTTCCGCGCGGCGGCGTCCCGGTCGGCTCGGAAGTGGCGAAGGCTCTCAACTCCCCGCTGGACGTCTTCATCGTCCGCAAGCTCGGCGTTCCCGGTCACGAAGAGCTGGCCATGGGCGCGATCGCCAGCGGCGGCGTGCGCGTGCTGAACCACGACGTGATCGACTACGCCAGAATCACGCAACAACAGATCGATACCGTGGCCGTGCGCGAAGAGCGCGAATTGTCGCGTCGCGAAACGGAGTACCGCGGCAATCGTCCGCCGCTCAATGTACTCAGACAAACAGTAATCATCGTCGACGACGGCCTCGCCACCGGCTCCACGATGCGCGCCGCCGTCCAGGCCCTCCGCGCAATGGAACCGAAACGCATCATCGTCGCCGTCCCAGTCGGCGCGGCACAGACATGCGAAGATCTCCGCGCGATCGCCGACGAAACCATCTGCCTCCGCACCCCCGAACCCTTCGAAGCCGTCGGCCTCTGGTACGACGATTTCACGCAAACCACCGACGCGGAAGTACACGCACTGCTATCGAGAAATCCACAGTAAGTAGAGGTTTGCACGATGTGACTATTTCCGAGGTAGCCTCGGTGGGATGAGATGGCTTAGCGCGAAGAAGAGGCGACTGGTAATCGAGCGTGCGGCGGAGTCAACGCGGGAGAGTGCGCTGCTCTGGTTTGTGTTCTCAGCTCTTGATGCACTAATCAGCGGTCGGCTAACCGTGCCGTGGGCGGCACTGAATACAAGCGGCTCTGCCGCGGTTTGGCTGCTCGGAATGTATTTTGAGCTCCGGGTGAAGGAGAGGCTATGAATCCGATGTTCTATGGCACGTTTGCATTTCTTGGCTTCATGAGCTTCTTCTTCGCGCTCGCGTTCTGGATGCTTCGCGGGTTGAGAAAAGAAGAAGATCAGAAACGCGAAGCCGGCTTCACGACATCGCCACCGCGGTCTCGCTCCCACTTTGGTGAATGAACATGTTTGCAATTAATCCGATGTACTACGGAACGTTAGCGTTCCTGGCGTTCTCCGGCACGCTGCTCAGCGTCGGCTTCTGGGCGATTCATGGATTGAAAAAAGAGCGAGGTAAAAAGCGCCCGATCGGCTTTGTTACCTCGGGACCCGAATCTCACCCACGTAAGTAAAGAAATGCGCGGTAGCAATTCAACCCGAAATGGTGGCCGAGCCTTGGGCAACCTACGCCGCGGGCCGTGCCCGCTCACCGCGGGACCGGAATCTCGCTCACGATGCGCTGAATGAAACGCTGCTCCGGGGTGACGTCGCCGCGGAGAAGGCGGCGGTCCTTCATCACGATGCGGTGGGAGAGGACGGGACCGGCCAAGCGCTTCACGTCCTCGGGGATCACGAAGTCGCGGCCGTTCACCATCGCCAGCGCCTGACAGGCTTTGAAGTAGGTCAGCGCGCCGCGGGTCGAGACGCCCAAAGCCGCCTCCGCATGCGTGCGGGTCGTGTGGACGATCGCCATTAAATAGTCGACCAGCGACTCATTCATGTGGATCGAGGACACCTGCTCCTGTAGATCGCGGACTTCCTGCGCTTCGAGGACCGGTTCGAGATGTTCCAGCGCATCGTGCGCGCCCCCGGCCCGGAGCAGCTTCTTTTCGTCGGTCGTATTCGGATAGCCGATGGTCAGCTTCATCAGGAAACGATCGAGCTGCGATTCCGGCAGCGGATACGTCCCCACGTGCTCGATCGGATTCTGCGTGGCCAACACGAGGAACGGATCGGGCAGCGGCAGGCGCTTTTTCTCGATCGAGATCATCCCCTCGCTCATCGCTTCGAGCAGCGCCGACTGCGACTTCGGCGTGGCGCGGTTGATCTCGTCCGCCAGCAGAATGTTCGTGAAGACCGGGCCGGAGATGAACTCGAACTCCTGCGCGTCCTGGTTGTAGATCGTCACGCCGACGATGTCCGCGGGCAGCAGGTCGCTCGTGAACTGGATCCGTTGAAACGACAGCGAAAGCGATCGCGCCAGCGCGTGCGCCAGCGTCGTCTTGCCGACGCCGGGGACGTCTTCGAGGAGGATGTGTCCGCGCGCCAGCAACGCCGCGATGCAGAACTGCACCACCTCGGATTTGCCGCGGATCACGCGCTCCACGTTCGCCTGCAGTGCGGCGACCTTCTCGAACGTGTGGTGGCGCGGAACGGGCTGCGTCGTCATTTCAGAGTAGCTCGCTGCAACGCGCATGACCGTCACGCCATTTCGACGCGGCGGCGATTCCGTACGTTACAACTTGTTGTAGTTTGGCCCGCCTCCGCCTTCCGGCGGCACCCAGGTGATCACCTGATACGGGTCCATGATGTCGCACGTCTTGCAGTGGAAGCAGTTCGTGAAATTGAGGAACGGCACCTTCCCTCGCCCGTCCGCGGTCGGTTGCGGCTCGTAGACCTGCGCGGGGCAGAAGTGGAAGCATGGATTTCCATACTCCTCGGTGCATTTGGTGATGCAGACCTCCGTGTCCGCGATCAGCAGATGCGCCGGTTGATTCTCCTCGTGCAGCACGCCGCCGTTGTAGACGTCCGTCACCTTGTCGAACGTCAGCACGCCGTCGAACTTCATCTTCGCCGGCGGATGCGGATGCTCGTCGCCGAAGTAGCGTTGGATGCGCTCCATCCGTTCGTGACCGCCGTGACCTTGCAGCCGGTTCATCACGCCATAGCCGCGGCCGCCCGTCACGATGCCGAGTCCCGCGTTGATGAGGCCCGCGAGTTGGCCGCTGTCGAATGCCTGGTGGAAATTGCGCTGCTTCCACAGCTCCTCGCGCGCCCATGAGGCTTCGAACATCGCCTCGTACTCGCTGAGCTGCGCGGACGAATAGTCTTCATTGACCAGCGCCTGGAACGCTGTCTCCGCCGCCATCGCGCCGGACTTGATGCCGAGGTGAATGCCTTTGAGGCGCGCGCCATTGAGGTAGCCGGCGGAATCGCCGGCGATGAGAAACCCCTCGCCGAACATGCGCGGCATCGAGAAGTACCCGCCCTCGGGGATCGCCTTCGCGCCGGCGCTGATCATCTTCCCGCCTTCCAGCAGCGTCCGGATCGAGGGATGCGTTTTGTAGCGCTGGAACTCATGATGCGGATCGAGCGTCGGATTCTTGTAGTCGAGGCCGACAACGAGTCCGATGTCGACGATACGGTCCTTCATGCCGTAGATGAAACCGCCGCCGAACGTATCGCCATCGAGCGGCCAGCCGAGCGTGTGGATCACGCGGCCGGCTTCGAAGCGATCGTCGGGAAGTTGCCACAGCTCCTTCACGCCGACCGAATAGACCTGCGGATGTTTCCCCGCGTACAGATCGAACATCGTGGCCAGCTGTTTCGTCAGCGTGCCGCGCGGCCCTTCCGCGAGGATGGTGATCTTCGCGCGGATGTCGACGCCCGGCTCGAAGTTCGCCTTCGGCTGTCCGTTCTTGTCGATCCCTTTGTCGCCGGTGCGGACGCCGACCACGCGTCCGTTCTCAACCAGGACGCGCGCCGCGGCGAACTCCGCGAAAAGATCGACGCCCATGTCGCCGACGATCGGCGCCATCCAGCGAACGAACTCGCCGAGCGAGATCACGTAATTGCCGTGGTTCTGCAGCGGCGGCGGCATGATCGGAGCCGCAATCTTCATCTTCTCGAACAGGTACCAGAACCCATCGTCGGTGACCGGCGACTCGATCGGGCAACCGCGCTCCAGCCAGTCCGGCATCAGCTCGGAGATGCCGCGCGGATCCATCACCGCGCCGGAGATGCCGTGCGAGCCGACCTCTTTCCCCTTTTCGAGAAGAGCGATGGAGAGATCGAGCTTCTTCTCGTTCGTTTCGTTGTGCGCCTTCACCATCTCCGCGAGACGGTACGCGGCGGCCAGTCCCGCGGGCCCCGCGCCGACGATGACGACATCGACGTCGAGAGTGTCGCGCTCGATGCCGGGAAGTTCAGCCATGCATGCTCCTTGAAGTGCACAAAGTCGCGCGCATTCTATGTGATGGCTTGTCATCCTGAGCCGCCGAAGGCGTTGGAGCGCGCAGCGCGGAACGCCGCAGGACGGCGAAGATACTCTGTTGAGAGTCAAGCGGCTTTCGATCTTCTTTTTGGCGGGCGTGTAGCCTGCGCCGAGCCAGGATCAAGCTGCTGGCGCAGCTCCTCCGCTTCGCTACGGCCCTTCGGGTGATCCTGACTCGGCTCCGGCTGGTTGGCAGCTACGGCCGAATCGGAGGATTCGGCCTTCGCCAGCGAGGCCGCGAACAGGACCGAACTGTCGAACGTGACTCGACGCTGCAACACGATCCAGATGCCGTGCAGCAGCTTCCGCATTACGGCGACGATGCCCTGCATCTTTTTCTTGCCGCGTGACAAGAGTTGGGCAAAAAAGAGCCGAGCGCCGCGATCGTGACGAATGGCGGTCAGCGCCGGCAAGTACAAGATCGCGCGCAAGTGCGCATTCCCGAGCTTGCTGATCCGCGGCGGCTTTTGAACGCTGCTTCCCGATTCATGCTCTCGCGGGTCGAGTCCCGCATGGCCGACGATCTGCTTGACGGTCATCGTCGGATCGAGAACAGCGAGTTCGGTCAGCAACAGGATCGCCGATCGTCGTGCAATCCCGGGGATCTTCGTCAGGATCTCAAACTGCTCGCGCAAGCCGGCGTCGTCACGAATGACAGCCACAGCGCTCTTTTCAATCTGTTTGACCCGTTTTTCGATCTGGGTAACGTGGGCCTGCACGTCGTTCACCACAGTCCGGCTGATGGCGGCCACCTTCTTTGCGTGAAAGCGGTTCTTCTCCTCCGCCGCGGCTCGTACCAGTTCGCTCAACCGCCGTCCGAGCTCCCGTAGCTCCAGCACCGCAGCGCGCGGTGCGTTCCACGGCATGAACTCCATCCGCCGAACGTACTCAAGCAAGCTCCAGGCATCGACTCGGTCCGTCTTGCTCCGATTCGCCAACGCGCGAGCGAAGTCCTTGGCCACCCGAGGATTGATCACCATCACTTCCACACCCGCGGCTACCAGCATCAGGGCCAGTTGCAGGTGATACACACCCGTCGCTTCCATGCAGACCCGCGCATTTCTGCCGATCCACCCAAGCAACTCACGATGTCCCGACGCATCGTTGGTGAACTCCCTGATCCCCGTCTCCTCGCTCTTGCGCCAACGCTGCGCCGTCAACGTCTTCGCGCTTACGTCCACCCCCGCCCATGTCTTGATCGATTGCATTCGCACTCCATCCTGCGTTATCAAGACACGGGCTTCCCGACCCTGTTTCCTCACCTGCCGACCTTGTAAATGCTGGCTCCGACGCCTCAGATACTCTTCGGCCTTGGTGAAGAGGGCGGGGAGCCTATCTTCGCCACAAGCTCAAGGCTTCAGGATCTCTCGGCTTCCCCGCGTCTTCTTCTTCAACATACAAGGATCTCAAGCTTCCCGTCACCGGCTGAAACCCCGTAGGATTCAACGCAGCTCGCGCATCGCTGAGATCCTTCGCCGTCCTACGCTGCTCCGGCTTCGCCTACGCAGCTTCGGCGGCTCAGGATGACAGCGTCCCACCCTGCTATTCTTGTCGCCGGTCTCGATGCTTCAATACTCCGTTCCACTCCTTCTGCTGTTCATCACCTGCGCGGTGACTTCCTTCATCACGACCGCGGCCGTGAAGCGGATCGCCGAGGAGGTCGGGGCGATCGATCATCCCAACGAGAGGAAGCAGCACGCCGAATCGACGCCGCGCATGGGCGGCCTGGCCATCATCTTCGGCTTCGGCTTTCCGCTCATGCTCCTGGCCGCGAACGCGCACGCCGCGGAGCTCGTGTCGAAGAACCTCACCTACCTCTTCGCCGTCCTCGCCAGCGGCTCGCTCATCGTCGGACTCGGCGTCTACGACGATCTCCTCGGATCGAACGCCACGAAGAAGTTCCTCGTGCAGACGGCCGCCGCGATCATCCTGGTCAGCTTCGGCTTTCACTTCTCCGAGGTTTCCTTCGCCGGCATGACGATCAAGCTGGGCATCCTCGGCTCGGTCGTTTCGGTGATCTGGATCGTCTTCGTCGTCAATGCCGTCAACTTCATCGACGGGATCGATTCGCTGGCTACGCTTTTATCGATCACCATCGCCGTCTCCTTCGCTGTCATCGCGCTGATCCGCTCGGACGTTTTCTCGATCGTAATCATGACGGCGCTGGCCGGAAGCCTGATCGGCTTTTACCGCTGGAACCGGCCGCCGGCGAAAATCTTCATGGGAGACAGCGGCAGCCTCTTCATCGGACTCTTGCTGGCGGCCTGCTCGATCGCCAGGCCGATCAAATCGCCAACGGCGCTGATCGTCGGCGGCCCCATGCTGGCCCTGGCGCTCCCTGTGCTGGACACGCTCATCGTGATGAAACAGCGCTTCGGCAGCGAGACCGGCCTGAGCGCGCGCGTCATGCGCGTGTTCAACGCCGACCGCCGTCACTTCCACCACATCCTCGTCGAGAAGTACGGCAGCATCGGCAAGGCCATCCTTTCCATCTGGTTCGTCACGCTGCTCTTTGCCGTCTCCGCCGTGCTGACGGTGACCGACACGATGAAGATGGCCGGTTACGCGGTGGGCATCGTCGGCCTGGTGGCGATGATCTTCCTCCGCTACTGGTTCCGCCGCGGGGACGTGCGCACGGCCGCCGTCGAGCGGCAGGCCTGACCGGCGATGTGCGGGATCGCGGCAATGTTCGCGTATGGATCCGCCGCGCCGCCGGTGGATGCGAATGAGATCGTGGCGATCACCGAGCGGATGCGTCCGCGCGGCCCCGACGCGGGCGGCACCTGGATCTCTTCCGACTCTCGCGTGGCCCTCGGATCGCGCCGTCTGGCCATCATCGACCTGAGCGACGAAGGAACGCAGCCGATGACGGACGACGACGGCGAACTGCGCATCGTCTTCAACGGCGAGATCTACAACTACCGCGAATTGCGCGTGCGCCTGCAGCGGCTCGGCGCGCGCTTTCATTCGATGACCGACACCGAGGTGCTGTTGCAGTTGTACCGGCACGATGGGGCGGCGATGGTGGAACTGCTGCGCGGCATGTTCTCGTTCGCCATCTGGGATCCGCGCGAACGGCGCATGTTCGTCGCGCGCGATCCGTACGGAATCAAGCCGCTGTACATCGCCGACGACGGCCGGACTTTCCGCGCCGCGTCGACGGTGAAAGCGCTCCTGGCCGGCGGCCGCATCTCGCGCGAACACGATCTGGCAGGTGTGGCCGGATTCTGGTTGATGGGAAGCGTCCCCGAGCCGCACACGATCTACCAATCGATTCGCGCCGTCGAGGCGGGAACGTCCTTCTTCGTCAGCGAGCGCGGCATCGAAAACGCGCGGCGCTACTACTCGATCGCCGGCACGTTCGCGCGCGGCGCGCACGACGTAGCAGCGGCGCGGCTGGTGCAGCCGAACGTCCTGTTGCGCGAGCTGATCACCGATTCGCTGCGCCACCATCTCATCGCCGACGTTCCCGTCGGCGCGTTCCTCTCCTCCGGCATCGATTCGTCTGCTCTCGTTGCGCTAGCCACTGAGGCTGCCGGGGAACCACCGCGGACGGTCACTCTGCGGTTCGAAGAATTCGCCGGCGCGCCGCGCGACGAAGCTCCGCTCGCGGAGCGCTTCGCGCGCCAGATCGGATCGAATCACGTCACGCGGCTCGTGACGCGCGACGAATTTCTCGCTGACATGCCGAAGCTGTTCGATGCCATGGATCAGCCGACCATCGACGGCACGAACACGTGGTTCGTCAGCAAGGCCGCGGCCGAACGCGGACTGAAAGTGGCCATCTCCGGACTCGGCGGCGATGAGCTTTTCGGCAGCTATCCATCATTCGCCGCGTTGCCGCGCATCGTCAGGGCCGCACGCCTGCCGTTCGCGGCGTCGATCGCTGCGCGCCTCGGCCGCAGCCCGAAAGCGAAAGCGGCAGCTCGATTCGGCGCGACGTGGGAAGGCGCCTACCTGTTGAAGCGCGGACTCTTTCTCCCCGACGATCTGCCGTCGCTCATGGGCGCCGACGCGGCACGCGAAGGACTGGAGCGGTTGTCGATGCTGGAACACATCGCCGGCACGATGGAGCCCGATCCCGGCACCGCGTTCGGACGCGTGGCCGCGCTCGAAGCGTCGCTCTACATGCGCAATCAACTCCTGCGCGATACCGACTGGGCCAGCATGGCCCACTCGCTCGAAGTGCGCACTCCGCTCGTCGACGCCACGCTCCTTCGCCAGATCGCGCCGCTGCTGATGGTCGAGAAAAGCCGCTGCAAGCAACACTTCGCGAAGAGTCCGCGCAACCCGCTGCCCGCGTGGCTCAGCGGCCGGCAGAAAACCGGCTTCAGCGTTCCGCTCGCCGAATGGGCGCGGCTCCCCGCCGACGGCACGTCGACGCGCATGCGCAGCTGGGCGCGGCGCGTGATGGAGCAGTGGACTTGAGGATCCTGCACATCGGCACCGACTCGTTCGGCGGCTACGGCGGCATCGCGCTCTATAACCGCGAATTGATCGCAGCGCTGGCGTCGCATCCGGCCGTCGATGAAGTCGTAGTCATCCCGAGAATCATCGTCGGCGAGCGCGAGCCACTCCCGCCGAAGGTGACCTTCGTCGCCGAAGCCGCGCAAGGCCGCCTCGCCTTTCTGCGCGCCGTGCGCCGCATCGGCAGCCGCTTCGATCTCGTCCTCTGCGCGCACGTCAACCTCCTTCCGGCCGCGCGGTTGGTCGCCAAACATCCGCTGCTGATGCTCTACGGCATCGAGGCGTGGAAACCGTTGCGCGATCCGATTTCCAATCGCCTGCTGCACGGCGTCCGCGGCGTCGTCTCCATCAGCGAAATCACGCGCGAACGTTTCGCCGGCTGGTCGCACTACGACGGGCCATCGCAGCTCCTGCCGAATTCGATTCGCGCTGAGTGGTACGGCATCCGTCCGAAAAATCGCGCGCTCGTCTCGCGCTATCACCTCGACGGCAAGCGCGTACTCCTCACCCTCGGACGCGTCGTCGCGGCGGAACGCTACAAAGGATTCGACGAAGTTCTCGAAGTCCTCCCCCATCTCGACGCCGACGTTTCCTACGTCATCGCCGGCGGCGGCAACGACGTCCCGCGCCTGCAGCGCAAAGCCGTGCACCTCGGCATCGCCGATCGCGTCGTTTTCACCGGACTTTTCCCCGAGGAGGAGAAGGCAGACCTCTACAATCTCGCGGATGTTTACGTGATGCCGAGCCGCGGCGAAGGCTTCGGCTTCGTCTTCCTCGAAGCGCTGGCCTGCGGCGTCCCGGTGATCGGCAGCTGTCTCGACGGCGGACGCGAAGCCGTCCGGGACGGCCAGCTCGGACAATTAGTCGATCCAACCAATCCCGCCGAGATCCGCCTGGCCATCATCGACGCCCTCGCGTCGGGCGAAAAACGAATCCCCGCCGGCCTCGATTACTTCAGCTACGCAAACTTCGAGCGCCGCACGCACGCGATCATCGACGAGTTCGCCGCCAATGCGTGATCGCGTTTGTCAGAACGGTATGCTTCCACCGCTATGAGCGTCACTCTCACCGGTACATACGACGGCACTGTCATCCGGCTCGACAACGCCATCGACATTGAGGCGAACACCAGAGTCCAAGTCACCCTTGAAGCCGTCGCCTCGCCGACGCCCGGGCCGGGATTCCTCGAGACGGCCATGGCTCTCAGCGTCTCAGGCCCAGCCGACTGGGCGACGAACCTCGAGCAGTATGTTCACGGCCCGCTCGCCGCCGATGAGTGAGATCGTCTCCGACCGCGTATTCCTCGATGCCGCTTACGCCATCGCGCTCGTAAATTCCGCGACCGCAAGGACAAGGGGTGGGGAATGACCGACTGCGTCTCCTTCATCGTCATGGAATCCCGCGGAATGACCGAGGCGCTCACGCACGACATCCATTTCGAACAAGCCGGGCTTCGCGCACTCATGCGCTGACCAAGCTAGTCTCAGTCACGACACCCCGCGATAAACTCCCACCCCTTGCACACCGTCATCAAGCCCAAACGGGGGCTCGCGCAGCTGGAGCTTGGCGAGGTCTGGGACTATCGCGAGCTTCTCGGGTACTTCGCCTGGCGCGACATCGTCGTCCGGTACAAGCAAACTACGATCGGGGTTCTGTGGGCATTCGTCCGGCCGTTTTTGACGATGGTCATCTTCACGGTCGTGTTCGGGCGGATCGCGAAGCTGCCGTCAGACGGCGTGCCGTATTCGGTATTCACCTTCACGGCGCTGCTCCCTTGGCAGTTCTTCGCCACGGCGTTCGCGGAGACGGCCGGATCGGTGGTCGGGAACGGATACATGATCACCAAGATCTACTTTCCGCGGCTGATCCTGCCGCTGGCATCGATCGCGGTGGGGATCGTCGACTTTCTCGTGTCGTTCGTGATCCTGCTCTTCATCATGATCGGGTACCGCACGCCGGTCTCGATCCATGCATGGGCGTTGCCGCTGTTTCTTCTGCTCTGCGTCATCTTCACCATCGGGCTCGGGCTCTTCACCGCCGCGCTGTACGTGCGGTATCGCGACATGAGGCACCTCATCCCGTTCGTCACGCAGTTCGGACTGTACGTTTCGCCGGTCGCGTACAGCACGTCGTCGGTGGCGCCGCGGTGGCGCTTCCTTTACTCGCTCAATCCGATGACCGCGGTGATCGACGGCTTCCGCTGGTCGCTGCTCGGCACGACGCCGCTGTACGTGCCCGGCATCATCGCCGGGACGGCGACGTCGATCGTGTTGCTCATCGTCGGGCTCTACTACTTCAAAGTGACCGAGCGGATTTTCGCGGACGTGATGTGATGAACGACGCCGTCATCGGACAGGGCATCGGCAAGACCTATCGCCTCGGCGAGCAGGGGACGGCGTACACGCTGCTGCGCGAGCGGCTCGTCGAGACGATCAAGGCGCCGTTCCGAAAGCGCGAAGCGGCGGCGGCGCGCGAGCCGTTCTGGGCGCTGAAGGATGTCTCGTTCACGATCGGACAGGCCGAGGTGGTCGGGCTGATCGGAAAAAACGGCGCGGGGAAATCGACGCTGCTGAAAATCCTGAGCCGCATCACCGAGCCGACCGAGGGACGGATCGATCTGTTCGGACGCGTATCGAGCCTGCTCGAAGTCGGCATCGGATTCCATCCGGAGCTGAGCGGGCGCGACAACGTCTTCCTCAACGGCGCAATCCTCGGCATGTCGCGCAACGAGATCCGGCGCAAGTTCGATGAGATCGTCGAATTCGCGGAGATCTCGAAGTTCCTCGACACGCCCGTCAAGCGCTACTCCTCGGGGATGTACGTCCGGCTGGCCTTTGCGGTGGCGGCGCACCTCGAGCCGGACATTTTGATTGTCGATGAAGTGCTGGCCGTCGGCGACTCCGCGTTTCAGCAAAAGTGCCTCGGCAAGATGCGCGACATCCGTTCCGAGGGGCGCACGGTGATCGTGGTCAGCCACAACATGGGCACCGTGTCGTCGCTCTGCCAGAAGGTGATCTGGCTCGCGGACGGTCAGGTGAAGGCTGCCGGCGATGCGCAGGACATCATCCGCAAATATTTGTCCGAGGGCGTGGAGAACGATTTCGTGTGGACGCCGCGCCATGGGATTCTCAGCGCGTTCGAGTATCGGTCGGTTTCCGTCGCCAGCGCTGACCCGGCCAGCAGCGAAGGATTTCCGGCGAATGCACCGATCGACGTCTTCTTCGACATCACCATCCACGACAAGTTTCCGGCGGGCCGCATGGAGATGCGCCTTCTGAATGACGGCGGCGAGGTATTGCTCACGTCGACGAGCGCCGATCCGTCGGGGAAGTTGAATCATGACTGGGAACGCGGCCCGCAACGTTTCCGCTGCCGGATTCCCCCGAGTTTTCTGATGCCCGGCCGCTACTTCGTAACGATCACAGAGCCGTACGGCTCGTATGACATCCTCCGCGAGAACGTGCTGACGTTCACTGTGACGGAGGAAGGCAGCGTCGCCGCGCGCGATCAGCGGCAGGGAAAGATCGCGCCGATTCTGGAGTGGACGAGAAATTTCACGTAGCGTTTTTTGAGGCTCGATCTCACCAGCGCGAGCGTCAGAAGAGATCGGGCAAGTGGATGAAGTGCTGCATCGCGTCGACCGTGCGCGGGGAAATGTCGCTCAGGAACCGGGTGAGGTTTTCGATCGTTGCCGGCGGGATGGCGTAGCGCGTTACAAACTCGACGGGGACGTCGCGATTCTGCCCTTCGCCGCCGCGTGGGAAGAGGTCGTTGACGGCGGATTCGTTGGGGTTGATGACCGAGGCTTCGATTCCGGCGGCGGCGAGGGCCGCGGCGAAAACGTCCTTGCGGTAGCCGTAGTGCGTGCAGGCCAGGCAGGCGACGACGTGCGCATCGCGCGATTGCATTTTTGCGACCGCGGCATCGACCCAGCCTCGAATCTCCGTCGCCGTTTTTGTCCCTTCGCGATCTTCGGAGATCGTGTCGGCCAGTCCGGGACAGGCCTGGGTGACGATCCGGGAGGGCGCGATGCCGCGCTCTTCCAACAAGCGCGGATAGGCGCCGGCGTCGATCGTGGTCGGCGTGGCGAAGATCATCGCCGCGGATCGCGGATCGGCTTCGAGCTCCTTCAGCAGCAGCGCCACGGCCGTTTCGACGATTCCCTTCACCGGGATTTTCGCGTTCGCGAAGTACGGTGTGTCCGGCAGCAGGACCGAGAGCGTGTTGCAGGCGACGTAGATGAAGTCGGGCGCGAAGCGGTCGGTGACGTTGCGGAGGAAGCGGTCGAACGTGGCCAGCTTCTCTTCGCGCGACGGCATCGAGTTGTAGCCGTAGTCGTTCTCCGGCGCGGCGTTGGCGAACGTCAGCCGCACCGCCTCGGTGAATCCGTTCGTGCGCACGAAACGCTCGGCGTATGCGCAGACGGAGAGGCCGCCCACGCCGGAATCGGTGATGAGGATGTGCATCGTCAGAGCGTGAACTTTCCGGTCATGAGGTCGATGAGAATCGGGACGTGGCGGTCCTTGAGCGTGTAGAGCGACGCGTCTTCGAGCTCCAGCGTGACGAGGTTGAGCTGCCGTTCGCCGGCCCAGGTGCCCATCGAACCAGGCGTCGGGTAGCCGATCTCGGTGAGGAACCGGAGGGCGCAGCGATCGGCGAGTTGCCGGCCGAGGGGAGAGGCGCCGGAGTCGTCGACGCAGGCGAGCGCGGAGTGGAGTGAGACGACGGCGCGCGGCTCGAGTTTCTCGATCAGCGCGATCAGCGCGGAAGTCTCCGGTTCGGACGCGGGCTGCGCGCCCGTCGTCAGCGCGATGTCGCGCGCATCGTTTGCGCGCGATTTGTAGAAGACGGGATCGGGACTCCAGTTCGACGTCGGAAAGTTGCGATTGAGGTCGACGCCGCGGGCGTTGCCGCGCGTTCCGCGCAGCATGCCATCGGGATTGCCGCAGAGGATCACCGCCGCCTGCAGCGCGCCGCGCGGCAGACAGCGAAGCGCCTCCGAGACGACGACCGTCGTCTCGGACTCGTCGCCGTGAATGGCCGCGAGGATGAGGATCTCCGCGTTGGCTGCCCCGGGCAGGTAGACGGTGAGCGGAAGGCCATCGACCGAGGTGCCGTAGGTCTCGCTGGTGTGGCGGAGGATTCCGCGGTCGCGGCGTTCGACGAGTTGCGTCATTCGATGACTCTACCTACGCCGATACCGGTTCGGAATCGAAACGTGCCCGGCGACGCGGCGGTAATCGACGGAGCCGCCGCTCTTCGCGCGGAGCGTGAAATCGCCGCCGACGTCGGAGACGTCGACCGATCCGGAGCCGTCTTCGTCGATCGTCACAGAGCCGCGCACGCGCGCGATCTGAATGTCGCCGGACGTGTCGGACACGTTGGCGCTGCGCACGTTGCTGATCGTCAAATCGCCCGAGGTGTCGGCGACGGAGACGTCGATGCCGGATGGCAGCGTGACGGTGAAGTCGAGCTTCGGCCCCGACTCGAAACGGCCGCCGTCCTGGTTGGGAACCATCGCTTCGATGGTCACGGTCGATCCGGAACGGGTTGCCTTCAGAAGGATGGCTACGAGCAGATGCTCGATCGGCGCGCACGCGGTTCCAGACGCGCGAATCTCGCTGACGTCGTCGCGCCCTTCGATGTGAAGAAATCCCGCACGGCCGATGACGACAACGCGCGTGACGCCCGCCGCCGGCTGCACTGCCGATCGCGGTACAAACTCCTGGCAGTCGCTGCCGAACCAGTCCACAGCTCCGAGCGTGGCCAGGGCGAAGAGGAATGCGTGCATGGGGTAACGATAGCAAGATGTCGCACAGACAACTCTTGTCTGTGCTTTCAAACTATGCCGAGCCTCGCCGGCACGCCTCATTTCCTGCCGCGGAGCGGCTTCAGAAGGTAGCGAGGGGTGAGAGCGAAGCGAACACCCCTCGACGATCGGAGTGCCACGATTTTTGTGCCGCGTCAGCGGCACTGGAAAAATGTCACACTCCATCCAGTGCCGCTGACGCGGCACACTTCAATCTCGACTCTCGTTGAGGGGTGCGAGCGATGAAACTGCTCGCACCCCTCGCTACCCTCTGAAGCCGCATACGCGGCGGTGTAGCCATCGAGCCGAGGGGCCTTCCTACGCGCGTCGCGATTCGCCGTTATCTCTTTCGCAAGCGCGCGACGATCGACTCCGCCAGCACGCGGCGGGCGATGCGGCGCGGGGCGTGGATGAAGAATCGCCATAGCGACCACCATCGTGCGATGAGGCGCGGGCCGAGGAGGTGCGCTTTGAAGGCGGGGTTGCGCGGCGACGGCCATTCGCGCCAGGCACGCGCGACCGCGAGATCGGCGCCGCCCCAGGAGTTGCGCGACATGGCGTTCGCGGCGATGAACCAGTAGAGCTCCGCACGCAGGCGCGGCGTCGTCGCGGCGGGATCGAAGTAGGTCGCTTCGTAGCGTTCGAGAATGCGGCCGAAGAGCTCGTTCTTGTCCTGCTGGTAGCGCGTTTCGGTCTGGCTTCCGGCTTCGGGATGGCGGCGAAACTGCGCCAGAACGTCGGGGATGAGATGGATCGGATTCCGCTCGACGAGGCGGAGCCACATTTCCAGATCCTGCGTCGTGCGATTCGACTCGTTGAAGAGTCCCGCCTCGATGAGCAAGGCGCGGTCGATCATCAGAGCGCAGCCGTTGACCCAGGAGCTCAGAACTTCGCGGCCTGTGCGGACAATGGTGAGGTGCTCGCGATATTCGCCGGTGACGTTGCCTCGCTCGTCGATCATCTGGAAGTTGCAGCCGACGATGCGCGCCTCCGGATTGCGATCGAGATACGCGAGTTGCGCGGCCGCTTTTTCCGGCAGGTGGCGATCGTCGTGACTGAGCCAGGAGAACCAGCGGCCGCGCATTTCGGCGATGCCGCGGTTGAGCGCCGAGGAGACGCCGCCGTTCTCCTTTTCGATGTAGCGGATGCGGTCGCCGTACGAGCGCGCGATCGCCGCGGTGGCGCCGTCGTCGCGCGAGCCGTCATTGACGACGATCACTTCGACCTCGTCGCTCGTCTGCGCGAGCGCGCTGTCGATGGCGTCGCGCATGTAGTTCGCGCCGTTGTAGACCGGGATGATGATGGAGACGCGCGGCATTAAATTGCGTAACCAAGCACGATTTTCGCCACCGTCTGCGACACGTTCGCAGCGAGGTATTCGTCCGGCGGCGTCCATGGCGATTTCGCCATCGCCAGCGATACGCCGCGCTCGATTGCAGCGCCGTCGCCGCCGGTGAGGATGTTGCTTCCGCACTCGATCGTCTCGGCGCGCTCGGTGACGTCGCGCAGCGTCACGTTTGGGACGCCGAAGATGCAGCATTCCTCCTGCACCGTTCCGCTGTCGCTCAGCACGCACGCGGCCTCGAGCTCGAGGCGCACGAAATCGAAGAAGCCGAGCGGCTTCATCACGCGAATGTGCGTGCCGAGGTCGATGCCGAAGTGCTTCAGGCGATCGAGCGTGCGCGGATGGAGGCTGATCAGCATCGGCAATCCGTGAAGCGCGGCCACGCGATCGAGCGCGGTCACGAATCCGCGCAGCCGCTGCTCCTCGTCGACATTTTCAGCGCGATGCAGCGTGGCCAGGAAGAAGCCTTTCGGCGCGACCGACATCCGCTGTAAGACGTCCGATGCATCGATCTGCGGTTTGTAAAACTGCAGCACTTCGAAGATCGGATTGCCGGTGACGGCGATGTGCTGCCGTTCGAATCCTTCGCGCAGCAGGTTCTCTTTGCTGCGGTGCGTGTACGGCATGAGCACGTCGCTGCAGTTGTCGATGATGCGCCGGTTGATCTCCTCGGGGACGCGATCGTCGAAGCAGCGGTTGCCGGCCTCCATGTGAAAGACCGGGATGCCGAGGCGCGCGGCGCTGATGGCGGCGAGGCCGCTGTTCGTGTCGCCGAGGATCAAAAGACGATCGGGATGGTTGCGCGAGAAAAGATCAAACGACTTCTCGATTACCTGCGCGGCAATTGCGCCGAACGAGCTCGCCTCAATGCCGAGGTGAACGTCGGGCTGGCGTACCTGCAGTTCGCGAAAGAAAACGTCGCGAAGGTTCTCGTCGTAATTCTGGCCGGTGTGCACGACCGTGTGTTCGCAGTGTTGGTCGAGCAGCGGAATGATGCGGCTGAGGCGAATGATCTCGGGACGCGTGCCGAGCCAGGTGACGACCTTCATCGCGTGGCCGCCATGAACGGCGCCAGCGCGTCGCGCAACGCGGCGCCTTCGAGGTTGACGTCCGAGGATGAGTACTCGGTCGTCAGCGCGGGCGTGAACGGATCCTTCGCGCGAAGCTCGGGCAGCATCGGCAGGATGACGTAGTAGTCGCCGCGGCTGATGGTGCGATGGCACTCCTCCTCGGAGACCATGATCTCGTGCGTTTTTTCGCCGGGGCGGACACCGGTGACGTCGATGCGAATCTCGCGGCCGTCGATGAGCGTCTGAGCGACGTCGACGATGCGCGCCGCAGCCACGCGCGGCACGTACGTCTCGCCGGGACGCGCACTCGCGATTGCAGCGAAGACGGTTTCCACGGCGCGATCGAGCGAAAGCAGGAAGCGCGTCATCTCTTCCGTCGTGATCGTGACCGGACCGCCGTGCGCGATCTGTTCGACGAACAGCGGGACGACGGAGCCGCGCGAGGCGATGACGTTTCCGTAGCGAACGCACACAAAGCGCGTCGACGGGCACTCGAGATTGGCCTCGGCGAGGATGCGCTCCATCAACGCCTTGGTCATGCCCATGACGTTGACCGGCTTGCACGCTTTGTCGGTGGAGATGCCGACGACGGTCTCGACGCGCGCGCCGCTTTCACGAATGGCGCGGACGAGGTTCGCGGCGCCCATGACGTTGGTCTGCACCGCTTCGACCGGGAAGTATTCGCACGACGGCACCTGCTTGAGCGCGGCGGCGTTGATGACGACGTCGGCATGCTCGATGGCGGCGCGGACGGCGGCGTAATCGCGGACGTCGCCGATGCGAAAGTTGAGGATCTGCTGCGAGTTCGTGTAGATCACTTCGTCGGTCGCGGCAGGGTTGTTGAGAAACGACAGGCGCATGTCGTTCTGCTTCGCTTCGTCGCGCGAGAAGACGGTGATGCCGGCGGGCCGGCCCATGTCGCCGCGCAACAGCGCGCGCACCACTTTGCCGCCCAGCGATCCGGTGCCGCCCGTGACCAGCACCCGTTTTCCGTCGAGGATCATTCCGTTCTCCAGCGCTCGTACTGCGGCGATTCCGCCGTCAGCGCGGCAATCATCTCAGGCCATTCGGGCGGCTGGAATCCCGTCGCGGCCTGAAAGCGTGTGGCGTCGAGGCTGCGGTCGATGACGAAACCGTCGTCCGGCGCGATCGTGACTCCGGCTCCGGTGGCTGCATTCAACATCATGAGCAGATCGTACTTGCTGATTGGCGCCGCCGCCACGTGATACAGCCCGCGCAATTCCGAATGTTGCTCGACGACCTCGGCGAGGATGCGCGCAAGCGTGGCCGTGGTGACGCCGGAAAAGATCGCGTTCGTGTATCCGCGAACCGATCCGCCGCGATTCGACAGGAACCATTCCACGAGCCCGTTCGCCGTGCGCAGCTCGCGGCCGATGATCGAGGTCCGAATGGTCAGCGCGCCTTCGTCCGTCACTTCGCCGAGGAGCTTCGAACGGCCGTAGAGATCGGAGGCGTCGGGAACGTCGGTTTCGCGATAGTTCCCGCGCGATCCGGCGAACACGCAATCGGTGGAGATGTGAATCAACCTCGCTCCCCGCTCGGCGCACGCGCGCGCGACGATGTGCGGAAAGAGCGCGTTGAGCGTGATCGACGCGACCGGATCGTGCGCCGCGGCAAGCTGCTTCACGACGCCGATGCAGTTGACGACGACGTCCGGCTCGATCTTCGCGATCAATTCTCTCGCCGCATCGAAGTTCGTTGCATCGAATCCGTCGATGACGCGCTCATCGTCGAACAGCGGCAACGGAAGACGCGTGCGCATGGCGGCGCGGCAGTCGAAACGATTCCGAAAAAGTTCCCACACCTTGTGCCCGAGCATCCCGCCCGCGCCGAGGATCAGTACGCGCATCGGGGGTAAGGATACGTGAGGGATCAAACCTTTCCGGCCTTGAGCCGCGCGATACGCTCTTCGGCAGGAATGGCGGCGAGATCGAAGTAGCGCTTCACCGCGGGGGCCTCGTTCGCCTGCAGTTTCTCCGGCTGTGGCGCGTGCCAGAGATGAACGATCGGAAGATACCCGAAGCGCGTGGCCTGCCTGGTGCTCGCGCGCTCCCAGAATTCAACGTCTTCGCCGCCCCAGCCGATGAAGGTCTGATCGAAGCCGCCGATGGCGTCGTACGCATCGCGTGTGATGGCCAGGCTGCCACCGTGGAGATTCTGGATGACCGACTCGCTGCGTTCATCGAAACGCAGCCGCTCATCGCGCAGGACGCGGAAGGTCTCCTCTTCGGTCAGGTAAAAGATGAAGCGTTTCAGATCGACCGCATCCCAGCCGGCATTCACGTGCGCGACGATTTCGGCGGCGTACCGCTCGGGCACGAGCATGTCGTTGTCGTGGAGGACGAGAATGCGGCCGCGCGCCGCCGCGGCACCGGCGTTGAACGTCTCGGCACGTTTGTAAGGCTCACCCTTCTGCGCCGGCTGGTGGATGTAGCGGACCCACTCCGGCAAGGACTGCTCCACCTCGCGCGCGTGCGACTGCTCGATGACGATGCATTCGATCGGCACGCCGCTCTGCGCCGCGATCGATTGCAGCGTGAGCAGCAAGTGCGGCGTCCGGGAAACGCCGCGATGGCCGATCAGGAAAGTGACCTCGGGATTCGCATCGCCGGGCCGCGTAGAGGAGAACCGGATCGGCCATTCCTTTAACGCCGCGCGCAAGAGGCGAACGTCAGCTCGCGGAACGAAGCGGCAGTAGTCGACCGGCGACGTCCACTGCCATTCGCAGCGCACGCCGCGACCCGACGGATTGATGGTGATGGTCTCGTTGCGGTTGTGCATCCGCTCCCAGCGTCCGCGGACGGCGCGCTCGAAGCGCAGTCCGTCGTATGCGAGTGCGCCGAGGAATTGTCGCAGCGGCATCGCGGCATTCTAGGGGGCTTCTCCTTCATAATGATCGTCCCGCTTGTGATCGCGAACGAACGAGAGAACGTCGTACCGCCGGAACCGTGGTATTTCGACCGTCTGGTCTGTCCCGAGTGCCGGGCGCGGCTCCGGCCGCCGGAAGCATGCGGGTGCGGATTCTCTCCGCCGCCGAATCTGCCGCTCGATCTTCGGCCGGTGCGGCCGCTCTTCCGCACGATCTCGTTGCCCATCGCGAATACGGCGCCGTCCCTTCTCGACAACTGTGAGATCAGCCGGCCGAAACTGACGTATTCGGGTCCCCGCGCCGTCCGCGATTCCGCCGAGCTCTTCTCCGCCGTGGCGGATTCTCTGCACCCCGGCGGCCGTCTCCTCGACCTCGGCTGCGGACCTCGCGATCAGGCTCCGGTTGCCGCGCACTACGCGCTCCGATACGCCGGCGTCGATTACTCCTCGCAACAGGCGGATCTGCTGGCGGACGCGCACGCGCTGCCGTTCCGCGAAGAATCATTCGATCTGGTGCTGTCGTACGCCGTCTTCGAGCATCTTCACGATCCGTATCTTGCGGCCGAGGAAGTCGCGCGCGTACTCACGCCGGGCGGACTGTTTTTCGGCGCGGTTTCCCAGGGAGAGCCGTTCCATGTCTCGTACTTTCACCATACGCCGCTGGGCGTGCTGGCACTGTTGCACGCCGCCGGCTTCACGGTGCGGCGAATGTGGCCCTCGTACGACACGCTGCACGCACTGGCGGTGATGGGCCGTTATCCGCGTCTGACGAAATTGCTGATCGAGATTCTCTACCGGTTCGCGGAGGCCACGCCTTTCCTGGCGCCGCGCGCATTCTTTCGCGCCACCGCGCGCGACAAGGATCTGGAGGCGCTTTACCGCGCTGCCAGCATCTGCTTCGTCGCGGAGCGCACGCGCTGACTCATGGCCGGCCGTCGTTCTCTCGCGCACCGCCTGACCGACCGCGTCGCCAGAGATCTGATCCGCAAATTTCACGTTCCGCCGCGGCTTCTGGGCTATCCGTATCTCGCTACGGCGTCGCCGGCCGAATTTGATTACACGGTCGTCGATCCGCCGGGCGTGAGCGTGGTTCCGCTGCCGGAGAACATCACCTCGCGCGAAGCGCTCAGCCGCGACCGCGGCGTTTGGGGCTTTTCCTATTACGACACGCCCCAACGCGAAATGCGCGAGACGTTCATCGCCACGGTGCCGAACTGCCGGATCCTTTCGCAGTTCGATCATTGGGGTGAGCCGGACGGCAACGAGTACTACGCGATCGTGACCGAGGACGACCGGGCGCTGAATGTCACCGGCACGCCGTACAACGCCGATCTCCACAGACAGCTGTTGACGACGCGGACGGCGAGCGTCGGGCGCATTCACCGCGCGTCGTGGGTGCTGGAGTTATGGGACCGCAATTACGCACATTGGGTGGAGTGGATGCTCGTCAAAATCGCGCTGCTGCAGACGCGCGGTCTCGAACGCGACCTGCTCCTTCCGCGCAGGCATCGTCTGACGGAAGTCGTGGAGAGCTCGATCGGCGCGCTTGGCATCGACGTCCGTTCGTTGCCGCGAATGGGACCGAAGATTCTGCATGTGGATGAGCTGACCGTGGCCGGGATCGACTACTACCGGACGTCGCTCATCGCCAATCTGCGCGGCCGTCTGCGCGTCGACTCGCCTGCCAGGCCACCGTGGCGAAGAATCTTCGTCAGCCGGAAAAATGCCGAGTGGCGGAAGCTTGTCAACGAGGACGACTGCTGGGCGGTCCTGAGCCGATACGGATTCGAACGCGTCTTCATGGAGAACCTTCGATTTCAGGAGCAGTTCGATCTGATGCAGGAGGCGTCGGTTTTCTTCGGCCTTCATGGCGCAGGCATGGTCAACATCATGTTCGCGCCGAAGGGTCTTCACGTCGTCGAGGTGTTCGATCCCGGTTTCGCCAATCCGCAGTACTACGCGCTGGCCGGCGCCATTGGACATCCGTACTGGCTCATCCGCGGCGAATGTGCCGGGGAACCGAATCCGGGGTACAACAATCTGGAAGTGGATATCGCGGAGGTCGAGCGGATCGCGAAGCAGATCGACGCGGCTATCTCTTCGTGACGGTCGACTGGTAAACGCTCCACTGGCCGCGCCGAACTTCGCGCCATGAGGGCGAGATCACGCTGCCGTGCAGCACAAGGTAATCGGAGCCGGCGGCGACCTCGCGCCGGGCGTTCTCATCGCCGGCGGCGAATGCTTTCCAGACCGGCGCGCGGCCGGCGACGCGCGGGTTGCTGATCAGCACTTCGTTCGTGAAGACCGTCGGCAGCCACACTCTCCGCTCGCCGACCATCATCGTGTAGAGCACTTCCTGCGTATGCAACCCCTGCGGGTCGACGACGACCGCCTCGCGCGGCGTGTGGTCGCGGATCCAGACCAGAGCGTCGTGATAGTCAGCCGGAATCGCATACACGTGCGCGGCCGGCCGCGTGGCGCGATACCACGGAAACTGCAGAACGAATGCGGCCGTCTGGACGACGCCGAGCGCGGCCACGAGAGTCGCCGCGGCGATTCGCCAGCGCGCCGCGCCGCCAAAAAGGCGCTCCAGCGCGGGCGGCAGAAGCGGCGCGAACGCGATCGCCACCAGCGATCCTGTTTTCATCGAGAAATCGATCATCGATCCCGCGCTTCCCACCGTGTAGAGCATCGTCGGAACGGCGATCGCCGCGGCGAGGAGTACGTGGAAGATGCTCAGCCGCCGGCGTCCGCCCAGCAGCACGATCACCCACAGCGGCGCCAATCCGAACAGAACCATCCTGAAGAACTGGCCGCGATCGAAGGCGACGGCGATGTGGCGCGAACCGCCGCTGGTGAGGACGCCGATGGTGAAAAAGAGGCCCACGGCCGCCGCGCCGCTCACCGCTGCCAGCCCCATCGCAACGATCGGACGCCGAATGCGGCCGAGGAGCGTCCAGGCCATCAACGTCAACGCGAGCGGGAAAACGAGTGTGACGCTGTAACCGATGATCAGCGCCAGCGCGATCACGCCGAAAAGTGCATCGCCGATTCTCCCCTCCCGGTTCCAGCGGTCGACGGCGATCGCGACGAAGAGCGCAAGCACGAGCGCAAACGTGTTGTTGCCGAAAATGAGCTTGCTCGTGAGCGGCGACAGCAGCAGGTGATTGCGCGTGGGCAGCGCGAACCAGCCGATCGGGAAGCGGGTTGCCGCGGCCTGGTAGAAGTAGGTGGTGAATGGCGCAAAGACGACGATCGCTGCGGCGAGGGACGCAACGCGTTCGCTCAGCTCCTCCTCGAACCAGCGGGCCGCGGTGACGATCGTGTGGAAGAGCAACGCCGCCATCAGAAGGTTCGTGAGAATCAGCGCGTTCGCGCTGGGCATCGTCACGCCGAGAAAGTCGGACAGCATCGCCGGAAGCGTGAAGTAGAGCCAGTGATAGCTGAAGACTCCGCCGCCGGCGACGTACGACTGCGGAAGCATCGGCGAAGCGCGCAACGTCGAAACGACCGAGGCAAGGTTGCCGAAATCGACCGCGAGCAGGCCGTAGTACCGGACTTCGTTTCCGGCGCGCACTTCGAATCCGAGCCAGACCATCGCGAAGAGCAGCGGCAGAACGATGACTGCGGGAACGACCAATCGCCGCAACGCCGGACGCAACTCTTCGAACAATCCCCTCGGCGCAGCGAACCGCGCCGCAATCACCGTCAAGAGAATCGATGCGGTGAGATCGAACGGCAACGCCATCGGCGAGAGCTTCCGCACGAAGTACCACGGCACGGCCAGCAGCACGACGATGATCGACACGGCGGTGATGCGCAGATCGGGCGGCATGGTCCGCACCAGCGGAGCGCGGCAGGCAATGACGAATGCAGGCAGCAGAAAAAAAATCGCGAAGATGATGAAGACGCCCGCCGCGGCCGGCCCGCCGCCGAGGAAAAGCAGTACCGCGACGATGACCGCGGCGATGATCGTTTTCGTCACGATCGCCACGCCATCATGGTTTCGATCACGCGGTCCTGATCCGCGATGCTGAGATTGTTGTAGAACGGCAGGCGCAGCAGCCGCTCGCTCACACTTTCCGTCACCGGACATTGCCCTTTGAAGCCGCCGAAACGCGCGCCCATCTCCGAGTCGTTCAGCGGCAGGTAGTGAAAGACGGCCGTGATCTCCCGCGCCCGCAGATACGCGATCATCGACTGCCTCGCATCGAGATCGGGGAAGAGCAGATAGAACATGTGGTGCGGCTGCCGGCAATACTCGGGAACAACCGGCATACGCACTCCGTGCTGATCGCACCACGGCGCGAGCGCCTCGGCGTATCGCTCCCAGACGCGCTGCCGCTTCGATTGGATCTGCTCCGCCATCTCCAACTGCCCGAGGAGGTAGGCGGCGAGCATGTCGGACGGGAGATAGCTCGATCCGAGGTCGACCCATGTGTATTTGTCGACCTGTCCGCGGAAGAAGCGGCTTCGATTGGTTCCCTTTTCGCGAATGATCTCCGCGCGCTCGACCAGCGCGGGATCGTTGAGCACGAGTGCGCCGCCCTCGCCGCAATTGATGTTCTTCGTCTCGTGAAAACTCTGCGTGGCCATGCGTCCGAACGTACCCATCAACCGCCCGCGGTAGGTGCCGAAGAGACCGTGGGCATTGTCTTCGACGACGTCGATCCCGTGCCGCCGGGCGACATCCACGATGACGTCCATCTCGCAGCCGACGCCGGCGTAATGCACCGGCGCGATGGCGCGCGTACGCGGTGTGATCAGCGCCTCGATCTGCCGCTCATCGATGTTCAGCGTGTCCGGACGGATATCGGCGAATACCGGCTTCGCGCCGCGCAGGACGAAGGCATTGACGCCCGATACGAATGTGAACGACGGCACGATGACCTCGTCGCCCTCTTTCAGATCGAGCAGGATGGCCGCCATCTCCAGCGCATGCGTACAGGAGGTCGTGAGGAGGACTCGCGCCCCGCCGCCGAAAACGGCCTCGAGGTTCCTGCTGGCTCGCCTGGTAAACGTACCGTCGCCGGAGATGTGACCGTTGTCGATCGACTGGCGCACGTAGTCGAGCTCGCGTCCTTCGACGGAGGGTTTGTTGAACGGGATCGGCGTGCTCATGGCGAAAGAGTACCCGCATCTCCGCAGATGTAGCGCGGCGCGCCGGGCCCTGTCATGAAGATGAGGTCGAGCACCGAGACGAACGGATCGAATGGCGGATAGAGCTGCGGATACTCGGGATAGTCGTACGTCATC
>Ga0157369_10000165_pt1 | contig 93924 bp, 91 predicted proteins | sample C25metaG_FD_113461 | JGI IMG/M metagenome (GOLD analysis project Ga0157369, IMG submission 113461) | Corn rhizosphere microbial communities from Kellogg Biological Station, Michigan, USA - C2-5 metaG | ecosystem: Host-associated > Plants > Roots > Rhizosphere > Soil | place: USA: Michigan... | reverse complement strand
GTCTACAATCTCCAGCTTAAACGCTAAACTGTAATCCTTTTGAGTCCTTCTCTGATAACTCTTAAATTCCTGTTCTTTCATTGATTAACACTTTTTGTGTCAACCTATTTTAGGACCGGACATATTAATAATATTAAAAAGCGGCTATGAAGCCGCTTTTTTTATTTTTGCAGAAACTGTACAAGCCTTGAATTCTGCAGAACGCTATATTGAAGATAAACTGGAAGCAAGAAAAGCCGCAGGCAATTACCGGCAGCTAAAACCGGAAAGTAGCCTGATAGACTTTTGCTCCAACGATTATCTGGGCTTCGCACACTCGGCTGAGCTAAAACAAATGATCCGAGCGGAGGAAGACAAGCATCCCTCCTTCTTGAACGGCTCAACAGGCTCGAGGTTGCTTACGGGTAATTCAGCCTATGCAGAGGAACTGGAAGCGCAAATAGCAGTCTGGCATCAGGCCGAAGCCGGATTGCTATTTAATTCGGGCTATGATGCCAACATTGGATTATTATCATCCCTGGCTCAACGCGGCGATACGATTATTTGCGACGAGCTGATCCACGCCTCATTAATTGATGGCGCGCGACTGAGTTATGCTAACCGCTACACTTTTAAACACAACGACCCTGTCGCCCTTGAGGAAAAGCTAAAAAATGCCAAAGGGATAACCTACGTGGTTATTGAAAGCGTATATTCCATGGACGGCGATATAGCGCCTATAGCTGAAATGCTGGAGCTAACGGAACAATACAGCGCATCACTTATTGTAGATGAAGCTCATGCGCTCGGTGTATTTGGCAAAGGGCTGGTTAATCAGCTTAACTTGCAGGACCGCATTTTTGCGCGAATAATGACATTTGGCAAAGCCCTGGGTTGTCATGGCGCGATAGTATTAGGCAGCAGTTCGCTTCGGAACTACCTCACTAACTTTTCACGATCATTTATCTATAGTACAGCGGCTTCTTTTAATCAATTGGCTGCAATTAAAATGGGTTATGAGTTATTGCGAGGGTCAGAAGAGACTATTGCACAACTTCGGGAAAACATTCGGCTCTTTAAGCAGCAAATAACGTCAACGCAGATGATTGAAAGCACATCGGCCATACAATGTTTAATGGCAGGCACCAATGAAAAGGCAGCACATCTTTCGCAACAACTAAAAGCCGCCGGGATTGACGCCCGGCCTATATTGAGCCCAACAGTAGCAGCGGGAACAGAACGATTGCGGATTTGCCTGCATTCCTTTAATACGCCCCATGAAATAACTTTACTTACTACTATTATTAATCAGCTATCTTGATATGAAACCGATCTTTGTAACTGGCATTGACACTGGCATTGGTAAAACCATTGCGTCGGCCGTGCTTGTTGAAAAATTAAAAGCCGACTACTGGAAGCCCATACAATCCGGCGATCTGGATCAAAGCGACACCTTAAAAGTGCAAAGCTTAGTTTCTAATACAATAACCAAATTTCATCCGGAAGCGTACCGGCTTACACAACCTTATTCGCCGCACAAGTCGGCCGCACTGGATGGTATTGAAATCGACATTGATCAAATAATTCCGCCTCAAACCAGCAATAAGCTCCTGATCGAAGGCGCTGGCGGCTTAATGGTTCCCTTGAACGACCGCTACCTGATCATCGATCTGATTGAGAAACTTGGTGCTGAAGTTGTGCTCGTGTCCAAAAACTACCTGGGCAGCATTAATCATACTTTGCTATCGATAGAAGTTCTGAAAAGAAGGAATATTCCAGTCAAGGCATTGATCTTTAACGGCAACCACGATGAAAGCAGCGAGAGTTACATTAAGCAATACAGTGGCTTAAACGTGGCCTTTATTCCCGACATGGCTTCAGTCGACAAAGAAAACGTGCTAAATGTTGCGGCGCAACTATCATGGTAAGCTGCTAACTAAAATCTATTTGGGATTGAAAACTTGGTAAAAAGAGATTACCTTTCATGATAAAAGCCTGGAGCAGATTTAATTATTGATCTTTTCAGACTTACTTATAAGCCTTTAGAAATGAAGAACATCTCTGTAATAGGATCGGGTACAATGGGTAATGGCATAGCCCACACCTTTGCTCAGTTCGGCCATTCGGTAATATTGATCGATCTGGATGATCAGCTACTGAAAAAAGCATTAGGTACAATCAATAAAAACCTGGACCGGCAAGTTGCCAAAGGCTTAATTACCACAGAGGAAAAGGACAGCACTTTAAATAACATTACCACCACAACGGATCTCAACACCGGTGTAAAAAACGCCGACTTGGTAATTGAAGCCGCCACAGAAAACAGGGACATCAAGCTTAACCTATTTAAAAAGTTAGGCGAACTGTGCCAACCTGATACCATCCTTGCCACCAATACGTCATCCATCTCGATTACACAAATCGCCGCGGCTACTAACCGGGCAGATAAGGTAATTGGCATGCACTTTATGAACCCGGTACCAGTAATGAAACTGGTTGAAGTGATCAGGGGATATGAAACCTCGGATGAAACCACGGCAACTGTAATGGAACTCTCCCGGCAACTGCAGAAAGAGCCGGTGGAAGTAAATGATTATCCGGGCTTTGTGGCGAACCGCATTCTGATGCCGATGATCAATGAGGCTATCTACAGCTTGTACGAGGGCGTAGCAGGTGTAAATGAAATAGATACGGTAATGAAATTGGGCATGGCCCATCCGATGGGCCCGCTTCAATTGGCAGATTTTATTGGTCTGGATGTATGCCTGGCTATTTTGAATGTATTGCATACTGGCTTCGGTAATCCTAAATATGCGCCTTGCCCGTTATTGGTGAACATGGTTACCGCGGGCCAGCTAGGGGTAAAATCAGGCAAGGGATTTTATGAATATACGGCTGGCAGCAAAGAAGCTGTAGTCTCAGCCAAATTTAGAAGATAAGTATTAAACCTTCTCCAATGAATAGCTGTCTATTCTATATAGACTTTAAAAGCAATTCATGATGAGAAAGATAACTTTATTAATATTAACGCTTAGTCTGATGGCCGGTCTGCTTTCGTCATGTGCACGCACCTACTATGTTAGCTCAAGACCAGTCGAGCCGCACTATGCACGCCCAGCAACTCCTTTTGCCGACGCTTATTGGGTTCCGGGCGAGTGGGAATGGCGCGACGGCCGATATGTTTACATCAATGGTTACTGGGCACGTCCCAGAGGTGGCCATGTGTATGTTGCGGGCCACTGGCAGCCAATTCGCCACGGTTACAGGTGGGTTCATGGTCACTGGCGTTAAATATTAATACTTTGAAAAATCCGTTCAGCACACCAAAACAAAAAGGTCCGCTTATTGGCTAAGCGGACCTTTTATATTATCGTCTGTAAGATATTACATCCTTTCAGGCACCTCAATACCCAATAACTTCATTCCTTTTTTAATCACCACTGAAGTTGCTGCAGAAAGCTGAAGCCTGAACTTTTTAAGCGTTTCATCTTCGGCCTGTAGTATTGATTTTTCGTGATAGAACTTATTATAGGCTTTGGCCAGTTCATAAATATAGTTGGCAACCAAAGCCGGATTATGCCCAGCCGCAGCCTGGGTAATAGTTTCCGGGAACTGGGTTAACGCAATGATCAGATCGCGCTCTACAGGATCGAGAACCGTTACTGTTGCACTGCCACTATAGTCCATTCCTGCCCTGTTTAACACAGACCGGATACGAGCATGGGTATACTGTATAAACGGACCGGTATGTCCCTGAAAATCTATTGATTCATTGGGGTCAAACAATAGACGTTTTTTAGGCTCTACTTTAAGCAGGAAGTATTTCAAAGCGCCCATACCGATAATGTGGTACAGGTGTTGTTTGTCTTCCTCGCTAAAGCCTTCTACCTTACCCAAAGCCTCGGTCTGTTCTTTGGCAGTCTGCTCCATTTCGTCAATCAGATCATCTGCGTCTACTACCGTCCCTTCACGCGATTTCATTTTACCTGAGGGCAAATCCACCATACCATACGACAAATGGTATAATCCCTTAGCCCAGCTTTTACCCAGTTTCTCCAGGATGAGGAACAATACTTTAAAGTGATAATCCTGCTCATTACCTACCACGTAGATAGATTCATCCACCTTAAAATCATTGTATTTAAGCTGCGCGGTACCTAAATCCTGGGTGATATACACGGATGTACCGTCAGAACGCCGTACAAGTTTTTGGTCCAGCCCGTCTTCGGTGAGGTCTATCCATACAGAGCCGTCTTCCTTTTTAAAGAACACGCCCTTGGCCAAACCTTCTTCAACAATATCTTTCCCTAACAAATAGGTATTTGATTCGTAATAATATTTATCAAAATTGACGCCGAGCTTATTATACGTTTGCTCAAAGCCCTCGTAAACCCAGCCATTCATGGTTTTCCAGAGGTCGATAACAGCTGAGTCGCCTGCTTCCCATTTCTGGAGCATCTCTTGGGCTTCTTTAATTAAAGGCGCATTCTTTTTGGCTTCATCTTCAGTTTGGCCAGCTGCCTTAAGCTCATCGATCTGCTTTTTGTACTCCTTGTCAAAGATCACATAGTACTTACCCACCAGGTGGTCGCCCTTCTCTCCTGTCGAAGCCGGTGTTTCACCATGGCCAAACCTTTGCCAGGCCAGCATAGATTTACAGATATGGATTCCCCGGTCATTAACCAGATTAGCCTTGATCACTTCATAACCACTCGCCTGCAATATTTCGGCAACTGAATAGCCTAAAAGGTTGTTCCGTATATGACCGAGGTGCAAAGGTTTGTTGGTGTTAGGTGAAGAATATTCGACCATTACCTTTTTGCCGTTGGGCTTAAAGTAACCAAAGTCATCCGTCAAAACCTCTGTATTCAATTTATTAAGCCAGAAAGCATCAGCAATAGAAATATTGAGGAATCCTTTAATAACATTATAGCCCGCCACTTCGGCAACTTCCGTCTTTAGATAAGTGCCGATCTCCTCCCCCGTTTGCTCCGGCGACTTGCGCGATAGCTTGGTAAACGGGAAAGTAACGATGGTTACCTGCCCTTCAAATTCTTTACGGGTTTGCTGCAGGTTAACATCGGCAGCGGATATATCGGTGTTGTATAAGTTTTTTACAGCCTCAACGGTGGCTTTGATTAAAAAATCCATCGGGCCAAAATTAATTAAAATGCGGTAACTACGGGTGATGAGTTATATGGATAATTCTAAATAGATTTGTGAGTCACATTTTCTATGAAATTCAACACTGCAGATTTTAAGCTCGACGTAACTTCTGAAATTGGCCGGCTAAAGGCCCTGCTTATTCACAGTCCGGATAGCGGCCTGGGTAAGGTAGTACCATCAAAAGCACAGGAGTGGTTATTTGAAGACATTGTTCACCTGGATACCTTGCGTAAGGATGAGTATGATCATTACGTAAAACTATTAATGTATTTCCTCGATGCCGATAAAATTGCGGGTAAACTAAGCGAAATAGATGCCATAGAAAGCAATCGCGCTTTTTTTAAGCCTGATGATCCAGCCTTTCATTCATCTGATAAAGTGATAGAACTGCAGACGCTACTTGCTGACATCCTTAAAGAGGAGGGTATCCGGAAAAAGCTTACTGCATCAGTATGTGCTATTGAGAACTGTAGTTACAGGCTTCAGCAACAGTTGATAGATACTCCGCCGAGCGAGCTGGCCAAGATATTCATATCAGGTTCTATAAGCACCGATAAGATGATCTTTGCCCCAATCCCCAATCTCATTTTTTCGCGCGACATAGGTATCGTCATTAATAATCACATCCTTATCAATAAACCAGCGAAAAAAGCACGTGCCAGGGAAACGCTGCTGGCTCGATATATCTTTTTTAACCATCCGCTGTTTGCCGCCTATCGCGACAATATTCTGGAGATACCGGAAAGCGCACAGTATTTCCTAAGACCTGACGACAGTAAACAGGATCAGACTACGCTGGAAGGCGGCGACGTAATGGTAGTTAGTGCTGATCATGTGGTGATTGGCTGTAGCGAGCGCACCTCGACCAGCGGCGCTAATGAAGCTATTAAGCTGCTCTTCAGGAACAACGTGGTAAAAAAAGTAACGGTGGTAAAGATTCCTCGCAAACGGGATTATATGCATATCGACACCATTTTTACCCAGGTTAAACGCAACGTTTGGGTAATGCTGGGTTCGCTGGCTATTAAAGAAGCTCCGGTTAAGGAAACCGATCCCCTTTCGTGGTTTGCCGATAAGAAGGGCAAGGATAAACCGGAGATCATTCAATTTATCAAGGGGCAGGCGGAACCGGTAATATTTGATAGTATAGAAGACTTACTCAACGACATTAGTGTCAACGACTTGAAAAGCACCGAACCGACCCAGTTCATCTATTCGGGAGATAATTATTTCCCTTATGATGCACGTGAACAATGGACCGATTCCTGTAACCTGCTTGCACTGCGCGAGGGGGTAGTATTGGGTTATGACCGAAATGACCGCACGGTGGAAGCTTTTCGCAAAAGTGGGTTTACAACCATTAAAGTTGCCGACCTGTTGCAGCGATTTGAAAAGGGAGAAAGTTGTCCCGACGAATTGCAGGATACGCTGATCCTGATGCCATCATCAGAGCTTTCGAGGGCGCGGGGCGGTTTTCACTGCATGAGCCTACCTGTACTTCGCGACAAACTCTAACCACAGATTTATAAAACAGCAATAAGGCAGAACGGTTATTGTACTATTAACCTTTAATTATGAGCCAGACAACTGCACCAACCACACAGTCGACCATATTAATGATCAGGCCGGTGAGCTTCGGCTTTAATGAACAAACAGCCGAAAGCAATGCGTTCCAGCAGAAAAACCAGGACCAGCATCAGGCGCAACACCAGGCGCTGATGGAATTTAACGCCTTTGTTGATGTGCTGCAGGCTAATGGTGTACACGTGGTAGTGATCAATGATACGGTTGAACCGCACAAACCAGACGCCATATTTCCGAATAACTGGGTTTCCTTTCATGAGAATGGCGATGTGATCATGTACCCGATGCAGGCAGAAAACCGTCGACTGGAACGCCGGGAGGACGTGATCAGGCAGTTGGAGAACGAATTTAAGGTTAATCATATCATTGATCTGAGCCGTTTTGAGTTGGAGAACAAGTTTCTGGAAGGCACTGGCAGTATGGTGCTGGATCGCGACAACAAGATTGCCTACGCCTGCCTTTCTCCGCGCACGAGTACCGAGGTGTTGGAGGTCTTTTGCAGACAGACCGGCTATACCGCCGTGAGCTTTCATGCGGTTGATCAAAACAAGATGGCCATTTATCACACCAATGTGCTGATGTGTATAGCCCCAAAATATGCTGTAATCTGTTTGCAAAGTATCGCCGATGAAACAGAACAAAAAAACGTTACCGATTCGCTAACAAAAACAGGTAAAACCATCATAGAGATAACTTTTGAGCAGATGAACCAATTTGCCGGCAACATGCTGGAACTGACCAGCAAAGAAGGTGAAAGCCTGCTGGTAATGTCAAAAAGAGCCCACCATTCGCTTACCAAAGAACAGCGCCATCAGCTGGAACATTTCAGCAAGATCATCTACGCCGATCTGGAAGCGATAGAAAACAACGGCGGCGGCAGCGCACGCTGCATGATGGCCGAAGTAAGGTTACCGAGACAGCAAGATTAAGTTACAGAACGCTATCGCATTCCTATTCACAAAAATTTATTTTAAAAGACATTTTTCTTAAACAACAGACAACAAACGCTGTTGTGTCTTATTACTACCGTCGATTGTTCGCGTTACTTTGGCCCCGGTAAGCCCTGATCGATTGTGTTGTTGCGAATGCAGTAAGCGAGTGTGGAGTATGTTGGGAGAGTAAAATACTTGTTGCATGTGTTTACAGGCTTTAACTCCTCCGGATATGAAAAAGTTATCATTCCTCGTTGTGCTCCTGATGTTGAGCAAATTGGGCATTGCTGAACAACTTACCAATGCCACCAGTTCAGACACCATTATCTCCTCAAACCGAATCTATGTGCTCTTAGGCGTGCTCGTCATTTTCACCATACTTTCGGCTTTCCTGCTATTCATCAGTCGAAAATGAGCCGTTGGGCGAAAGTCGAATTGCCAAGTGCGAAATGATTTATTAGTTCCATATCTACTCTTGCCTGGTTTAAGTTTCCGCAGGGCGACTTTGTGCGTGCCGTCATTGTAGTAGCTTAGGTTCAATAGATACAACGTAGGCCACTGCTTTATTACGGACAGAGTCCTTGGCTTCATAAAGCATTTAAGAGCGCTGCGCTGAGCTCTTAAACGAGCATAATTTTAACATCTCCAACCTTTCTAACCTCTTTAACCCATTTAACTTCCTTTAACCCTTCTAACATCCGGAAACAAATTACAATGCAGCGATAAAAAACTATAGTTACCCAATAAATAATTCGGTAAAATTTATACATTAAGAATCCAAGAAAATTTCAAAAAAAAGTACCTCTATTGCGTTTAAACGCATCCAACTTTTTAAAAAATCCCCAATTTTGTCCCTTTTATATATTTTTCTTGTCCCCGTAACAAGTAAAAAAGGTTGGATTTTGCGGAATAAAATAGGCGTTGAAAAAGTGACTATTTGTTTGGAGTAAAGCGAGTCACATTGCCATTTTTATCAAAGTCATAACTACCAGAAGGGATTTCATTAACCGTTCCACAATTAGGACATTGTATCTTAGTGCCATTAAATGTGATATTGTTGCTATCGTAGATACCGGGAATTTTAATTGGCTTCTTACAATTCTTGCATATAGGATTCATATTAGCTTTTTTATTAATGAAACAATTTAACAATTAAGAAAAGTTACAATTTTTTAAAGCAATGAGTTAATATTTAACTAAACACATTAAGCACAATTATTTGCACAATATGAAAAATACTCCTACTGCAACTACGCCACCGATTTTTAAGCTACATATTAGTTTTCCAATTTTACTTTGTAAATTACACTTCCCTTAATTATTAATTATGCTTATTCAATGTACCAATACAATATGTAAAATCGCTTTTGAGTTTCCTCTGGCAAACGGGATTGAAAATACATTTATCGACTGCAACGCAATTTGTCCAAAATGTGGAACTATTAATAAGATAGAAGATGGCACTTACTCGTTAGGTCAAAAAATCAGAGATATAATAAAAAATTTTAATGCTGGTGACCTTATAAACCTCAAAAAGGTTGCAGAAGAGGTAGAAATCAATAATGGAACTATAGCCGATTTAAATACAGGTTTAGCAGCTATAAATCCTACGTATATTAAGTTGTTTAAGAAGCTAATCGAAACCTCTAAAGATGAAAACTTTAGGTATTGGGTTAAAACGATTATAGCTGTTGTTATTGCCCTTATTGCAGGGAATACTATTGGAAAAATTGAAGTTAACATTGGAAATACCTACAATCAACTACCTCCAACAAATCAACCTTACTCTAAAAGCTATGAAAACAATTTGCGGTTGAATAGACTAAACAAAATGAAAAGCAACAGCCCAAGTATCAATAGTACCTCGAAGTATAAAAAAGGAACTAACAAATAACCGATTATTTGTGAACCAACAAAAATACTCCTACCCCAACAGCAATCACACCACCAATTTTAAGCCCTAAATGCTTCTTTTCCGGGGTTATCTCAAATGATTTGGTATCAGTGATGGTGACATAAGGATTTTCATTTTCAACAGTAACTACATAAGACTTTCCTTTGAATAACCCATTACTTTTTTCGTGGGTGACAATATGGTATTTATCATTTAGTTCAACCTTCAACCCTACTGAATCATTTTTAACATTAATATCTGCTTTATAAAACCCTTTAGGCTGAATAATCTCAATAGCTGAATCAGCTTTAACTGTAGTATCAATTTTAACTTTGGTACTTACGGTTGAATAAGAATGAACATCAGCAGTATTTTTAACCGATTTGTATCCGGTGGAATCCTGTTTTTTCAATACCGTCAATACATCTGATTTACTACCTTGAAAGATTGTTTTTTCAGCACCAGAAGCACCTGATTTGGTTTTGTACAGTGTGGTTGTGTCGGCTAAAGCTTTAACCTGTGAATCTTTAAGACTTATTTTCTGGCTCTGGTGGCAACTATAATAACCTATAGCTATCAATAAAGCGATAAGCACCATAATAATGATATATAATTTATTCGTTGTCATTACCCGGTACTTTTAGTTTATCATTTACATAAGCTGTTAGCTTATCCCTTACCATTGACCATAAGTCAAAACCCAATATTTCAGAAGCATTTTCAAAATTTGATTTTACTTCAATCATTGAAATAGTACCTGCTACTATTCTTGATAAATAACAGCTTGAGCTTTTAAGAATACATACATCAACAGCAAATACGGCAAGTAATGGTATGGTATACCAACCAAGCTTAGTTACGGTATCTTTTAAACGTTTACTGGTAATGGGTTCACCTTTCTTTTTGGCTTTATATAAACCTGATAGCAGGTCTAAAAAAATGAGAAAGTATATACAATACAGATAAGGTTGAATTGGGGCAATAAAAGCGAATGCTATTAAAATGTATTTCCAGAAAAAGGAAATGAAGGACTTGAGTAAATTATAAAGGTATTTCATCAGGTTTAGGGTTGTTTGAAGTATAATGCTGCTTCTCTCTTTCTTCGTTCAAGTAAATCTTCAACAACCTTTCCCCCGGCTTTTTTCCATAGTAAAAATTGATTAGTTATTGCATCTTCAGAAGCGTTAGCATTAATAAGTTTTAATAGGGTACTGTTCTTAAAAGCAGCAGTACCAACGTTAAATGTGAAGGAAACTAAGGCATTAAATTGGTGCTGATTTAGGGTAATTTTTACAGCATCGGTAACGGCTTGTTCATAGGTTGAAATGATATGAGTAAATATATCATCACATTGGCCTTGTGTAATGGTATCACCCATTTCAACCTTTTTACCAGTACCGGGATAATAAGTAAAACCGACACCTATTGTAGGTATGCCAACAACATCTTTATATGCTTTTAACCTTACTCCTTCTTCACTGTAAATGAATTTTCTGCCCTCTAAATCTATCTTCACATAGATAAATATTAGGGTGTTAGTAAGATTAAATTTTGCTACGTAAATTGCGGATTCTCGAATTAAAAATGGAAACTACTATTGAAGGTACTATTGAAAGACTTAATACTATTCGTTATGACGAATGGGATAAGCTTAATGACATTAAGATAAAATGTATTGAAATGCTTAAACGGTTACCCGAAACTGACCAATCAATTATGAATATCAATACAATTAATTATGCTGGCCGAAAACCCAGCCCTCATTGGGGAACACCCGGTACACAAGTAGAGGCCTTTAACATAGGAGTAGCAAAGTTTAAAACGTATCTCGAAGCGTATCTTGAATTAAATGAACATTCAGATTTCAACAAATTGGTTTCAGATTTAAAAGGCACTATTAATAATCTTGAAAAGGTAAATAACAATCTTCAACGCCAAATTGAAGAAAAAGACAATGAAATAAAGAAACTTAGATTTACAAAAAAATGGGGATTTAATCCAGTCAATGCAATAGTAACCATTGCCATCGGTGGCCTATCCGTTGGATTAGCTTTTGGCTACTATTGGGGTAATAATAAGTTTGATTCGGAAAAAAATAAAATGTACAATGAAAACCAAAGCCTTCAAAAGGAAAACAAAGCTTTAAAGGCAACACAAGTAATAAAAAAAGGGAACCATTGAGTTCCCTTTTCATATCATACAGCTACTATTATTGAGATATTCCAATAGTCACACCGCTTGCTATTTTAGCATTACCTGAATCATTTGGATGAACACCATCAGCAGCTAAATCTGTAGAAGTATTTAGTGTAATACTAATAATGCGATTCGCTGGATAAGTTGAAGTTATCGCGTTATTATAATCAGTAAAATCATATGAAGTTTCTGCTAATTGTAATAAGTGATATACTGTTGCACCTGATGCTTGTAACTGATTAACAATATTTTGATAATTAGCCCACCAAGTTGAATAAGCTACACCAGTCCGTTTATCGTTAGAACCGATATTTAATACAACCTTTGTTACTCCACTATTAATTAATTGAACCACTTCAGGCATACGATTCAATACATCTGAAGTTCTATCATAACCACCACCTAAGTTCGTTGTAACATAATTACTAAAGTTACTTGATACAATATTCGTCCACATTGTAGATGCTGAACTAGCAGCATATTGTTGTGTTTTACTATCTCCTAAGAACAGAATGCTATCTTTAATTGGCGTGTTGGATGTGACTTTCAAACTTTCAAGTTCAAACTGCCCACCGAAGTTAAATAGACCCAAATATCCTGTTGTCGGTAGTGGTGGGTTTTGACCATTACCATATGGGAAAAATAATGTAGTAGTAGCAGAAACATTAGTAGTCTGATTTACAGCTGTTACATATAAATTATTTAAAACTCTATTAACAGTTAACGTAATTAAATCACCAACAGAACTTGTTGTACCTGAAGTACTAACAGTTTGATTTGAACCTGTTTGGTGATTACTTGAGCCACCATTAGCATAAACCACATTACCTACTGAAGTAGACATTTCATAACGTCCAATAGCAATTAATGTATCAGAGGATGTTTTAAATGGGTTCATTGCATATGCACCAATACCAAAACCATATGAAGTACTTGAGTGTTCCAATACCTTGAAAACTCCTGTCATTGTCCAGTATGGTAAATTAGTATATCTATTAATTGCAAGGAACCTTGTAAAATCACCTGTACCGCCGCTAAATCCTATTTTATTGCCCGTAGTTATCCAAGCATTTGTACTTGCAGATGAAGGTGTAACAAAATCAGTTAAATCAGTCCAAGATGATTTATTATATAATGTACCTAATGGTATTACTGTACTTCTACTTCCACTAGCATAATTAGATGCTAATACACTATAACCTTTTGCATTTAACCAGTAATAATAAGTACTACCACTATTTAAACCAGTGTCATCAAAAGATGTAGAATTACCTGCATAGATTCGGGTTGCACCACTAAAAATGTTATTAGTATTTCTGTATAGATAATATTTTTCAGCATCTAAAATACTATTCCAATACAACTGAACATCAGCAGAACCAAACGTACCATAAGTAATAGTAGGTGTTGCCAATTGTGGAATTAAAGCATATACATAGGTATTAGCAGTAACAGCAGTTTGTAGACTTGAAATACTAGCTGTATTACCTGTTATTAAATTATAATTTGTAATTGCAGAATTTTGCAAGTTCTGAATGCTCTGGCCGGATGAAGCAGGTAAATATTTTGCATCAAAAGTAGTATCACCACTTGTAAGACCAGATATAGGCGTAAAACCTAAAGCTGTGTCAATTTCTGATGCTGTTATCCCGGTCAAATAATTACCGACTGGCTGATATTGAGTTAATGCAGAAGAAACTACATAATTGCTTAAATCAACAGTAACAGCAGATATTGGGGTAAAACCTAAAGCATTGGTGACAGCAGAAGATGTTACTGTATAACCTGTTAAATACTTTGCATCAGCTTCATCTTTAGTATAATAATTGGTTGTTAATCCAGATTGTACAGCCGTAATATTTTGATAGTTATCTGTAATAGCAGATACTACTGAATTGAACTCACTGGCAGATAAAGAATCACCAGTATTTTTTTGTGGTATGTTTAAAGCACTCATTAAGCTAATGTTATAGGGAAACTATAAGGGAAATTATTACCTGTTGATACAGGTACACTGATATTACTTTTGATAGGAATAATTGAAGCGTCTGCTACCCTGAACTGGTCAAAGTTTAAGGAGAATACACAACCTGCTACCCTATCAACATTACCATTGGTAAACTTCTGGAATGATACATTTTCCTGTACCTCATATTGCTCTTCAATCTGGTTTGAAAAGTAATCCAGACAGTCAGCAGCAATCAGGTTGCAATCATTATATATGTCCAGTTCTGACGTTGGTAAATTAGGGTCAAAAAGGTCTGCAATAGTTACTAAAAACTGATTGGTAATCGTTGTGGTACGGATATTTTGGGTAATGTATTCAATGTGTGCAACAGGATAAACAATATCACTATCGGCATTGAAATCAAATTCATTACCCGTAACTACCGTATTGATTTGATAGTGCTGTTTAAAGAAATCTTCAATTAGTTTTTTATATTGGTTAATAGTTATCATTACCAAAAAATCCTTCTCGCGTACCCGGTCTTGTTATACACCTTATCCCAATAATCAGCAGGGTTAAGGGTGTTATCTTCAATGGCAATACCTGTAAAATCTAAGGTTGTAATTGCATTTAATACAGGTTCTACTTCAATATCTGGTTCCTGATTCATCAGGTCAATCAATCGCTTTTTATAACCGTCTAATTTGGTCGTATAAGCCGATTTAAGAGCTTCAATATCATTTGATGCACCGGCTACAGCATTAGCATCAGTAAGCTTCTGTACGCCTTTATTAGTTACTTTAAGGGATATTGGTGTAATGGAAAAAAGCAAGGCACCATATACCATAATTGGCTTGATATAATCCAATAAAAGTGAATCTTCATCACTATAGGTATAGCCTGAAATGGTAGCACCAGATACTAAGGTGTTGGATAACCGTTGAAACAGGTCTTTACCCAATAAAGGTTGTAATTCTAAATCCTGATATTCTTGAATACACTGATTTAGTACCTTTTCATCCAAATTAGATTGCAAAGGAGTTGAATCTTTAAGTTCTTGTACTGTCAAAAACAATATCTGTTTCATTTTACACGTAAATTAAATTTGACTTATTTTTACTCCTACCCCTAAGCCAATCGTTAAGGGTATAATAATTAATATTTAATGCTTTAGCTGCTTCCTTACAAGTCAAATAATAGATACCTGTAGATAAATCTAATACCAATCTTGCAGTAGAATTAAGACCACCTATTTTAGATTCACTAATTTTCATTCTTGTCTTCTCAGTAACAAGATATGATACTTTGCCTTTCTTTGCATCTGACATTTTCTTCTTAGTTTCCTCTGAGGGTTTATAACCTTTTAATCCTTCACCACCATCGGTACAATTCATACCTCTAAATTCAGGATACTTAGTAATATTAGATTTGAAAAAATCTATATAGTACATTTCTCTATCATTGATATTATCTATATCAGTTTCTTCAAGAATTTCGAACTTGCAATTATCAAAACCATACTTTTTCAAAGAATTATAGAGGACTTTCTGATTCCGACAATCATTAGTTGAATAATGGTAAATCCGATTCTTCAAATTAGCAGTTTGCCCAACATAAACACGATTAGAAGGTGTGGTAATTTTGTAGATATATCCCATTATTTACCTGCCTTTCTAATCACTCTGGTCATCTGCCACTGATGTCTGCACTGATTTTCTGCATTTCCGGTATTAGGGTCTGTGTACCAACCTCCGGCGTGAGTGAATACATCATAGCCAAAGATTTCAGACATAGCCTGTATATCTTGTCTGGTATAGTATCGGTCATTCTCAATTAATTTTGTGCAGAAATCCCTTGAAGTAGATATTAAGGGCGCACCATAACCCGGCCTAACCTGATAATCATACATCGTTTGCACTGTACGGGGCGAATCTTGCTTAACAGGGGTGATTGATACTGTGTCACCTTCAATTTTGCTATTTAAAATACCTGCATCCGTAAGTGCTTTGATTTTATCAGCTAAATCTGATGTACTAATACTTATTCCTAAATCTTTTCTGATACCTGCTTTAATATCTGATAAGGATTTACCATTGATTTTATTTTTCATCAAGTAATCTTCAATATCCTTAGCATCATCAAATAGTAATTCAATTTGTTTAAAGGATAATTGACCGGAAACACTCATATCAATGGAATCCAGTACTGAAAAATCACCTTTGGAATGACCTAAGTGTTTAACCTTTTCAAAATCATCAGCCGTTAGCTTTTTTGAAGTAAGTTTCTTTTCAGTTTCAGGTTTTACAGGTTCTTCACTTAGTCCTTCAATTGCAGAATCGTTTGGTGTACCCTCTGGTACTGGTTCACCGTTAGCAGCACTACCTTTGGCGATACTTTGAATCAATACTCCACCATTTTCAATAGGTTGAAGGTTGTCAATTGCACGTAATTCATTAACCGTGTATACTTTTTCCTTGGTGGTATCTGGTAAACTGATTGAGAATAAGGAACCCTTATCTTTAAATTCGATTTCAGGTAAACCACAAGATTTGAATAACTTATTAATACCTCTTTCAACCTGATTCCTATTATTTTTTACCCATACGTTTTTAAAGATTTGGTAAGCAGATTCTAATTCACTTGAATTACCTAAAGAACCGGGTGTTTCAATACCGAATAATAATTTTGAAGTAGCTTGATGACTTGTAAGAATATTAGTTTCAATTTTCTTATTCAGTTCAACTAATTTCTCAGCATAATCATCACCTACAATTGAGGAAACTTGTACAGGAGTATCACCGGGATTATTATAATTCAAAATGTACTTTAATCCGTTCTCACCTTTGAATGTTTCACCAAAGCTTCTTTCAAATTTTCTTGCTTCGTCTGGTGATGGTACACCTTTAAAAAAGCTAATGATATGACTAGGTGAAAAAGATTCTTCAATACTGTTTTTATTGAAATTATTAACCAGAATTTCAGTGACCATTGAAACTATACCTGCATTATATTTTTGAGCAGGATATACATTCTGTGCAGTAGGCATATAACCAGAATAGAAATACACCTTAGAAAAACCATCTTCATTTTTACCGGGGCTAAATCGGTCATAGCTTAAAACCTCTCTCATTAAATCCCATTGCTCACTTACCCAAAATTTGTTCTTACCTCTATTCGTTCTGATGTAATTAGCAGGAATATGATTGAAATAAATAGGCTTACCCATCACATTATACTGAACTTCAACAGCAAAGAAGTTGAATAATACATAGTCAAAAACCAATTTATTCACTACCTCTTCTAAAGAATCAACAAGGCTAATTTGAAAATCAGCAGCTTCATTAGAGCCTTTAAGGGTTAATCCATCACCCATTAAATAATCTACTTTAGATGTAGTTATTGATTTGTGTAAGGGAACTTCATTGAATAGCTCTAATAAAAAGTTAGGATACAAGTTATCGACACCCCAATAAATCCAATGGGAATCGCTGTAACCGTTTACCAATACTTCAATTGGCTGTGGTGTTACCTTTTTTGAAAAAGTTATTAATTGGTTAAATATTTCATTATTCTTATCACTCATTAGTAAATTCTGTACACTTCATTTCTCACCGGGCTAATGATTTCTAATGAATCCTGAATACCCTGAATCTTTAATTTTCCTGTTTCAATTGGTGTAGTATCTGTATCATTTTGATAAATGGCATAAGAGTAATAACCGGGATTAAAAGCGGAAAATACATTGGTATCTATATTGAATAAATCAAATCTTGATGTACTGGCAGAACTGATTACAGGTAAATAAATCCTGTTGCTATCTCTATCAGCATCGTTCAGGATTTCCAAAACATATTGAGGTGAAGCAACCGTAGTTAATTCAGATAATGTTAGAATAATGGATTGTACCGATTTAGATTTATCAATTAGTATCATACTTTCTGATAAATATTAGGGTGCAGAAAATATTAAGGCAATAAAAAACGGGGAAATAAAAAAAGGGTACTCTGAATGAATACCCTCGAATACTTAACTATAGAACTAATTAAGATAGCAATGAACTAACAATTGTTGGATTAACAATCTGTACATCTTCTACATCTGAACCTGCTAAAGTAATAACACGTCCGTTTGAACTTTTATCAACTGTACCTGAACCAGTTTTTAACATCATTTGACCATTTAAACCAAATGCTAACCAAGAACCGTTTTGTAATTGAACTAAACAAGCAACTGGTTGTGCAAACAAAGATTCAAAAGCAAGCTTTGCAGTGGCACTACCTAAGTTTTTAACGGTAAAACCAACCTCTTTAATTACATCATAAGAACCGTTTGCATTATAGGTGTAGTCACTTTTAATTGTATTTGCGTCCTCAGTAGTTCCCCATTTTACGAATTTGGTAGCACCTGAAAAATTAATGGTACTAATCATTCCTGTACCATCTTCGGTATATACTTCTGTAGTTCCAGAAACAGGGGCTAAATCAGAATACGCACATAAATATACTGATGCTCTGGTACTGGTTTTAGCGTATTTTCCGGTATCACGTGCTAGGGCTATTAAACTATTTGACATTTATTTTCTCCTTATATTTTTAAAAAAGGGGCTTAATTCAGCCCCCTATGGAATTATCTTGTTACTAAGTATTAGCTAAGTTTTACTAAACCAATTGAATCAGGGTATACTGCAACCACGCCAACGCTGAATCGAGAATCGAGATACACGAGTTCGTTTTCGTGTGAGTAATATTTGTAGAATGAGCCTGACATTAACTCGCCTCCCGCCTGTAGATTTCTCAAACGGCAAGCAACAACATAGTTAGTACCATTCAAACCGTTTACTACTTCTAACTTAGCAGTAGTACCCCAAAGAATATACGGGTCGTTTGGATTAAATAAATTCTTTTGAGCAATTTCTAATTGGTATTGGTTGTAAGTATCCTTGCCAATGAAAATTCTAAAATCATCCTGAGCAGATTCACTAATTGGTGAGTTTGAAAATACACCTTGTAGCTTAGCGGTTACAGAAGTAGCAGAAGTTACTGCTGAAAGGTTGATATAAGAACCTGATTTGATTGATTTCAAGAAGCCATCAATCATATTCAAATTTGTAGTACCAGTAATTGAGGTATCGCCCTGCCACACTAACTGTTCCAAAGCAAAAGCAACGTTATCAGAATTTAATTTGGCAATATCTTCTAAGAACAAACCATCTGTATAAACTTGTCCTTTCATTTTTGCTTGTAAATCCCAAACACCATATTTAGATTCCCAATCGCGGGGACAATATGATTGATTGATTTTAAGGTCTTTCGCAGTTAATGTAGCTTGTGCAAAATCAGCCCCACCCAATGCACTTCTACCACAGGTTGAACCATCTTGGAAATACACCTCGACGTTCATCAATTGGACTGATTTAGAACCTTTTAGGTTAACATCGAAGTTACCTGCCTCGGTTAGTAATTTAATCGTTTGAGAACCGAGCACTGAACGTGCAATAAATACCCTTGATTGTTGGTCGGTATAATTCGGTAATGCTGAAATATTGTATCCCATCTCTTCTTATCTCTTTCTTTAATTTTTTTTTTAATTATTTGCTGTATGAATCAGCAAGACGTTTATAAATATCTAATTCACTAATCTGTACTTCTACCCTCTTATCTGCTGAAAATTGAGTAGGTACTTTTGCAAGTGCTTCAATTGATTCTGTAACTGTTTTTAGTTCTGCTGAAAATGCAGTCATATCTTCTTTTGAAGGAACTGCACCGATTGCTTGCAATATTTGATTCATTGCATCTTCTAATGCTCCAACTCTTTGAGTTAAGTCATTTAAAGCTTGTGTTTCAGCTTCATCTTCTGCTGCATCACCATCGGTATCAGGTTGTACTTCTGGCTGTTCTGCCATTTGTTCACCTTCTTTCGGGTCATTAGCATCAGCAGCATCTTCTGCATCACCAGTTGAAGCAATAGCTGATATTTTGCCATCCTTCACTGTAAATTCAACACCGTTTACTAACTTATAATCTCCGTCTGGTGCTGGCTCTGAACCTGTAGATGTTGAAATTTGTACTTCTGAGCCAATTTGTAAATCAGCATAATCAATCAGTACATCAGAATCAACTACTTTTACACCTGTAAATTTTTCTGATTGCTTTTCAGTGAAGAATTTTAATAGATTTTGCGCTTTCTCTATAACCGTTTCTAATTTAGTTTTATCCATTATCTGTTCTTACTTATATATATTATGTTATGCCTTAGATTTTTCTTCTAAAGCAATTAGTGCAGCTTCAAATTCTGAAACTGCTCTATCAAATTCACTTTGTTTTAATTGATTGTGTAGATTGACTGTAGTATTAGTGTCAATCAAATTGAAAATACCTTCTACTGAGAACCCTTTAACTTTTCCTTCTTTAATTTCTGACCATACATCAGGGTTATTAACCTTTACCCCTACTATCCAACTACCATCAGGTACATCAATACCTTTAGGTGCAGAAATACCTTTAGATTCATCAGTGATATAAGATTGAAATACATAGGAATCAGCAGGTGTAGAAGTATGTTCAAGGTTTGTCTGGTTGAATAATCCTTTAGCAGCATAAACTTGTGCTATTTGTCTAATGGTATCAGCAGAAAATACACAAGCATATTCACCAGTTTCAGGGGAATTGCGATAAATAGGCATATCAGGTATCATTGCTGCACCTAATAGTTCCTGCCTTTCATCATTACTTGAAAAGTATTGTTTTGACTTATTGGAAAAAGCTAAAAAATCGCTTTGTATGGCCGGGTCTTCTACTAAGGCAATAGCACTGACAAAAGAACCTGTGTCGGGTGATATGGTAAGTTCGACTAATGGTAAAGATTTTTTCATTTCTCTTTACCATAGATATTAGCACAACCTGCTAATTAAAATTTATGACAGATAAGTCATTTTATTTCACCGATAAGTAAGAAAAGGGTAAATACTTTTGCAGCCATTAACATTTACCTACTACAATGCTTCTACCATCAATCGCAATATTTACCCTTATCTCAACTTTTGCCTTATTTATCTATTATTTTATAAAACGAAAAGGTTAAAAAGTACTCTGCTGATTATAATAAGCTGATTTTGCTTGTTGCTTCTCCAAATCCGTTTGGACAATAAAGGCTCGAATGTTCTGTTGCTGTTGGTTCTTTTGATTTACTGCACTTACAATATCTTGTGTACCTGTTTGGGTTTGTTGTAATACAGTTGAATTAATTACCGGGGCAACCGTTTGACCACCAGTTGAACCTTTGCTTTTTGTAGTAGGAACCTGTACAGATAAGATATTTTTGACTTGAGCCATACCTTCAATGCCCATAGCAATGGCCTGTGCTATAGCATAACCCGGAATTGGAATACCTGCATAGGCATCCAAAGTTTTAGCAATAGATGAATAAGTTGAAATGGTGGCACCTGCTACAGCAAGAGCCTTATGAGCTATAGTGTTTTCACCAAGTACACCAGAAGCAGCATCAGCAGCACTACCAATGGCATCATACATCTTCAACTGGCTTTCACGCTCTGCTTTATCTATATTTTTTCTCGCCTCTGAATCCTGCTCTTTAATTTTGGTTAACCTTGACTGGTGCATTTTCTCCAATTCTTCTATTTCATCTTGATGACCTTGAAGTTGAAGTTTATTTAAATTATAAGCTGCATTTTCAGCATCTAACCTCGCCTGTGTTAATGCCTCAATCTTGGTTTTAGCTTCTTCAGGAGTATCAGTATCTTTTGGCTTATCCTTATCTTCTGCCCTACCCAAAGCGGATTGAGCTTTCTTATTTACTTTTTCAGCGGCATTTACTGCTTTATCATTATTGACCTTATCAATTTCCTTACCTTCAGCTACTTTTAATGCAGCAGCTTCTTCAGGCGTAGCATTTTTTAATAAGTCATCAACCTTTTTCTTTATTGCTGCAATCTTTTTATCAAAATTCTCACTTGATTCATCGGTTACACCTTGGAGATATTGTTGTATCTGGTCGTCAAATTTTTTATTGATTTTAGCTTCTTCGTCCTTTTTTGCGGTTACCAAATTGGCATACTCGGCATTATAATCTTTAACATCCTTTTTACGTTTTTCAAGTAAATCAAATTCCTTTTTGTACTTAATATCTAAATCAGTTAATTCCTTATTTCTTAAATTACCGCTACCTTCAGCTATAACTTTTAAAGCTTCATCATTATTTTTCTTGATTTCATTTAAATCAGATTTCAATTGCTGTGCTGCTTTATTAGCTCTTTCTTTTGCTAATTTTTCAGCAGCATCATTTCTCTTCTTAATTTCCTGATTTTCAAGAACACTTATTTCTGATTGGCCGTCTAAATATTTCTTCTGGTAATCTTTATCATTTTTATCAAGAATTGAATTTTTTAATTGTTGATTTTTGATTTCTAAATTGGTCGTATCTTCACCTAATGCTTTACGTTCTTTGATGATACGTTCATTAGCTTCAATTTCCTTTTGAGTTCTGGCTACTCGTTCTTGTTCAGCATAATCTGCTGCTTTAGCTGCATAACCTTTTTTATAATTATCGATAACATTAAGGTCATCAGCGATTGATTTTAAACCATCCTTGAAATCTTGTGCAGCACCCTTGAAATCACCTTTAAAAACATCTATAAGCACCTTTACACTACTCACAGCATAATCAATCGGTACTTTGAGATAATGCAGTACAGCGTTTCCTACACCGTTTATAACCTGCATAAAATCCTGAAAGCCATCTTTTGTATTTTTCAATACAGGGAACATACTTTCAAAACCGGCTTTTACTTTATCCCAATTCTCTACTAAAGCAACAATAGCTGCAATGATTAAACCTATACCAATGCCTTTTAAAGCAAGACCAAAAACGTTGGTTGCTACTGCTGCTGCACCTGTTGTTGCTGCATTGGCTGCATTAGCTACTGTTTGTGCTTCACTAGCTGTGGTTGCTGCTCCTTGAAGTTCTGCTTCAGTTGCTAAAGCCGTATTATAAGCTTCCTGTGCAGCAGTTAAAACTTCTAATGCGGTTGCTCTCTCTGCTGCTAACTCAATATAAGCTTGCTCTGCACCTGTAATTGAAGCATCAGCATCTAAACCTTCCAATTTAGCAGCGTTTAATGCTTCCTGTGTTTCAATCTCTAATTGATTGGCTGCTGTAGTAGCTTCTGCTAAAGCTATTTCTGCTGCAATTCTCTCTGCTGTAGCTGCATTCAATGCTTCTGTACTAGCTAAAACCTCTGCATTAGCATCAACTTGAGCTTGAGTTAGGGTAACATCTTGTTGTTTAACCATAAACAAGCCTTTAATAACCCTACCAAAGTCTAAGAAACCAGCTTTTACCTGTTCCAACTCTTTTAAGGCATTACCAAACATCATTAACCCCTGTAATCTTGCCATATTTTCAGCAGATTTTTCAGAATTGAACCCCAAGGCCACCATTCCCCCTGAAATTCCCATTAACGTACCTGATAAGCCACGTGCTATTGATGAAAATGCTGCAAATTTATTAGCGGGGTTAAAGGCTTGAATAGTCTGGTTAAACTCCTGTGCCTTTAATTTTAAATCACCTAATTGTTTAGCTCCTTCAATGAATTGTTGACTGTTCTTACCAAATTGCTGTTCAGTTTTTTGAAGCTCATAGGTAGCTTCACGAATTAATTGCCTGTAGTTTTTGAACTGATTAGTACCAATATCTTTGTTACCAGTCTTATCAATTTCTTTTCCCAATGCCCCTACTGCATCTTGAGCTTCCTTGATTTGTTCTGTACCCGTGACATTGATACCTAATAAAATATCTTGTTGTATGTTGCCTGAATTGTCTGCCATCTATGTTTTCCCATAAATATTAGGTTGGTGTTGACAAATCTTTTTGGATAAATACTAAAAAAGTTAGCAAATTTGTTTTGTGAGTAAGAAGTACAGATTCAGGAAGGTTTATTTTATTGTTCCAGATAATAGTGTATTTGGGAAAGGTTATGAGTTGGTTAATTGCTTCAGGAAAGAGCAACACGTAAAAAAAATATGTGTCCAACAGCAAAGGTTAGCTAATGAAGAAGCTACTAAGTGGTGGGCTAAAAGTGAGAAAATGCCTACACTAAAAGTTGAAGGATTTTATTTAGTACACGAAAGTTTATTTGAAGAAATACTTGAAATGTGGTGTAAGCAAGAAATTAAAGAATAATAAAATGCCCCCCCTTCGACGGTATATGCTTTTGTTTTTTTTATATTACTATCGATTGGGGGACAAAATATTAAATGATTACTTTTTGCAATTTAACATCAGCTAAAACATTTGAATTATAATAATCTATCTGATTCAATTTAAAATAAGCCATACCATCATTTGATTGAATAAATATTGGAGTTCTAAAATCAATATTACCCATATCAACAGCATTTAAGTTAAAACTTGCCTCTAGTATAAACAGGTTCAAATCATTCAGTTCTAATAATTGATTTTGATAGAAATAAGAATAAATATTGGGTAAGCTAAATATGTCTTGTCCTACTGTTGCATATACTTCTTTAGGTACACCAAATAAAGCATTGAATACATTGGTAGTGCCACTTTTCAATATGGTATCAGAAGTATTGTAATAAGTTAAACCTGTATACAATACTGTATGACCTGTTACAGTACCACCGCTATCAACATTGGTATAAGAAACATTATAACTCTGGCAACTACCTGTGCCATTGTTATACAATAACCGCATATTAGATTTAAACGATTCTTTTTTAGTTAAATCACCTTTCCAAATAGCAGCCATTGTTTTATCATCATAGTTTTCAAGAACGATTACAGTAGGTGAAAAACTTACTTGAATATCTTTAGCATCATTACCAGTAAATGCACTATTTGAAATGGTGAAATTGCCATAGGTATCATTATATTTTTGCTTGTACAGGTCGTTATAATAATCACTATCATCTGTAAACTTCCAATTATATGAACTTGGCAAATCTGTTGATATGGTCATTTTATACCCTTTGGACAAATCAAGTTTATGTGTCCAGTCTAAAGCATACTTTACCGGGTTCTGGCACCTGTTATAGAATATATCATAAGGTTCAATGATTAACCCATTGGGATTATCAGGGTCTTCAATCATATAGAGATTATAAAACTGCAACGTTGATTTCAAGAAATCTTTAATGGTTATATCTTGAGGTATGACATCTTTTAAACTAACGGTATCACCACTTTTAATAGCTATGGTTGAAGTTAAACCAGTTGCACCCACAATAATATCAGCGTAATGTACGGTCAATGCAATTGGCGCAATATTATTATCTGTAATATCTCGCTGACTGTAATAAATATTCAAGGGAATACCAAAAGCAGTGTTACCTGTATAAGCACTATAAGGCAATGTATAATTAGCAGTTACCGTGATACCAGTTAAATCAGCTCCCGTTAGGTTGTAATATTGATGATTTAAAAAAATGTCAACATTGTAAGTTGGGTCTGATGGTTGAATAGAAAAAGCAATGTCACAATTGACGGTTGAAGTGATTTGTGTTTTTACGTCCTTTTTAAAGATAAATTCATTGTTCTGGCCTGATACCGTAATGGTATCTGTAGATACAGCACTATCCATTTCAATTGAATATAAAGCCTCATAGTTACCTTCGGTGAAATACCACGTATAACCAGATGTAGTTTGTGCGGAATAAATTATACTTTGTACGTTCTTGCTGAAAGTTTCTTCTGTATACGGTATATAAGCCTTTTTAAATAAATCTGAATTAATAAAATCACCTGAATAGCTGTAACCATAGGTGTTAAAAATGTTATCAAAATAGGTTTTTAGATATACACCTGTTCTAAAATTTCCAATGTCAAAATTGTAAGCATTTGGCACGATACCGCTACCAAAATCAATTGACGGATAAATAAAAGTTTGACCAGTATTATAATTCCAACTATTGATAACCGTATTCATATTGAAGGTATGGCTATCATTACCAGTAAAAGCTGAAGTTAAAAGTGCATCCCCTATTTTGCCTAAGAAATTAATAAAATATCCGGTGATGATTGCCTGATAAGTATAGTTACCATTTTTGTCTTTATCGATTTCTTGCAATTTAAAACCACCTTTAAAAAGCATTGTAGAATTTTCAAATACTACACAGTCTACAGCCCTATTTGGACTATAATTATAAAACATTTTTTCATCCAGTGAACCATCTGCATATCTGGAAAAGTTGAAACAATTACCTAATATTCGATTATTGTTCTTAGTACCTTTCAATACTAAATTTTTAGACAATCGGTCTTTACGTTGGGATATATCGGAAATATTAGAAACAGAAAAGGTAGTAGTAAAATCTACAGCAGATGTATCTAAATCCAATTCTGCATAATTGCCATTAGGTTCAACTAAAAATATTTTATAATTTATATTCATTAGATTCTTTTCCAATAAATATTATTAATAGGTTTGCAATTCACACAATTGAAAAACATTATGGCAACAACAGATAAAGCAATTGAGGTTTTAAAGCAAACATTAGAAAGCTTAGAAAGTAGTTTAGACGGTCGTACCGCTGACATTAAGAAACAATACAAAGAAGCTATTAAAGTAGCTGAGAAGCAATATAAAGAAGCTCTTTCAATAGCTGAAAAAACTAAAGATGAAGCATTGGCTGCTTTTAAAAATGACCAAGCTGAAATAGTTAATGTGAAAAATGCTTTGAAAAGCCTAACTGGTGAAACTGTAAAAGCTGCTAAAGCATCTGGTGATTCAACAAGAATCAGTTGGAATCAAGTTTTTGAAAAAGCTTTACCTAAAATTGGTAAGCCGTTGAAAGAAGTTACCCAAGCTGATGTTGAAAAAGTAATTGCAGAACTTCACCCTGAAATTGATATAAAAGCCAACAAAAATAAAATAGCTAATGCTTTAACCAACCGGAAAAAGAAAGCATAAGTTTCAACTCAAACTAAAATAATGAAGGGGCAATTATAGCCCCTTTTTTTTATCTTTTTACTGTTTTACCTCTTACATTATCTATGACCTGCTTTACTGATTGAAGTATCTTTTCATTGTCATAGATAATTGTCTGTGTTTGTCCTGTCATATTCTTAAACATCGAACTCTTCTATAATTATACCATCACATTGCATATTCTGGTTATCTGTAGCTACATATTCAAAACCCACATTGGGAGTTAACTTGGTCATATCAATACTATAGTTGGAATCAAAAATAACTGGTGTATTGCCCGGCATTATGTTAGTCATATACGTATAGTTGTTCATATTAGCACTTCCACCAATGGTTAAACTTTGGGTTGTACCTGTGTTTTTATACTGGCTCAAATTGATGGTTCCAGTATTCAGCTTATCAAAATAAATTTTGATGTTATAAGCTTTGGTACTATCCACATTATTAATAATGATAGCCTGACTATGGCCGTAACCATTATTATTCAATCCAAACAACCTCACTGTAGTTGGGAATATGCTGTTAATAGCATCTGTACTTTGTGGATTACTCTGACCAAAATTTGAAGTAGAATAACCTACTGCATAAGACGGCCAATCAGCAGGTAACGTCAATTGTACATTGGTCGTATTACCGCTTATATCAACCAGATTGGTTATCTGAGCAACAGTACTGTTAACTATCAGGTTATTCCAACCTGTCTGATAATCTGCTGATGAATCGGTGAAGTTTACTTTAAATACCCTACTTAATAAACTTGAATTATTGTAATCATTCACAACTGCTTGACCACTTACAGAATCCAATTTAACATTATAGATAGATTGAATAGTACCTCCAGTGCTATTGTAGCTAAATGATACGGTATCTGCTGATGAAGCCACCGCACTAGCCAAACACAAATACATTTTAGTGTTATCTGTAGGGTGTGGTATCGTTTGAGTAACATTAATATAATTCAATGAACCACCGTTATCAATTACGGTAAATGCTGATTGATTACCTGAAGGGTCATTAATTGCTAAGTCAAACTCAATTAAAATCCTGTCACCTGAATAATTGGTTCTGGTGTAAATAATGTTAGGTGGATTGGCTGTTGCTGCATCAGTAGTCACACCATAAGCAAAACTAAAGGCACTTGAATCATAAGCGTTAACCGCCCTGATTTTGTAGTAATATTCCGTTGAAGCAACCAAACCAACATCCGTATAAGATAAAGTAGATTTATCAACTACTGCTATTCTGCTATAAGTACCGTCTGCTATATTTGATTTCCAGATTTCAAAACTATCAATCATTGTATAGGCGGAATAAGACCAACCTAAGCTAATTGAAGTGGATTTAATTTGTGTGGCTTGAAAGTTTGTAGGAACTGGAATAGTTACAGGCATACCAATACCCACCACAGCAGTTTCATTACTGGTAGCACCGTTTAATTCAAATTGAATCTTGAAATAATATGACTGACCTTCTGATAACCCTGAAATCGTATAAGAACCATTATCAATATATCCATTATAGATTTGGGTAAAGTTTGCATTATTGGTTTGTGACATAAAGATAAGGGTGTTATTGGTTCCAATATTTTTATCAGTCCAAACGATTTTAGCCGTAGTGGTATCTAATGCCTGACCTTGAAAGTTAACCGGGTCAATAAGCTTTTTAGTACCTACATTATTGGTTTTGATAATCTTTGGTGTCTCATTAATGGTTACGGTAATTCTATTCAATCCGTCTGAACCTTGAGTAGCTACATAGGTAGTCGTATGGCCTGATTTAGTTTGACTAACGTGTGCATTATCAAAATCAACTACCGTAACATTAACTTCATTGCTGTTGACAACGATACTGGTAGGGTTATAATCTTGCTGAGACAATAAAGCAGCTTGTGATGTAGGTGCTAGCCAAGCAAGGATTGCATTTGAGCCATTAGTATGAGTATAAGCTAAAGCAAATATTTCAGGTACATAATTTTCAATTGGGTTATTATCAACTGAACTGTTACCGTATTCTCTAACAAAATGGGAAAAGCTGTAACCGCTCATTTCATTACGAAAAGCTGTCATATACCACCAAGCTTCAGTAGGGATTGAATTATTCCAGAATCCACCGCCTGAATCGTGTGGAACCATATAACCAGATGTTAAAAACGTATCTCTGGCAGCAGTATTAGTATCTTGTGCCCATACATCGTTAGCGTTCTGGTGACGAAACATATACTGAAATATTCTATCAAAACCGTATGCTTGAATCAAGGTTAAAGACCTCATTAGATATTGAGCCTTAGTAACGTGTCTGGTTACTAAATCAGTTATAAAGGGCGCATAGGCACCAAAATTTTGTTCATCATAACCGACTTCCGTTATCCATAATTCAAATTGAGGGCAATATGAATCCCTAAAATCAACCCATTGTTTAATAATACGTGGCTGGTCACTCCATTCAGGTTGAGTACCAAAAATAGTTATTGAAGTGTCGTATTCATTGAAGCCTTGAGAACCGTGATTTGAATTGTAGTAGTGAATATTCAAAGCGTGTATTGGATAGTCCCCTTTTCCCCTTTGAATATCCCAAAATGCCAACATCTCTTTAACATAACCAATATTGGTACAGGATAAACCCGGCATTAGCTGTTTAGCATTAGGGTCTGCTGCTTTCATTCCATAACCTGCACCTAATGCACCTTTATGACCATCATAAGCCACTGATAACCTCATTGCCATTTCTTGTGGGTTATAATAACCATCAGATGATTTCCAATACTTATCCAACTCATTACCCCATTCGTACCAAGTACAATAATTTAATCCAACTTTTAAAGGTTCAGCATTGTATTCAGGTGATGTAGTTGGCTGTGTCGTATCACCACTTGATAAACTGATATATTGAGTATCAGCAGAAGTATTAGAACCATAACGGGCAACGATATTGTAAACTACTCTGGCAAATACTGACCAGTTATAAGGGTTTAAGGTTTTAGTAGTTGAATCAATGGTAATACCTGAATTTAAAGACTTTCTAAATGTTGGGTCACTGGCATAATCAGCAGGTGCTAAAAATGGTAATTCATCATTAACGGTAAATATCGGTTCAATACCTAAACTTCTAACGTACTGTAATTGATAATCAAAATCCCACATCCTACTTGTTGAAAATCTCATATCTAAGTTAGATTCATTAATATTTGCACCCTGACCATAACCAGTTGAATTAAAAAACCAATTGAAAATATTATAGAACCTTGTACAGTTTGAAATCTGTGCCATATTGGTTAAATCTTCAATCAGGAACCCATTTGTACCAACCGCTTGTGTCCATTGAATAGGACTTGAAAGCACTCTTTTATATTTAGTGCCTGTTAAAGCATTATTGACTGACTTCTTACCAAAAAAAGCTAACCCCTGTAAACAGGCAGCAGGTATAGTAACATCTAAACTGATATAATTAACATTGGTACTGGCTGATGAAGTAAACGGATAAGTCGCCCAAGCAAGCGTATTAGTTTTGTCTTGGGTGTAATTCCTGCTATCAGTGGCTACATTCCAGATAGTACCATCAGATGAAGTTGATATTGTAAAATCAAAATTCACACCTACCGTACCTAAGAAACAAGCCTTATCAATCGTATACGTCCCATCTAAAGGCATTATAAACCTTACATAAGGTGTATTGTACCAACCACTAAAGAAGATACCATATTGATAAATGGATGTTTGCTGTGGTTCATTACCCTGCAATACGCCGTTTATATTTTGAAAATTATCATAATCCAACATCCACTGAGGGCTGTAAATAATCTGACTGCTATGGTCTACCTGACTATCTGGTATACTACTGGCTTGCCAATCATACCTGCCACTGATATACGTTTTAGAAGCATCTATAGGCATCCAAGCACTAACCGTTGCATCAGATGAAATAGTTAAGGTATGAAAGGATAATACATTACTTACACCCCCGGTACGTTTTGTACCATAAGTGGTTTTAATAGCTTGAACAACCAAGTAATAAGGGGTATTAGGTTGAAGATTAGTTAAGCTAAATGTTTCTGGTGTACCCGGTGCAGCAGGTGTTAAATTCTGGTTATAGACAGTCAAAGCTGATACCGTAACAGCAGAAGTTATTGGTGCTGTACTGATGTACATAACATATTTATCAGCACTTACATTTTGTTTTAATCCATCACCACTAGGTGCAGTCCATTGTATTTTAACACTGATTGAATCCACCCTTGCTACAGTTAAATCTGTAATGGCCTGTGGTGGATTAATTATTTCAACTGGTGTGATTACCGTTGAAGTAAAATAGATTCCTTCGTCATCCGCGAGAAAATCCAACCTTGTTGATTTACCCGGTGTAGGTTCTATGTAAATATTGCCATAGTAACCAGTAGGTAATAACACCTGATGATTACCAGTTAAATCTTGTTTAACGATAACCACACCCGTTTCACCGGGTTCAGGACTACCCACGTTTAATATAATGTCTTCGTATAATAATATCTTCTGTACTTTCATTTAATCTCTTTAAATAGTGGCATTGCCGTTACTGTCTGGTTCTACATAACCGAAGCTATAAGTATCAGCACCATTGAATACGGTTACTGTAGGAGTTGGGCAAGTATTAGGTGGTAGATAAGCTGTACTTGTCTCTTCAACCAGAATATCAGCATTTGAATCAATGGTAAAATTGATGCTTAACCGGTTGTTAGAAGTGCTGTATCTCTTCTGAAGTATCTTATAATTGGTTGTCGTAATTTGAATTGGTAGAAACTCCCCGGTTAATACTTTCACATAAACTTTAGGGCTTTCAATTAATTCAGTTAAGTATCTGCCAAGCGTATCAGTCAGTACACCAGAAACTACACTAAAGGTTGATGTAATAGCTACATTAATGACTTCAGTATCAAGGTTGAAAACATTATTGTCTTCATTGCTATAAACACCACTGGAATTAAACTTAAAGGGATAAGTATTGATACTGGTCTTGTTTACATCAATCGTTTCTTGTGGATTGAAAAAAGTAAAGGAATCAAAGCCACCGATTTTATTAGCAAATAAGATTTCAATGGGTATTTGATTTTTATACCCGGCTAGGTACTTATATATTTTCAATTCAGATTTTTGTACTGTTCCATCATTAATCGCGATTGAATAGTAGCTCACACCTGATAAGCTCACTCCAAAGTTTGTTTCTATACTATCAGGGCTTACATCAATCCTAAAGGCAGTAATACCAGTTGGAAAATCTTGAGTATAGGTTCCCAATAAAAGTGATTGGCTATCATATAACCTGAATACTGCTGTACCTGTAAAACCTGATATAAAGCCATACAAGTATTCTCTGGAATTGCAGTTTAAAGTGGTATAGTTAGGTTTATTGGATAAAAAAACCGTTGAACCAGTATAACCTGTATTAAACAAGTACTTATTATAATCATAGTTCTGGTACTGAACCCTGTTTAAAGTTCCATTCCAAACGGTATAGTTTGTTGTACTTGCTGTAGCTCCGGTGATTACTGTATTACCAGAAGTGATTGCTTCAGTTATTTGCAGGTAATACCCTTGATAAATATTCTTAGGTTCAACTATTAAAGCACCGGGCACCAATTGAGAATCAACCAGACCTGATAACAATGATGAAAGGTCGAATACTGTACCTTGTGTATATGATGGTAAGGTAAAATAACGCTGAGACGCAATTATATTATTGGTGACAGCATCAACTACATTGCACTTGAAATAAATAATATTGGCATTATCAGATGTTAACTGAAATACCTGCGGGGTATATACTGGTGAATATGATTGAGGCTGTTTAACAATTGAAATCATTACTATTCTTTTAGATAAATAGTATGATTGACGGATACTTTTATTTGTACCTTCGATTAAATCTTAACACAATGAAGAAAGCTGTTTGCCTAATATTTTCTCTTTTTTTAGCTATCCAATTTTCAAAAGCACAAACTGCACCATCTGAAATATTTTCGGCTTTTAGGTATTATAATTCTGATAAAACACCTACTGGTTCAGGTTTTAAAATGAGACACTTTATTAATATCAAATCACCGTGCTTGTTTTCCATTTATAGTGACCATATAACTTTCAGAAGCAGAAAAACTATCAATTACAAAATTTATAAAATGCAGAAATATACTGAATCAAAGCATTATTGGGTTAAAGATGCTGATGGACAATATTTTCAAATAGGGACCAGTGATTGGAATGTCACCATTGAGAAGACAGACAAAAACGGCAAGGGGCTTGCTATGACATTGTTTAACATCAAGAGGATAAAATAAAACCCCGGAAACACTTGCTGCTCCGGGGGCTTAAACCTAAATATTATCATAATTAAGCTTTTCAGCTTGTAGTGCTGCTAATATATTTCTTTTTAAGATGTAAACCCAAATTGTATCTTTAGCCTAATGAAAAAATACCTTATTACATTTTTGCTCTCCATAGGCTTAACTACTGCATATTGTCAAACTAAAAGTCAAATAACGCTACAAGATTTAATAACTCTTTATTCAAGTCGAGATGCTAATGGTGTTGAAAAATTTACAGCCTCAAAGGATTACCACTATCATCACGTAAAGCAAGTTGATTCAAAATCGGTTTCAATTTTTTACAAAGCGAAAAACTTAGACGAGTTTCTGGATATTTTATTAGAAAATGATGAGATAACTTGTGTTGGTTACTTAACATCAAATAAGGAACGCTATTTAGATATTGTAGATAAAATAAAAAAGAGTGGATTTACTTATAAAGAGACGTTTTCCCAAAATGGAAATCAGATGACCTCATACGCTAACAAGAAATATGGATATGGGGCTATTTTCGGCCCACAAGCAAAAATTTTAGGCAAAGAAGGAAAATATATATATCTCGTTTCCATTGCTAACCTAAATTAGTAATCTTATTTTTTATTCATAACATTATTTCCGTACTTATCCTTAATTGAACTACTTATCATTGAAGCACTGAACCCGGCAATACTTTTTGATAAGTCATTAACCAGTTGTGGTATTTCTTTAGCAAAGATATTTCGAGGTTTAAAACCTTCTTTATAAATCTTTTTTGCCATAGCCCAAGCAGCAGAATCTATTGCTTTATCATCCCCTGCCATATCTTCAAACCCTGATTTCTTAGTTGGATGTGGATTACCTGAATAGTTTTCTTCATTCCTTACTTGTAGATTCTTGGTTTTGATATACTCAACAAATACATCTTTAGGGGGCATTTTATCTGAATAAGAATGTGGTGTATTGTATAATTTTTGTTCAGCACCGTTTACGCCTCTATCCTGATAGATTAACCAAGGATTACCAAGTATATTAATATTGGTATCAGTAGTTTCTATTTTCAAATCACTTATACCACCAGTTACTATCATATCAGCAGATTCAATATTTTCTTTAACTCTCTCAATGAAATTTGCTACATCCGATTCAGCAGCACTAAACATATCCTTAGTTTCAAAGTCTGCTTTGCTCTGACCTAAGTTATCCAATGAAGATATTGCTGCTGCTCTGGCTGCTTTATAATTCTGGTTTGCCATTACTGTTTATATTTTGCTTCAATTATTTTAACCTTATCCTGCAAATACATAGCAATCGTGAATATTTCAATTGCTGACTTATTGAGAATATTGAAAAATGATTCATTAGTTTCTTTGGCAACTGACATAGCTAAATCTATCCAAGACCATTTTTTATTAAACTCAATATCTTGTTGCTTTTTAAACTCATTTAAGATTTCTTGCCCGGTCTTTTGAATAGGTTCATCACTTTCTGTTTCGCTGTCTGTTTCAGTACTTTCAGGCTTAAAGAAATCATTGAAGAGTTGTAAGATTTCATCATTGATAGATTGAGCTTTTTTAGACAGTCAGTGACCTCTTGCACTGATAGGTTTTGAATTTGTTCTTTAGTTGTATCTGGTAATAGGATAGCTAATATTTCCTCAAACTTATTAAATGCATTAGAGCTAAGTTTTTGATAAGTTACAAACTGGTCATAAGTAACCTTAGATATATCAATCGTTTTAAGGCTTGTTTTACCCGGCTGAGGCACTTCATTTAAGTAACTGATACCTTTTATCATTTCAATTACTTCTGTTGGCTTACAAGCTCTAATAGCGTCTGGTGTGGTATCCAATAATATTGAAAGAATGGTAAGGTTTATGTATTCAACCCAATCATCATTGTCATAGTCATCAGGCTTTTCAGATGGAAGTGTATTAATGATTTCAAGCCACTTGGTAAATTTTAATTCCTGATAGCTCTTAGGTAATTGTTCTATAAATTGCATTGTATTCTTTACCAATAAATACTATTCCTTACCTTTGATTTAATATTTAAACCCTAGCCTTATGACTGAACCAACTCAATACGAAATGCTTTTAAAAGAGGAAGAATCTTTATTGCAAGAGATTTATGAAACCTTCGCTGAACTGGCAACTATTAAAGCTAATTTAAAAAAAGTACAGCAGTCTTTAACCAAGTACAATAATCTCAAAGTTGTACATTTTAACCACCTTAAAAACTAGTCATTATTACAAAAAGCCTTATCTGATTCAATAGACCAATAAAGGGACAAAAAACGGGGACAAAATCAGCTTAAAAGAACCCAAAAGAGGCTAAAAAGCTACCATTGGCAGGTATCATCTTTCTGTATTTATTTGCTAAAGCTAATGCTATTACTGTATCATCGTGTCCACCCGGTGCATTACCATACTTGATATGTCCAGTACTGGTATAAGTGTATTCAAATATTGATAGCTCATTAGCTGTAACGTCATTATATTTAAGATTACCCTTTTCCAAATCCAATATCATTTCAGTTATCAGTTTAGGTTTCGATGCAGCAGTAAATTCAAAACCTACCAGATTATTAACCCCTTCACGCTGTAATAGCTCCATTATGGAATCACCAATAGAACCTCTTGTTGAATCAATAGCCTTGAGTATAGATGCAGGTAATGCTTTTATTCTTTGTTTGGTATAATCATTATCCCTTTGGAATCTTTCGAAATAAGTCATACAACCATTTTCATCTAATCCAGTAATAACGGTGTAGTCAGTATATTTTGCTACGTCAATACCAAATACAACTGTAGGCTTATTACTAAGGGTTGAAATAGTATTTGCTTCAATTACCGTACTGCTTACTACTGCATTGGTATTCTCACTAGGTATAGCTAAGTATTCTTGCCTAAAAGCTGATTCTGGTAATGATTGTTGAGCTAAGTCAATTTCATCTTTGTTGATATAAGGATTATCATAGGTTGAATAATGAAACGATTCAAAGCCCTCTTCTTTATTAAGACCTTTTAAATACAGGGTATAGAAAAAATTCTTACCTCTTGGCGTACTGATGAAAAGCGCATTACCCTGATAGTCAGTCAATGTAGGTCTTATGGAGTTTAACCAAGCATTTTCAAGGTCTGGTATATATGCTGCTTCATCGATTATAACAGTATGAAACTTCCTACCTCTGAAGTTGTCCAGACGTTCACCAGTTAAGAAACTTAATGAACCACCAGTCACCAGTGTTATTACTAAATCAGTTTTGTTAGCTGACTTAATTAATTGTACTGGTATAACTTTTAATACATCTTGAAAGAAGATTTTAGATAAACTATAAGTTGGAGTTACATACGCAACATCTTTTCCTTTAACAATGGAAAGGATGCTTATTATCTGACTTATAAGAGACTTTCCCCATCTTCGCCCACATAGCAATACCTTAAACCTTGCAGTTGATTGTAGGACTTCTTTTTGCCCTTTATGAGGCTTAGGTAAATTAATATCAACCTGCATTGATTAGATTTCATCAGCAGGAGAATTAGTTTCTGATATACCTAAATCATCAGAAAAATTTACATTAATATTTATTTCACCGGAATGTTCTACTTTATCATCATTCTTATTGAGAGTTGGTAAAACAAATTTTGCAACTGAATTTAAAATAGTCCATTGTTTGAACTCTGACATTGTTGCCAAATCAGTCTCTAAATCTTCAATCTTATTGGATAATACTTTTTGTAAAGCATCCCTTATTTCCTGTGTGGTTTTATTCTTAGAGCCTTTAACTCTACCCCCGGTTTTCTCTCTTCCTTTTTGAAATGGCATAATACTATAAATATTCTATCAATGAATAAATATTAGTTATACGCGAAGAAAAAGAGAGGCTTACACCCTCTCAATTAGAATTTTTTTTAAAATTATTCCAATTAGAAATTTTAACCACAAATAAAAAAAGCTAACCAGTTAAGATTAGCTTTTAAGAGAATTAAGATTACTTATTTTTATAACACTTTTTTATCACTGAACTGATACAGTTTATCTTCCAATCGCTCAATATAACATTGCATATCTTCTAATGAGCCTAATATTTCATAACCTAAGTTATACGATATTGGTAATTCCTTTATTTTAGTTTTTAAGCTTGCATAGGCTGTTGCTGATGCTCTTCTATAAATATTTAATTCTTGCATATTATTTCTTTTTATTATTCTTTTTAATTCCCCCGGAAATTGTTTGTCCGGTTGATACCTTTGGTTCATATTTCTCTTTCAATTGATAAAACAGCGTTACATAAGTATTAAATGTTTCTTTTACACAACTGCTGCAACTTGTTTGAAATCTAACTGGCATAGGAGTTTTAACAATTGTTCTAACCGTTGAAAATGTCTTTCTAATTATATCAACTTCATTAGCAGATAAACCATTTAACTTATTTTGCAGATACAATTGCATTGATGGTTCTAACGGTTTTAATAGATTAAATAATTCTTGCTCACTCATTCTTATCTTTAAATTTTTTATTCAGTGTATTTTTTATTTTCACTATCTCAATACAGATTTCGTAATCTTCTCTAATAATCATTATTTCTAGCAGGTTATCTAAATGATTGAGTATTTTTTTAAGTGAATGACCTGATTTTATACTTGATTGGATTTCATATAATAAATCATTGGCAAATATTTTCGCTAACTCCACCCGGTTATTATCTTGCATTATTAATACCTCCCCGAATAGCGTTTATTTTATCAAAAAGGGCTTTTTTTCGCTCTTTAAACTCATTTGTAGGCTTTCCACGTTTAGTATTTTTACCTGCCAATTGATAGAAAAAGGCTTTATCTTCTTCCGGTAATAAGCTTAGAAATTCTTCAACGGTGAATCCAAATTGGCAAACAAAATCATCAACTTCATCTTCAATATCATATATCACCAATGCTTCTCTTTTACTATCAAAATCATCTTCATCAGGAATATTTTCAATTGAATTAATGGAATAATTGGAGTTATTGAATACTGAACCATACGCCATATTCCTAACTAATGAATGTTTATAGTTATCCGGATTTCTCGAATCAATTGAGAAACAGCGTAAAGCAATGACCCTCAGGCTATATGCGGTGAGCTTGTTTGGTGATTCATTATATATGGATACAAACTTGTCAGCAGGAATAAGGTTTAATTGAAGAATAAATTCAGAAAATACATCTTCTAAAAATTCATTATCCTGCAACAAAAAGTTTTTATAAAGTAAGTTTCTGATGTATTCTTTTATAGGATGTTTTTTAGATTTACTGGTTTTTCCAAAATATCTACCATCAATCCTACCTGTCTCCCATAGTTGAATTATTAGTTCTTGTTTGATTTGTTCATTTGATTTTGTTTGTGTACTTCCTGACATTTAATATTTAAAATTTTATTGGTAGGGCTTCAATTGCCCTTTTGATTAGAACTGTTACCACCGGGGCTGTAACAGCTATGATAAGATATGAGGCACTTTGAGTGCTAATAGCTAAGATTATACATAACCAGAAGGTTAAGCAGTATTCACAATTAAAAGGCTTACTTGGTAATCTTAGCTTATATACAATGTTCTGATATACTGGTAGCATCAGTAACCAGTTAATAAAAAGGGATATTAGAATTATTTGAATTAGCATTATTTATATCCCTTGTTTATTTTCTTAAAGTAATTCAATGGAACCAAGTAAACATCTTTCCATTCATACCCATCATCTTTTTTACTGGTCTTTGGCAACCACTTTTTAGTTAACTTAATATCATCAAAATCTAAATGAGTTAAATTTGTCACTAATGTTTTATCCTGATAGATGCAGAAATAAAAAGAAGGTATTCCAGATTCAATAGTGTGATTGATTAGTTTATCATACTTCTTTTTTTCCAATAACACCGTTGGATGTTCGTTATAATTTAAGTTTTCTCTAACCTTTATTTCTGCTATGTAAGGTTGTGGTGTTGTAAGTGATAAAGTACTGTTAGTTGTATATCCTGATACATCATACCAAGCATATTTATCAGTTGAAAAGCTTTTTGTATAGGTAGGATAGATTGTTGAAAATATCTTTCTACCTAACTGTTCAGATTGTTCAAATAAATCCATTTTAAATATTTCTTAATTCATTTTTTATAGTATTTAGTGAGGCTACCACTTCGTAGCAATCAGCATCAATTAATCTTGCTTTGTTATTCCACATATCAATCATTAGATATTCATCCTTTTCAGTATTGGATATGTAATAATGTCCATATAGATAAATTATTTGCACTGTATCATTTGCTTCCATAACTATAAATAGTCTGGTGTTTGAAAAACGACCAAAAAATTTTAAAATATTTTTTAAATAAAAAAAGCCCCTCAGAAGTGTATCTAAGAGGCTCAAAAAGAGAAAATTAAATTAAGGGCTTATTTAGTGATTTTATCCCAATCGGTTTTCAGGATATACTTAGCTGCTACATTGAAGTTATTTCCCCGGTCATATCCTATTTCAATCGGTCTGGTAATAACTGGTATATTATTGGCTTCAATTAGGCTTTTAAGCTTCTTTGGAGATACTTTAAAGAGTTTACAGATTTCCGTCTGGCTATAATAATCAGCGCGGTTAAAGTCAGTCATTTAAGTAAATATACTTATCGGGGTTATATCTATTGAATGACTTGATAATATACGTGATTTCAGATATTTCTGATTCCATTACAACAGCAGGTATTGGTTCAGTCTGGAATTTACTGATAATACCATTTTCAAGACAATAGCGATTAGCATTTACCTTGAACACTATAAACGTATCTCCCCAAATATCCACCTGCCAATCTTTTCTGAATTTCAGGACAAAAATTTTTAAGTCTCTTAAAGTTGCTTCTGTTGTGATTACGTCTATAGCTGCTATAGGAGTAACTGGTATAGGTGATAAGTTCATCATTTGGTATATGTTTCTTCTGTTGATGTGGTCATATTTCCCTCTACTTCTTGACTATCAATAATTAGGGTATGTGCATCAAGGGTTTTAATAGTTCCTGTACCGTTTTGGGTGGTCAACTGATTACCACTAACTGAATAAGTCCCTGTTGAACCATTGGTAACTAAATCAGCACTCATTTGCCAAGTACCGTTGCTATTAAACTGCATCCAATCAGCATCAGTGTAACCAGTGTTGGTTTGTGTGTTGTCTGGTACTGATTGATTAGTTGAATGGGTTGTGGTAACTGACTTTTTCAAGTACCATTTACCAACAATGGCGGATTGAGGGGAATCAGAACTACTTTTCTTGCAAGCTCCGGCGAATAACGCTAATAAGGACAGGGTTAAGATTGATTTTTTCATTGATAATCAGATTTAAATTAAAACAAAAATATAGCATTTATGCTATATTTCAAAATACAGTTATACTAACCTTTGCTATCAATGGCAAAGAAGCACATAGTTGAACCTGTAGCTATTGAATTGCTTGCTAAGAACGTGCGTAAATACCGTTTAAAAAGTGGTATTAGCCAAACTACCTTAGCTCAATTGATAGGTGTGACTTTTAGCCAAATTGCACGGATTGAATTAGCGGAAATCAACACCAGCGTTAGTATGGTTTATCTGATTGCTAAAGCTCTTGATATTAAACCGTCACAGCTTTTAGAAGAATAATAGCCTGTTCTTACACAGGCTCTATATCAACATCAATTAAATAGTTATTTTGATTTATTAATTATATCCTGTACCACCTTTAGCATATTTATCTTACTGCCAATAGTTCCTAATAAATCAGTCATAACAGATTCATCTGCTTCAATTGAGTAATAATTGTCTATAATTGATTCACTTACTCGTTTTACTTCAAAGGCCGGGTTTTCGCCTATAATCTCTTCTACAACCTTGTTGTATTCAGGAATAGGAATGTGTACTTGTACTTTTTGTGCTTGATTCATATAATAGTTATTTCAAATGTGTTAAGAAAGGCCGTACATGTACGGCCTTTATAAAAGCTGACAGTTTAATCTTGTTTACTATACAGGTTAGCAATAGCTTGCTTGAATTTTTCAAAACCTTCGTAAATCTTGCCCTCTAATTGCTTAAGAGTTTCGGGGGCTTCTACTGTTATCTCCATCGCTTCAGATGAAAAATCTAACTCAACTGATACTTGTTCACCATCTTGTTGAAAAAGCAATACCGTTGTGTCAATATCATTTTCATTTAGATTATTTAAACCAATGTAATGAGAGATATACTCACTAAAGTCTGTCCTTATATTTTCTTCCCGTTGTTCCGGGGTACGCTCAAATTGAGCTGTTTGTGCTTGATTCATATTATAATTATTTTAATGTTTTTACTTTAATATTAAGCCCCCTCATGGGGGCTATTAACTTTAATTCATCGACAGAGAATATTCATTTAAAATCTTGTCAATTACTTTCTCCAATGCTTTTTCACAATTCTCAATTGAACAACCGTAAATTGCATTATTGATATTTATCTCAATATCTCCCGGTGTTACAGGAATTGTTGCAAAAATGACGTAAGCATCAATATTGAAAATGGTGTGAAATTTTATTTTTATTTGAATTACGTCAAATACACGTTCAATACCTTCAATCAAATCCTTATTAGCTAATTCTTGTTCAAGTTTTGTTCTTAATGTTTCTGCTGAAATCCCCTCTGTATTTTTAATCTTTTTCATAATTTTTATTTTTATGTTTTTACTTTAATATTAAGCCCCCTCATGGGGGCTATTTAAATTAGAACGATACTTTGATATAGATATATTGTCCTTCTAATTCATCATTATAAGGAAGTTGTAGTTTTTCACATACTCCCTTATAAATTCTTTTGATATTATTGGGATTTGCATCATACCAAATAATTGTTTTTGCTACTGGTTGAATAGTGCTTACTTGGTCAGCTATACCAAATTTAAAGTTATCCACTCCTACTGTTTGGATTAACTTGTTTAATTCTGTTTGTACTTCTGTACCGATTTGTTCTGAGTTCATATTACTATATTTATTTTTAAAAGTGACTATTGTGTTAAAAAGCCTTCCATGAAGGAAGACTTTTTAGATGATTATTTTAGAATATCTAAAGTGAATGCTACTCTACTTTCAGCAGTCAAGTTATAATCTACTAATGCTTCCAATAATTTAATCTTCGCTTCAATTGATAAGTTATACTTATTTCTAATTTCTAATTTAGAATCCGGTGTTAAGATTAGTACAAAAACTTCGTCAAATCCCTCCGCGCTTTTTACATCTATCCAATAGGTAGGAACTGAATGATATTCTTGACCGTCTAAATTATGGTAAGCAATCTGATTCACCACATATCCTCGTTGTATCAATACTTCACTTAACTGTTTAGAAGTATTCCTTAACTTTTCAATGAGTTCAAGATTCTCTACTTCATCCATTCTAACGTTTATTAATTCTCCGTTGTCTGATAAATATGCAATTTCTGGATTGACCACTGGTATTTTGTATTGACTATCATTCAACTGACGATTGTATTCTTGTATTAGTCGGTACACTTTCACGCCGTGCCTAAACGATAAGTCAAAAGAATAAAAATGGTCAGGATATGAATAAGACTTAGTATTAAAACTGAATATAAACCCACCCTCACTAAATTTCAGTGATGCATCCAAACTATTATTTCCCATAAACTCCCTATCAATTGACAGGTATTTTGGGTTGTCATCCACTACTATTAAGGATACCGTAATTTTATTATCATCCTTTGATTCTTCAGTATCTTTATTTCTTAGATACCTTCTAAGTTTATTTACAGCTTCGGCAAGTGTTTCAACTGACACATTTTGTGTTATAGTTTCCATAATTTTTATTTTCTCCTTTTATATATAAATACTCTGCACCTTTGAAAAGTGCCCCTTTTTTTTAAAATTTTTAATTAGATTTTTTTGATACCCCTATAAACTACAAATGGCAGGTGTTACCCTGCCATCTATACTTCTTTCTCACTAATCTATCTCACCAGTTTTTACAATGCAAATATACAACAAACTCTTAGAATATCAAGTAAAAATCTGCATTATCTTCAATATTTATTTTCACTTTTATTTTAGCAACGTAAGTTTTCTTTACATTTAATAGGAATATTAAAAATTTTAATATTCCTATTAGATTAATTCTAATTGTAATTATTTTTCTAATTAGATTTTTCTTATGCAGCCATTAATTCACAACCTTTGAACTGAATAAATACTTTACCAGTAATCCCTGAATTTGTGAAGAAATTTAACTGCCCATTATTGATGGTAATTGAGAAGTGATTAACAACACTCTGATGATACTGCTGAATCAACTCACATTCCAAATCAATTAACTCTGCTTGTGTCATTCCAGATATGATGTTGCTGTAAGAACTATATCCTACAAACTCACATTCAAGATAACCTTGACATATTGTTACCGTTTGTACATCATCCCCTGCAACAAGCTTTAAAGGCTTTACACCTACTTCTGTTGTTTCTGATGTATTGTTAGGGTTTGGTCGAATATCCTTTACCACAGGGCTTAATTCTGCCTCCAATGCTGCTATACGCTGTTTAAGGGCTTCAATTTCCTCTTGTTGGGATTGAATGATTGCATCTTTATCAGATACCTCAATAAGCTCCTTGGTAACTCTTTTATAACTTGAAAATTCCTTTGCTTTAACTATATATCCATCAGCAACAAGTTTTTGCATAAATACCTGTTCATTGCTATTATACTTGTACAAGATGGAATTATCTTGAGAATATGGATTTACCAGTTTATAGGATTTGCTTTTGCTACCTCCGGAATATTGTGAAGATAATTCAATAATACTGGCTTCAACCAGACGGTTGATAATTGAAGAAAGTTCACCATCTTTTATTCCGAAAAACCAACTGTGATTCTTTTTATTGAGTTGATAGGAACCTTCTGACAAGGTGAACTTATTTATTTGATGTAATAAGAATTGAATTTTAGGCAGAAGCTTATCTAAGCCATTGAAATCTGCAAATAATCTTTCAAGATTTAAGCCCGTTGGGGTGTTGAAGTATAATTCTTTAACTTCATTAGTTTTGATTAACATTTAATTTTAACTTATCCTCCAAACCCTCTATTCCCTTCAGTTCCAATTGAAGGATAAGTATGCAGAGACTAATGGGTTTGGAACTTCATCTCTGCATACATTAAATGTAACTTTCTTATAAATACTCGTTGAAGTAAAAAAGAACTAAAAATTTTTATTTTTTTTAGATATTGTAAATATAACCCCAACTAGTTCCTTTGTCAAGTTGATAACTTGAATATTGTTGCTTCGCAAGTTGAAGTGTAGAATTACACCCCTAAGCAAAACCCAAAACAATCAACCCTAAGAAAAAACCCTAATAGAACTAACCCTAAGAAAAAACCCTAATAGAACTAACCCTAAGCAAAACCCTAATAGAACTAACCCTAAGCAAAACCCTAACTAAAACCCTAAACAAAACCCTAACATATATACTTATACTTTTAATTATATAAAAAGAAACTATAATATAGTTATGTTAGGGTTTTATTGAAATTAGTAAAAAACCCTAAGCAAATACCCTAACTAAAATCATTACCCTTCGGGTCGGTTGAAAGATTAGTCTTTAGGTAGGTTAACTAAAACCTATTACTTCAACTTTGCTACGCAAATTCTTTTTTTTGAAATAACTTAAAATAATTAATAAATTAAAATAAGAATATTCAGTTAAAAGATAAAAGTTAAAACCTATACTTCAACGTAGCGAAGCTACCATACCTTTAATTGATTAATCTTAAATTTACTTATTTGAAATTACTATACTTCAACCTGCGAAGCAGTATAACTGAATAAGGCGAAGCAGCAAAGCTGCAAGTACTGTTTACATATTCTAATTTTTTGATAACTTTTCTTTACAATAAATTCAAAGCTATTTTAAAGCTATATAACGAAGTTATATTCATTATGGATAATTGATATGGAAAGTAAAATATAATTCAATACAGGGCTTTAAAATAGCCCTGATTCTAGAGTTACTACGCTAAATAAATATTAATTAGAAATTTCTTAACTAAGTCCTTATTTCAGGGTATTCCAAAAAATATTTTAAAAAATTTTTAATGGCTAGTAAGGGTTACAAATCAGTGTCTAAATAGCCATAAACAACAATTTTTATAAAATTCTAATTAGATAATTTTGATATATCAAAAAGTCAGAATTGACGGTTTTTTTATGAGGAAAAATCATTATACTTTTGTGAAATGCAGAAACTAATTATACAATCAGATACTGGTAGAAAAATACAAATCCCGTCAAAAGAAGAGATGTATTTGTTGATGCAGCATAGAAATATGATTGCATCCAAGAGCGACAATCCAAAAACAACTGTAGTTGCAAAAGAGGATATTGAAGATTTGAAGAATGAAATGAAAAATCTTTCTGAAATGGCAAGGAAGATAAGTGAGATTTATGCTGTTCAAACAACAGCTAAGGAATCGATAAAGAAAATAGACGAATTACACGCTATCCAAACGGGGAAACTGTATAATCCGTCTAAAGAGAGAAGGTTAAGCAAAAAGCAGAAAGAGGAACAGGAATTAAACCAGTTATTAAGGGATGCACATTTAAGGGCACTTAACCTTAAACCTTCTAATCGAAAGTAAATTCATCAATCATTGCAAGATTTATTTCAAGCTTCTTTAAATAAGTCTGTGTAGTTTCCAATGTTTCGTGCCTGCATTGGGTTTGGATATACCTCAATAACTCAGTGCTGCTACGGTGCGAATTGTCATTTACGAAATCAGTCACCCCGGTATGTTTCATTCCATAGAGCGAAAGCCCTTTCCGATTAAACAGCTTGGGGTGCTTTTCGTGTAATTTTTCTAAAGCCACCCTGAACCTATATTGCCAATCACTAGATACAGGATACGGGCTTGGCTTAAAACGCTTGCCAAACATATACCAATGAGGTTCACTTGGAAAAGCTGCTAAGTACTTTTCAATAGCTTCTTTTAACTGTGTAGTCATTCTTACCCAACGTGGTAATTTATCCTTCTGGCCTTTGGCATTCATTGGATGAATGACAACAACACGTTTCTCCAAATCGAAATCAGATACCTTCAATCTTGTTAACTCTGCTTCACGGATATAAGCATAGTAGATGATACGGCAAATTGCTGCCATAAACACATCCTTTTTATCAAAGTACTCAAATAATAAGTCCCTCTCCTCTTTGGTGTACAGGGCAAACCTTCCTGTTATTTCACTTGATTTGGATTTAATTTTTGATACCGGGTTATTGTCTATAATATCTTCATCAACCAATGTTTGAAAATAGGTACTCAACAAAGTTTTCTTGTTGTTAAAACTGGTATTGCTCCACTTAACTTCAGGGTCTGGATTTAAATAGTAAAAATTCAAGAACTCCTGAATGTCTGCCTTGGTAATTTGGGATACATCGTTAAGCAGTCCCTTCTTTTCGAGAAAGGGACGAAACTGATTCAAATGATACCTTCTTATAGTACCTGCGGTCAACTCCCTTTTAGGTATAGGATTATCATAACCTTTAAGTGTGCAATACAACTTAAAGGTTGTATCATAGGTTAGTTTTGAAGATTCCTTAACTTCTTTTTCAATAGCAGCTTTTAGTGTTTCAGTTTGCCTGAGAATAACCCCATTCTTTAAATCCCTTTCAAGTAAAGCAATGACTTTATTAAACTCTTTTTCCCTCTTTTTGAGGTCTTCAATTTGATTTAAATTCTTTCCTAGATAAAGTTTACCATACTCCTTAATGCGGGTGTAATTTTTTTCTCCTTTGTATCTGATACTGTAGCTAACGAACCATTTTTTGTTAGCTTTGTCCCTGCTTAATTTGGGCTCTTTATAGTCGAAATCTGGCATAAATAAATATTAAATAAAGATAGCAAAAATGTATTAAATTTTGTCCCTTTTTTGTCCCTTTAGGCTCTCAAAGGCTCAAAAACAGGGTAAATGTAAAATTTATACATTTTTGCGGAAAATTTTTGAGGAACCAATAGAGAATGCAAAGCTACCAGGAGTTTCTTGACCTCAGCGTGGGATTTCCGCAGGAAGGTTATGAGATCATAGACGATGAATTATATTTTCACGACTTGAATTTGATGGAAATGATTGAGACTTATGGTACGCCATTGCGTTTCACTTACTTGCCCATTATTTCCAAAAAGATACAACAGGCTAAATTGCTGTTCCAGCAGGCGATTATTAAAAACAATTACCGCGGAACTTATAAATATTGCTACTGTACCAAAAGCTCGCACTTTAAACATATTGTTGAAGAAGCTTTAAAGAACGAAATCCACCTTGAAACATCGTCTGCATTTGATATGCCGATGATTGACACGCTGGAGAAAAAAGGCGTAGTGAGCAAAGACATCACGGTTATTTGTAACGGGTTTAAAACGTACCAGTACAAACAGTATATCATTGATATGCTGCACGATGGGTTTGTAAACATCATCCCCGTGCTGGACAATAAAGAAGAATTTAATATTTACGATGACGAGGTTGAGCTGGACACCCCTTGCAACCTTGGGATCCGTATCGCATCAGAAGAGCAGCCTAACTCGCAGTTCTATACCTCGCGTCTGGGTATCCGTCAGGAAGATGTGGTTGACTTTTACCAGTCAAAAATTCAGAAAAATCCTAATTTCAGGGTTAAACTGTTGCACTTCTTCATCAACTCCGGTATCTCCGACACGCCATATTACTGGAACGAGTTGGAAAAATACGTTACGCTATATTGTAAGTTTAAAAAGGTCAACCCTGATCTGGATACACTTGATATTGGCGGCGGTATGCCGTTCAAAGATTCGCTCGTGTTCGACTTTGATTACGAATACATGATCAATGAGATTGTTAGCCGCATCAAAGAAATCTGCGCCGAGCACGACGTGATGGAACCGGATATTATTACCGAATTTGGTAAATACACCGTTGCAGAAGCCTCTGGCATTTTATATAAGGTATTAGGCCGTAAACAACAGAACGACCGTGAAAAATGGTTGATGCTGGATGGCTCGTTCATTACCAACCTACCGGATGTTTGGGCACTGAACCAAAAATACATTTTGCTTCCTATCAATAACTGGGACGCCGAATATGAGCGCGTGAACCTGGGCGGCATTACCTGCGACGGTCAGGATTATTATAACCAGGAAGCCCACATGAACAGCGTGTTCATGCCTAAAACGCGTAAAGTACAGTACCTCGGCTTCTTTAATACTGGTGCATACCAGGAAGTATTAAGCGGTTACGGTGGTATTCACCATTGCCTGCTGCCTTCTCCAAAACATGTGATCATTCGCCGTAACCGGGATGAGACATTTAACTTCGAGGTATTTGGTGAAGAGCAAAACAGCAAACAGGTACTTAAAATATTGGGCTATACATCTTGAATGAATGAGTGAGGGAGAGAATTAGTGAATGAATGAGGGAATAAACGGATCCGAGTCGTATTTCTTCATTCTTTAGTTTACTACAAACGGAAAAGGGATTCTGAAGTTGTTTCAGAATCCCTTTTCCATTTAATTTGATCCGGGTCATGTTGAACTTGTTTCAACATCCCACTCGCTGAGCAGTTTTTCGGCTTTGAACTAACTATCAAACTTATCCAACAGCTTTAACAGCGTTTCAAAGTCCTTAGGATAGGGTGCGGTGATAACCATCTCCTCCTCATTCAAAAGCTTAAACGTAATCTCATAAGCATGGAGTGCGAAACGCTTCATGATGGGTTGCTCCTCCTGATCCTTGCCCAAATGATATTTCCGCTTAAGGGCTGAAAGATACACCGGCTTACCCTTGTACATTTCGTCGCCTGCAATAGATGCCCTTTGGGTGGCAAGGTGTATACGGATCTGGTGCATACGGCCCGTTACCGGCCGACATTCTACCAGTGTGTAGTGCTTAAAATATCTTAACGACTGAAACCAGGTTTCTGCGCGTTTACCGTCCTGCCTGCTAATGCTTACACTGCCCTTACCCGTGTTAAGGATAGGCAGATCAACTAACAGATTTTCAAAAACGTGTGTACCATCAATTACAGCATGATATACCTTTTTAACCCGCCGGTGTTCAAATTGCATGGAAATGGCACGATAAGCCTCCGGGTTCTTGGCAAAGATAAGTGCGCCGGAAGTTTCCTTATCCAGGCGGTGGCAGATCTGCGCATCGTCCCAATAGTTTTTGGCCATGCGCAGCATATTAATCTCGCTTCCCTCGCCGCGCTCATCTAACGAACTGATGAACGGCGGTTTATTAACCACTATAATATCATCGTTCTCAAATAAAATAAGGTCGGCAAATCTGGGTATCTTCATCTCTTTAAAATAAACAGGGCGCAAAATTACGGTTTATAATTCAATCAGCCACCGTTTAAAACATTCTTTTAACGAGGCTGGTTTTGCTATATCAATTAAACTATTACTTTTGTGTATGCCTTACAAAGAACGAGAGATCAGTAAGATATATTACACCATGGGCGAGGTAGCTGCAATGTTTGACGTAAATCAGTCATTGTTACGTTTTTACGAAAAGGAATTTGACGTTATCCAGCCCAAGAAAAACAAAAAAGGCAACCGTTATTTTACGCAGGAAGATATTGACAACCTCAAAGTCATTTTCCACCTTATTCGAGATAAAGGCTATACCTTAAACGGCGCCAAAGAACATCTCAAGAAAAACATGGGCGAAACCAAAGATACGCAGAGCGTTGTCTCCGCCCTGGAAAACATCAAAAAGTTCCTGCTCGAAGTTCGCGACCAGCTATAACAATTTCCCTTTTAGTATGTGCGTTAATATTTGCTGCGGTTTAATATCTTTAGCGGATACCATTAACCAGGCATGATTGCTACTCACAAAGGCGAGGTTCCATTTGCTGTTTATATACTCCCGCTGATAACAGGCATTGTCTGGGCCTTGTATTTACCGACTCCGTCTCCAACGATCCTATTTCTCGCTTTTGGTATCATACTCGTAACTTTTATTGCACTTAACATATTTTACAGCCGCTTAAAAATTTATCAGGAACGCCGGACCGGCGGCGTATTAATACACGCCTTATTGCTGCTTTCGGGGATTATTCTGATAGCTAAAAATGATGTACGAAACAAGGCCGATTACTTCGCAAAGCACCATGCCGATTGGCTATTAGTGAGCATTAGCAATGAACCAGTTCAAAAAGGCACTTACCTGCACTTTATGGCTGAAACCAAGCTGGCCTTAAAAGAACAAGGTAGGACAGCCGTCTCAGGACCGCTTATCTTAACTGTTCGTGCCGACAGCCTCCACCATTTTGCTTATGGCGATCAATTGCTCATACCGGGCAAAATAGCAACAATAGATCCCCCGTTTAATCCCGGCGAATTTAACTACAAGCAATACCTGGCTCATCAGCAGATCTATTACCAGGAGTTTTTGGTTGCGGGCCAATGCCGGCTCATCAAATCGGGAACTGGCAACCCGTTGATAGCGGCCTCGCTAAAATTGAGACAACAACTGGTTAACAAATTCAAGGCTGGCTTGCATAATCCTGAAGCCATTGCTGTAGCTTCTACACTCATCCTCGGTTATAAGGCCGACCTTAGCCAGGACGTACTTAATGCTTATGCCGATACAGGCACCATTCATGTGTTATCTGTTTCAGGAGCACACGTGGCTATCATTTTTGTATTCCTGAATTTTGGGCTTGGTTTTTTAAACAGGTACCGATATGGTAAACACCTCAAAACCTTCATATCGATACTGATGATATGGCTGTATGCTATGCTTACTGGCTTTTCGCCCGCTGTTTGCCGGGCAGCAGTGATGATCAGTATGGTAATTACCGGTAATACTTTTAGTCGTTACATCAACACACTCAATATACTGGCCCTCTCCGCTTTTATTTTGTTGCTTTATAATCCGCTGCTCATCGCTGATGTGGGCTTTCAGCTCTCCTACCTGGCGGTGTTCGGCTTAGTGGTGTTTCAGCCTTTAATTTCAAATTGGTTTGAGTTTAAGCATCGATGGGCCAACAAACTGTGGTATCTAATATCGGCCTCGATAGCAGCACAGTTAATCACTTTTCCGCTAAGCGGATATTATTTTCATCAGTTTCCGGTATACTTTCTACTAAGTAATCTGTTTATCATTATTCCTTCGGAGATCGTTATGCTCGTGGGAATTGTGTATCTACTGTTACCGTCAATTCCTTTATTATCACCCCTGCTGGCTTATATACTCGAACAAAGTATCGTACTCATAAACAAGGGACTTGCACTGATAGAACATGCGCCTTATTCAAGTTTTAAACAGGTATGGTTATCGATCCCCGATTGCCTGCTGATCTTTACGGCTACCCTGTTGTTTTTCGGCTTCGTTCACTACAAAAAAACAATGCGCCTAAGATTGAGCCTGATCTGCCTTCTGCTGGCCTGCACGGACATGGCCTACAGCAAGATCAAAATATTCGGCAATGATTCTATCACCTTTCTCAATCTCAGAAAACACACTGGAATACTCCTAAAAAAGGGTGATGAAGCAGTACTCATAACGGATGTAAAACCTTCAGATAAAACGTATGCTTATAGCATACAACCATGCCTGGACAGCAACAGGATCAGTAATCTGCACTGCATAAATCCAGATAGCGATATACAAACTAACTGGTTCTGTAAAAGGGCCAGCTTAGTACAATTTAAAACCAGCCGCCTGGTACTCATCAATAAATATGCGCCTGTTTACGCTGGAAATATTAAAGCTGATTACCTTTTTATAACTGGTAATGCTAAGGTATCTTCCGCTGACTTAAAAACCTATGAACCAGCTATAATCATAGCAAATGCAGATAACCGGCGACTTGATACGGAGAAGCTTAAACAACAAGCGGCTTCGTTGCATCTCAATTTTTTTTCATTGAGAAGTAACAAAGCGCTGGAAGTGGCGTCCAATTAGGCAAACTGAACTTTTACGAAAATTTGTATCTCCAACAGAAATCAACTAATTTGTATCAAATTTAACTCGAACATGAAAATCAAACTTTTAAGTTTTGTTGCCGGTATTGCCCTAACCGGTACCGCATTAAGCGCTTCTGCACAAAAAGCCTACACCGAAGGGATGATGACCCTGAATCAGGATTTTGGCGGAATGAGCATCCCGGTGAAAAGTTATTTTACGCCCGACTCTACAACGGCTTTCTTTCAGCAAGGACCTGCTACTATTAAAATATTGGCCAATACCAAAGCCACTTACTTTGCTGTATTGGTGGATGTTCCTGTAGCTCAAAAGAAAATTGCGGGCGTGGCGACACCTGATGACATTGAACAACAGAAAGCAATGTTCCCAACTTATACTTTTACGCCTACTACCGAAACAAAACAAATCTCTGGCTTCAACTGCAAAAAAGTAATAGCCAAAGATGCAAAGGCTGGCAACAGTGTTGATATTTGGGTAACTAATGATATTACCGTTCCAACTGGCGTTGTTCCGTCTTTTCTGGCCAATGCAGGCGGTTTTCCGGTACAATACCAAACTTCAATGCAAGGCAGAACAGCAACCGTTACCATTCAGTCTGTTGTAGCACAAAAGGTGCCTGCGGGAACTTTTGGCATACCTGCTGATTACGATAAAATGTCTTTAAGTGATCTGAAGGCAATGGCTGGCGGCGGCGGTCACTAATCCATCCATTAACATTTGAATAAAAGCTTCTTAACGTGTGCTTAAAATAGTATTTTTGCAGGCCAATGTTAAGGAGCTTTTTTAGTTTTAGCAGATTTTTTATCTACTGGATAATTATCTTTTTTGTTTCGCGCATCGTTTTCGAGATTTACTTTTATCAGAAGCTTGCCGGCGCGACCTTTTCCGACCTCCTGAAAACATTTTTGCACGGCCTCTGGCTTGATGCGTCTGCAACTGCTTACATCAGCATTATCCCTCTACTTGTATTCATGATAAGCTGGTTTATTCCCCGCTTACATGTGCGCTCCGGATGGTTTAAAGCTTATACCTGGTTTTGCCTGCTTTGGGTAACGCTTTTAACCATTGCCGATCTTAATATCTATCGCGAATGGGGTACAAAAATTAACTATCGCGCTTTTGCCACACTTTTTGATGCGCCTTCCGAAGCAATGGCCTCATCTGGTTCTTCTCCTATTGGCCTAAGTCTTGCAAGCACCGCCCTGCTCATTGCAGGCGGCATTATATTGTCATTGTATCTCATCGATTTTAAATACAAAAGGCCGGAAATACCTGCTCCCCTCAAAATCGGGGTATGTATTTTTCTCGCTATTCTTACATTTGCGGTAATACGGGGCGGACTAACGGGAGCTCCACTAAGCGAAAAGGTCGTTTACTTTTCTAACAGACAGATTCTTGATCAAGCTACGATAAATACAGAATGGAACCTTATCCACGACGTAGTAGAAAATTTAAATAACGAGCATAACCCGTATCTCTATCTGAAGCCTAAAGAGGCTGATAGCCTGGTGGCTGATCTTTACCATGCGCAGGAGGATTCAAGTGTTCATATCCTTACCACGCCCCACCCCAACGTAGTTATTATTCAGTTAGAAAGCTTTACGGCGAATATTATAGCGTCTTTAGGAGGCGACAAAGGCGTAGCGCCTAACTTTGAAAACTTTATTAATGAAGGCGTACTTTTTGACCATACCTATTCATCAGGCGACCGCACAGACAAGGGTATTATTTCTATTTTAAGCGGATTCCCGTCTCAGGCTGTCCGCACCATTATTACATTCGACAGCAAGCAGAAAAAACTACCGGCTATTCCAGCCGTCCTCAGAAATAACGGATATCACACATCATATTTTTATGGTGGAGAAACCAACTACATGAATTTCACATCATACATTCGTTCGCATGGCTTTGAAGATCTTATTACGGAGTCAAGCTACGACAAAAAAGAGATCTGGAACGATTGGGGAGCGAATGACGGCGCTGTACTGCGCAAAAACGTTGAATATCTTAACAAGCAAAAAGAACCGTTTTTTTCATACATACAAACCTCGAGCAACCACGAGCCATTTTCACTTCGCACCAGCTACCACTTTCCGGGCAAGGAACTGGAAAACAGGTTCAGAAGTACCGCTTACTTTACCGACTCTTGTTTAAATGCTTATTTTACAGAAGCAAAGAAACAACCCTGGTATAAAAACACGCTCTATGTTCTCGTAGCCGACCATGGTCATCGCCTTCCACGCAACAGCGATGCTTTTTCGCCCGAAAAATATCATATTCCACTGCTATTTTTTGGAGGAGCAATAAAAGAGGAATTCAGAGGAAAAAGGATCAGTAAATTGGGTGGACAAACAGATATTGCCGCAACTGTGCTCCATCAGCTTAACTTGCCGCATCAGCAATTTGCATGGTCAAAAGATTTGCTTAGCCCGTACAGTAAATCATTTGCATTTTTTGACTGGGACAACGGTTTTGGCTTTATGCTGCCCGAACAAGCTGTTTCTTTTGACAACGCAGGCGACCGCCAGATTTATAAACAAGACCCTGCGGATAGGAGTCGTCTAAATGACAAAGCCCTGCTCTACGGCAAGGCTTATATTCAAAAAGTTTATACTACGTTTATGAGCTATTAAACGGCCAGCGACTCAACTTCGGCGTTCAATGCTTCTAACCAGTTGTTAAATAGTTCGGTTTCTATTTTAACTGCCTGGTTAGCGTGTTGCTGCCAGTCGAGAGAGAAATGCTGCAGTTGGTTAGTCATTTCTTCCAGGTGACCTTCTTCTTCCAGGATGATTGATTTTACGTTTACCTTGCTTCCTGCTTCGTCAAGTACATCCTGGTAAACCGGATACAGTTCATCGGCCCTGACTTCTATGGCGTAAGTAACCAGCAAGTATGCGGCAAACCGAAGCTCCTTGCCCGACAAACCTAGGGCTGTTTTTAAATAGCGACAAACCGAAACATCCAGTTGGTTAAGGTAATACCGGCTTGACTGTGGCGCGATAAGATACTCCGCTGCATAAGTAGGACAAATGCTCCGACCAATCTTCTCCAACTGCTTTTTAAGATAAAAAGCATGCCTGTGCTCTTCGGCAGCATGTTTAAGTACGATATAGGTAACAGATACCGGATCTTCGCAGGCTGAGATCTTCCTGGCGCCGGTGTTTTCCATCAGCGACAAGGTATTAAGCCAACGTGCGTGCAGATCATTATCTGCTACTATTGATTTGATTATTTTTTCTATTTCCATAGTCAGAATTGCTCAAAGGCTTGTTCTATTTTGCGGTAAATATACTGGAGCTGATCGTTGGTTATGCAATAAGGCGGTAAAATATAAATTATGTTACCCAGCGGGCGCAAAACGATACCTGCTTGTAGAAAGTGATGATAGAGATTATCCCTTAGCGAACTAAAGTACGATGTATCGTCGCCCGTCTGCCATTCTATGGCCAGTATGGTACCTGTTTGCCGCAGGTCTTTTATTTTGGCGTGCCCCCTGATTTTGTCAGCAAACTCCTGATGACTTTGGACAATGCGCTGGATGTTCTGCCGTGTTTCTTCCAGTAAGAAGATGTCCATACTTGCCAAAGCCGCCGAACAAGCTACTGGATTGGCGGTGAAGGAATGGCCATGAAAAAGTGTTTTCAGCTTATCATCAGACAGAAACATATTGTAGATCTCGCTGGTGCATGTGGTTACACCGAGAGCCATGGTACCACCTGTTAGGCCTTTTGAAAAGCACATAATATCAGGCTGTGTACTAACATGGTCACAGGCAAAGTTTTTACCCGTACGTCCAAAACCTGTAAAAACTTCGTCAGCAATCGTCAGCACGCCTTCTTCACGGCAATGCGCCATTAGTTCGTCGAGCAGAGCAGCCTCATACATCAGCATCCCTCCCGATCCCTGCACTAGTGGCTCAAAGATGAAGCAGGCCAGTTCGGATTTGAGATTTGAGATTTGAGATTTGAGATTGCCTATATTTTCATAGGTCGGAATGTCGATAAATTCCACTTCAAACAGCAAGTTGTCAAATGCGGCAGTAAAGGCGCTTCGGCCGCTTACGGCCATGGCGCCAAAGGTATCGCCATGATAAGCATTATTAAAAGCGAGCATCCTGGTACGGTTGATGCCTTGGTTGTTCCAGTATTGTAAACACATCTTAATGGCAACCTCAACCGCAGTGGACCCATTGTCAGAATAAAAAACACGCTTTTGATTGTTGGGCAGCAATGCAATTAGCCGTTCAGCAAGTTCAACAGCTGCAGGGTGTGTAAAGCCCGCAAAAATAACATGCTCAAGTTGTTTTAATTGCTCAGCTACCTTTGCCGCTATATGGGGATGTGCATGCCCGTGGATGTTTACCCACCATGACGACACAGCGTCAATGTAGGTTTTGCCGTTCTCATCAAACAACAGCGCACCTTCTCCCCTCACAATAGGCACCGGCGGAGCAGCGGTTTTCATCTGTGTATATGGGTGCCAGATAATATTAAGATCACGTTCAACTAAATTCATATTTTGTTTTTCAGAAGCTTTACCACATGCTGATCAATCGGAAAGGTAAGGTCGGCTACCTGCAATTCATCAAGCTTTACCCATCTGAAAGCCTGCAACACCTCACCTACGCCGTCAAAATCAAATACTTTTGTTTTAAAAGAAAGATTCAGGGGTTCAAGATTTCTAACCCGGTAATAAACGCTAATAACCTGGGAGTCATTAAAAGCTGATTTTACAAAGAAGTCGGTCGTATAAAAATGTTCCAGCACTTCAATCTCTGCCTCACATTCTTCTATAAATTCACGTTTAAGTCCCTCTATCAAGCCCTCGCCATACTCCAGTCCGCCGCCGGGGAATTTGCTGAACTGGTATCCGTATTCGTGCTCGTCGCTGATCAGTATTTCGTTACGATCATTAATCAGCAGGCCATAAACTCGTACGTTGAATTTATACATTACTCTTCAAAATGTTTTTTGTTACGGGTGATGTTTTCCATGTTCCACGGAATATCTCTTGATTTCGCCTCAGAACGAATGGGACAATTGGGCATATTGCAGTAATGGCAGCAATTAGGCACGCAGGGATCGGCATGGATAAACAGCTCAGTCTGTACGCCAGCTTTACTGTTAATCAGTTTATCAACCATGGCCACTTCTTCATGCACACGGTTAAGGTCAAAGTAGTTGGGCAACGTCATGTGGCAATCAATATGCAGTTCATGGCCATAACGCTGAGCCCTCAGGTTATGAATATCTATCCACTCAACTTTACGCTGTTCGTTAAGGAGCTTAATCACATCCTTCACTACCGTAAAATCGGCTTCGTCCATCAGAGCCCCTACCGATTTACGGATAAGTTTATAACCGGTGAAAATAATATATATGCCTACAGCGATAGAAAGCGCGCTATCCAGCCAACTGTATTTTAATAAATTGATGAGGATCAGACCTACTACCAGGCCTATGCTGGTAACCATATCAGTAATGAGATGGCGACCGTCGGCATCAAGGGTTACTGAGGTAAGCTCCTTACCTTTTTTGATCATGTAATACCCCAGGCCGCCATTTACTGCGCCGGTTGCGCCAATAATAATAGCACCAGTAAGCAGTTGATGCACCTCATGAGGGTAAAACAAATTGTACACCGACTTAAAGAGAATACCCAGGCCAGCGATAGCAATTAAAACACCTTCAATAAATGCCGAGAAAAATTCAACCTTACCATGCCCGTATGGATGGTTAACGTCACGGGGCCGGGCCGAGAGGTAAATACTGAAAAATGCAAAGGCGCTCGCCAATACGTTGACAATACTTTCGGTAGCATCTGTAAGGATGAAGTTGGATGAGGTAATGAAATATGCACTAAACTTTGCAAACATTAAAACAACGCTTACAATGAGCGCAAATACGATAATATTTCTTCTTTCTTTCAAGCAGCTAAAAATGAGCACAAATTTAAGGGATAAGGCTTAATTACCAGTAAACTTATTTTTTATATTTGCCGCGGATACATTAATTTTTATGAGCGCATTAAGTAACAGAATCAATAATCTTGCTGAGTCACAAACTATTAAAATGGCTAAACTTGGCCGTGAACTTGCAGCAAAAGGTGTTGATGTAATTAGTTTGAGTTTTGGCGAACCAGATTTCCATACTCCTGAAAACGTTAAGGAAGCCGCTAAAAAGGCAATGGATGAAAACTATACCTATTATACGCCGGTTGCAGGTTACCCAGAACTGCGCAAGGCTGTAGTTGCCAAGTTGAAGAACGAAAACGGTTTGGACTATGATTTTAGCCAGATTGTGGTTTCAACAGGTGCAAAACAGGCTATTGCCAATGCGGTATTTTGTTTGGTTAACCCTGGCGAGGAAGTTATTATCCCTACGCCTTATTGGGTATCTTACTCTGAGGTAGTAAAACTTGCTGAAGGTAAAAGCGTATTTATTGATACCACTGTTGAACAGAACTTCAAGATTACGCCAGAGCAACTGGAAGCGGCTATTACGCCAAACACCAAACTTTTCATGTTCTCTTCACCTTGTAACCCAACCGGCAGCGTTTATAACAAGGAAGAACTTGAGGGCCTTGCAAAGGTGTTTGAAAAACATCCTCATGTATACATCCTCTCTGACGAGATCTATGAACACATCAACTTTATAGGCGGACACGAGTCTATCGCTCAGTTTGATTCTATTAAGGACCGGGTTGTAATTATTAACGGGTTTTCTAAAGCTTATGCGATGACTGGCTGGCGCATTGGCTACACTGCATCAAGCAAAGAGCTGGCTACAGCTTTTGATAAAATGCAGGGCCAGATTACTTCAGGTACCTGTTCAATTACCCAACGTGCAGGTTTGGCGGCTTATGAAGGTGGTCTTGAAAGTGTTCATCAGATGCGTGATGCCTTTAAAAGACGTCGTGATCTGGTATACAGCCTGCTTAAAGAAATTAACGGCATTAAAGTAAATCTTCCTGACGGTGCTTTTTACTTTTTCCCTGATGTCACTGCATTCTTTGGCAAGAGCTACAATGGTCGCGTTATTACTAATTCCGACGAGTTGAGCCTTTACCTGTTAGAGGAAGGTCATGTGGCTGTAGTTGGCGGCGATTCTTTTGGTGATCCAAAGTCGATGAGAATTTCTTACGCAGCTGACGATGAAAAATTAAAAGAAGCAATTAGAAGAATTAAGGTAGCTTTAGAGAAATTAAGCTAGTGATTGGTTCATTAGTTCATTTGCCATTGGTTGTCGATTTGAATTAACGGGACCAACGAACCCTATAAAAACTACGAAAGCCGCGACATATTCGCGGCTTTCTTTTTTGTTGTTTCGAAATTTATTGCAATTTGTTGATTACAGGCCGAAACCGTATGCTAGGCGCAGATTCACGGTGCCAAAGTTTTGGTCCTGACCGGAGAAGTTTTCATAACGTACACCTACATCCCATGATTTACCTGCTATACCGAGTCCTGGAGAAAGTAACAATTTGACATTCTTCTCAGTTCCGTAAGGATAGGTAGTTGGGTTTTGAGTAGTACCAAATGCAGAGGTCTCAAAGCCGGCACCAACTTCGCCACTCAGATAGAAGTTGTCACCCAAAAAGGCTTTTATACCAGCTTTTACTGGAACTATACCATAAGAATGATATTTGTAATCATTACCACTGCCGGGAACTGTATTAATGTCCTTTCCAAAGAAATTGTAATAACCGGAGGTCAGCATCAGCGCTAAATTTTTTGCTGCGCCGTATTGCAATCTTAAGGTACCACCCAAATCGGAACTGTAGATATTGTGAGCCTGACCGGTTACTAAACCTCCTTCTACACCTATACCCAGGCGCCATTGGTTGGGAGGAGTAGTTTGTGCTTTGGCCGAGTCGGCCGCGAAAAATATAGCCATAGCTGCTGCAGCTACGGTTAAAAGTTTGAACGTTTTTTTCATAATTGTGCTAATTTTAAAGATCAATTTTAATTGTTAATTTACTTGGCACTCATCAAATACTCTGCCAGCGTGCCATTTTTAACCTTTTTTAACACTACAGAACGCTCTTAATTATCCCAATAATTAACAATACTGAACAAAAAAATCCAATTTTATCGACTGATTTTCAGTAACATTTAATCAGCCGATTAAAATGGTACCTAAAACACGCACACCTATTTTTAAATGGCCACTCCTGGGTTAATTTTTTTATACCCAAATAGTTTTTTTGTCCTTATCACAAGGCAAAAAGTATGTACAAAAGGGGAATTGAGTGGGGTTAAAACTGAAAAAAACTATACCAATCCAGCCCTTGCGGCTAAATTAATTGTTATCCTAATACTTTTTTAATACTGTTTAATAGCAGAAGATACCGTAATAGCAAGCACAAAAAAGGCCGCGATATTTATCGCAGCCACCCTTTTTGATATAATAGTCGAGTCGTTATGCTTCAAATTTGTAGCCTACACCTTTTACAGTGGTCACATAGTCGTCGCCGAGTTTCTCTCTCAACTTACGGATATGTACATCAATGGTACGGTTGGTAACAACTACAGAGTCTTCCCAAATATTTTTAAGAATTACTTCACGGGTATATACTTTGCCTGGTTTGGAGGCCAGCAGATAAAGCAGTTCAAATTCTTTTTTTGCCAGCACAACTTTCTCATTGCTCTTATAAACGAGATAAGCTTCACGGTCTATAACGAGGTCGCTTACTTCCAGCTTATTGTCTGAAGGCTCCTCGGTAGGAGCATTACGACGCAATATTGCATTAATGCGACTAACTAAAGCCCGGGGCTTAATTGGCTTGGCGATATAGTCATCAGCACCTACGTTAAAACCGGCGATTTCTGAATACTCTTCGCTACGTGCAGTTAAAAATACCATAAAGGTATTCTTAAACTCAGGCATGGTGCGCATAATGCGACAAGCCTCAATGCCGTCCATCTTAGGCATCATAATATCGAGGATAATCAGGTCGGGTAGAATCTTCTTGGCTTCGGCTACCCCTTCCTGGCCGTTATGGGCCAAAAATACCTGGTAACCTTCTTTCTTTAAATTGTACTCAATTAACTCCAGAATATCGGGTTCGTCGTCAACGATAAGGATCTTTTGTTTAGGAGTGCTACTCATGGGGTCTTGAAATTTGACATAAAAGTATATCCTTAAAAGTACAAAATGATTATGCCAATGTTAACAAATTGTTAAACTTCAATTTAAGTTAACACTCTATTGAGTCTTACTAAAGGTTTTCTTTAAAAAATCTTCAAGTTCCGTTCCGGTGATATTTTTTGCAATAATCTTACCAGCTGGGTCTATAATAAAGTTTGACGGTATCGCTTCTATATGGTAAAGCCGCTCAGTTGGCCCTTCAAAGCGCTGTAGGTCAGAAGCATGGTTCCAGGTTAATTTATCGGCATTAATAGCCTGCTGCCAGTCTTTCTTTTCTACATCCAGCGAAATACCTAAGATATTGAGGCCTTTGGCATGGTACTCTTTATACATTTTCACCACGTTCGGGTTTTCAGCGCGGCAAGGACCGCACCAAGAGGCCCAAAAGTCAAGCATCACATATTTGCCTTTATAATCGGATAATTTTACCGGCTTGCCATCTAAACCCGTGGTCGTAAAATCAGGCGCCTGGTGGCCAACAGATACCGGCTTGGCATATTCCATAGCCTTTATAAATTTCCCAACAGCAGGATTATCGTTAAACTGCCCTTTGATGGCGTCGGCATAACTTACCAGGCTGCTCTCGTAGCGCATAGCATCAAGTGAGGTAGCAGCGTAAAATGCAGCCAACGACTTCTTGTTATCGTTAATGAACTTCAGTATCGCATCGCTGTACTGGATCATGATCTGCTGAAATACAGGGCGAAAAACGTTGAGCAGAGAATCTATATGAGGTTGTTGCTTTGCCTTATCAGGATACTGGTGAGCAATGACATCAGCCTTTTGCTGATAGTCGTTATCCAGTTTTACGGTTTTGGCATTAAAAACGTCACTGATCTTGTTAAACTCCTTTATCTTTTCAGATTCATCAGAGCCTGCTACCTGATAACTATGCGTGGTATCAGCCATATCAGTCTTAAAAGTAATCTCGTCGCCGTTTTTACAAATGAGATCAAATACGTCTGCCGGGGGCATTGAGGGCTGATCAGGAGTAGCAGGAGCTTTAGGGCTTCCGTTCTCCAAAATGCGTAATTTAAAGAGATTGGCGTATGGAGATGACCGCTTAAATTTGAATGAACCATCTTTGGCATCAGCAGAGTCTACAATGGTAACCTGGCTGCTATCGGCCTGTAACAGGTAAACCTTTTTCACCTTTTCCGGATGATCAACCTGCCCCTTAATTGTAAATGACGAATTATCTTTACAAGAATATAATGCCGATGCAATCAAGGTTGCGCTGCCGAGAACCAAACTCTTTTTCATTCTTATTTTTCTAAAGCTTTAATAAGTAGCTGATTTGTTTTTTGCGGATCAATCTTTCCTTTTGAGCGTTTCATAATCTCGCCCATAAATAATCCTAAAACGCCTTTTTTGCCTTTTTTATATTCTTTAACCTTATCGGGGAATTTATTTAACGCTTCGATGATAAACTGTTCCAGTTCGTCACTATCATCGTTGATCAATAAATTTAATTCGGTTGCCAGTTGCTCAGGGCTTTTATCTGCTTCTTTAAGCAGTGCCGGGAACAGCTTATGGTTTGCTACTGTATTATTAACCTTGCCGCTGTCAACCAGGGCAATCAGCTGCGCCAACGTTTTTGGTGTTAACTTTAGCTCGCTTACCGATTGGTGATGCTCGTTGATATACGACTTTATGGGTCCCATCAACCAATTGGCGGCCGCCTTATAATTATGTGTTACCTGCCTCACCTGTTCAAAATAAGACGATATTTCCCGATCGGAGGTCAACACAGTTGCATCATAATCTGAAAGGCCCAGTTGTTCTGTATATATATGGTATAGCTCTTCGGGCAATACCGGCATACTCCGTTTAATTCGGCTGATATATTCCTCAGTCAATACCAGTGGCATCAGGTCCGGTTCTGGGAAATAGCGGTAGTCATTAGCCATCTCCTTGGTACGTAACACAGAGGTTTCGCCGGTATCAGCATTAAAATTTAAGGTATTCTGATCAATATGGCCACCGCTTTCAATTACAGCAACCTGACGATCAAACTCATGTTCAATTGCCCGCTGCACATTGCGGATAGAGTTAAGGTTCTTTACCTCGCAACGGTTGCCATAGGTGGTTGCTCCTTTAAGCCTTACTGAAATGTTTGCGTCACAGCGCATGCTTCCCTCCTCCATGTTGCCGTCGCAGATCTCCAGATAACGTAATAATTTGCGCAGTTCGGTTAGATAATGAGCGGCTTCTTCGGCACTCCGCAGATCTGGTTCAGATACAATTTCAAGCAATGGTACTCCGGCCCTGTTGAGGTCAATGTATGAATAGGAATCGTGCTGATCGTGCATGCTCTTACCCGCGTCCTCTTCCATGTGGATATGATGGATGGCAATATTCTTAGTGGTTCCATCAGACAATCTTACCGGAACCAAGCCACCTATACAAACGGGCTCCTGATCCTGGCTTATCTGATACCCCTTTGGTAAATCGGCATAAAAGTAATTTTTACGGGCGAAATTGTTCCAGGGGTTGATTTTGCATTTTAAGGCCAGTCCCAGCTTCACGGCATATTCAACCATCCTTTTATTGATAAAAGGTAATGTTCCCGGATGACCGAGAGACACTACACTAACATGACGATTCGGCGCCGCACCAAATGCTGCTGAATCTGAAGAAAATGCCTTGCTAAGTGTTGACAATTGGGCGTGCACTTCGAGGCCAACAACCAATTCGTATTTTTCACTTGCCCTGACTGGAATAGTAGTCATATCTGTATATCAGTTAACCTGAAGAGTGCTCAAATTTAATTGAAAAAATTAATGGGGCGCAATATAATGCAAAACGGCATAAACTTTGAAATAACAATGAATATAATCCGCTTCAGTATTAAAAATTGTGACAACGATCATCATTAGCAAACTTGAAAATCAGGTTTGGTTTAACTTAAATGACATTTTTCAATAAAACGTCATTTGTACCACGAATAATAAACTAATCGTTTGTATAACTGTTTCAACCTTGACTTTTGTACTGGCATTTACTTACCCCTGTAATTAGTCTGTACATTCAACCTTACATCTAATTATGGATACCGAAAAACTGATCAAACCATCGTTTAAAAAGGCAGGAAGCGATGATTTCTATAAAGAGCTGCACAAAGAAGTGCAGTTACGCGTACTGGGCAATAAGAAAGTCCAGCGGCAGATTGTATTTAAATCATTCTTCTTTATCACACTTTATTTTGCCTTTTATAGCTGCATACTTACCCTGGGCAACCATACGGCAGCACTATTTAGCTTTTATATCCTTACCGGCCTCACCATGATATTGGTATTCTTAAATGCCTTTCATGACGCGGCTCACGGAGCAATATTTGAAAAAAGGGAACACAACGAGGCCCTTACCTACATTCTCGAATTATTTGGCAGCAATAGCTTTATATGGAAAAAAAGGCATCTGGTGCTGCACCACCCTTTTCCTAATCTTCAGCACTGGGATATTGACGTAAAGCAAAGCGACATTGTGCGGATTTTTCCAGAGAGCAAATGGTACAGTTTCCACCGCTATCAACATATTTATATGTGGTTTCTGTATTTTCTATATACGCTCAACTGGTTACTAATCCGCGACTTTAAAGACTTCTTCGGACTAAGAGACAATTACCTTAAACGGATAGTTAAAATACCTGCAGTTGAATATTATAAGTTGTTTATGGCGAAGTTGCTTAATCTAACTTTCATGATCGGTATCCCGATGCTGGTTTTAGATCAGCCCTGGTACCGTATTTTGGCAGCGTTTTTTGCCATGCATTTTGTGGCCAGTGCATTCGGGGTAATGGCGCTGCTTTCAACCCACGCAGACGAAGACGCAGAATTTCCGCTTCCGCCGGAAGATGGGCAAATCGATATGACCTGGGCCATGTATCAGATCACCGAAACCAAAGACTTTAGTACCAACAGCAGGATAGCGAACATCTTATTCGGTGGGTTTAACCACCACGTTGCACATCACCTGTTCCCAACGGTAGCGCATACTTACTATCCTAAAATTACGCCTATTATAAAGGAGTATGCCGAGAAATATAAGCTTACCTACCGGTCATACCCGCTTCATGAAGCTATCTATTCGCACTTTAAATTATTGAAAAAGGCAGGAAGAGAGCAGAATCTGTTTGTAACCGGAGAATTATAACAGCATCATAAAGGCCCTAAATGGACAATGGGTTATGCAATATGGTAGAACCATGTTGTATAACCCATTTACTTTGTTTATTAACTGTTTCTAGAACAACTATCTATTGCACAAAGTTTTTAGATTTTACTAAAACTTTATCAAGGCCGCTCACATCTTTACCACCTGCCGTAGCAAAAAATGGCTGTCCGCCGCCGCCGCCCTGTACCTCTTTAGCCAATTCACGTACAATATTACCGGCGTTAAGACCTCTTTCTTTAACCAGATTTTCGGCAATCATTACCGTAATGCCGGGTTTACCGTCGAAATCTGCAACCAAAACAAGGAACATGTTATCTACAATATCCTTCAACTGGTAAGCAAGGTTTTTAACAGCCTCAGCATTTGGAAGATTCACCTTTTCGGCAATGTAATTAACGCCATTGATATTTTGGGCCCTAGCTGCTAACTCAGTTTTTAAACCTGCTGCTTTTTCCAGCACACTCTTTTCAATTTCCTTCTTGAGGCGGGCATTTTCCTCTATCAATCCCTCAATGCTTTTTGAAATATCTTTAGGATTCTTGAGGAGCTCTTTCAATTGCGTTACCAACTGGCTTTGCTCATTGATATAATTTTCTGCCCCTACGCCGGTTATGGCCTCTATACGGCGCACACCAGCAGCAACAGCGCTCTCTGATACAATTTTAAAGAATCCGATCTGTCCGGTGGCCTTAACATGTGTTCCGCCGCAAAGCTCCTTTGAATATTTGTCATCAAAAGTGATCACCCGTACAAAGTCGCCATACTTCTCGCCAAACAGAGCGGTTACGCCACTATTTAAGGCCTGTTGGTAAGGCACATCTCGTTCTTCCTTTAAAGCGATATTCTCGCGGATCTTTTCGTTTACGATAGCTTCAATCTGCGCTAATTCTTCATCAGTAACTTTTGCAAAGTGCGAGAAGTCGAATCGCAGGTAATCAGCATTAACCAGGGAGCCTTTTTGGTTTACGTGCGCACCCAACACCTGCTTCATAGCCGCATGTAAAAGGTGCGTGGCCGAGTGGTTGCTTTCTGTTTGGAGACGCACTCCAGTATCTATCTTAGCTTTTACAGTCTCGGTCAAATCACCCTTCGGCAGCTCGTCAGCAAAATGAACAATCAAACCGTTTTCCTTCTTAGTGTCGGTTATATTGATGGCCCACTCACCGCTTTCAGCAAGCAGTTTGCCTGTATCTCCTACCTGGCCGCCACTTTCGGCATAGAAAGGCGTTTTATCAAGTACAATCTGGTATTGTTCCTTACCCTTGGCTTTTACTCTACGGTATTTCAGAATACGCGCTTCAGCTTCCGTTTGATCATAACCCACAAACTCCACATTTTCTTCTTCTCTCAGTACAACCCAATCATCGGTGTCAATGGCCGTAGCAGCCCTCGACCGTTCCTTTTGTTGTTCCAGGCAAATGCGGAAACCTTCCAGATCAACGCCTAAACCTTTTTCGCGAGCCATCAGCTCCGTAAGGTCTATCGGGAAACCATAAGTATCGTAAAGCAGGAATGCAAAATCGCCGGAAATGGTGGCCGTAGAAAGCTCGTTCAGGTTAGCTGCACCAAAGCCGCTCACATGATTTTCAAATAAAGTAATACCTTTTTCAAGCGTTCTTAAAAAGGATACTTCTTCTTCCACAACTACTTTCTCTACAAAATCCTTCTGGTCCCACAACTCGTCAAAAACACCGTGAAACTGCTCAGCCAATAGCGGCACCAGTTGATTGATGAACGGCTCCTTAAAACCTAAATACTGATAGGCGTAACGTACCGCACGACGCAGGATACGACGGATCACATAACCCGCCTTGTTATTTGACGGCAACTGGCCATCAGCAACAGCAAAGCTTATGGCACGGATATGATCGGCCATTACACGCATGGCAATGTCTGTTTTCTCAGCAGCGCCATACTCAATTCCGCATTTCTTAGCAATGAACTGAATTAAGGGCTGAAAAACGTCTGTATCATAATTGGAGAGCTTGCTTTGCAGTACCCGCACCAGGCGTTCAAAACCCATACCGGTATCCACGTGTTTGGCTGGCAAGGGTTGCAGCGAGCCGTCTTTTAAACGGTTAAACTGCATAAACACGTTGTTCCAAATCTCTATCACTAATGGATCATCAGCATTAACCAAGCCTTTGCCATCAACTTCGGCCCTCATGTGGTCCGGGCGGCTGTCGAAATGGATCTCAGAGCATGGTCCGCAGGGGCCGGTCTCGCCCATTTCCCAAAAGTTATCTTTCTTATTACCTAACAGAATGCGATCTTCATCAATGTGCTGTTTCCAGAAATCGTACGCCTCCTGGTCCTTAGGTAGGCCTTCAGCTTCGTCGCCTTCAAAAACCGTTACGTAAAGTCTGTCTTTAGGCAGGTTATAAACGCCAGTCAGCAACTCCCAGCTCCACTCGATGGCTTCCTTTTTAAAGTAGTCGCCAAAGCTCCAGTTACCCAGCATCTCAAACATGGTATGGTGATAGGTGTCAATACCAACCTCTTCTAAGTCGTTATGCTTGCCGGATACGCGTAAACAACGTTGCGTATCGGCAACCCGAGGAGACTTGGCGGGAGCCTCGCCGAGAAATATATCCTTAAACTGGTTCATACCAGCGTTTGTAAACATTAAAGTAGGGTCGTTTTTGACCACGATAGGCGCCGAAGGGACGATAGTATGGCCCTTTGATGCAAAAAAATCTAAAAATGCCTGACGAATTTCTGTAGCTGTCATGGTGTATAATAAGTGCGCAAAGGTAAAAAAAGTGTTCGAGTAATGTGTCCCTTTTGTGTCCCTTTGTAAATGAAAAAGCCGTGGCAAGGTGTCGCCACGGCTTTTATTCGATATAAAATTATTTTACTGTTTGGGTAACTGATCCGTTGACGGATGATCATGCAGCTCCTTTAGTTTTTTTCTACCGTAGGATAACCGGGTAATTACATAGAACAGCACCGGCACAATAAAGATAGCCAGTGATGTTGCTGCCAACATACCACCCATTACCGTTACGCCGATTGTTTGACGCGCGTATCCACCAGCTCCGGATGCAAATACCAGCGGCATAACACCGAGAATGAACGCCAGGGATGTCATGATGATTGGCCTTAAACGCAGCCTTACCGCTTCGAGCGTAGCTTCTTCCAGCTCCACTCCCCTGTCAACCCGTTCTTTGGCGAACTCGACTATCAGGATAGCGTTTTTGGCCGATAAACCGATCAACGTAATCAAACCTATCTGCGCATAAACGTTGTTACTTAACTTAGGCATTAAAAATAGCGCGAGGATTGCGCCGAGCGCGCCCACCGGAACAGCAAACAACACCGAAAACGGCACCGACCAGCTTTCATACAGAGCAGCGAGGAACAAGAATACGAAACCAATGGACAGCGCGAAGATGTATACAGTTTTGGAACCGGATAATAACTCCTCACGGCTCAAACCGGAAAACTCATAACCGTAGCCTTGCGGCAATGTCTTGGCAGCCACCTCTTGCAGTGCCTTCAAAGCATCACCACTACTATAACCTGGCGCTGGGTTACCATCTATTTCGGCAGAGCGGAAAAGGTTATAGTGCGAAATGAGTGGTGCATTCTCAATCATGCGATAGGAAGTAACGGTACTCAAAGGCACCATAGTACCAGATTGATTGCGCACATAAAACTGCCCTATATTGGTTATGCTTGTGCGGTAATTAGTATCTGCCTGAGCCACCACGTGAAAAGTACGACCGTAAATGGTAAAGTCGTTCACAAAGGCGCTGCCCATGTACGTCGATAAGGCATTATTAACATCAGATACGGCAACACCCATCTTTTTTGCTTTTTCGCGATCTACGGTCAGCATATAAGCAGGTGTGCGGGCAGTGAAGAATGAAAAGGCTCTTGAAATTTCGGGGCGTTTATTAACGGCAGCCAGAAAGTTCTGCAGCACGCCTTCAAACTCCTTAACATCGCCGCCAGCTTGTTTCGCTTCAAGGATAAAGGAAAAACCGGCCGTACTACCGAGGCCAGGAATGGCCGGCGGTGGAATAACAACCACATTCGCTTCCTTAAAGCGCGATAATTTTCGCTGAATGGTTGGCACAAGCGAGAACAAATCTTGTCCCTTACCAGTGCGCTCGTCCCAAGGCTTCAACTGCACAAATATGGTTGCACTGTTTGATTTACTGGCGAAAGTTACAGCATTCAATCCACCCAGAGCGGCATAGTGCCCAACGGCTGGTATGCTGTCCAGCGTTTTCATCATCTCATGGAGTACGGTAACCGTACGCTCAGTTGATGATCCTTCGGGCAGATCATAGGTTATATAAACACGGCCTTCGTCCTCGGTTGGAATAAAGCCCGTTGGCTTCGCTTTAAATAAGAAGATCACCCCTACTATAATACATATCAGAATGATGATCACATATTTGGCGTTCTTGATGCCTTTATCAACCCCATTTCGATAGCGGTGACTGAGGCGACCGAACCAGTTGTTGAAACGGTAGAAGAACTTATCGAGCAAGCCCTTTGAATTTTTATCAAGGTGATGCTCACGCAGAATCAGTGTACATAACGCCGGTGTTAAGGAAAGCGCCACAAAGGCCGAGATCAATACAGAAATAGCAATGGTAATGGCAAACTGCTGATAAAGCCTGCCCACAATGCCCGGCACAAAGCCTACCGGTACAAACACCGCAGCCAGGATGAGCGCAATAGCTATTACCGGAGCGGATATATCGTTCATAGCGTGCTTTGTTGCCTCCAGGGGCGACATGTGCTCTTCGTCGATATAATGCTGCACGGCCTCAACCACTACAATGGCATCATCCACCACAATACCAATCGCCAGCACGAAACCGAATAACGTAAGCGTGTTGATAGTGAACCCTAATGGTATAAAGAATATAAACGTACCGATAATAGAAACCGGAATAGCCAAAACCGGGATCAATGTTGCGCGCCAGCTCTGCAGGAACAGGAACACTACTACAATAACCAATGCCAACGCAATAAGCAGCGTTTGCACCACTTCGCTCACGGATACTTTGATAACCGTAACAGACTCAAACGGCACCACATAGTCTACACCCGTAGGGAACGACTTTTTGAGTTGTTCCATGGTTGCATAAACGTTATTGGCCGTTTCAATGGCGTTGCTATTAGGCGCCTGGTAAACAAGCAGATATGAGGCTCGCTTGCCATCAACAAAAGAGTTACCGGAGTAGTTAAACTTACCCAATTCAACCCGCGCAACATCCTTCAAACGTACAACATCACCGGTTGAATTGGTAGAAGGCTTGGCACGAACGATGATATTGGCAAACTCCTCAGGCTTCACTAAACGGCCTTGGGTAAGCACGGTATACTCAAAGGTTTGGCCGTGCTCCTGCGGCGGCGCACCTACGGTACCGGCGGCAACCTGTACGTTTTGCTCCTGTATGGCGTTGGTAACGTCGGCAGCGGTTAAACCTAAAGCGGCAAGCTTATCAGGCTTTAACCATACACGCATACTAAAATCGTCTGCGCGGGTAAATACGTCGCCCACGCCTTTTGCACGCAACAAGGCATCCCTAACGAAGATGTTGGTGTAATTATCTAAAAAAGTAACGTTATGACTGCCGTTAGGCGAATAAATGGCCACCAGCATCAATATACTGGGGTTACGTTTACGGGTGGTGATACCCAGGCGCTGAACTTCCTGTGGCAGCGTTGGCATAGCGATACCTACGCGGTTCTGTACGTCGAGCGCGGCAATATCTATGTTAGTACCAACATCAAAGTTAACGGTCATGCTCATTTGGCCATTGCCGGTGCTGTTACTCTGCAGGTAGGTCATGCCGGGAGTACCGTTTACCTGTATTTCTATAGGGGTAGCTACGGTTTGTTCAACGGTTACAGCATCTGCACCGGTATAGTTACCTGATACCGATACTGTAGGCGGTGTAATATCCGGGTACTGACCTATAGGCAGGGTACTCATAGCCAAAATACCAACCGCTACGATAACTATTGATATTACTATTGCAGTAACAGGTCTTCGTATAAAGGTGTCTGCGATCATTCGTTCTTATACTTTAAATACCCTGATTATTTTGTGTTAGGATTTTGTTGTCTTGGCGGTACCTGCGACTGACCAGAAGCGTGGGTTGATGGGCCGCCCTGCTGCCCTGCCGCTCCCGGCTGAGGTGGCAGGCCCAATGTAATTTTGCCACCATCGCGCAAACGCTGAAAGCCGTCGGTAATTACCTTATCACCTTGTTCAATACCGCTCATGATCACCACATCTGTACCGATGCGCGGCCCAATGGTAACTTTATGTTGCTTAGCAATAGTATCCTGCGCCACAAAAACAAAGTACTCACCCATCTGCTCGCTAACCGCTTTAAACGGTATCTGTAGCCGCTGGCCAGATTGGTCATTCAACACTTTCAGCACTACGCTCATACCATCTTTAAGCACATCATTCCCATTATCGAAACCAATCCTTACTTTGATAGCGCCTGTTTGGTTATTAACTCCCCTGTCAATCGCGATGATATGACCGGGCTTAGGATAGGTAGTACCATCCGGAAGTTGAAGTTTAAAAGTAGAATCAGTAGTGTGGCGTTGATAATTGTAAAAGCGGTTAATATCATTCTGATCTACCTGAATATCTACACCAATAGGATTTTCGCTGGATATGGTATTTAATAAAGTAGTTGCGGGCGTAACCTCTGCGCCCAATTTTACCTGCGATATACCGATGCGTCCGGTAAACGGCGCTCTTATAATAGAATAAGAAAGATCTGTTTGCGCGGAAAGTACCTGCGCCTTGGCCACAGCTACCTGACTACGGTTGGTTTCGAGCGCGGCAACGGCCTGATCATAAGTTTGCCTGGCCACGGCATCCTGCTTAAGCAAATAGGTATAACGGTCAACATCTTTTTGCGCCTTAACAAGATTGGCATTGGCACTTAAAACATTAGCCTGAGCCTGCGCATATGCAGCCTGATACTTACGACGATCTATTTCATACAGCTGTGTTCCTTTGGTAACAACCGATCCTTCTTTAAAAAAGATTCCGGTGATATATCCAGCCACCTGGGCCCGAAGTTCTACACTATTTAAAGCAACTGCGTTGCCCTGGTATTGGTCATAATAGACAGCAGTTGCAACTTTAGCTTCGGCAACAGCAACGGGCGTAACGGGAGGTGCGGTATTTTGCGGTGCAGCCTGTTTGCATGATGCCCAGGCAAGCATGGCAACGGGGGCCATAAAAAAAATGTATCTTTTTTTCATAAAGTTCTTTATTATCTGACAGCCAATGTTCCCAAGGCCTTTTCGAGATCTATTTTGCTTGATAACAGTTGATAAAGTGCGTTATAATAATTAAGCTCGGCGGTCCTCAGATCAGACTGCGCAACAATTACGTCGAGGTAGGCTTTTATACCCTCCCGGTACTGAAGGCTTACCACCCGGTAAACATCATTGGCCAGGTCAACATTCTGCTTGAGCACCTGCCAGTTGGTATAGTTGCTTTTATAGGCAGCAAGTGCCTGCACGTACTCGGTATTAATGATATTACGCAAATTGACAATATCCAGATCCCGGCGCTCTACCTCCAAACGGGCTTTGCTAAGGTTCTGTAAACGCTTTGTACCCTGAAAAATAGGAAGCGACAAGGTTAAGCCTGCCAACGAGGTTGGATAAGCATTACTATACAAATACCTAAAACTATTGTTAAAGTAAGCCAGACTATAGGTACCGAAAGCAGAAACCGACGGCAAAAATCCCCACTGATAATAGCTTACATTAAGGTTATCAAGGTTACGCTGCGACTCCAGCAAACGATATTCAATACGGTTGCCAACATTAAGCGCCTGGGTGGTATCTGCGTAAGCTTCCTGCACAAGGCGGGCAGAATCATAGGCCAGGGTAATTTGCCTTTGCGGGTTAAAACCCATCACCTGTTTTAAGTAAGCAGTCTTACTGTTAATAGCTTCCTGGGTCTGCTTACGGGTGGCTATTTCATTATTTAGCGCAATGGTCGCCTGTTTATAGTCGGTCTTGTCCGCAATGCCGGCAACATAACGGTCATAGGCATCCTTGAGGCTATGCTGTAGTCGCACAATGTCGGCATTAATAATGTCAAGCTGTTTTACTGATAACAGCACATCAAAAAAAGCCTTACTCACGTCAGACACTACATTAATCTGACTGTTGAGGCTATTCTGTTTATAATATTGCCGCGAATACTTTGCAGCTTTTGATGCCAGCCACACATCGTTATTAAATAATGTTTGGGTTGCCTGCAGATTTACGGTAGAAACGTTTCTTGCAACAGCCAGCACGCTCTGCTGTTGTGTGGTGGATGTAGTAGTACTGCCAGAGCTTCCGTTAGTACTACCGGTGCCGTTAGTTGAACCGGTTCCGGTGTTTGTTCCCGTACCAGTACCGTTGTTATTTGTGCCGCTACCCGTGGTAGTTGAGGACGATGAATTGGAGCTTAAAGCCGAACTTTGAAAATATCGGTCATAAGCGCCATTGGCAATGATTTGCGGGAGCCATCCCGATAAGCCAATTCTTACATTGCGTTCATTAATTTCTTCATCAATTGCAGCCTGCCTCACAGCGGGCTGATTGCGCAGTGCAAAATCAATACACTGGTTTAAAGTAAGCGTACCATTTATTGTATCCGGCGCTGATTGTGCAAATAAAACGAAAGGTGAAAAAATTAATGCGGTTATACTTAAAGTATGAAAATATCTCTTCATGTGGGCAGATTAACAGAGCATTGTACAATAAACACTATCCTTACCCGATAGTTTAATTAAACAGATGCATTTTGGGCAGGCGATATTAGAGATTATATGCGTAAAACTAACAAGCTACTCAAAATTTTACAATGAACTGTAATAAAGCCGGCGTAAGACTTTGGGGAAAGATTTTTGAAACAATTTGAATATATTGCTACAGAATAAACAAAAAATTTAATTAATTTGCCCATTGGTACATATGCTGCAATACGTAGCGATGTTTAAAAAAATTACAAACCAGATATAAGTTATACGCTTTTTCATGGTATTTTTACAAAAATTTTAAGTTGGGTTAATACATGGGTAAAAAACTACATGATAAGATTGCTCAGTTCACAGAGGCAGCAATAGCAAGGGAAAGAGGCATTTACCCTTTTTTCAGACCTATTGAGTCTGGACAGGATACGGAAGTTATTATAGACGGTCAGCGTGTATTAATGTTCGGCTCTAATTCTTATTTAGGACTAACAAACCATCCAAAGATCAAAGAAGCTTCAAAAAAAGCTATTGATAAGTATGGTACCGGGTGTGCAGGATCAAGATTTTTGAACGGGACATTAGACATCCACATAGACCTCGAAAACAGGCTTGCCAGCTATGTTGGTAAAGAAGCTGCCGTTTTATTCAGCACCGGTTTTCAGGTGAACCTCGGTGTACTGTCATCCATCACCGGACGTAACGACTATCTTATCCTTGACGAGTACGATCACGCGTCAATTATTGACGGAAGCCGTCTTTCATTTTCACGGGTAATTAAATATGCCCACAATGATATGGAAGACCTGCAACGCAAACTGAGCATCTTGCCGGAAGAATCTGTTAAACTGATTGCTGTAGACGGTATCTTCAGTATGGAAGGCGATATTGTGAAATTGCCGGAAGTTGTTGAACTGGCTGAGCAGTATGGTGCTAACATTATGGTTGATGATGCGCACAGTTTAGGTGTAATTGGTAAAAATGGCGCCGGTACGGCTTCGCATTTTGATTTAACTGATGACGTGGACCTGATTATGGGTACCTTCAGCAAATCACTGGCATCATTGGGCGGCTTTGTGGCTGCAGATTTTGCTACAATAGATTATCTGAAGCATCGCGCGCGCTCATTAATGTTTAGCGCAAGTATGCCTCCGGGCGCGGTAGCAAGCGTTATTGCGGCGTTAGATATCATCGAACAAGAGCCAGAGCGCATTGCCAAGCTTTGGGAAAATACTAATTATGCTACCAAGCTTTTAGTTGACGAAGGTTTTGACCTTGGTCCAACAGAAAGCCCGATACTACCTATTTACGTCAGAGACAACGAAAAAACATTCCTGGTAACCAGATATTTGCAAAATGCAGGTGTATTTGTTAACCCGGTAGTATCTCCAGCCGTTCCTTCAGATTCATCGCTGTTACGTTTTTCTTTAATGGCTACACACACTTTCAGTCAGATTGAAGAAGCAGTAGATAAATTATCTAAGGCATTTAAAGAAATTGGTGTATTCAATACCATCAAAGAAAAAATATGAAGAAAATTGCCCCGGTAGGCTCTAAAAAAGAACTTGCTGCGTTTATTGATTTCCCCCACGAACTGTACAAAAATGATCCGAACTACGTTCCGGAGCTGTTTATTGCACAACGGGACCTGCTCACCACTCATCCTTTCTGGAAACATGCAAGCAGAGAATTATTTCTGGCTTATGATGGCGATAAAATAGTTGGCCGTATAGCTGCTATTTATAACCCGGGCCACAACCAATTCAATGACGTAAACGAAGGTTTTTTTGGTTTTTTTGACGTTATCAATGACCAGGAAACAGCTAATCTGCTTTTAGATGCCGCGGCAAAATGGGTAAAAGGAAAAACAGCCACTAAACTTGTTGGTCCTGCCAATCCTTCAACCAATGAAACCTGTGGTTTGTTGATTAAAGGTTTTGACAGGCCACCGGTGGTAATGATGCCATATAACCCGCCTTATTATGTGGACCTGATTGAAAAAGCAGGTCTTAAAAAGCAGGTTGATCTTTATGCCTGGAACTGGGAAGGGGCTAATTACAACGATAAGTCACTTCGTTTGCTCGATAAGCTTCAGGAAAGATTACAACGCAATAGTAACATCACTGTCCGCAAAATAAACCTCAAAAATTTCAAACAAGAGGCGGATGCGCTACGCGATGTTTATAATAAAGCATGGGACAAAAACCTCGGTTTCTTCCCAATGACGAATGAGGAATTTGACTATACAGCCAAAGACCTTAAAATGATCCTCGACCCCGACTTTGCATTAGTTGCCGAACAAAATGGTAAAATTGTAGGGTTTGGCGTTGCCATTCCGGATCTAAATCAGATCCTTAAAACTATTAAAAAAGGCCGATTACTGCCTACAGGTATCTTCAAACTGTTGCTTAACAAAAAGAAAGTTAACGGTATACGCATCATGTTGTTGGGTGTAATTGAAGGTTACCGTAAGTTGGGTATAGAAGCTGTACTTTACGGTAGTATTATTAAGGAATACCGCAGAAAAGGACTAAAATATGCTGAGGCGTCATGGACGCTGGAGCACAATGATATGGTTAACAGAGCCATCAAGGATATTGGCGGCGACCTGTACAAAGAATACCGGATCTACGAAAAAACAATCTAAGCGTTGAGCTTGTTATCCTATTACATTAATGCTGTCGACTGTAAAAAGTGACAGCATTAATTTTTTAAAGACAGATAGATCATATTTCTGTCAGTTTTATAAAAAGCCTTATTGTTTTTTGTCAAAAAAAAGTTGCTTTGTCAAATAAAGGCTTCTGCTTACATTTGAGCACTTAATTAATACTTATTGTTAGGGGCAGCAGCACACAAATGCGCTCTGTTTAGGTTTAGAGATCAGCAACAACCCCTTAAATGCTGTTACCCCGCATTTGCATTAACACATTACGTAAGAACTTATCTAATACTCGAAATAAATTTACTAATAATGAACAACAACATTAAACCTGCCGACGGTAAGCTTGGTATTTTAATCCCTGGTTTAGGTGCGGTTGCTACCACACTTATTGCCGGCGTTGAAGCTGTAAAGAAAGGACTGGCAAAACCAATCGGCTCACTAACTCAAATGGGAAATATCCGTCTCGGTAAAAGAACTGAGAACCGGTATCCTAAAATAAAGGACTTTGTGCCATTAGCCGACTTTAATGACATTGTTTTTGGCGGATGGGATGTTTATGAAGATAACGTTTACGAAGCTGCAGTTAACGCAAAAGTGCTTGACCTGAGCTTATTAAACGCTATTAAGGCTGAGCTGGAAACCGTTGTACCGATGAAAGCCGCTTTTGATAAAGCTTACGCTAAAAATCTCGAAGGCACCAATGTAAAAACCGGTACCCGCGCCCAAATGGCCGAAGAGGTAATGCAGGATATTAAAGGCTTTCAGCAAAAAAATGGCCTCGACCGTGTAGTTGTACTATGGTGTGGTTCTACCGAGGTTTATTTTGAAGAAGCCGACATTCACCAAACTCTTGCAAAATTTGAAGCAGCGTTAGAAGCAGATGATCATCGCATTTCACCAAGCATGATCTATGCTTATGCAGCTTTAAAATTGGGCGTGCCTTTTGTTAACGGTGCTCCAAACTTAACAGTTGATACACCGGCCCTGGTTGAACTTTCTAAGCAAACCAATACGCCGATTGCTGGTAAAGACTTTAAAACCGGCCAAACCTTAATGAAAACCATCCTGGCGCCTGGCTTAACTGCACGCGCTTTGGGTGTAAAAGGCTGGTTCTCTACCAATATTTTAGGTAACCGCGATGGTTTGGTACTGGATGATCCGGATAACTTTAAAACTAAAGAAGTTTCTAAACTGAGCGTACTGGAAGATATTTTCCAACCAGACATGAATCCCGAGCTTTATGGTGATCTTTACCACAAGGTGAGAATCAACTACTACCCTCCTCACGGTGATAACAAAGAAAGCTGGGACAACATTGACATTTTCGGTTGGTTGGGTTATCCAATGCAAATCAAAATCAACTTCCTTTGCCGCGACTCTATCCTTGCTGCACCGGTTGCGCTTGACCTTGCCTTGTTTATTGACCTGGCAAAACGTGCCAATATGAGCGGTATCCAGGAGTGGCTTTCATTCTATCTTAAATCTCCGCAAACTGCACCAGGTTTAAGACCAGAGCATGACATCTTTAAACAGCTGATCAAGCTTCAAAATACTTTACGCCACATTATGGGCGAAGACCTGATCACTCACCTTGGCCTTGATTACTATCAGGACCTTGTTGAGGCTCTTTAACCCCTTACCAGAGAGATGTTACGGCTTTCCGTGGCATCTCTCTTCTGTTATTTTCAACCTGCCTTTTGTTCTATTATTACAACATTACTTCAGCTTTTTTACGTTCTGCGTAAATTATATTTGGTTTCAGTATCGTTTTATTAATAAAAAAATTAATCAAATGATTAATTTTTGACTTTTTGACCACAAAAGTCTATTATAATTTTTTCTACTTTTGCTTCATAAATAAGTCCTGTTTAGGTGGTGACATACGTCATAAAGTGGGTGATTGTTATTAAATGTTAAATGATAAAATAATAGCAATCTGGTCAGAACTTCTTCGTTAAGTTTTGAATTAAAGGAGTGACAGGATAAGTTAAAGAATGCACTTAGATGAATTATAATAAGATATTAAAAACGTTCCTTCTCATTACTTTTTCCACCCTGTGGTATTCATTGGCTGTTGCGCAAAGCACGGTGGTGAGTGGTACAGTTACAGATGCCAAAACCCACAAACCCCTCTCCTATGTTACTGTGGCATTTCCCGGAAGCACCATTGGTGTAAATACGGACGATGATGGTCATTATACCATCAGATCAGTTAAATCATATAGCCAGATCAAGGTATCATTTGTAGGTTATAAAGATGTAGTTCTGCCGGTAAATCCTAATACAGAACAGGTAATTAATGTACACCTGGTGCCTCAAACCAAACAGCTTGGTGAGGTAACAGTAAAGTCTGCCAAAAAAACGCGTTACCGCAATAAGGATAATCCCGCTGTTGAACTTATCCGGAAGGTTATAGCCAACAAGGAGAAAAACCGGCCAGAAAGTTATGACTACCTGGAATACCGCGAGTATGCCAAACTTACCATGTCATTTATAAACGTTTCTGAACAGCTTGGCGATAAAAAGTTTTTCCGGAAGTATAAATTCGTTTTAGATAATAAGGACAGTACTACCCTGCCAGGTAAAACTTTGTTACCCATGTATATGGATGAAAAGCTGGCGCAGGTTTATTATCGTAAAAATCCCGAGAAACAAAAAAAGGTAATGCTTGGCGAAAAGAGCACCAACTTTGGCGATTACCTGGATAACGAAGCACTGGGCACATACCTGAACCGTATGTATAATACAGTTGACATTTATCAGAACAATGTGTTTCTGATGACTAACAACTTCTTGAGCCCTATTGCTGATGCTGCGCCTACTTTTTACAAGTTCTTCATCACCGATACAGTAATGGTAAACAATACCAAGCTGGTGAGGTTAAGCTTTACCCCCCGCTCTACAGCAGATATGTTGTTTGAAGGGGCAATTTATATCACGCTTGATGGCAATTACGCTGTACAAAAGGCCGAATTGACCATTAATAAAAACATTAACCTTAACTGGGTTAGAAGCATGAGCGTGTACCAGGACTTTGAACAAACAGCAACCGGGCGCTGGATACTGGTAAAAAGCGATACACGCGCCGATTTTGGTACCCGAAAAAAAGGTCAGCATGGTTTGTTTGGCGAACGGACGGTCACGTACAAAAACTACGTATACAATAAACCGCGACCAGATACTACCTATGATGGTACAGCAGTAGTAACATCTGATGAGGTTAAACACCGTAGTAACGAGTTTTGGACACAAAACCGACTCGACACCTTAACCAAAGCCGAATCAAAGGTTTATAAGAATATTGATAGCCTCAAGAATATGCCGTCATACAGGCGCACTATGGATATTGCAACCTTATTGCTTGCCGGCTACAAATCTTTCGGGCCGTTTGAGGTGGGGCCGGCTAATACCTTTTACAGCTTTAACCCTGTTGAAGGCCTGCGTTTGCGTATAGGCGGACGTACCACTCCAGAACTTAGCAAAAGGTATTATTTTGAAACCTACGCCGCATATGGTTTTAAGGATGAAAAATGGAAATACTTTTTGAGCGCAACGTATTCGCTCAACAATAAATCAATTTATAAGTTCCCTCAAAACTATATCCGGGCCAGCTATCAGAAGGATACTCGTATTCCGGGCGAAGCGCTTCAGTTTGTGCAGGAAGACAACTTCTTACTTTCATTTAAACGGGGCGAGAACGACAAGTATACTTACAACGACCTGTACAGGCTCGACTATGTTCACGAGTTTGAGAATCACTTCTCCTACTCTATCGGTTTAAAAAACTGGCGGCAGTCTCCAGCAGGGTCACTATATTTTACCCAGTTCGATAATGGTGTACCACACACCGTCGGTAGTTTAACCACATCAGAAGCGAGCGTTGAATTGCGTTATGCACCTCACGAGCAGTTTTATCAGGGCAAGATCTATCGTGTTCCTATCCCGACCCCTTACCCTGTTATCACCCTTGATTATACACAGGGCTTTAAAGGCGTGCTGGGGTCAGAATATAATTACAAGAACCTTAACCTGATGCTGGACAAACGGGTATACCTGTCACAAGCCGGTTATGCCGACGTAAAATTACAGGGAGGAAATATATTCGGCCAGGTGCCATACCCGTTGCTGGATATCCACCGGGCTAATCAGACCTATTCGTATGATATATATTCCTATAACCTGATGAACTTTTTAGAGTTTGCCAGTGACCATTATGCGGGCCTGAATATAGATCAGCACTTTATGGGTTTCTTCTTCAACAAGATTCCGCTGCTCGACAGGCTTAAACTCCGGGAGACGGCATCATTTAAAATGCTTTACGGTGGTATAAGAGACGAAAATAATCCTTCAATCCACCCGTCGCTATACGAGCTTCCGGTAAGGGCCGATGGCCAGCCGATTACCTATGGTTTAGGCAGAACCCCTTACATTGAAGGTAGTGTGGGAGTTGAAAACATTTTTAAACTTATCCGGGTTGATTTAGTCAGACGTTTTACCTATCTCGACCATCCGGATGCGCCGAAATGGGGTATTAGAACACAGGTAGTATTAGTTTTTTAAGAACAAAGTTTATAGCTTTATTACAATTATGGCACAAGATACATCCCTTCGTACCAACCTGCAGTTGGGCATTTACAAAGTGATAGATCCTTTTGTTAAGTTATTAATTAAGATTGGCCTTACGCCCAATGCAGTAACATCAATTGGTTTTATTCTGAATGTAGGTGTGGCTGTAATATTTGTTATTGGCGCAGAAGAGGGCAATCGTAGTGATTTAACTTATGTGGGCTGGGCAGGCGGTCTTATCTTATTTGCCGGTCTGTTTGACATGCTCGATGGGCAGGTTGCACGTTTAGGCAACATGAAATCAACATTCGGTGCGCTGTATGATTCCGTTCTGGATCGCTACAGCGAACTGATCATGTTTCTGGGCATTTGCTGGTACCTTGCGGCTCACCACTACTTTTTAAGTTCCCTGTTTGCCTTTGTTGCACTCATTGGCTCCATGATGGTAAGCTATGTGAGAGCCCGTGCAGAAGGACTTGGCATCGAATGTAAAGGCGGTTTAATGCAGCGCCCCGAGCGGATTGTAACCATTGGTCTCTGTGCTATACTGTGCGGTGTAACCTCAGTTTACCTGGGCGGAAATTATAAGTTATACGTTCCGGGAATAAAGTTCCATATTTTTGAACCAATGTCTATCTTTACCGTCCCAATTGCAGCCCTCGCGGTGTTAACAAATATGACGGCATTTAAGCGCCTGATGGATGCAAAAAGGGCGTTACTTGAACAGGAAGAGAATAAATAGTATAATTTTTTTAATGAGGTTTATTTTACCGCTCGCATTTTTTTGCAGCACCTTTACTTTTTTAAGAGCAGCTGTTTTAAAAACTAATAGTACTGACACTTTAAAAAGAAATTTCAGATCAGAGGATAAATATCCCAATCCCCCTTCATCCATTAACCGGTTATTTTACGTTCAGCGCGACCCTAACGCAAATACCATTATTTATGAGCTGAACACCGGTGCTCACGGCGAACTTGATCACGACAACCCGGTTCACGGCTATTGGGTTAAGTATGCCGACCATGGACAAAAAGAGGAATTCAATTTCATACAAAGAAAATTTGCCTATGGTTTGATAGAAAAACCAATGAGTAATGGTAAATTTGACATCAGGTTTGTGTCATATAAGAAGTTTCCGCTTACGCTGATGAAGGCCAATGACGGAAAATATCATATCTTCGCAACGATTGCACAAAAGCAGGTCGTCCTTAATAAAGTATTTATTAAGATAGAAGGCGGCTCTTTCTGGTTGCCCAATGTAATATACGTTGAGTTAAGAGGCACCGACCTGGTAACAGGAAAAGAAATTGTGGAACGTTTTAAACCCTGATTATAAGCGATGAAAAAAAATTATATTTCGAACTCGGAAGAGTCGGTGAGGATGTTTAAAAGCAATTTTTTGGAGGGCTTATCCAAGGTGCATTTTTTTGTTCCGCTTATTATCTATGTTCCGGTTTGTAGCTATCTAATCTATAAGGCTTTTACCGAAGCAGGCATGAACGCCGGCCTATTCTTCGGCTTATTTTTAGGCGGACTGTTTATCTGGACGTTTGTTGAATATATACTTCACCGTTATGTTTTCCATTATGTTCCAAAACCAGAATGGGCACAAAGACTGCACTTCATTTTTCACGGCGTACACCATGACTATCCAAATGATGCCAAACGCCTGGTAATGCCACCTTCGGCAAGTATTCCCTTAGCGTTGGCCTTTTACTTTCTGTTTGATGCATTATTGCCTGTACATTACGTTTTTGCTTTCTTCCCAGGTTTTATTTTAGGCTATCTGGCCTATGATATGACTCACTATGCCATTCACCATTTTAATTTCAAGAGCGGTATTTGGAAAAGAATCAAAAAACACCACATGCTGCACCATTACCAGGATCCTACTAAAGGTTACGGCGTAAGCTCCGTACTGTGGGATAAGGTATTTCAATCTGACTTTGATAAGAAATAGTACATGACTAACGCTTTTAATAAAGGCGTCTCAGTCAACCTAAAGTCTGCTACTGTTGTCACGCTTATTTCTCTTGCTTATTTAATCCTCTCGAGGATTGTTGTAGGTTACAAGTCAGATCAGTTGGTGCTGGTAGGATTGTGCAACGTGCTCTTCTACCTCTCCTCCATAACACGCAAGTTTGTAATCGCGTTTCTGATAATCATTGTTTATTGGGTCATCTTCGATTACATGAAGGCGTTTCCCAATTATCTTACAGCGCCTGTACATATTGCGGATCTGTATCACTTTGAAAAGCACGTTTTCGGTATCTGGTCCGGCGGGCGTCTGCTAACGCCTAACGAATATTTTAAAATTCACGGAACTACGTTTCTGGATATCATGGGTGGCTTTTTTTACCTGTGCTGGATACCGGTTCCACTCATGTTTGGCGCCTTTCTGTTCTTTACCAGGCCCAAACAGTTCCTTTACTTTGCACTTACCTTTTTCCTCGTAAATCTTTTGGGTTTCGTGGTTTACTACTCATTCCCCGCAGCTGCGCCCTGGTACGTACAGTTACACGGTTTTAAGTTTATAGCACACACACCGGGCAATGTTGGCGGCCTGGCCAAGTTTGACCAATATTTTCATACACAGATTTTTAAGTCTATCTATGAAAAAAGCTCCAACGTTTTTGCGGCCATGCCTTCTTTACACTCCTCCTACCCCGTTATTGTGTTGTACTACGGTGTAAAAAATAAGCTCGGTCTCTTTAATGTAATCTTGGCTACCGTAATGGTAGGTATTTGGTTTACCGCTGTTTATACCAGCCAGCATTATATATGCGACGTGCTTGCCGGCATCACCTGTGCCACCATAGGCATCAACCTCTTCAACTTTATATTGAAGCGCTCAGCAGGTTTTCAAAGGTTCATTGACCGGTATTACCAAATTATTGCGTAATATTTTCCCCAAACTGGATCTATTTTAAGGCGATATTGTATCAAAAAAAATACAATCATTCGTCGAAACTGGTCATAATACGTCTGGATGATAAAGGCATGCGATTTGCATAAAAGATATTTCTATTGAAGTGTTTTACTTTATGAACAGATTATTCCTCACAGGTCTTCTATTAATTGTGTGTACGCGCCTTTTTGCTTTTTCCGGTGATATAGACAGCTTGAAGAAAAAACTTAATACCGCCCCTAACGATACCGTAAAAGCCTCTTTGTATACGCAGTTGGCACAACAGTACATGAAGTACGTGGCTGTTCAGGATCAGCATTTAAAAGAAAGATACCAGGAAATCGCCATAAATTACACTTTAGCAGCTATCCATCAATATGCCCGCCTTGATGATTCAACCGGTTTGCGGGTGAGTTATGACGATCTTTCAAAAATCTACTACGATCAGAAAAAATTCACCCAGGCTAAATGGTTTATACTGCAATCCAATACCCTTGCCCGCCAGCAAAATGATGTAACTAATATCATTGCTTCGCTCATTACGCTTGCGCACATCAAAATGGACATTCATGATTATGATCTGGCTAAAGGTGATCTGAAGGAAGCTTTATCGCTCTCCGCACAAAACTGTTTCTCTGGCCAGCAGTCTCAAGTACTCTACACCATTGCCTCGCTTTACAGTAAAACAAATAACAAGGCTCAGGCTCAGGCTTTTTTAAGACGATACACAGTTATGAAAGATAGTATGCGCAGGGATTCGCAGATGCGCCGACTCGCAAAAGTGCAATTGCGCAAAAAAAAATTCTACGTCATAAACAATATCCTCAACTACCGCAACAATACACAAACTATATTATTATAATTTGCATTGGTTTGCTTGCAGCCATCATTGTTGTGATAATGCTGAGAAGAAATAGCAAGAAAATTTAAACTATCAGTTCACAAAATAGTCTCATGATTAATGACGAAGAGATTTATATTTGGAACCCTTAGTATATTTACTGTCCTTACATTTTGCTTTTTTACGCATAAAGACGCGTTATCTGCTTCAGCACGTTTTAAGAACGAGTTTTTATACCGCATTAACAGCATACGAGCGCAAGGCTGCAACTGCGGAAATACTTATATGCCTCCCGTTCCTCCCCTAACCTGGAACAACACCCTGGAAGCAGCAGCCGAGGGCCATGCAGAGGACATGAACTACAAAAACTATTTTAGCCATTACAGTAAAGACGGCCGCAACATGGAAGACAGGATTGTGCTGGCAGGATACATATTTAAAGGCTACAAGAGTTTTGCTGTGGGCGAAAATATTGCATTTGGCCAGCAAAGCATTGCAGAGGTAATGGACGGCTGGCTCAACAGCCCCGGGCACTGCCATAATTTAATGAACGCTGAATTTAAAGAAGTAGGCGTAGCACGCGCCGGAACATACTGGGTACAGGATTTTGGCGGCCGGGAAAGCTTTAATCAACAGCAGCAAAAAATGCTTAAGGATGGCAAGTTGATCTTAAAAAGGTATCGTGCGTCGGAATAAATCTTTCTTATCAGAAATAGTACTTTAAAATACCTCGCCCAGATTAACAAACAAACCCTTTGATCCATACGCCCCTATCGCGTAATCAAAACACACATTGGTATTGGAGTGCTTATTAACTTTCAACCTGATGCCGGCACCTGCTGCAGGAGCAATACGCTTAAATGAATTGGTAGCATATTCGGTAAAGCTTTCGCCATTGGCAAAAACCACTCCGCCTATAAAGCCATTATGGGTGATGCCAAACCGGTACTCGCCCTCCAGATAAAGCATGTCTTTACCTCTGAAACGCCCCTCGGCGTATCCCCTGCCACTGTTATTGTACATATCAGTCCCTGTGGCTGGGAGGTCGAGATAAGGCACATTCCCTCTGGTAAGCCAAACCATGCTCCAGAAAGCTAAAATATTATTTGAGTGATCAGACAGTTTATAATACTTTCTGTAATCGAAAAACAACGACTGCCAGCCCGAATTACTACCTAAAAAAGTAGCGTTTTGTCGTAGTATGAGCGATGCATAACTGCCGCCTAATGGATTAATGGAATTTTTACGGCTGTCATACAAAAAATCAACATTAACTCCGGAGGATGATGAAGTTGAGTACCTGCCATATTTCTGAAAATCAGAAACCGTACCATCAACGTTACCTACTTCTGTAATGCCATAATGGTAATCAAGATTATAACCTGCGCCCACATAATAATTACCTGCTATTCTGCGGTAAAGCGTTGGATACAACTTAATATACTCATAATCAATATTATCAGATTTATTATTATCGGTCATGGTTCCCAAGCCATAAGTAAGTTCAGGAAACCGCTCCCATCTTACGTCAGAAACCAGGTTGTACTTATTATCCCCAAACCAAATGTTTGACCGTATGATGGAAATCTTCTGATTATTGGTATCGTAAATCAGTTCCTCGTAAATAGTAGAAAGATTTTGCTGATGCGAGCCGATAGTGTAAAACGCCACATTACCCGTAACATCTACCGCAAAACCGGTTGTAAGCGTATAACCGGCAGAAGGCACTATCGCAAAAATAAGTCTCCGTGCTTTTGTTCTGCTACCGCTATTGTGCTTGCTATGCAAAATTCGCCCTAAAATGTCATAAGCATCTATCTGTTTGGAAGAGTCTACTCCGTTTTTAATTGTATCGGCGTGAAGATCAAATAAATCAAAGCGTTTGCGGGGAATAGCGCGTGCAACAGAAAGTACAAATACAAGCATCAGGGCCAGTACAATTTTGGGGGTATTTTTTTCTATCATTCAAGTTAATCCAAATACTATTAAACTATAAATAGACCGGTTGCTTGCAAAAGTTGAAATTTTCTCGAACCCAAATATCCATCTTTTGTTTTACATATTCATTAATGCGGCAGATGTTAATAAAGGCGCATTGGATTCGGTTATTATAAACAATCTATAATGGAAGATACGAGCAAACACCTTTGGTGGCAAAATGGCGTTATATATCAAATCTATCCCCGTTCATACCAGGACAGCAACAACGATGGCATTGGCGATCTCCCGGGTATTATCAACAGACTTGATTATCTGAAATGGCTTGGCATTAACGCAGTTTGGCTTTCGCCGATATACCCTTCGCCGATGGCCGATTTTGGCTATGATATATCAGATTATGTAGGCATACACCCCGTTTTTGGTTCCATGGCCAATTTTGATCATCTGCTTGCTGAGGTTCATAACAGGGGCATGAAACTTATTCTTGACCTGGTGCCCAATCATACTTCAGACCAACACCCCTGGTTTCTGGAGTCAAAATCGTCAAAAGACAATCCTAAGCGCAATTGGTACATCTGGCATGATGCAGCACCCGGCGGCGGCCCTCCTAACAACTGGCTAAGCGTATTTGGCGGAAGCGGCTGGGAATGGGATGAAAAAACACAACAATATTATTACCATGCATTTTTAAAAGAACAGCCCGACTTGAATTGGCGAAATCCGGAAGTTCAGGAAGCAATGTTTAACACCATGCGTTTTTGGTTAGACAAGGGCGTTGATGGGTTTAGGGTAGATGTAATGTGGCACATGATCAAGGACGAGCAATTACGTAACAACCCGGTAAACCCCGACTATAAGCCACAAATGGCTACCTACGAGCAACTGTTGCCTTTTTACTCTACTGATCAGCCCGAAGTGCATGATATCGTGCGCAAAATGCGAAACGTATTGGACCAATACAACGAGCGCATGATGATAGGCGAAATTTATCTGCCCATCCATAAACTGGTAACTTATTATGGAATAGACAATAAAGGTGCGCACTTACCTTTTAATTTCATGCTCCTCACCATGCCTTGGGACCCGGTAAAAATTGCTTCTGCAATTGCAGAATATGAAGGCGCTTTGCCAAAAGGTGGTTGGCCCAACTGGGTACTTGGCAACCATGACCAACCGCGTATAACCAGCAGAGTTGGTATTGACCAGGCCAAGGTTGCGGCGATGTTGCTATTAACGCTTCGTGGAACGCCAACCATTTACTACGGGGACGAAATAGGTATGCGTGATGTACCAATCCCGTTTGAGGAAGTGCAGGACCCACAGGGTCTCAACATGCCCGAGAAAAATCTGAGTCGTGACCCGTCAAGAACTCCCATGCAATGGAGCGAGCAGAAAAACGGCGGTTTTACGGACGCTAAACCGTGGCTGCGCCTCGACAAGCACTATGCTTTTATCAATGTGGACCGCGAAAAGAACGATCCTTACTCTATACTCACCTTATACCGTAAACTTATTGAACTGAGGGCAAAAGAAAAGGCTTTGAGCGAAGGTAATTACACTCCCGTTCATTTCGATTCGCAGGCCATAGCTTATATCCGCGAGGTACCCGAACAAAGCCGGTTTCTTGTTGTTCTGAATTTATCTCACCGGCCTTACTATTTCAAAACCGACTTATGTTCAACCAGTGGTACGGTTGTGGCAGCCACCGTACCGGAATTGGAAGGCAATCGTGTTTCAGAAAAACTGGCATTGAGCGGTGATGAGGGCGTGATCATTAAACTTGATTAACGCTCATTAACACTTAACTAATTTAAAGAGACAATGACAATTGCCGGTGCCACCGTTTCAGCAGAAGGGACCTGTACATTTACAGTATGGGCTCCTTTAAAAAAGAAAATGGTGCTTCATATCACCCATCCGCAGCAACAAAAGATAGAGATGCTGCAGGATGAGGATGGATATTTCCAAGCTACAGCTCCAACCATCACCAACGATACTAAATACTTTTTGAGGCCGGATGATGAAAATGATTATCCTGACCCAGCTTCGCAATACCAGCCCGAAGGAGTGCATGGGCCTTCTATGGTGATAAACCATGCTCATTTTAATTGGACAGATGCAGCATGGAAAGGACTACCTTTTAAGGACCTGGTGCTGTACGAACTTCATGTGGGTACATTTAGCCCGGAGGGCACATTTGATGGCATCATCAATCGGCTTGATCATTTTGTTGAAACCGGTATTAATGCCATTGAACTTTTACCGCTTGCACAATTTCCGGGCGAGCGAAACTGGGGCTACGATGGGGTTTTCCCTTATGCCGTTCAAAATTCTTATGGCGGCCCTGAGGGTCTAAAAAAGGTGGTCGATGCCTGCCACCAGAAAGGAATAGCCGTTTTTGTGGATGTAGTTTATAACCATATCGGTCCTGAAGGGAACTATTTTGAAAAATTCGGTCCCTACTTCACGGAAAAATATAAAACTCCATGGGGAAACGCTATTAATTATGATGGAGAATGGTCTGACGGCGTGCGCGAATACTTTACACAAAATGCCCTGCAGTGGTTTGAGCACTATCATATTGACGGTCTCCGCCTGGATGCTATCCACATGGCATTTGATAATGGCGCAGTTAACTTTTGGGATTATGTTAACACACAGGTAAAAGAGCTGCAACACAAGCTTGGCCGCCCGCTTTACATGATTGCCGAGAGTGACCTTAATGCACCTAAAGTAGTCCGTTCGCCAGAAAACGGCGGTTACGGATTTGATGCGCAATGGCTGGACGACTTCCATCATGCTTTATATGTGGTGCTTAATAAAAACGACCAGGAACGTTACGCCGATTTTAGCCGGGTAGAACAATTGGCCAAAGCTTTTACAGACGGTTTTGTACATGCTGGCGAGTTTGTAAAATTTCGGAAACGTAAACACGGGGCTTCCTCCGCCGGCATTGCCGGCGACCGGTTTGTGGTCTTTAACCAAAACCACGATCAGGTTGGCAACCGGGTATTGGGCGAACGTTTGTGCCAGCTCGTAGACTTTGAAAGGGTAAAACTGGGAGCCGCTGCTGTTCTATTATCGCCATATGTACCGATGTTGTTCATGGGCGAAGAATATGCGGACAAGTCACCCTTCTTTTATTTTGTGAGCCACTCGGAGCCAGACCTGATCAAGGCCGTACAGGAAGGCCGTAAAAAAGAATTTGAGGCTTTTAAATGGGACGTTGACCCACCTGATCCGCAGTCCGAAAAAACTTTTAACGATTCAAAGCTAAAATGGGAACGGCGGAATGAAGGTGAACATCAAATAATTTTGCAATGGCATAAAGCGCTGATTGGATTACGAAACACTAACCCTATCCTTAAAAATTACAACAAGAATGATGTAAGAGCCGATGTTCTAAAGCAAGATCTATTGGTTGTAAAACGGCAAAGCACCAATGGCATACAGCATCTGCTATGCATCTTCAACTTCTCTGATGAGACCCACCAATACGAATTACCACCATGGGCCAACCAATGGAACAAGATACTCGATTCAAGAGAGCAACAATGGATGAAAGACGATGGACAACGCTCGTCAATTGCCCCGGTTCTAAAACCAGCACAAACAATTGATATATTGCCTTGCAGTATTACCGTGTTTGAAGGAACTTTAAACTGATTATTTATTCCGGATGAAGACTCCGAAACTTACCATAATTGGCTGCGGCGATGCTTTTGGCAGCGGGGGCAGATTGACTACTTGCTTTTATGTACAATCTGCCAGAGGCAACTTTCTTATTGATTGTGGTGCAAGCGCTATTCCGGGGTTGAAGAAAAACAATGTTAATATCGACGATATTGATACCATCCTGCTCACCCACTTTCATGGCGACCACTATGGAGGTGTTCCGTTTTTGTTGCTGGAAGCAGCGGTTTACGGCAGAACAAAGCCTATAACCATTATTAGTCCGCCCGGTTGCCGCCCAAAGCTGGAACAGTTGCTAGCATTGCTTTATCCCGGCACAGAGGTACTGAGCAAACTTGATATTCGCTTTATTGAATATGAACCGTTTGAAACGATTAAAACAACCTATCTTGAAGTAAAGGCATTTCCTGTAGTACACAGCCAGGCTGCACAGCCGCATGGTTTGAGAATTAAGGTGGACGATAAGATCATCAGCTACTCCGGTGATACCACATGGACGGACAACCTGATTGAGTTAAGCAAAAACGCCGACCTTTTTATTTGCGAATGCAACTTTTTCGCGCTATCTGTTAAAGCACATCTCAATTACCGCTTACTACAAACCAAATTGCCCTTATTAGCTTATAAAAGAATACTATTGACGCACTTCGATACAGAAATGCTGCAAAACCGGGAACACGTAAAGAAAGAATGTGCAGTTGACGGCATGGTAGTTGAACTTTAACCGGTACCACAACGCGGGTGGTTCATTTACAACATTTTACCATCAAATAACTATAGCTAAACAACTGTTAACAGATGGTTCTCATCAGTTCTATTGCTTTAAATTTTTACTTCTAAAATAATAAAATTCCTAAAACTTAATTATCGGGTTTCTTGTTGAAGTACTGTCTGCAATGAAATCAGCCGGCTGGGGGTTCCTCACAGGGTCTTGAGTATACGCGTTCCCACTCAAAACTCTGCACCTCAACTTATTGCAGGCTATTGCCAGCTAAGCAGGCGATATTTACCATAGTTGCAATCAATTTTAATTTTTTTAAGTTATAGATAATAGATGGAAAATTTGAACAACCGCGTAATCTTAATCACAGGAGGCGCCCAGGGACTGGGAAAAGCAATTAGTACTGCCGTTGCAGAGGCTGGTGCAACGGTCATTATCGGGGATATACAGGAAGATAAGGCCAAAGCTGTAGCCGAAGAGCTGAGCAAAAAAGGCAAAGTAGAGTATATCAAACTGGACCTGAGTGACGAAAAAAATGTTGAAGAAGTAATTAACGAAGTAAAAAACAGGTATGGCAGGTTAGACGGCCTCATTAACAATGCAGGCATCGACTTTACCAAACCTATTACAGAGTTAAAGGTATCAGAATGGGATGCCGCCATGAATGTTAATTTAAGAGGCCCCTTCCTTACGTCAAAATTTGCATTACCTATAATGGCCGAGCGTAAAAGCGGTCATATTATCAATATCATCTCAACCGCCTCATTAAGGGCGTGGACAGAAGCCTCTGTTTATCACGCCACAAAATGGGGTCTGCGTGGTTATACCCAGGCTTTATTTACCGAAGCCCGCAAAGTTGGTGTTAAAGTTACCGGCCTTATTGCAGGCGGTATGCGTACACCGTTTCTACTCGATCGTTTCCCAGACATTCCGCCTCAAAATCTACAGGACCCAGAGAATGTTGCCAATACCGTTAGATACATATTGCAAGACACCACAGACACCGTTATTCCGGAAGTGCTGGTTCTCCCACTGATGGAAACCTCATGGCCGTAAAAATTAACCAGTTTGTGGGGTAGAGAGAAGGTTTAGTAAAGTGCTGCATTAATTCTTACAATATGAATACTGCTTATCATCATATACTTGATCAGTTTCGGTATCCGGATGTTTTGGTCATTGGAGACGTCATTCTGGATATTTACTTAAAGGGCGACAGCTCGCGCCTATCACCTGAGGCACCTGTCCCCGTGGTAAACGTGAGCAACAGAACAAGTGTGGCCGGTGGCGCCGCCAATATTGCTGCAAACTTTAAGGCGCTAAGTGCTAATGTTACATTTCTTTCTGCCGTTGGCGACGACGAGGAGGCAGATAAGGTAATTAGCCTTCTTGATGACTGCGGTATTATTACCGATGCTATTTATAAAGAAGCGGACCGCAAAACAACGGTAAAAACTCGGGTAATGTCGCAATCGCAAATACTGGCCCGTTTTGATTACGGTACACAGTACCCAATTGATGCCATCACCGAGGAGAAGTTGATTCATTACCTGCAGGATAATTACAGTAAGTTTGATATGGTAATAATTGGTGATTATTACCGCGGTATACTCACCAAACGGGTCATCAAGGTTATTGAATCGTTGCAAAAAGAATCTCCACGCTTTTTAGCTGTTGATTCCAAAGATCTCGGCAGCTTTAAAACCCTTAGGCCAACGCTGGTTAAACCCAATTATTTTGAGGCCGCCAAATTGCTGGACATTGCCGGCCAGCCCGAAAACCGCGCGGAACAGATGCGAGCTTACGGGCAGGAACTACATGAAAAAACCGGCGCAGAAATAGTTGCACTAACGCTGGATCAGGAAGGCGCTATTGTATTTCACCAGGGCAATTTTGCTTATCGTTGTTATGCGCACCACCTGCCTGGCGCAAGTGTGGTAGGCGCAGGCGACACTTTTATCAGCGCGCTCAGTCTGGCCTTACATACCAATACCGATATTCCGCTGGCTACTGAGCTGGCAACAGCAGCGGCGGCCATCGCTATTAACAAAGAAGGGACGGCGCCTTGCTGTCATCATGAGTTGAGTACCTTCTTCTCTGTTCACAATAAGTACTTGATGCACGTGAATGAGCTTAAAAAGCTGGCCGAAATTTATGAGGCGCAGGGTAAACGTATTGTATTTACCAATGGCTGCTTCGATATTTTGCACAGTGGCCACGTAATTTACCTTAACCGTGCAAAAGAACTCGGCGACGTGCTCATTGTAGGGCTTAACAGCGATGCCAGCATTAAGAGGCTAAAAGGATCTGAACGCCCCATTAACCCCCTTGAGGACCGCATGGAGGTACTCTCTGGCTTAAGCGCTATTGATCATATCATTGCATTTGAGGAAGATTCGCCGGTGGCGCTGATCAAAGCGGTTAAACCTCATATCTATGCCAAAGGGGGAGATTACTCCAAAGAAACACTGCCCGAAGCTAAACTGGTAGAAGAATTAGGCGGTAAAATTGAGTTTGTACCATTGGTGCCAGATCATTCTACCACCTCAATTATCCGCCGTATT
>Ga0157369_10000163_pt1 | contig 94265 bp, 85 predicted proteins | sample C25metaG_FD_113461 | JGI IMG/M metagenome (GOLD analysis project Ga0157369, IMG submission 113461) | Corn rhizosphere microbial communities from Kellogg Biological Station, Michigan, USA - C2-5 metaG | ecosystem: Host-associated > Plants > Roots > Rhizosphere > Soil | place: USA: Michigan... | reverse complement strand
TGCGGCACTATGTGGCCTGCGTGTCGGGCGGGGACACCTTGTGCGGCAGGAGCCCCGTGCGCGGCACGGCGACGTTGGCCGCCTTGGCCACGAGGTTGTCGAAGAACTTGGCGTCGGCCGACCACCAGATCGGGTTGTTGACGATCTGCACGCCCGACGCCGCGGCGCACTTCAGGTACGTGCGGTAGAACGGGATCTCGTGGCTGATGCGGTCGAGGATCAGATCGTACGGAAAGACGCCGTCGTCTTTGAGATACGAGATCTCCGCGGGCATGGCTTCGACCTCGTCGCCGCCGCGGGAGTTGATGGCGTCGATCAACGCCCAGGGGAAGGTGTCTTCCATGCCGAACACGAGTGCAATTCGCTTTTTACGCATCAGATTCTCCGGGCGGCGGATCGTATAGAATCGCCCGCCCCGCCGCAAACGGAGGAAAAGCGGAATGTGAAATGTTGAATGTTGAATGCTAAATGTTGAATGAAAAACGAAACGGCTTTTTGTCATCATTTAACATTGAACATTCAACATTCAACATTGAGCTTTTAGGACGGCCCCATGTACACCGAACATGTTCAATGGCACAGCAACGCCCTCGGCCGTCCGATGGAGTTTCTCTGGTACGGCAAGTTCGGGCGTCCGGTGATGCTCTTCCCGACTTCGGCCGGGCGCTACTCCGAGAATGCGGACCGCGGCATTCCCGACTCGCTGGCCGACAAAGTCGACGGCGGCGAGATCCAGCTCGTGCTGGTCGACACGGTGAATGAAGAGAGCTGGTACAACCGCGGCGTCCATCCCGCCGTCCGCGCCGCGCGCCACGCGCAGTACGACAACTACCTCCGCCACGAGCTGACGCCGTACATTTTCAACCGCGCCCAGCGCGGCGATCTGGCGGTTTACGGCGCGAGTTTCGGCGCGTACCACGCCGCGAATTTCGCGGCGCGCTATCCCGACGTCGTGAGCCGCGCCATCTGTTTCTCCGGCATCTACGACATTCACGCGCAGCTCGACGGCTACTGGGACGAGAACTGCTACTTCCACTGTCCGACCGCGTACATCCCGAACATGGACGGCGAATGGGTGGGCAAGCTCTCGCGCGTCGACTGGATCATCGCCACCGGCGAGTACGACACGATCGTCGACAAGAACCGTGAGTTCTCGTCACTGCTCTGGTCGAAAGGGATTCCCAATCACCTCGAGATCTGGGGCGGCGTTTTCGGCCACGACTGGCCGTGGTGGAAAGAGAACCTGCGCCGGTTCCTCTGATTCCGTGCGAGAAATATCGCCCGCCGCCTGAGGCTTGAAGCCGTCCTACACGCACGCACTTTGCAAGCCCGGGAGACCTCATGCGCCAATTCGCGGTAGCTGTCGCCGTCCTAGCCGTTGCTGTTTCCGCGTCGGCGCAACTCACTGCTGATTCGCAGTTTCATGCGGAACGCGCGGACGGAACGGAAGTGGTCTTTCCGTCGCAGTCGGAACCGGCCAGCGGATTCATCGTCGAATTCGTCGCACCTCCCGCGGCGGCGAATGTCGCGGGAAAGACGGCCGTCGACTACCAGGCCACCTTCACCCGCTTCCGCAACGACCTGGCCACGATCCTGAACGCCCAGCGAAGCAGTAAGACTACGGTGAGCGGCAAGACGGCGATCGATGCCGACGCCGAGGTTCGGCGCGAGTTCTCCGTCGTCTTCAACGGCGTGGCCGTTGACGTGCCGCGCGAGATCGCCAATCAGCTTCGGACGCTGCCCTACGTCAAGCGCGTCGTCTCCGACACGCCGATGCACGCGCTTGCGGAAGGCGCCAACGTCACGCTGATCAACGCTCCGAAAGTGTGGACGTCGCTCGGATCGCGCGGCAGCGGCGTGACGGTGGCCATCATCGACACCGGCATCGACTACCGGCATACCGCGCTCGGCAGCGGCTTCGGACCGGGATTCAAGGTGAAGGGCGGCTGGGACTTCGTCAACAACGACGCCGATCCGCTCGACGACAACGGTCACGGCACGCACGTCGCCGGCATCGTGGCGGGACAGTCGGACGTCATCACCGGCGTGGCGCCGGATGTGTCGCTCATCGCCTACAAAGTTCTCGGCTCGACCGGCAGTGGAAGCGAGTCGAACGTGATGGCGGCCATCGAGCGCGCCGCCGATCCGAACCAGGACGGCAACACCGCCGATCACGTCGACGTCGCCAACCTCAGCCTCGGCGGCACGGGCAATCCCGACGATCCAGGCTCCGTGGCCATCGACAACGCCACTGCCGCCGGCGTGACGTTCGCCATCGCCGCGGGAAACAGCGGCAGCAGCTTTCACACGATTTCGAGTCCGGGCACGTCGCGCAACGCGATCACGGTCGGCGCGAGCGATCTCGGCGACACCATCGCCTCGTTTTCGTCGCGCGGCCCGAACATGAAAAATCTGGCCGTGAAGCCGGATGTCGTCGCGCCGGGATTGTCGATCCTGTCGTCGTACCTCGGCGACAGCTACGCGACGCTGAGCGGCACGTCGATGGCCACGCCGCACGTGGCCGGCGCGGCGGCGCTGCTGAAAGCGCTGCATCACGATTGGACGCCGGCGCAGATCAAGCTGGCGCTGATGAACAACGCCAGTTTTCTGCACCAGGAGATCATGGCCGGCGGCGCGGGACGCATCGACGTTTTCGCCGCGGCAAACAGCACCATCCGGATCGATCCGCCGGCACTCAGCCTCGGCCTGGCGCCGATCGAGTTGACCAACTGGACGGCCACGCGCTCGCTGCACCTGACGAACAGCGGCACGCAGGCAGTGAGCTTCACGGTGAAGTCGAACGTGCTGATCGGTGAAACCGTGACGCCGTCGTCACCGACGGTGACCGTTCCTGCCGGCGGCGCGGCCGACGTCACGCTGAACTTCGCGATCGACAATCTGAACACGATCGCCAGCGCGGCCTCGTTCACGGGCGGAGGGCAGATCGTTCTCACGAACTCGGCGTCGCCGTCGGATGTGCACAACATCCAGTTCGCGTTCACGAAGGCGGCGCGGGCGACGGTCACGTTCGACCGCGCTTATCCCGACGCGGCGTGGATCAACAATGCGCACACGAGCGTCATCAGCGCCGCGCACCTCGACGACAACACGTCGGAGATTCTGATGATCCCGGGCACGTGGGACATGCTGATCTACACGCACGAATTCGATTCCACCGGCGCGCTGACCGGCGTCGATTTCATCGCACGCGAAGCCCTTTCCGTGCAAAAGGACACGACGATCGCGCTGACAGCGGCCGACGTTCCGCACACGGTCACCTTCGCGGGACGCCGCGAGACCGGCGCGCTGCTGACCGGCGGCGGCTACGCCAGCAGCGGCCGCATCCTCCTCGGCGGCACGTCCGGCATTACGTCGCTGTCGTTTCCGTGGAGCAGTGTGCACTCGATGCACGTCTCCGACCTGTCGGCGTCGAAGTCGCTGCTCTTCTACGAGACGATGCTCGACGCGCCGACGAACAACTACTACATGATTCAACATCCGCCGCTGGCCGGCGTGAATGCCGACGCGACGCTGACCACCGGCGGCTCCGTCCTGCGCGGCGGCGCGGTGCAACTCGCCATTCCTGCGGCGTCGCGCGGCGACCGCCGCCTCGGGGTGAGCGCGACCAGCCTGATCGGCGGCGGCGTTTCGTTGATCAACATCGTCGATGCGCCGATCATCAACGCGCACGTCTTCGTCTCGCCCGACGTCCATCCGAGTTTCTCCTACGGCATCTCGTTCGGCGCCATCACCGACGGCACTACGCAATACAGCACGCCGCTGCTGCGCGTCGTGAATGACAAGCTGGTCGGACTTACGACGCCCGGTCTTTTGCCCTGGACTTACAGCGGCTCGACGTATCAATTCGGTCTCGGGCCGCGCTTTGCGGCGTCGCAGATCACCTCCACGGGCAATCTGCGTTTCCTCTGGACGACCGACCTGTTCGGTCCCCTCGGCGAGGTGCGCGTCGCCGATCGCACCGGCACGACCACGCAGTTCGTCGACAGCACCGGGTTTCATTCGGCGATCGGCGGCTATTCGAACTCTGTCGACGTCAGCGCGAAGGGCGCATTCCACATGGAGGCAACGAATCAGGGCACGCTGTATCCCGGCGTGAACAAGACGACGACGATCTCGATGGATATCGATTCGACGCGCGCCGACTACATCCCGCCGACGCTTACGACGATGATGATGCTCGACGGCACCGGCACAATCGCCACGCGGCTCGATCCGCATGCGAGCGGTTCGCTGCTCTTCTCCGCCGCCGATTTTTCGTTGAATGGAACGCTGCGGATCTATCAACAGATCCGGCCCGATGCGACCGCCGTGTCGTACCGCTACAGCGGCGAAACGGCCTGGCGTCCGCTGGCCGCAACGCAGCTGAACGAAGACACGCTCAACTCCGCCGGCATCCTCTACCGCGTCGACCTCGCGCCGGTCGCGAACGTCGCCGGCGGATTCGTCGATCTGAAATTCGACCTCGCGGACGTCGCCGGCAACACGACGACCATCACCCTCGCGCCGGCATTTTCCATCGGTCCGGAGTTGGGACCACGGCGTCGCGCGGAACGGTAGGGATTTGTCATCCAGAGCCGCCGGAGCCGCCTCGCGCGAAGCGCACGGCGGCGAAGGACGGCGAAGGATCCCCGGCTGGTAACCCGGGAGGGCGGTGGCTGTTGCATTCGCGAAACTTGCCCACATTCCCCCGCCCTTCCGAGGTTAGCAGCCGGGGATCCTTCACCGTCCTACGCCGTTCCGCGCTTCGCGCTACGACGGCTCCGGCGGTTCAGGATGACAGCATCACCGCGACTTCGTGCAGCGTCGCGCACACGTGCGTCGCCATCGACGCGATTTCGTCCGACGGTGGAACGAGATCGGGGACCATGATCACATCCATCCCGGCGGCGCGCGCGGCTCGGACGCCGGCTTCGGAGTCTTCGAGCACGAGGCAGTCCGCCGGTGCGATGCCGAGTCGCTGCGCGGCGAGAAGGAAAAGATCGGGCGCCGGCTTCGCGTGCGAAACCTCATCGCCGAATGCGAGCGCTGCGAAGCGTGAGGCGAGATCGCCGAGGCAACGAAGCGCGAGAACTCGCGGCGATGAAGTTGCGAGAGCTTTCGGGATTCCTTCGAGCGCGTCGAGCAATTCGATCGCTCCCGGCTTTCGCGCAATCGTCGAGACGCGTTCGTCGAAATCGCGGCTCCAAAGCGAATGAAACTCGTCGAGCGGAAAAGCCTCGCCGAAATGCTGGCGAAGAATCAGCTCCGACTCCGCGTTGCCGCGGCCTACGAACCGTTCGTAGAGCACGTCGTCGATCGGATAGCCGAGGGACGACGCGGCCGCCTTCCACGTCGCGCGATACAGCGGCTCGCTGTCGAGCAGCAGGCCGTCCATGTCGAAGATGACGGCGCGCGGATTCAAACCCATGCCCGCGGGACGAAGAGACGCTCGTAGAGATTGATCGCGTAGCGGTCGGTCATACCGGCGATGAAGTCGATAGCCAACCGCTCCACCGGTTCGTCGCGCGACGTATCGAGAAACTCCTCGGGATGCGCGATGACGTGCTCGAAGAGCGCCGTCAGCGTCCGCTGCGCTTTCACGAACTCGCCGCGAACGGTCGGCGTCAGATACATGTTCTGAAACATGTACGTCCGCAATTCTTCCAGTGCTTCCAGCACCTCGGCGGACATCGATATCTGAGCGTAATCGCAGGCCAGCGTCGAATCGATCACGTCGCGCACCATGCGGTCGATGCGATCGCCGCCCTTGTTGCCGAGGGCCTTGCGAATGTCTTTCGGGATGTCGTCCTCGGTCAGCACGCCCGCGCGGATGCCGTCGTCGATGTCGTGATTGACGTACGCGATGATGTCGGAGATGCGCACGATGTCGCCTTCCAGCGTGAGCGCGCGTGACTTCGGACGCCGCCGCAGCAGCTCGCCCTTTTCGCCCTTCGAATGTTTGAGGATGCCGTCGCGCACTTCGACGGTGAGGTTCAATCCGCGCCCGTCGTTCTCGAGCACTTCGACGACGCGTACCGATTGCCGGTAGTGATCGAAGCCGCCCTTCACCAGTTTGTTGAGCGCCGCTTCGCCCGCATGTCCGAATGCGGAGTGCCCGAGGTCGTGACCGAGTCCGATGGCCTCGGTGAGAACTTCGTTGAGCCGCAGCGACTTCGCGATCGTGCGCGCGATCTGCGTCACTTCCAGCACATGCGTCAACCGCGTCCGATAGTGATCGCCCTCGGGCGCAAGAAACACCTGCGTCTTGTGCTTCAGCCGCCGAAACGCCTTGCAATGAATGATGCGATCGCGATCGCGCTGATACGACGGCCGGATGTCGTCCTCCGTCTCCTCGCGATCGCGCCCGCGCGTCTCCGCGCTCAACGCCGCGCGCGCGACGAGCGTGTCGCGCTCGATGTTCTCCAGCATCTCGCGGATGGTCGTCATTCAAGGAACTTTACTTGAGGTTACAAGTCGCGTGGCGTCAGACCCGTTTGCTTCGCGATCCGCGACAACATTCGCGGGCCGATCTCTTCCTGATCGTGAAATGCGAAGACGTAATCAGGCCAGCCGGCTCGCTGCAGAACGCGATGAGATGTACCCGATTGCCGCTTCACCGACCAGCCGATGCGAACAAGCGCCGCAAACACGCGGCGGGCTTTCGCGGTTGGCCAGTTCATCCGTGAACCGCAAACACACTCTCGAGCTCAGGGATGTGCTCACCGTGCTCGAGGCGATCGGCGAGCACTCGAAACGCCAGCGCTTTGGCCTTGGCGACGGCTTCGTCGCGTGACCGGCCGTAAGCAAGAACGCCGGGAAGGTCGGTTACCTCACCGATCCAGCGTCCGTCGTCTTCGCGATCGATCTCCACGATGAAGTCACTCATGCCGTAATCCTACCTCTTCGTTGTCAGAACGGCTTCTCCAGCGACTCCGATTGCGGGGTGAAAAGTTTTGCGCCGTCTGGGGTGATGTACATGTCGTCTTCGAGGCGGACGCCGAATTCGCCGGGGATGTAGATGCCGGGTTCGTCGCTGAAGGTCATGCCGGATTCGGCTTTCAGCGAGCGCGCCCAGCCGTACATGTTGTTCTTCACCAGGTACGGCCATTCGTGACCGTCCATGCCGATGCCGTGGCCGAGGCGGTGGGAGAAGTACTTGAAGCCGGGGCCGTAGCCGGCGGCGACGATGACGTCGCGGGCGGCGGCATCGACCGATTCGAGCGGCACGCCGGGTTTCGCCGCTTTCAGGGCGGCGCTTTGCGCGCGCTTCACGATGTCGAAGACCTTGTTCATTTTGTCCGTCGCTTTGCCGAGGACGAACGTGCGCGTGATGTCGGATTGGTAGCCTTCGACGCTGCAGCCGTCGTCGACCATGATGATCGTCCCTTCGCGAATCACCTGCGGCGTCGATGAGCCGTGCGGCAGCGCGGTCCATTGCGCGGTCTGCACGCTCGCTTCGCCGTTAAATCCGACGCGCTTGTACGCCTGCGAAATCAGCTCGGAGACGTCGCGCTGCGTCATGCCCGGCTGCAGCGCTTCGTAAACAGCTTTGTAGACCTTGAGCGTGGCCGTGTTGGCGAGCTGCATCAGCGCCAGCTCGTGCGCGTCTTTGATCATGCGGCAGCCGGCGGTGATGGCCGTGCCGAGGACCACTTTCGATTGCGGCGCGGCGGATGCGATGCCTTCGCTCCAGACCAGCTTCGTCGTCTCTTCGATGCCGATCGTGGCCATGCCGAGGCCGCGATCCTTCAGTCCGTGCGCGACGAGCGCATACGGACTTTCATCCTCGTTCCACGTGCGGACGTCGGCGTGATCGGGTCCGAAGGGACCGACGGCGATCTGTTCGCGGGCGCGATCCTCTTCGAACGCGGGACAGACGAAGAACGGTTCGCCTTTGACCGGAATGACGCACGCGAAGAGCCGCTCGCCGCCGCCCCAGCGCATGCCGGCGAAATAGACGAGCGACGTGCCGCCGGTGAGGATCAGCGCGCCGATCTTGTGCTCGGCCATAAGCCGCTTCGCCTTCTCGATGCGCGCGCGGCGCTCGTCGTTGGTGATCGGTTTGGCCTGATCGCGCATCGACGTCAGCGCGGCGATGGAGGGCGGCAGTTTGCCGCCCTCCGCTTGCGCGAAGAGCGATGGCGTGCGCCAGAGTGTGGTGAGAGCTGCGGATGCTCCAATGAATTTGCGGCGGTTCATTGCCGCGAATTCTACTTGGTGTGCAGATGACTCGCGGAACGCCGGCTTGTGTGGCACAGACACTCTTGTCTGTGCCGGGGAGGCTTGGCAGCGGCGTTCAAAGGTTCAGCCGTCTCACCTTGCCAAAGCACAGACAAGAGTGTCTGTGCCACACAGGCCGCGTTGCGTTACCTCAACCTACCTTCCTCCGAAGAACACCGGATCGCCGGACGCGTTGTCGACGATCGAGCCGTAGGCGAACAGGTTGGCCGGTCCGTCCGCGTGCGCGAGGAGCGTCAGCGTTCCGGCGCGCGGGTTGTTGGCGGCGGGGAAGAGCGCGCCGACGCCGTACTGAACCTGCGAGCGCGGCGAGAGTCCGATCTGCGTCGTGCCGAGAATGGCGCCGCTGTCGGAGAGGAGCGTCGCCGTCACCGTTAGTTGCGTATCGCCGCCGTTGACGAAGCCGACATTCGAGCGGAACAAGGAGTCGGAGCGGAGGCCGGGCACGAACGAGTCGTTGCCAAACGACGTCACCGGATCGATCGATTGGCCGTACGTGCCGCCGTAGTCCGTGGTGATGTACGTGCGGCTGGTGACGATCGGGCCGGATGCCGTCGTCCACGAAACCAGCAGCGCGCCGCTGCCGGAGGAAACGCCGAGCGCTTGCGCAACGTCGGCGATGACGACCGTGCGCGACGGCGGAACGGTGACGTTGTGCGATGCGGCGCCGCGATTGTCCTGGCCGGCGGCGAGGTAGCGCAGCGACACGTTCATCGTCGTCAGTCCAGGATTGAAGAGCGTGACGTCGCTGCGCCAAAACGTGCCGTTCACTCCCGGCGCGCGGCCGACGGCGGGAATGGTCAGCTCCGAACCGCTCGGCGCGGGGATGGCCTGCACGTAAACGGGATCCTGCGTCCGATTGTCGACGACCGACCCGTACGCGCTGACGGCGTTCGGCGTGGCGGAGTCGACGCGCATCGAAAGCGCGCTGAAGGAGCGGCCGTTCACGGCCGGAAAGAATGTGCCGAGCGACGACTGCTGGAAGTTCTTCTCCGGTACGGTGACGGTGGTCGTGGCCACGACGCTGCCGTTCGCGTCGTACAGCGTCAGGCCGGCGTTCACCGGCAGCGCGGTGCGGTTCACGAGGCCGATGTTCGTGCGGAAATTCGCGTCGGACTCGAGCCCGGTCAGCAGCAGCGTGGAGGTCTGATCGTCGCCGCTGACGTTCGGCACCGACTGGCCGTACGTTCCGACGGAACCGGTCGTGAACGTGCGGCTCGTGACGCGGATTGCGGGCGTCGTCGTCGCGCTCGACGCTTCGATGGCGATCGCGCCGGCGCCGTTGGAGAGGCCGAAGAGATCATTCAGCGCGTTTGCGAACGTGATCGATTGATTCAGGCCGAGGAAAAGGCTGCGCGTGAGCACGGGCGCGCCGCCGCCGGGGATGAACGTGAACTGGCCGCTGGCCGGCTCGCTGCCGCCGTTGAAGAGCGTCAGCTCCGTGCGCCAGACCGAGCCGCCCACGCCGTTGGTCTGCGCCGCCGCGGGAACGAGCGAGCGGTAGGCGGTGGGCGGAAGGATCGTCACGACGTGCGACGCCGTCGACGATGAGGTTGCGTTCGAAACGGTCAGCGAGACGCCGTACGAACCCTGCGTCGCGTAGGTATGCGTCGGATTCTGCGCATTCGACGAAGACCCGTCGCCGAAGCTCCACTGCCACGACGTCGGCGAGCCGGTCGATTGATCGGTGAAGGCGACATTCGCGCGGACGGCGGCCGTCGACGGCGAAATCGCGAAGGCGGCGGAGACCGGCGGCGCCGCCGGCGTGGCGGTCGTGACGGTTACCGCGTGCGAGTTGATCGACTGCAGGCCGGTGGACGTCGACACGGTCAGCGTGACCGGGTAGTTGCCGCCGATGGTGTAGCGCTTGACTGGATTCTGCAGCGTCGACGACGTGCCGTCGCCGAAGTTCCAGAACCACGAGGTGATGTTGCCGGAGGAGCGATCGGTGAAGTTGATGTTCGCCTGCGTGGTCGGATTCGACGGCGTGAAACTGAAGTCGGACGCGACGCCGGAGCTGACCGAAACGACGTGCGACGCGAACGCCTGTCCATTCGCGGTGAGCTGGATCGTGTACGTGCCGGGCGTGTTGTAGATGTGCGTCGGATTCTGCAGCGTCGATGTACCACCGTCGCCGAAGTTCCACGACCACGAGGTCGCGCCGGTCGATGTATCCGTGCAGACGAACGTCGTCACGCCGGCGACACCGGCCGAGGGACTGACGTTGAACGATGCGCTAATCGAACTCCCGATCGTGACGCTGGCCGTATTCGAGGCCGCCGATTCGCCGGCGCTGTTGAAGGCGACGACATAGAAGCGGAACGTGCCGGTGGCGAGGCTGGAGACGGTCGCACCGCGGCTGCCGGCGGCGAGGTCGGGCGACAGGCGATTGAAAGCGCCGTTGCCGGTGGCGAGGTAAACGCGATAGCCGGTTTCGTTCGTGGCGTTGTCGTTCCACTGTAGGTTGGCGTTCGAGCCGGACGGCGTCGCGGTCAGTCCCGTTGGCGCCGTGGGCGTCGTGGCCGGCGGCGGAGGCGTGACCGAGCCGTTCGGATAGAGCCAGCGCGCGGCGACCTGATCGTCGGCGCGCAGCGACGGCCCGAGGCCGGTGACGGAGGGAAACATCAGCGCGGTGTTGTCGGTGCTGTGGCCGAAGCCGAGCGTGTGTCCGAACTCGTGCGCGACGATCTCCGCGAGCGTGTTGCTGGAGATGCCCGCACTCGGCATCACGCCGTCCTGAATGGTCAGATTCCCCTCGGTAATGATGAAGGCGTGATACGTCTGCGACGTGTGCGCTCCATCTGCGTCGAACGGCCCGGTCCAGTTCATCGAGCCGGAAACACCGTTGAATCCGCCCTCTCCGACGATGCCGCCGGTGGAAGGATTGAACGTGCCGCTGATCTCCCCCTTCGGATCGTTGAAGAGAATTTCGTTGACGCCGTTCGGACCGGCAAGACCTCCCAGCGTGGCCGTGGTACCGGAGTAGGCGTAGCTGATCTTGGCGGCGCTGTAGCTGTTCCACGCGTTCATCGCCGTCTGGATTTCATTGACGCCGCCGCCGGTGTAGCCGGACTGCGTTCCGTTGCTGAACCACTTGGCGTTCCCGCCGTTGTCGAACGCGGCCCAGCGATAGACCGTCCCTTCCTGGATGAGCGTGAACTCCGGCTTGATGATGCGGCTGCCCATCGCCGAGGCGGTGAGGTCGCGCGCGAGGACCGGATTGGCAACGCCGTAACTCTTCACGCCGTCGCGGCCGGCCACGCGGTCGGTGACGTACGACTCGAACGCGGTGGCATCGCGCTGGACGTTCTTCGTCTCGATCGGCTGCAGCGACGCATCGAGCAGCTGCACGTCGCCGGCGTTGTCGTCGCGGATGAGGAAGCGGCGCCCGTTCGCGGCGCGTTGTTCGCTGAACTTGCCGACAAAGAGATCGATGGTCTGGTAATCGCCGCGCGGCGTCGGCGTCAGAAACGCCATCACGCGCTCGCCCGGCTCGTACACCGGCGATCCGAAAATCTTGGTGATGCGGCCGTCGATCTCGCCGCCGACTTCGCGGATGGTCAGTTCGCCGGCGACATCGCCTTTCAGCGTGCGGTCGACCGAGAGCTTCGTCTCCGTCCAGATCCCCTCGCCGCGAAGCACGGGCGTGGAACTGATGACGATTCCCTCGACGATGACCGGCGACTTGCGGATGAGCTGATCGTCATTCGGCAGAACGATGGTGGTGGCCGACGCGGCGAACGCGCTCAGCATCAAGACACACGCCGGCCAGTACACCCTGAAGTGCTTCAGCATTGGATGAATCTCCTAGTGGTTGAGGCGGACTACTCCCTGCGTACGCCGGCGTAAATCCGGGAGGGGAGCGGGTCGGGTCATTCGGGACTTGGGACGAAGTTATTCGGCCTTAACGCGAGGCCGCGCTGCTACCATTCCAGCAAAGCCAAATGTTGATTGTTCAATGTTGAATGCTGAATGTTGAATGAAACCGGAGTGCCGAGGACGGCGCCTTCATTCAACATTGAACATTCAACATTCAACATTGAGGTTCTTCAAACGCCGATGCTCCAGCCTGACGCCATGCTCGGTCCCTATCGGATCGTGAGCCTTCTCGGCGAAGGCGGCATGGGCGCCGTCTATCGCGCCAAGGACACGCGCCTCGGACGGGACGTCGCCATCAAGATCCTGACGGCGCTCACGCTCAGCGATCAGGAACGCGTGCAGCGTTTCGAGCAGGAAGCGCGCGCCACCGGGATGCTCAATCATCCCAACCTGCTGACGATTTACGACGTCGGCAACGAAGGCGGGACGGCCTACATCGTCAGCGAGCTGCTCGAAGGTGCGACGCTGCGGGAGCGGCTGGAGCGCGGTCCGTTGCCGCCGCGCCGCGCCGTCGATGCCGCGCTGCAGGTCGCGAACGGACTGGCCGCGGCGCATGAAAAAGGGATCATTCATCGCGACCTGAAGCCGGACAACATCTTCCTCACGCGCGACGGCCGCGCCAAGATCCTCGACTTCGGCATCGCCAAACTGAGCGCGAAATCCGACGACGGCGGCGTCTTCCAGCAGGCCGCCACGGAGCCGGGCATGGTCCTCGGCACGGTCGGTTACATGTCACCCGAGCAGGTGCGCGGCGAAACGGTCGACACGCGCTCCGATATCTTCGCCTTCGGCGCGATCCTCTACGAGATGCTGACCGGCGTGCGCGCCTTCAAGCGCGGCTCGTCCATCGAGACGCTGAGCGCGATCCTGAAAGAGGATCCGCCCGACATCGCCGACTCGCTGCCGAATGTCCCGCCCGCGCTGGAGCGGCTGACGCGGCGTTGCCTGGAAAAGGATCGCGAGCTCCGTTTCCAATCGGCGCGCGATCTGGCCTTCAACCTCGAAACGATGTCGACGATGTCAACACCCGGCACGTTGTCGAACGTCGCCAATCCGGCGCAATCCGCGACGATGCGCGTTCAGCCCGATGCGCCGCGGCGCACCTCGGCTACGGCGATCCGTCCGGCGACGTCCGCGATGCCGGCCACGATTCGCACCGCGGCTCGGCCGGCGACGATGGCCCAGACGATGCCGCGCCGCGTGTCGCCGATCCTCCTCACGCTGCTGTTCGTTGTGGCCATCGCCGGCGCGGCGTGGGGCGGCTGGTACTTCGCCACGAATCGGATGAAAGCGGAGGCGCCGCCGGAGGTGGTGTTTCATCGGATGACGTTCCGGCGAGGCGAAGTGCGTTCGGCGCGCTTCGGTCCGGACGGCGATTCGATCGTCTACAGCGCGGCGTGGGATGGCAATCCGTCCGAGATTTTCGTCGCCAACCGCCAGAGTCCGGAGGCGCGCCCGCTCGGCGTGAAGGACGCCGACATCCTGGCGATCTCGAAATCGACGGAGCTGGCCGTCCTCCTCCGCCGCGATCGCTTGACCGGCCTCGGCACGCTGGCGCGCGTCCCGCTCGCCGGCGGCACGCCGCGCGAAGTGGCCGAGCAGGTGTTGCAAGCCGACTGGTCGCCCGACGGCGCGAATCTCACGGCCATCCTCGGCGGCAACGGCACGTTCCGGATCGAGTCGCCGCTCGGCCACGTTCGCTACGAATCGCCGCACGCGCTGCGTGACGTTCGCGTCGCGTCCGACGGCCGCATCGCCTTCATCGAAACGTACACCGGCAAGAGCGACGTGGCCATCCTCGACGCGAAATCGGCCAAGCCGGTCTCGATCGCGCGCGGCTGGAGCCATGGCGTAAGCGGGCTGGCGTGGGCACCAGGCAACCAGGAAATCTGGATTACGGCCACCGACACCGGCGCACCGCCGGCGCTGTACGCAGTGAACGTCGATACCGGCGACACGCGCCTCATCAACCGTCTGACCGGGTCGATGCGTCTGTACGACGTCGCGTCCGCGGGGCACGTGCTGCTGTCGAACGGGATGTGGCGCGCGGCGCTGGAAGTGCAGGCGCCCGGCGAGACGGCTGAACGCGATCTGTCGTGGCTGGACTGGTCGATCCTCGCCGACCTATCGCGCGACGGCCGCACGATTCTCTTCAATGAGCCGCGCGAGGGAGGCGGCGCCGCGAGCGCGATGTACGTGCGCCACCTCGACGCGCCGACGCCGGTGCGCATCGCGGACGGCTACGGAGACGCGATCTCTTCCGACGGCAAATACGTCCTCGGCCACAGCGGAGCGAAGCTCGTGGTCGTCCCGACCGGCAGCGGTGAGTCGCGCGAGCTGAAAACCGACGGCGCCTTCGACCTCGGCGCGGCCTGGCTTCCCGACGGCCGCCGCGTCGTGATCGCCGGCGCGCTGCCGAAGAAGGGGTATCAGCTGATGGTCATCGACACGCTCGATGAGTCGGTGAAGCCGATCTCGCCCGAAGGGATTTGGGGCGACGCCTATCGCCCATTCGCCGTTTCGCCCGACGGTCACTACGCGGCCGGGATGACGAAGCAGCAGACCATCGCGCTCTATCCGATCGACGCCGCCGCGGAACCATCGATCGTTCCCGCCATCGAGCCCGGCGAAATCCCCATCGCCTGGTCCTCCGACGGCGCGTCGCTCTTCGTCCATCGTCCGACCGCGCTCCCCGCGCAAGTGACGCGCGTGACGCTCGCCACCGGCGCGCGCGAGCCGTGGAAGCAGTTCTCCCCGACCGATCCCGCCGGCGTCTACAAGATCGCCCCGATCTGCATCACTCCCGACGGCACCGGCTACGCCTACGACGCGCTGCGCATGCTCGGCGATCTCTACGTCGCCGACGGTCTGCGCTGATCACCCGCCCGCAAACGCGACCACGATCTCGACCTCATCGCCATCCTTCAGCGCGACGTCGTTCTCGCCATGCAGCACGAGATCGCCATTGACGGCGAAGTTGAACAATTCATCGCGATCGTCGCCGAGATCGAGCCTGGCGATGATGTCGGCGAGGGAGGCGGCGTTCATGGTGATGACGTCACCACGCCCCTCGCGCAGCGGCTCGGGAAGGCGGACGGTGACTTTGGTTTGGGGTATCAATTCACGGGGAACGGTTTCACGCGGAGAGCGCGGAGGGGCGGAGGGAGTTTGGTCTTCTCTCAAAATCTGCCGAGCCTCACCATTGATCCTGCCGCATCCGCAAATGCTGCTACGTCGGAAAGCCAGTGTGGCACAGACACTCTTGTCTGTGCTTGAGCAAGCTGCAATGTCTGCTGTTGCATCACGACGTCAACACCGTCTCTAACTCTTCTCGCCACTCCGGCGTCGGCACGCCTTCCTCGGTCAGATTCGAGATGGCGTAGAAACGGGAGAGCATTTTGTCGAACTCGCCGCGGTCGATTTTTTCGCCTTTGTAGGCGCCGACGCCGATGGCTTCTTCGAACCAGCGTTTGGGGAGGGTGTCGTCGGCGCGGGTGATGCCGAGTTTGGCGTTGATCAGGCGTTCGACGCCCATCACGTTCAGGCCGATGTGGTCGATCGCTTCGTTCGTCAGCTCGATTCCGGTCACGTTCGCCACCTGGTCCGCGAACTCTTCGTATCCCGGAAGCGATGGTGAGTTGAAGAGCTTCGTGGTGAAGCGGCACATGCCGACCGAATCGCCGACCGCGTAAATGTTCTCGCAGCGGCGGACGGCGGTCTCTTTTCCTTCGTAGCTGTTCGGCTCGGCGGAAACGGGACCGCCGTACAGCTCCGCTTTGAACTCGGGGGAGTCGTTGATCTTCGCGTTGATTTCGAGCGTGACGCGATTGCGGAGATGATCCATGCCGCGCGTGGCGACAGCGAGGCCGAGGGCGAACGCTTTCAGGATGCGGGCATCGTGCGGATCGCTTTGCGTGAGGCCTTTCACGGCCATCAGGTAGTCGAGCGATTCGCTCGGATACTTACCCGTGGCGACGGCTTGCGATGAATCGGCGATCACGTCGCCGAATCCCTCCCGCTTCGCGGTCATGAAGAGCAGCCGCTCGATGGTGTCGTAGTTGCCCCATTCGAGATCGATCTGCGTTTGCTCGCGCGTGATGATTCCGCGCTGGTAAAGCTCCATCGCCCACGCGATCGCCGAACCGGTCGACGCCGTGTCCAGCCCGAGGTCGTTGCAGATATTGTTCAATCGCAGGACATGCGTCACCTCGGTGATCCCGACGTTCGGACCGAACTTGCCGAGCGTCACGTATTCGGGACCGTCGCCTTTCACGTACTTGTCGTTACGAACGTTCATGTCGTTCGACATGTCGTTCAACGGCCGGCAATTCACGGGGCAGGCGAAACATCCCTCCATACCCGGGCGGTACGGATCGATGTTCTCCGCGTCGAGTTTGTCGGTCCAGGTCGTTTCCTGATTGTTCTTCGTCCCCATCGCGCCGAGCATGCGCGACGGCTTGTAGAGAAACGGCGTGCCGCGTTTCTTCAGCGCATTCTTGACGACGGACGTGCCGAGGAGCTTGACGGCCACGTCGCGGTTGCGGAGTTTGTGCGGACGGGCGGTGGCGAGATCGGCGCTGCGTCCCTGGATCAGGATCGCTTTCAGATTGAGGGCGCCCATCTTCGCGCCGGGACCGCCGCGGGCGTAAATCGCCTTCGGGCCGGCCATGATGCCGGAGCAGAGGACGAGGTTCTCGCCGGCGGTCGTGATCGCAGCGAGGCCGTAATCCTTCCCCTCCACTCCGTTGAAATCGTTCGCGATCTTCGCGCGGAGGTCGATGTTGTCGAGGCCCACGAACGGCGCGGCGTCGACGAACTTCGGCTGATCGCCTTCGAAATGCAGCAGCGTCCACTTCGGCGCTTTTCCGTAGAGCACGAGATGATCGATGCCGTTGAGCTTCATGAACGACGGGAAGTAGTCGCCCGCGTTCGAGTCCATCAAAACGCGCGATTCCGGCGACCACGAAGTCACGTTGCCGCGCGACGCCGACGGCACCATCGACGTCAAAATCCCCGTTCCGAAAATCAGCGGCACCTCGGGATGGATCGGCTCGAGCGTATCGTCGAGCAGGTTGTGCAGCAGGAACATGTTCACGCCGCGCCCGCCGAGGAGCTGCGTCACGACGCGATACGGAATCCACGCGCGGCGAACTTCCTGACGCTCCAGATCGACGAAGATCGTCTGGCCTTGCGTCGGAAATTGCTGCTCGGAAGCGAGCCGCGGGAAAAGCGCGTCGATGCGCGCTCTAATCGACATGAGCGGATCTTAGAACATCGCGTAAATGGCACGCTGTTCCGGGACCGCATATCATCGCGCAGGCAAGGCAAGGTCATGCAGAGAGAGGAGAAGTCGGAGCGCAGCCGGCGGCAGGTGCTCGACGCCGCGCTGCAATTGTTCTCGCATCAGGGATATCGCGCCACAACGGTGCGCGACATCGCCGAGAGCGCCCGCGTCTCGACCGGCAACGTCTATCACCACTTCCCCGACAAGGAAGCGATCTTCCGCTCGCTGCTCGACGAGTTCTGGCGGATCACCGAGACGCGCCGCTACCCATTCACGCGCGCGCTCTCGATCGGAACCTTTCCCGACAACATCGAGCAGCTCGGGCTGGCCGCGCGCGAATCCATCCGCGAGTTCAAGCCCTACTTTGCGCTGATCTTCGTCGACGTCATCGAGTTCGAAGGGACGCACATCCGCAAGTTCTACAGCGAACTGGGCAAGCGCTACGGCGCCTTCGTCGGCGAAGAGGCGCTCGGTGCGATGCGGCAGCGCCTCCGCCCCTCGGTCTCCGTCATCGACGCGCTGCTCATCACCGCCCGCGTCTTCTTCAACTACTTCACCATCGAGATTCTCTTCAACGTCCCGGAGCCGTTCGGCAAGGACGCCGCGCACGTCATCAAAGAACTGTCCGACATCGTGCGCAATGGGATATTGATGAACGATCAACGTTAGGAGATTGATTGAAACGTTTCGCACTCCTCATCCTTCTCGCCACGACCGCATTCTCCCAACAACAGAACGACGCCGACTACACGCGGCAGATCAAGCAGTTCACCACCGGGCCGCAGTTCATCACCGAGATGGTCGATCACCTGCCTTTGTCAGCGAGAGTACCGACGCCGCTGAAGTTTCTGGGCTACATCGCCGGCGCCGAGGGACATCTGACGTACTCGGAAGATGTGAATCGCTACATGCGCGCGCTGGAAGCGGCGTCTCCTCGGGTGAAAGTTTTCTCGATCGGCAAGAGCGAAGAAGGACGCGAGATGATCGCCGTCGCGGTCGGCGCTGACGAATCGATCGCCCATCTCGATCGCTATCGCGACATCATCAAACGCCTCGCCGATCCTCGTTCGCTGACGGATGCGGATGCAGAGAAGTTAATCGCCGCCGGTAAGCCGATTTACTACATCACCGGCTCGATCCATTCGCCCGAAACCGGCAGCCCGGAAATGCTGATGGAGCTGGCCTACCGGCTGGCCGTCGAGGACTCAGCGCTAACGAAAAAAATTCGCGACAACGCCATCGTGCTCATCACGCCGGTCGTCGAAGTCGATGGACGCGATCGCCAGCTCGACCTCTCCCGCTGGCGCGACGCCAATCCGAATCGCCCCGTGCCGCCGCTCGTCTATTGGGGCCACTACGTCGCCCACGACAACAATCGCGACAACCTCGGCCTCGCGCTCGCGCTGAGCCGCAACGTGCTGCACACGTTCTTCGACTTTCATCCGCAGGTTCTGCACGACCTGCACGAGTCGGTGCCGTTCATGTACATCAGCACCGGCACCGGCCCGTACAACCCGTCGATCGATCCGCTGGTGGTCGACGAATGGCAGCGCATGGCGTGGCACGAGGTGCAGGAGCTGACCAAGCGCGGGCTGCCCGGAGTCTGGACCTACGGTTTCTACGACGGCTGGGCGCCGAATTACATGATGTGGGCCGGCCAGGGGCACAACGCCATCGGCCGCTTCTACGAGACGTTCGGCAACCGCTTTCCGATGACGGCCGACCGCGTCGTGCGCGGCCAGAGCGATCGCGCCTGGTTCCGCCCCAATCCGCCGCTGCCGGCGGTGAAGTGGTCGCTGCGCAACAACATTAATTATCAGCAGAGCGGAATCCTGCTCGCGCTGTCGGATTTCGCCGACCGCCGCCAGCACTTCCTCGAACAGTTCTATCTCTTGGGTAAACGTTCGATTGCGAAGGCCGCGAACGAAGGTCCCTCGGCATGGGTATTCGACGGGGCGCAGAAACGTCAGGGACAGCTCAACGATCTGATGAACCTTCTGCGCACGCACGGCATCGAGGTGCAGCAGTCCGACGCGCCGTTCAGCGTCGCCGTCGATTGGCCGCCGTCGGCGAAAAAAGACAAAACGGACTTCGCGAAGGGCAGCTTCATCATCCGCATGGATCAGCCGTACTCGCGCCTCGCGGATGCCATGCTCGACGTGCAGTACGTCCGCAGCGACGAGAAGGTCTACGACGACACCGGCTGGACGCTCGGCTACCTGAAGAACGTCGACTTCAAACGCGTCGCGAATCCGGATGTGCTCAAAGTGCCGACGCACGAGTGGAAATCGGGCGGTATGGTCATGGCGTCGAACTACCTGGAGAACAACGCCGACACGCTCCTGCCGCGAATCGTCTGGACCGATCGCAATACGCCGCGCGTCGTCGCCGATGAGCCATTCACGGTCGATGGGAAAAAGTACGCTGCCGGTACGATCGTCGCCAAATCGTCCGCACCATCAGCAAAGACGCACGACCTCCACCTCCCGCGCGTGGCCATCCTCCACACCTGGCTGCGCACGCAGGACGAAGGATGGTTCCGTCTGGCGCTGGAGTCGCTCCACATTCCGTACAGCTACATCTCGACGCAGGAGGTGGCGCGCACGCCGAACCTTCGCGACAAATTCGACGTCATCCTTTTCGCGCCCACCGGCGGCACGAACTCCTCCGCCGAAATCGTGAACGGGCTTCCGCCCGGCCCACCGCTGCCGTGGCTCAAGACCGCGATCACGCCGAATTTAGGAGGGATCGATGAGACCGACGACATGCGTCCGGGTTTAGGCCTGACCGGCGTCGACAGCCTCACGCGCTTCGTCGAAGACGGCGGCCTGCTCATCACCGCGCGCGACACTTCGATCTGGGCCGTGCAGTACGGCCTGGCGCGATGGGTGCGCGTCATCGAGCCGCAGAAACTGCGCGCGCCCGGCACGATTCTGCTGGCGACGGTCACCGACAAGAAGAGTCCCATCGCCGCCGGCTACGACGACACGCTCCCGATCTACTACGCCGGCGCGCCGATCTTCCAGGTCGGCCTCACGCCGCCGTCCGCGCCGGATTCGCGTCCCAGCGGCCGCGGCGGAAAGAACGATCCCGATGTCCCTCAGGGCCGGCCGTTCGTGCCGCTGCCGGAGCGTCCGAAAGCCGCGCCGGGCGAGGAAGGATTCCAGACACCTGAGGACGCGCCGTGGAATGCGGATTACGCGTTGCCGCGTCCCGAGGATCGCCCGCGCGTGATCGTTTCGTTCGCAAAAGAAGCCGGCAATCTGCTCCTCTCCGGGATGCTCGAAGCGGGCGAAGAGATCGCCGGCAAACCGGTCGTGATCGACGCGCCGCGCGGCAAAGGACACATCCTCCTCTTCGCCAACAATCCGATGTGGCGCCAGAACACGCAAGGCAGCTACGCGCTGGTGACGAACGCGATCATGAATTGGGATCACCTGCGTTGAGCTGGGACGTCGATCAATACGAGCGCTTCAAGAACGAGCGCGCGCAGCCGTTCCGCGACCTCGCCGCGCTGATCGAGCCGCGCCCGAACATGCGCATCATCGACCTCGGCTGCGGCACCGGCGAGCTGACGCGCGATCTGCACGAGCAGCTCGCCGCATCCGAAACGCTCGGCATCGACAGTTCCGAGTCGATGCTGCAGAAAGCATCGCCGTCCGGCACGCTGCACTTTCAACTCGGCGACATCCAGTCATTCGTATCCGATCGTCCCTTCGACCTCGTCTTCTCCAACGCCGCAGTGCACTGGATTCCCGATCACGAATGGCTCTTCACGCACTTCATGCTCCTGCTCGCGCCGAACGGCCAGCTCGCCGTGCAGATGCCGGCCAACCACGACCACGCATCGCACCGAATCGCCGCCGAGGTCGCGACGTCGTTCGGCATCAAGCCGCGAACCGTCAACATCCTCGCTCCCGAGTCCTACGCCGATCTCCTCCACCGCCTCGGATTCAAACGCCAACACGTCCGCCTTCAGGTCTACGGCCACGTCCTCCCCTCGACGCGCGACGTCGTCGAATGGACAAAGGGCTCCACGCTGACGCCATACCGCGAAGCGCTCTCGCCCGACCGTTACAAAGAGTTCCTCTCCGACTACACGGATCGCCTCGTCGCCACCCTCGGCGATTCGCGTCCGTACTTTTACACGTTCAAGCGCGTCCTTCTTTGGGCCACGAGATGAGGTAGGAAAAAGGTCCGCCTGCGCATCTCCTAGTTGAGTCCGTCAAACAACTTGAGGAGATGCGGTTATGGCCTTCATGCGTTGGCTGCAGAGGATCTGGCACTCGGTGCGCGAACCATTCATTCTTTTGAGACCGGTTCGCTTTGTCGTCATCCCGCTCGCTCTGTTGCTGTGGGCATTGATCTGGTCCGATCAGGGACAGGACTCGATTCGCGCAGTCGTCGAGTTCGATAAGGTTTGTCCGCATTGGGGAGCGGTTCTCTGGTTCGTTCTGTGGGTGACGGTTCTCGCGCTGCAATCGTGGTATTGGTCGCGCCAGTTGCTGCGCATCGACTTTCCGCAGTGCGCGGCGACGCTGCAGGCAGCGGACGAAACTCCTCGGGTCTCGAAAACGACCGAGGAGCTGGCCGAGTCTCATCCCGGCTTGCAGAGATGGATGCCGCGCATCCTCGGAATCGCGTCGTTTCTCATCGCCATCGGAGCACTGATTCGAGCCGCCTACCTCGATTACTCGGGTGGATGGGACTACACGATGATGGTGATCAGCGTAACGATCGCCATCCTCGTCGTCCTCTTGATCCTTTTCGTCGTGTTCGTCGTAATCAGGCGCGCGAAGGTCGGTGCGTCCCCGCGCGTTGCGAGTCACAGTGCTTTGGCGCCGGCCACGAAATGGATTCTCCGATCCACGCTCGTACTTGCGTTCCTCTTCGTCGTCTGGACAGCTCTCTCTCCCCTCACTGCCGGCGTGATCTTTCCCTCGCCATCCATGCTGATGCTGTCGGCTGCGCTCTGGATCGGCATCGGAAGCTGGATCGTCTACTGGGCGGATCTTTATCGCGTTCCGCTTTTCGCAACGCTGCTCCTGATGGCCATTGTGTTCAGTTGTTTCAATGACAACCACGCCGTCAGAAAGCTGCCGATGGAAGCAGGCGGCGGCACGCCGGCCGCGCGAATGACCGTCGACAAAACGTTTGACGAATGGCTGAAAAAACTGCGCGCTAAGCACCCTGAAGAGCCGAAGCCAGTCGTCTACATCGTGGCAACCGAAGGCGGAGGCATTCGCGCTGCGTATTGGACGGCGGCCGTTTTGACGGCGCTTCAGGATGCAGCGCCGCCGTTCGCCGATCATGTGTTTGCGATCAGCAGCGTCTCCGGCGGCTCGGTCGGCGCAACGGTATTCACCGCGCTCGTGGCAGACCCCAATCGTGGCGTGGCGGTCAGCGACTGCAACGAAATGAACACTGCGGATCGGCAGAAGACCTTCCGCTTCGCCGCGCAGCAGATTCTTTCCTACGACTCGCTGGCGCCGACGCTGGCGTCGCTTCTTCACGCCGACCTGGTTCAGCGGTTCCTTCCCGTCGGCTTCATTCCGGATCGCGCGAAAGCGATCGAGACCGGATGGGAGCGCGGCTGGCGCACCCACATCCGTTCGGCGAACAACAGTGAGGATGATTTCTTCTCCAGCGGTTTCATGAAGATGTATGCAGACCGGCCGAATGCCTTGATTCCGTCACTCTTCCTCAACGGGACGATCGTGGAACGCGGCAACCGCATCATCGCCAGCAATTGCATCGTTGACGGCAACGCGCCACAGAATCAGGTCCCGACCGGCGATATCCCGAACTCCTACGACATCCTCAATCAGATCGGCAGCGACATGCGTCTCAGCACCGCTGCGCACAACAGCGCGCGCTTCACGTATGTCTCGCCGGCTGGATCGATCTTGAATCCCGGCCTGATCGATCACGTTGTCGACGGCGGCTACTTCGAGAACTCCGGCGGGCAAACGGCGGCGGACCTTCTTCGCAGGTTGCAACCGCTGCATCCCGAGGTGACGTTCAACCTCATCCTCATCCGCTACCAGGAGGTGAAGGCGGATGGGAGCGCCGTTCCGCTTCCGAAAGCGACGCGCTTCATGAACGAAGTGCTCTCACCATTGCGGGCGCTGCTGAATACGCGCAGTGCACGGGGAACGCTCGCCTACGCCGAGGCGCAGGCACTCGTACCTCCCGCGAACCAGTTCGAATTTCTGCTGACGCAGCAGGAACACGGCATCGTGATGCCGCTCGGCTGGCTGCTTGCGCAGAGAACTCGCAACGCTATCGACCTGCAGGTCGGCGACACCGTACCTCCAAACCTCACTCCCGCGATCCGGCCATTCGTCGAACGGAATGTTGGTTTCGTGAAGGCCATCGCCAGGCAACTGACACCCCAAGGCGCTCCACTTCCGGCAGCGAAGACGGACTTCGTGCAACAGGAAGCGATCCAGAGCGAGGCTCAGGTGAAGAAATGATTCCGGGCAAAGCGCTCCTCCTCGTATTTCTCGTCCTCCTCGCGGGCACGATCGCGATGACGATCGTGCTCGGATGTCATGGCGCGCCGCTGAAGACCATCGGCGGATACAAGATCGGCGCACTCGAGCTCGCGCCGAACAGCGAGAGAGCATCGACGATCATCGGCTCATGGCGTAAACACAACCTTCTCGATCTCGCGCTCGAAGACATCCGCTTCGATTACGCGTTCATCGCGCTCTACACCGCGGCGCTGGCGCTGACTTGCTTCTTCGGTGCGATCGTTTGGGGCGGCTGGCTCGCTCGCGCCGGCACAGTCCTCGGCTGGGCGATGTTCGTGGCCGGACTGATGGATGTCTTCGAGGACGTCGGCATGGTGGCGGAGATCGGCGGTAACTACGCCGTCGCGCCGCTCGTCTGCGCGGTGTCGGCAATCAAATGGATCATCGCGATCGCCGCGTTCGTCTATTCGGTTCCGACGCTGCTGATGATGCTCGTGAGGCTGCCCACGCTTCTGCAGCTGACCGCTACGACACCATCATCACCGGCTGCGCCGCCGCCATCTCGGTCTTGAAGGCGTTGAAGGCGCGGACGGTGTATTGGATCGTCTTGCCGGAGGCGGAGGGCTGCGCGGGACCGGAGAGCTGGCGGTGCGGGCGGGCGGCGCCGGGGCGACGGGAGCGGAAGATCGTGGTCGGGAAGGGCGACGGCTTGGCGAACTCGATGATCATCTCTTCGATCACCACGTCGGCGCCGCCGAGGTAGCGGAAATCCCACTCGATGCCCTCGCCGACTTTGAGGGTCGTGTCGTTCGGATTGATGGTCAGGTAGATGCGTCCGCCGTTTGATTCGATGTCGATGCGGACGGGAACGGTGCGGACGACGAACTCGGTGAGCTCATGCGATCCGACCAGGCGATCGGACGACGCCGGCGGCGCTGCGACCAGCGACGGCGCCTCGGCGCGCGGCGGTGCGGGGATGAACGACGACGAACGCGGACGGTCGCCCTGCGAGAACCACGCGGCGGTGGCTGGTCCGCTGGACGTCACGCGCGGACGCGAACGGCGGCGCTTCTTGTCGTCCGCGGGTGGAACGGCGCGCGCGACGGCTGCGCCGATCGCGGCTCCGGCAGCAACTTTCGCGACCGTCTTCACCGCCGACTTCACTTTCGATTCGGCAGGCTTTTCGGCCTTCTTCGGCGCAGGTTTCGGCGCCGGTTTGGCGGCAGGCTTCGCGGCTTTCTTCGGCGACGGCTTTGGCGACGCCTTCTTCGCAGCAGCTTTTTTCGCCGGCGCTTTCTTCGGCGCGGCGGCTTTCTTGGCCGAAACTTTCTTCGACGGCACCGGCTTCTTCTTCGCAGGCGCCGGCTTGGCAGCCTTCTTTTTCAGAGCCGGTTTCGGCTTCGCGGCAGGTTTTTTCGGGGCCGGTTTCTTGCTGCTTTTCGGGCGCGCTGCTGTCTTCGCGGCTGCCTTTTTTTTCGCACTGGTAGCCGCTTTTTTACCCTGGACCTTCGCCATTCGAACCTGCTCTCCCCGGATGCCCTGAAAATTGGATGGCGCAGTATAGCGACGACCTCATGGTTTGCATAGCACGGTTCGGAGAGCGGATAAACTGGGGTCAATGGCCACCTTTCAGCCGTCGCGGCACAACGAGCGGATGATTCCGGTCGAAGAGGCCCAGGAGCGCGTTCTCGCCGAAGTCGAAGTTCTCGGCACGGAGCAGGCTTCGTTCACAGAGGCGCATGGCCGCGTGCTGCGCGAAGACGTTCACGCGCGATACGACGTGCCGCATGGCGACAACACGGCCATGGATGGCTACGCCGTCCGCGCGGACGACATCGCAGCCGCGCCGGTGACGTTGCGCGTCATCGAAAATCTGCCGGCCGGAACGGTGGCCACGAAGCGGCTCGATCCGGGGACGGCTATCCGCATCATGACCGGCGCGCTGATGCCCGAGGGTGCTGACACGGTCGCGCACGTCGAGATCACCGATGCCGGATCGGATGACGTGCAGGTGCTCGAACCGCTGCGCCGAGGAACGAACGTGCGCAAGCGCGGCGAGGACATGCACGCGGGCGACGTCGTGCTCGCGGACGGCACGCCGCTTCACGCCGCGGAAATCGGCGTTTTGGCAGGCGTTCAGAAGCCGGTCGTGCGCGTCGGACGCCGTCCCACCGTGGCCATCCTCTCCACCGGCGACGAGATCATCGACGTCGGCGACGCCATGTCGCCCGGCAAGGTGCTCAACTCGAATTCGTATTCACTGGCCGCGCTGGTGCGAGAGGCGGGAGCGATCCCGCGCATGATCGGAATCGTCCCGGACACGAAGGAAGCGACGATAGCCGCGATCGAATCGGCGCTCGAATCCGACTTCGTCATCTCGTCCGGCGGCGTGTCGGTCGGCGCCTACGATTTCGTCAAGGACGCGCTCGACGCCCTCGGCGCGGAGACCAAGTTCTGGCAGGTGGCGATGAAACCGGGGAAGCCGGTGGTGCTCTCGCGCGTGCGCGGCCGGCTCTACTTCGGCCTGCCGGGAAATCCGGTGTCATGCATGGTCTCGTTCCTTCTCTTCATCGCACCGGCCATCCGCAAAGCGATGGGACAGACGTCGAACCTGTTGCCGCCAATTGTTCAAACACGGATCAATGCATCGCTGAAATCGCGCGGCGACCGCCGCAATTACCTGCGCGTCCGTGTCGCCGCGCGCGACGGCGAGCTGGTCTCGATGCCGATGAGCTCGCAGGGATCGGGAGTCTCGACGTCGATGGTGCAGGCGAACGGGCTGGTGATCGTCGAGAGCGGCATCACCGCCGTGGAGGCAGGATCGATCGTGCCGACGGTGCTCGTGGGGCCGGTGCAGTCGTAACGCGATCTTCAACAAACTCCCCTTCTTTGGCGTACATCCCGCAGCTAGGATGAGTGAGATGCGTTCGGTCGGAATCGTTTGCGGTTATGACTTGAATGACGGTTTGCACGACTACGTCAAGTCGGTTGCGCCGCTGATCGAACGCGAGAATCTCGACTTCGTCATCCTCTCCGGCGGGCGCACCTCACCGCGCTCGCATCATTCCGAGGCGTGGGTGATGGCCGGGCACCTGCGGAAGCTTCTGGCGGGTGCGGAGCTCGTGCTGGAAGAGCACGCCATGACCACTCTTGAGAACCTCATCTTCGCGCGCGGACTGGCCGAGCATCACGCCGGCGTCGTGGCGCGCTTCGTCGTCTTTTGCGATCGCGTGCACCGTCGCAAAGTCGCCGCGCTGGCGAAGCTGATCCTGGGGGCGCGGGCCATCGTACACAGCGTCGATCACGACGTCGCGCATCGCGTCCGGCTGTTCGAGCCGGTATCGCATGTCATCGAAGCGGTCGTCGCGCACTTTCCGCCGCTGCGCAAGTACCTTCGCGCCGCGGCCATCCGCCTGAAAGGCGTCAGCGGGACGCCGCCGGCGGCTGCGCGGCCGGCGATTGCGGCGGACGATGAGCCGCACCACCGGCGCGCAAACCGGTAATCCAGATCCCGTGATCGTCGGTGACGTGAAGCGTGGCCGAGATCGCGGTCCCGTTCGGCGGCAGCGCATCCACCTTCGCGCCGCGGACGATGTAGTCCATCGTCATCGCTTCCATGTTTCCGGGGATGGCTTCGTGATGGATGGTCAGCGAGTTCTCGGCAGCGTCGCGTCCAACGATCTTCCCGTTCAGTGCGTAGAGCTTCTCTCCGGGCACGGACAACGGCTTGTCGGTGTTCGAAATCTTCGCCTTGCCGCAAGCGAGCGCAAGAATCAGCGCGAATGTGAGAGTCTTCATGCGTTGAAACCCGCCACCGCCGCCAAACTCGCCGCTGCCGCCGTTTTCCTGCTGCTCTTCGGCGCCTTCGCGCTTCGCGCCGCGATGCGGCTGGTGAGTACGGCCACGCACTCACTGTTCTTCGGAGTGCTGCTGCTCGTCATGGTGGTCTGGATCTTCTCGAAGCGAAGTTAAGCCGCCGGCTGCGCGAACCCCGTGATCACGTACGACCCGCTCTTCACGTCTTTCTTGATCTTGATGATGTCGTTCTTCTGCGCATCCTCGAGCAGATCGCTGAACGTGTTGTAGCCGTAGTACTCCTCGTTGAAGGTCGGCTTCTTGCGTTGCATGGTCTGCTTGATCATCGAGCCCCAGAGGATCTCTTTGTTCTCGCGCATCAGCGCCTTGATCGAATCGATCAGGAGCTTGAAGACCTCGCCCTGCTTCTTGTCCTTGAAGTTGACGTTGGGCGCCTTCTGCGTGCCGCGCACGAGGTCCTCGTAGAAGATGAACTCGTCGCAGTTGTCGATCAGCAGATCGCTCGACGAATTCTTCACGCCGACGCCGATCACGTACTTGTCGTTCTCTTTCAGCTTCGAAACGAGCGGCGAAAAGTCGGAATCGCCCGACGCGACCACGAAGATGTTGATGTGATCCTTCGACCAGGCCATGTCCATGGCGTCGACGACCATGCGGATGTCGGCGGAGTTCTTGCCGGAGTAAACGCGGCCGGGAATCTCGATCAGCTCGATGGCCGCCTCGTGCAGCTCGCGCTTGTAGTCGGGGAACTTGTCCCAGTCGGAGTAGGCGCGTTTGACGACGATCTTCCCCTTCTCCAGCAGGCGCTCGAGGAGGAGGGCCACCTCAAATTTCTTGTACTTGGCGTCGGTAACGCCGATGGCGATGTTTTCGAAATCGATGAAAAGGGCGATTTTGCTTTCGTTCATGCTGCTTCTCGATGGCGGCGATCCGACGTTCCCGTCGTCTTCGGCCGCATCGTTGTCGAAGTTAGGTTTGCGGCTCATCGTTGACTGGCTCAGGGATTAGCCCCGGCAGCCTAACACCGAACGGTTACAGCAATTCCCTGGCCGCGGTGTGATCGTCTCAGCCGTCCCGAGCCTCACCAGCACAGACAAGAGTGTCTGTGCCACATGGCTGCGCCATTGATTGAAGTCGTCCTACCGGCATCGCCGGTGTGGCACAGACACTCCTGTCTGTGCTTTGGCAATGTGCAGCGGCTGCAGCTGATAACGCTGCTACTTCTTCGCCCCCACAATCCGTTCGATCAACTTCGCATCGTCCGGAAGCAACCCCGCGTGCGGTAACCGCGGCGTCAGTTCGCGCCAGCCGGGTTCCATGTCGAAGGCGCGGGCGAAGAGCGGGAGCGATTCGTCGACGCGCTTCATGTTCACGAGCGCGACGGCGTGCCAGTAAATCATCTCCGCGTAGCGGCTCTGCGGGACGCCGGCGGTCGTCGACGCGATCCTCTCGGCGGCGCTGTATTCGCGGAGCGCGCCTTCGTTGTCGTTGTGCTCCGTGGCCAGGTCGCCGGCGTTCATGTGGTTGTAGGCGCGCTGCAACGCTACGAGACGGCGAAGCTCGATTAGAGGCGTCGGATTGTCGTCGACGCGAAGATTGAAGACTTCATCCTGCCAGCGTTTGCCGGTCGACTTGCCACTGACGACGATGAGCGCTGCCGACTGTTTGCCGCGGATGTCGCCGCCGACCGACTGCGCCGCATCGAGCGCGGCCAGGAGGCGGTCGGCGAGATCGCCGGTCGATTCCGAATACGCCTTCGCCATCGCCGGCCAGACTTTGTCGTTCGACATCAGGTTCGCCTGCGCGGAGAAATCCTTGCCGATGGACAGCATCCCGCCCGCCGTCCCGCAGCCCACCTGTTTTCCCGTCGCGCCGCCGCCCGCCACCCCGCCCGCGGCCTGGATGTCATGCGCGCCGGTGAACGTGGCCACGTTGCCGTTCGGATCGATCATCGCCACCTGCCGAACTTCGCATGACGGATCGGCGCCGAGGAGGCCGCGAAGCGCGTCAGGGGCGGACTTGCCGGTGCGGAGGAGATCGAGTCCGAGCTGGCCGTACGACGGATCGACGAAACTCTGCGTCGCGACGGCGCCCACGCCCGCCTCCGCCCACGGCACGATCTGACCGACCGCGAACCAGTGCGACTGCACTGCCACGCCGATCTGTCCCGTCTGAGGATCGCGCGCCACGATCGAAAACGTGTTTACGGGACGATGCTGCGCGGTGAGCGGCTGCGCGCAGAGGAGGATCATCCAGGCGAATTTCTTCATAGCGCGAGATTGTAGTGCGCCGTCGCTATTCACCGGCTTCAGACCACCGTTCGCCGGTAGCCCGCAGACGAGACGAAGATCCCTCCGTATCTTGCCGCCATGAACGACATCGCAATCGAACAGCAACCGAGAGTGAGCGGCGTGAGGTTTCTCGCCGGCGTCTTCTTCACGCTCCTCGGCATCCTGCTTACGCTCGACAACCTCGATCTCATCGACGCCGACCGATTTCTCGAATGGTGGCCGCTCTTCCTGATCGCCGTCGGCCTCATGAAGCTGCCGAAGCGCGACAGCCGAGCTCCCGCGATCATCGCCATCGTCATCGGCGCGCTGCTGCTGCCGGACGTGTTCCGCTTCTCGATCTTCAACTTATGGCCGGTCGCGCTGATCCTCGCCGGACTGGTCATGGTCGCGCACGCATTCGGTTTTCACGCTTCGACGATCTTCAAGGGATCCGATTCAACGACCTTGTGCATCCTCGGCGTCCGCAAGGAAAAGGTCACGTCGCGCAACTATCGCGGCGGACGGATCATCGCCTTCATGGGCGGATGCGAGCTCGACCTCACGCAGGCGGACATGGAGAGCGGTCCCGCCGAGCTCGAGATCGTTGCCATCTGGGGCGGCGTCGAAATCAAAGTGCCCGAGGGGTGGGAAGTGATCGGAAACATGCTGCCGATCATGGGCGGCGCCGACATCCGCACCAAGGCCGCGCCGGGCGGACGGAAGCTCGTCGTCAACGGCGTGGTGATCATGGCCGGCGTCGACGTCAAGAGCAAAACCGCGGAGGCGCAATGAGCAAGAAACATCCGCACGACAAAAGCGATCAGATCTTCTGGGGACTTCTCTTCGTCGCAGCCGGCACGATCCTGCTGCTGCAACGCCTCGGCATCACCGACTTCGGCTGGTCGATTCGCCACTTCTGGCCGGTGATCGTCATCGTCATCGGCGCGTCGAAGCTCGTTCATCGCGACACGAAGTGGGCGGGTCTCTGGCTGATGTCGGTCGGCGCGTGGCTGCAGATGGTCGCGCTGCACGTTTACGGCTTCACCTACCAATCGTCGTGGCCGTTGCTGCTCGTGATCCTAGGCGGCGGAATGATCGTGCGGACGATCGCCGCCGCGATGCAACGCCGCGATGCCGAGGAAGGAGAGCGCCATGTTTGACGATCGGGAGCGCGATGCGCAACGACGCGAACTACGCCGCCGCGCGCGCGAACGCCGCGACAATCCGTGGGCGCGCCTGGTGTGGGGTTGCGCGATTCTCGCCGCCGGCATTATCGGCTGGCTCGATCACACCGGGCAGCTCAACGCCTCGGACTACTTCCGCTGGTGGCCGCTGATCCTGATCGCGCTCGGCCTCGCGCATCTGCCGCAGAAGCAGTGGGTCTCCACGATTGTGTTGTGCGGGATCGGAATCCTGTTTCTGCCCGAGCTGCCGTTCCTCCCGCACATGCACCTCTCGATGATCCTCGGCGTGTGGCCGCTGCTGATCAGCGCCGCGGGCGTGACGCTGATCCGGCAGTCGCTCGGGCCGCAATCGCAGGGCGACAACTCGTTCCATTCCGTTGCGGTCATGGGCGGTGTCGGACGCGGCGTGGCGTCGAGCGACTTCGCCGGCGGCGATGCCGTCGCGGTCATGGGCGGATGCGAGATCAACCTCGCCAACGCGAAGATCACGTCCGAGGCGGTCATCGACGTGCTGGCGTTCTGGGGTGGCATCGACATCAAAGTGCCGCGCGGCTGGCGCATCGAAAATCACGTCGTAGCGATCCTCGGCGGCGTCACCGACAAGACTGACGGCAACGCTCCCGCCGGCGCGCCGACGCTGATCCTTCGCGGCAGCGCGATCATGGGCGGCGTCGAAATCAAACATCCGAAGGGAGAGTGAGATGGCCACGACGCGAACTGCATTGAGCCGCGCAACTCTGGGCCTCTACGGAATGGCGGCGGTGACGCTCGCCGCCACGGCCAGCTCCGCATTCTTCCTCTGGGCGCGCCACGCCTCGCCCGGAATGGCCGTGGCCGCGGCGCTGCCGCCGTCGCTGGTCCTCGGCGCGATCGCGCTGGCCTCGCGATTTCTCTGCAACGCATTGCCGTTGCGGAGTGCGTCGCGATCGTCGATTGCCATCGGCCACGCCGGCTCGGCCGCCGCGGCGAGCGGCCTGTGGGTGCTGACGTGGAAGTCGTGGGTGCCGGCGCTGAATGCGCAGATCGCGACGCAGCACCTCGATCCCGACTACTCGCTCCTCTTCGCCCTCGGCGTGATGCTGTACGTCGCCGCCGTCGCGGTGCAATACCTCGTGCTGGAGATCGAGGCGCTGCGCGAGGCGGAAGACGAAGTGCTGCGCTACCGCGTCCTGGCCCGCGAAGCGGAGCTGCGCGCGTTCAAGGCGCAGGTCGATCCGCACTTTCTGTTCAACAGTCTGAATGCCGTCGCGTCGATGTGCGGATCGCGTCCGCTGGAAGCGCGCGAGATGGCGCAGCGCCTCGCCGATTTTTTTCGCTTGATCCTCCGCCTCGGCGCGCTCGAGCGCATCACGCTGGCGGAGGAGATCGACCTCGTGCAGCGCTACCTGGCCATTGAAAAAGTGCGTTTCGGCGATCGCCTGACGACGCACATCGACGTCGATGAAGGCGCCGCGGCTTGCATGGTTCCGCCGCTGCTGCTGCAGCCGCTGGTGGAAAATGCAGTCCGCCACGGCGTGGCCTCGATGGTCGAAGGCGGCACGATCGACATCAAAGCCACGCTCGAAGATCACATGCTGCGCATCGTCGTCGACAACCCCGCCGATCCCGACCGCACCGACGCGCGCGGCGAAGGCATCGGCATCGAAAACGCGCGCGGCCGCCTCAGCGCCGTCTCCGAAGGCCGCGCCATGCTGCAGGCCGCGGAGGCAGAAGGGCAGTTCCGCGTGGTGATCGAGTTGCCGCGATGATCCGCGTAGTCATCGTCGACGACGAACTGCCCGCGCGCGAACTGCTGCGCGAGTTCCTGGCCGCCGATGAGGACTGCGAGATCGTGGCCGAATGCGCGAACGGCTTCGAGGCCGTGAAAGCAGTCGCTCAGCACGATCCCGATCTCCTCCTGCTCGACATCCAGATGCCGAAGCTGGACGGCTTCGAAGTGCTGGAGCTCCTCGACCGCTCGCCAATCGTCGTTTTCGTCACCGCGCACGACGAGCACGCCTTGCGCGCATTCGAAGTGCACGCCCTCGACTACCTGCTCAAACCGCTCTCCCACGAACGCTTCCAACAAGTGATGGAGAGAGTGAAACGCGCCGCTGGCCATGAACGACAACCGGTCGCCAACCTCGCAACATCGCTCCGCGCCAAACCGCTGCAACGGATCGTCGTGCGCGGCGAAGACGGCGCCATCCAGGTCGTCCCCGTCGCCCGCCTCGACTACATCGAAGCCGCCGACGACGCCATCCGCATCGCCACCTCGGGCGCCAAACTCCGCAAGCAACAACCGATCAGCGAAATCGCCGCCCAACTCGATCCCGACCGCTTCGTCCGCATCCACCGAGCCTACGTCGTCAACCTCGAACGCATCGAGAAAATCGAGCTGTACGCAAAAGACAGCCGCGTCGCGATCCTCCGCGACGGAACGCGATTACCGGTGAGCAGGAGCGGATATCAAAGGTTGAAGGAGTTGTTGTAGAAATATATCTGACACAAAATTGACCGGGTGCGGCATCGGTTAACCGGAGGAGAGGTCATGGACGTAGCAAAACACTTTCGCTCGATAACCGGCGAACTCGAATCTCTTAAGGACCGGGTACGCAATTTCATAGCCGATCGGCATTGGCTTACCGATGGGGAATGGAAGGAGAGCGTGTTGCGCACCATCATTGCCCAGCGATTGCCAGACACGGTCAGAATCGGGCGAGGGTTCGTGCTAACCGAGAATGGCCCCACGACCCAGTGCGATATTGTCTTATATCGATCAGACATTCCTGTATTGTTTAGAGATGCCGATCTTGTCTTCCTGACGCCCGATTCCGTACTTGGAATCGTGGAGGTGAAGTCGCACGCAACGAAGGCCATTTTCGAAGACGCTATATCGAAACTTGCGGCGACTGGCTCCCAACTAGGGAGGCACTCAGAGCACTGTTGTCTTGCTCTCTTTGCATACGAGACTGCCTCCGAACCTAGAGATTGGTACAAAGAAATTCTTCCGAGCCGTTGTGCTCATAGCTCCCAAGTCGTCCACTTAATAAATCTCGGCTGCTCATCGTTCGTCAGGTGGTGGAAGTACAGTCCAAACAGGGAAGATGCTCACTACGAAAAATGGCACTCGTACGCATTGCAAAACATGTCGGCTGGTTACTTCATAGCCAACGTCATAGACCAAGTATCGCGAGGCACGGTCGCGCTCGATCAGCGGTTCTGGTATCCCGAGCGCTCGAAAGAGTATGACCTCTTGGATCAAATTCCGTTCGGATGGTCTAGGCGTTCACGGCTAAATCGCTAGCTCGATCTCGGCAACGCACACAGTTAGAACCTACGGTGTCCGTAGGTGGTCGCCCGGCCATCTTGGACGCCCGATCGAATCGATAACGGATCGTCGAACTTCAACGCTATCGTATCGCCACTGTCTTAATAATCGCTCAATTTTCATTGCATCAGCAATCGGCCCGACACTAATTGCCGCAATCGGCAACCGAATATCGTCCGGCTCGACGCTCATCACCTTTACATCGACGTATGGCCGACCGTCGGCTCTAAAGTGAATACGTCCCTTCCGTTCCGGAGGATCATTCTTCAACACCGAGAAAACGGTTCGCCATTCGCGCTCGGAACTCCAATCCTCGTCTTTCAAAGAAATTGAGTGATGGTTGAGATGTGAACATAGCTTCGCCGCTAGCATTTGAACGGCAACATCCCTAACATCGTAGCCATACTTACTGGAATACCGGCGCAGTACGCTCCTAGCAGCCTCAACAAGAGGATTGATGAGCTCAAGCTGTTCCGCGGCCGTATACGTAACACGACCAATATAATAAGGATCTTTTTCACCGACGAGAGCGCCCATCCTGCGGACATCGAACGCAATCGCAACTCCCGCACCGCCGTCAGCATATCTTGCCCACATTTCGGCGGAATCCGAAAGAACGCTGAATGACGTCACGAAGTACTGAATCGCCGTATCGTCCACCTCGCCGAACAGGAATCTGCAGTAATCGAAGAAGGGAGATGTAGCATCGTGACGATCGACCTGTGCACCCATCAGACAATCCGCTACTTGTTTGCCGTGCAACATCTCCGTCGAATCGTTGAGGTATCTGAAATGCGTCATTCGGAGGTCACCCGATGCGAGGATCGCCTCGAGTGTTTCAACTGAGGTGTAATGCGCGATCTGCGGCGGATGAACCGAATACTTTCTAAAGAGGGGCTGCATCAACTTGAAGTCGAGTTCGCGAGCCAGTCCCGGGATGTCCGCAATCGCGTCATGCCGTGCGAAAAGCATGCTTTCACTTTACGGCTTCATGACCCAGACGCCAGCTGTTTTGCATTGAATTTCACTCTCGGAAGTGATTTGGAACTACGCATGCTCATCACGCCGCGATCCTGAGTCCGTCCCGAAACATGCTTAGCATTGACACGTCGACGGGAGAAGTCGTCTGCGTTTGAGATGAAGTGAGTTTTTCTACAACGACCGCAAGAACGCTGTCAGCTGCGCTTTCGCGTTCGCCGTCAGAGCGTTGTAGCGATCCCTGGCGGCGCTGCCCTGGCCGTCGTGCGCGGTGATCGCTTCCTCGAGCGTTGTGGCGCGGCCGTCGTGGAGGTAGCGGGTGACGAAGCGAAGGCCCCAGAGCGGTTCGGTTCGCATTTCCGAGCCGGTGGAGCTGGCCATCTCCAGACCGTCGCCGAGCGCGCCCATGTCGTGGAGGAGAAAATCGGAGTAGGGATGGTAGGTCTGATGATCGAGTGCGGCGATGGCGTTCGATCCGGTCGTCAGCGTACCGACGTGGCACTCGCTGCAACCGATCGACTCGAAGATCTGCTCGCCGGCGATCGAGTCCGCGGTGGAAGGTCCGCGGTTCGGCGCGGCCAGCAGCATCATGTAGTTCGTAATCGTCGTCACGGCGTTGCCGCTGTCGTTGACACCGGACACCGCGCTGAACACCAGCTCCCCACAGTTGCCTTGCGGGCAGTTCTCGCTCGGGAAGTCGGGCGTGGTGATGCCCAGCTCGTTCAGGAGTGCGTCGCCGGAAAACTGGACTAGCGTCGGGACCTGCGCCTTCCAGCCGAAACGGCCGACCGTCTTCGTACCGGCGCGAAGGTTGTCGGTCATATTGACGCGCCCCGCCACGCCGTCGCCGCGCGCTGCCTGTAGTGCCGCCATCGTGACGAACACCGAATCGGGTGTGGCGTCGACCAGGCCGAGACCGAAAAGGGGAGTGGTCCGGCGCTGTACGACGATCGTCGCTTGCGGAGGCACGTGCTCCGGCAGGAAGGTGTGCTGGGTCCCCGGTCCAGTATTGCCGATGGCGTGATCCTGCATCAGCGAGCCGCCGAGGGACGTGAGGGGATCGAAGACCCCGCCGGTGCGGGTAGCGAAACGCGTCACGTTTCGCGTGCTGCCGCCGCCGGCCGCGGGAGCGTTATGGCAGTCGGTGCACGCTCGCTCATTGAACACCGGCCCGAGGCCGTCGAGGTTGTTCCAAACGCGAAAGAACTGGCCGCGGCCGGCATTGAACGAACTGGCCTGCGGCGCGGTGAGGCCGGCGAAAGGGGTGCCAGGGAACTGCGGCACGGTCTGCGTAACGCCCGCGTTCCCGTCGACCGCGCGGCGCCGTACCTGCGCATAGGAAACGAGCGCGATGGAAATGCATGCAACGACGATGATGAAACGCCTCATAGGTTGACTCCTCGATGACTGTGACGTCGGATCATTAGAAGCGCTGTGCCATCCATACTCCCACACAACTTCGCAAAAAATGCGTCATATCGCCGCGGGAGGGGAGTCGAATCGACGCCGTGGGTTGGGTACGATCATGCGAATCCTGGGTATCGACGCTTCGCGACGGAGCGCTGGCGGCGGGGACGCCAACGCTCCGGTCGTTACTGCCGCGTCGCGTTGCGATCCCGCCGTCTCGCGCCGATCCTCATCCGCAGGTTCGCGAACTTCGTCTTCTGCTCGGGCGTGAGGACCGTTTCGATCTCCGCATTGGTCGCGTCGAGCTCCTGGCGGACTTGCGGGCGGACGGACGCCATCGTCGCGTCGATTTTGGCGCGGTGGCGTTCGATGATCTGCTGGACTTGCGTCTTTTGCTGCGGCGAGAGGTCGAGCTCCTTGGTGAGGCGCTCGGCCATGCGGTCCGAGGCGAAGCGGGACGTGTGGCGGGGGGAGAGGCGTCCCGATTTGATCAGGTAGAGATGGTCGCCGGCCACGCCGACAAGGATGCCGGCGATGAACGCGACGACGACGACCGCGACGGCCGCGGTGCGGGTGCTACTCGACACTGAACGTATCCCCTCCGACCGAGATGTCGACTGTCTGTGTGCTCGTCATCGTATCGAGTGATGCGGCTGCGTCGTGAGATTGTTCGGCCCACTGGATGCCGAGGGTCGCCACGAGCGCGAGCGTGGCCAGCGAGGCGACGACGGGACGGAACCAGCGCGCCAGCACGAGCGCGATGCCGGATTGCGATTCGGCGGCGATCCGTTCGCGGACGCGCGCGGCGATGCGGATGGACATCATCTCGTCCGGCTCGTAGCGGAGTTGCCGCGCGTTCGTGCGCAGGCGATCGAAGAAGTCGTCGTTGTCAGTCATTGCTGCCTCCGTGCAGGTCGGCCAGTTTTTCTTTCAGTTTGCCTCGGGCGAGCGACAGATGCGAGCGCACCGTCCCTTCGCTCAATCCAGTCATCTTCGCGATTTCGGCGTGCCCGAATTCCTCGACGAGGAAGAGCCGCGCCACGATCCGCTGCATTTCCGGTAGCGATTCGATGCCGCGATCGATTCGTTCCGCGAGTTCATTCGAGATCGCCGGAAGGTCGGCGCGGTCGCCGCGCGCGGCCGGCGCGGAGTCGGTGATCTCTTCGTGGCGGAAACGCTTGCGATGCTTCATCACGTCCAGGCCGAGGTTCGTGACGATGCGATAGATCCACGGCCCGAACGGTTCGCCGGTTTTGAACCGGCCGATGTTCTCGAACGCTTTGACGAACGCCTCCTGCGCGAGATCCTCGGCATCCGCCGCGTTGCGGACGACGCCCCACGCGATCGACACCACCCGTTTCATGTACTTCGAGACGAGGTAGTCGTATGCACCGGCGTCGCCGGTTTTGACGGCGGCGATTGCTCGCGCCTCGATCGGGTCTTCGTTTGCCGCGCTTCTCGTCCGCGCCTTCTCCACACCGAAAACCAGCCGATCGAAGCCGAGGGAACCGGCGCCGGCTCCCTCGAACATCGGCAAGGAAGTCATCATCTTCCTACTTATCTACCTGAATCGCCATGCTGTTTCGCCATCCGCTGCTGCAGGAATGCCGAGGCTTTGGCGCGCTGGTCGGGAGTGAGCACGTTGAGTGCCTTCGATGCGGCGACGAGAGCGTTGTGCTTCATCTGGCGCTCGGCGTCGAGCTGTTTGTCGAGCAGCGCCTGCGCGCCGGCGACGTCATTCGGATTGGCGAGCAGGACCTGCGCGATGGCCTGACGGCCGCCGCGCATCGACGTCCGAAGCGGTTCGTTCTGCGTGCGGAGGTCGGCGAAGATCTGCTTGATGTCGGCCGACTGCTGATCGGAAAGCCCGAGCGCGGCTTTGGCGCGCTGCAGACCGAACATCATGCCGCCGTGGCCGTGACGATGTCCGCGCATGTGCTGCGCCATCGCGAACGGCACCGCGGCCAGCACGATGACGAGCGCGGCGGCTGAGAAAATGAGTGTGCGTTTCTTCATGGAAGTCTCCTTGTTTCGACTGGAGGAGTTACGACGGCGGCGAGGGAACGTTGAACGTATAATCGCGGCAAATAAAAGAGTGAACGGTGCGTGAAGAGTGAAGGGTGAAGAGTGAAGAGTGAAAAAAAGAAGCGGGCTTTCGACTTTCTTTTATCCCTCACTCCTCACTCTTCACCCTTTCGCTTCATGCTTCACGTTTCACTCTTTTTTTCACTCTTCACCCTTCACTCTTCACTCTTCGCACAGCCGCCGCTCCTCTGCCCTCCCGTCGCCTCGGCTGCCGGCAAACCGTGCGAAACGTTTCACTTCCACGCTCAGCTGTTCCGGCCGGAGTCGCGCGATTTCGTCGAGCTTTACGGCATCAACCAGTTCGCGTCGATGGCGTCGTGCGAACGGGCGCGCGACGCGGCGTTCAAGCGCAACATGAGCGTCGTCGAGTTCATGCACACGCAGCGGCGCGACTGGTGGCAGGCCGACAAATTCGGACCGTGTCATTGCGACATGACGGTCGAGAAGGCCAGTCCAAATTTTCTGTCCGAGGGGGCGCGGACGCAGCAGCTGCGCGACGCGGAAGAGATCCGGCAGCGTGTCCGCGAACGGTTGATCGACGCGAAGGCGCTTCCGGATTCGGAAGTGATGCGCAACATCGCGCCGCCGCTGAGCGCGACACCGCTGATCGGCGGGCCGAAGTTCGTATCGATGCCCGCGCCGGTTGCTGCAGTCGCGACTGCGAATTCGCCCGACGATCTGCAGATCACGAAGGCGGTCGATAGGACGCCATCGTCCGCGACGTCACTCGATCTGCCGCTCGTCGATATCCCGCTGCCGGGGATCACGCCGCCCGCGGAGATTGCGGCTGCTGCGCCGGTGCCGGTGACTCCCGCGCCTCCATCCGCCGAGCCTCCCAAACCCGCACCGGCGCCGTTGCCGCAGCAGACGGTTCAGGTCACGGCCGAACCGGCCACGGTCGTCGCGGACGAACCTGATCTTCCGGCGCCCGAAGACGTCGCGGATGCATTCGTCAGCTACGAGTCGCAACGGATCCAGAACGTGCTGAAAGTCAGCGGCGAGGTCGGAGACGAGACGCTCAAAGCGAAAGTGCTCGACGCCTGCACGCAGCGCATCCAGCTTCTATCGAATCTGCGCTCGATCATCGTCGGTTCGGGCGCGAAAAGCCGGCTCGTGGCCGCAGCCAGCGCCGCGAAAAAGGAGAGCGAACGGGTCGCCGTGGCCGCAAAACTCTTCGGAAGCGACATCCCGCCGCATTGGGCGCCGAAGGATGCCGCGAACGTCATCTTCGATCCTGGCATCGCCGAACCGGAGCGCGTGCTGCGCGATGCCTCTTCATCCGATGAGCAGAAACGTCACGCGCTCTACGCGCTGCTGGCGACGTCGTCGCCGACCGAACAACAGCAGATGTGGCTCAGCTCCGTGATCGAGGGATTGCTGAAATGATCGCTTTCTTTTTCGCTGTAGCGCTGGTCCAGCAAGCGCCTGCACCGACCGCGCCGACGACGCCGGCCCCGCAACCCGTTTCTGCGACCGCGGCGATGCCGCCGAGCGAAGAGTTCGTCAAGGCGGTCTATTTCGGGAAAAAGTTCGCCGACCGCAAGGACTACGCGGCCGCGTACACGAACTATGCGAAGGCCGACTCGCTGCAGCCGGACGTCCCCGGCGTTCTGTACAACATGGGCGTCCTGCTCGCGCGCGCGGGGCGGTTTTCCGAGGCGCAGGCGAAGGTCGACCGGTACAACCAGTTGTTTCCGAACGGCGCGGAAAAAGCACTCGTGACGCAGCTGCAGCTCGACCTGGAGTTCGAGCGCGAGCTGCAGAAGAAACGGCAGGCCGACGAGGAGTACACCGGTCTTTTTACCCGCGGCCGTTTTCTCTTCGGCAAAGGCGACCTGGAAGCGGCGCTGAAACTCTTTCAGGACGCGGAGCAGCAACGTCCCACCGATCCCGCCGCCGTCTTCGACCAGGCCGTCGTCTACGAACACCTCGGCAATCTGGCCAAGGCCTCGGAACGCTTCCATCGCTACGAGGAGCTGGAGCCGGACGCGAACGCCAAGTCCTCGGCCGACCAGCGCATCCTCGGCATCGAGAGCGAGATGTCGGACATGAAGACGAAGATCGTCTGCCCCTTCTGCGGCTGGCGCCTGCCGATCGGCGCGATCTGGTGTCCGCACTGCTGGCACGGCCCCTATCTGACGTCGCAGTCGCCGTGGAACTCGCGGCCGTGTTCGGACGGTGCGACGGCGACGCGCGCGACGTACTACGCCGACAACCGTTTTGCGAAAAATGATTCGCTGCCGTGCCTCTTCCCCGGCTCGATGCTCGAAGCGCTCCGCTACACGCCGGCGCGCCAGCATCAGGTGCAGGAGGCGCGCAAAGCGGAAGGATGGACGTACAGCGGCGACGTGATTCAGGGATGGCGCGACCGGCAGGGCAACGAAATCCGCTACGTGCAGGGACCGGATTATCTGGAAAAGATCGTCTCGCCGACCGGCGGCGACATGCTGCTCTTCGAGGCGCATCGCGCGGACAACGTCTGGCTCCTCGATCGCGAAGACCAGATCATCGACGGGCAGAAGTACACGTCGCACTACACGTTCGACGGGCAAAATCGGATCACCGGCCAGCAGGTCGTCTACCAGAACGCCGCGGGATGCAATGACGTCATCACGATGACTGCGGCGCCGTCCTACGCAAACGATCAGATCTCAGCCCTGAAAATCCTCGGCACGTACACCGGCGCGACGGTGCAAGGCTCGCCGCACGCGGAGTGGGAAGCGAACGTGACCTACGCCTACGACCCGAACGCCCGCCTGACGAAAGAAGAGGTGGCGGTGACGTCGATGACGAAGGTTTATCAGGACAAACCGTACGGCGCCCAACGCCAGGAAATCGCGACGCTCTATCCCGACATGCGCGTCCGCAAGCCGGTCGAACACCTCCTTGCCACCGGCGACCGCTGCGGCCTCTCCGGCGGCACCATCCTCAGCAATGCCATCGATCTCCGTCCGTTCTACGTTTTCAGCCCCAATCTGGCGATGACGCTGCCGCCGGGCGTGACGCGGGCGGCGGTCACCTTTACGTATTGACCGTGTGGCACAGACACTTTGTCTGTGCTTCCAGCCATCGCGGATGCACCAGCACAGACAGGAGTGTCTGTGCCACACCGACTCCCTCGTCCCTCGTCCCTCGTCCCTGCCTCACCTCCCTGCTTTCCGGCCCACCGTTTGCTTACTCACCTCAGCAGTAGCTGCACAAATCCACAATCAAAGTTGGAACCCGTTCGCATGCCCGGAACGCCAGATTCAAAATCACAGAGCGTCGTCGACAAGCTCCTGCAGAGGACCCGGCTGGAGATGCCGGCCATCGGGATGGAATCGGAATTCAACGTCTGGATCGACGAGATCGAAGTCGATCCGCGCGAGTACTGGGGGCATCCGGGAGCATTCATCGACCGGCCGCTGCTGCCGCGCGAGAAGTCGTCGCTGCAACTGCCGACCGGCGGCGCCGTGTACTTCGACCGAGGAGTGATCGAAGTCGTGACGCCGGTCATCGAGCTGGCGCCGCACTCCACCGCCCGGATGGTGCGCAACCTGTGGGAGCAGATTGGGTTCGTCCGCGATCAGTTGACGAAGTGGGAGAAGGCGAACGGGCACACCGTCCGCCTGAAGGCGTACAGCAGCCACTACAACATCTCGTATGAAATGCCGAAGCGCGAGCAGAGCGCGAAGCGCAACGAGAAGGCGCTGGCGCTGCTGCTGGCGTACATCCTTCCGGTACCGGTGATGCTGGTGGCGTCGAACCGGCGGTCGACCGGCGTCGGCGTCCGGCCGCGAGGCGGCAGGATCGAGGTTACGGTCGATTTCACGCCCGATCCGGGCCTGATGGTGGCCGCGGCCACGCTGATCGTCGGCATCGTCCGCGAGGTGATGAGCTGGCCGACGTACGACTTGTCGGTGCTCAGCAAGCTGCCTATCCCGATCGTCGACGGCGTCGTCCCGGGCAAGCACACCACGCGCAAGGGATGGCTGACGAAGGACTTCCACTACCCGAGCAGTCCGTACACCGCGGACGTGAACGCGCGCATCTGGAAGACGCAGTTCGGCGAGACGATCTCGCTGCGCACGATGGCGGCGCGAACGGCGTGGTACTTCCGCCATTCGATCCGCAAGTACTCCGATCCGTTCAGCATGCGGTTGCTCTTCGCGATCCTGTCCGGCCGCGCGCCGTCGCTGCTGGAACTCATCGACCGCCCCGCCGCGTACGACGACGTGGGCCATCTTTGCAGGTGGGGTCAGGTCATCCACGAGCTGAAAAACTACGAGTCCGAACTGCGCCTGATGCAGTCGAAGCGGCAGGCGTGGGAACGGCAGTCGATCGACGAGTACGTTGTCGACCGTGCCAAAGCGCGCGATATCCATCTCACTGAGATGGAGACGGTGGCCGATGCGAAGGTTCCCGCGCCGCCTCCTGCCCGCCGGCCGTCCGCACGCGTCAGCGCGAACACGCAGCGGCGTCCGTCGAATGGCCGGTCGCGAAGCCGGGCATCGCTGTCGCGCCGCCGCAACGACACGCCCGGAAAACTGCTGCCTCCGCGTCCCTCGCAGTATCTCGACCGCCGCGCGACGTCGCTGATGCCGGAGTCGCCGAATCGCGAACGCCGCCGCGCCAACGAGCGTCGCCGGAAGAGCTACAACATTCCCTTCCCGGACCGCCGCCTGACCCGCTCCGCGTACGAGCAGGTTTTCCTCAAGCTGGTCTCCGGCGGCAAGCTGCGTGTCGGCGACGATCTCTACAGCCCGATCGGAATGAAGGGTTGGTACCACGCCATCTTCCGCCGCGACTCCGACGGCGCGGAACGGTTGCTGACGATCGATCAGCTGCTGCAGAAGATGAACGACTGGCAGTAGCTGTCATCCTGAACCGCCGGAGCGACATAGGCGAAGCCGGAGTCGCGTAGGACGGCAAAGGATCTCAAGCTTCCCGAACTAAGTTGAATCCCTTGTGATTGAAAAAGCGGCTTCGGCAAAAGCCGCGTCGCTAGAGATCCTTCGGCGTCCTCCGGCATCTACGCCTGCGGCTCCGTGCCTCCGGCAGCCTCAGGATGACAAATCACTGATCCCGCCGCCGTTCCAGATCCTCTTTAATCGCCATCCCTGGCGAGCGATTCTCGAGCCGTGGGCGTTCCAGGATGCTGGCCAGCAGATCGGCCAGGCCCCACGAGAGAAACGTCGTCGCGGCGATCGTGAGGAACTCGGACGGCGTGTGCATGCCGAGGAGGAAAAAGATCGTGGCGGGGACGGCGATCCCCATCACGATGATGCCGACGATCAACCGTGGCCCTGACATGGGCTGGTATTGTAAGCGGCTCTACTGCGTCGCTCCGACCGCGTCGCCCGCGCCGTCCACGCGCGCGCCGAGGTCCTGCTGGAAGCTTTGCACGCGCTGCACATAGTTGCGCGTCTCCTTGAACGGCGGCACGCCATGAAAGCGGCGCACGTTGCCCTCGCCCGCGTTGTATGCAGCAATCGCCTTTTGCTGATCGCCCGAGAAGCGATCGGTGAGATAACGGAGATACTTCGCGCCCGCCTGGATGTTCTGCGCGGGATCGTTCAGATTGCTCGCGCCCAGCCAACGGCCGGTCTTCGGGACGAGTTGCATCAATCCGACTGCGCCGCGATTCGAGCGCGCCGTCGGGACGAACTTCGACTCGGTATGGACGACCGCGGCCACGAGCTCCGGCGGAAGATCGTTCTTCTTCGCCTCGTCATAGATGATTCCGCCGAAGGGAACTTCCTTCTTGAAGAACTGCTGCTTCACCGTCTCCGCGACGTTGGCGATAGCGGTCGGCGCCTGCGCGACCTGAGCCGGCGCCGCAGTGACCGTCTTGGCGACGTCCTGTACGGCTCCGGTAACGCCGCTGGTGATTCCGCCGGCGACCTGATCCGCGATCTGCTTGGCCGTGGCGAGATCGCCCGAAATCTGGGCACCTGCATCGGCTTGGGTTGCTGGTTGGACAGGCTGCTCAATCGGCTGCGGCGCACGGCGCGCATTGGCGTCGGCGGACTGGAGCATGTTGCCCATCTTCATCGGAATCCCGATCCCGCCGAGGGCCAGCGAAGCACCCAAAGCCCATCCGGCGTACTTGCGGCGAAGACCGCTGAGCTTCCGCGGTTTGACTTTCTGCACCTCCTGGCGCAGCTGCGATCGGTCGAAGCCGTCGAGGAATCGCTCCTGAAAGGGCCTGCTGGTTTTCGGTTCAGTCATCGGCTACCTCCGTCTCCGTGAAACAGTTATTTTGCAAGTTAGAAGCCACTTGACGCGAATTGAAATAATTGAACCGATTGGAGTTAGCTCTGCCGTACGCTCGAATGGCTTACGCATTGAATTCGTGGGGTAAGATGACGAACTGCTGTATGAGTAATTCACTGAATAACTTGATGTTGGGAGTCGTAGTAGCCGGCGCTCTGGCGCTGGCGCAGCCCGCGCGCGCGCAGTCGTATATGTGCGAGGACGCGTTCAAGCTCGACGACGCCACGATGCAGGCCTACCGCTTCGGCCCGGAAGTCCCGCCGCCGCCCGCGCCGGTTCCCGAAGCGGAAGCGAATCCGTTCAAGCTTCGCATCCTGAAGTACGCCTCGCTGGCCATCCGCCATCGCCTATCCGGCTTGGCCAGCTACTACTCCACGTCGCTCGACGGCACGCTCACCGCGAACGGCGAGCGCTACCACAACAAGCAGATGTCCGCCGCCCACCTCACCCTCCCCCTCGGCTCATGGGTTGAGATTACGGCGCGCGCCACCGGCAAGAAGCTGCGCCTGCGCGTGAACGACCGCGGCCCGTACGTGAACAAGTTCGCGATCGACCTCTCCCAGGCCGCCGCCCGCTTCCTCGGCGTCGACGTCGCGGAGGATCGCTTCGTCAGCATCCGCGTCATCGGCCTCCCCGGCGAGGAGCCGCTGCCGCAGGACGTCATCGACGGTCCGAAAGCGCCGGTGGCGGAAGAGACCGCGGCGCTGGCCCCGTCCGGGAAGTAGCGTCTAGCCCTGTGGAATCGTCAGGCAGACCGTGCTGCCCTGATCGGGCGCCGAGTCGACGCTGATCGAGCCGCCGTGGCTCTCGACGATGCGTTTCGCGAGATAAAGCCCGTAGCCCGGACCTCCGCCGCGCGATTTGTCGAGCTTGAGACCGAGGTCGAAGATCTGACTCGTGTAGCGCGGATCGATGCCGATGCCGTTGTCGCGCACGCACAGCCGGTAGCCGTCCGGATCGACATTGCATTCGATGGCAATCGTCCGCTCGCCTTTGGGGCGGTCGTTGAAAAACAGCGCATTGTGAAAAAGCGCGCCGATCGCTTCACGCATCTTTTCCGGATCGACGTTGACGGTGGGGAGATCCTCGGGGTTGTCGATCTTCACGCCGCCTTCTTCGATCTGGTAGTTGCACTTGAGGATGACCTCTTCGACGATCTCGCGGAGCGGCGTCGGACGCGGCACGTTCGGGCGCGCCAGCAGCTTGACGAGGTGCGACATCTCGTCGAGCACCTTCTTCATCTGCTGCGCGCTGGAGCGGATGCGGCGAAGAAAGTCCTGCCCCTCCTCATCCAGCTTGTCGGTGTAGTCGCCGAGGAGAAGATCGCTGAAACCGTCGATGGAGAAGATGGGCGACTTCAGATCGTGCGAGAGCACGCTGAAAAGGCGCGTCAGCTCCTCGATCGTGAGCGGCTGAGCGGGCGTGGTTTGCGTTTCCAGCGTAGTAATGTTCAACCTCCGAAACAGGCGCGACGGTGCAACTAGCGGGCCTGCGCCTTGCGAAACGCGGCCACGTTGCCGCCGCCGATGATTTCAGTCGCGCCGTCCGCGCGGATGGCCAGCGCGGTTCTTGCCGGAATGCCGATGCCGAGGTGCGTTTCGGGCACGGACATGAGCCGCCGCAGATTCGAATCGTTGTCGGGATCGAACGCCGTATCGATGACAGTATTCGCGATCCATCCGAGCCCCGGCAGCGACGCCGCGATGCCGTGCATGTCGCGCGCGGCGATGCCGAAGCACGACGCCGCCGCGCCGATAGCGGCGATCACGGTGCCGTTCGCCGCCGCCTCGCGCATGGCCACGTCCGCCGCCGATTCGCGCAGGACGGCCAGCAGGTTGTTCGTGACGCCGCCGCCGAGATAGACCATTCCGGCGGATTGGATCGCGTTCAAATTCTTCTGGCGACGGCTGTCGCGTCCGCGGTAGATCGGAACGTTGATCGTCTCGACGTTCGGATCGATGCCGTGCAGGTACTTGCCGAAGTGTCCCGCATACTCCGCAGACCCCGACGCCGCCGGGATGAATGCGATCGTCCGCCGATCGGGCGGCATGCTGCGCAAGAGAAACTCGTCGATCTCGCGCGTCTCTCCAAACGAAAACTCACCGCCGCCGATGAGGACGAGCAGTTGTGCGGAAACGGCGAGGTCGACGCGAAGGGCGGGCATTGCTACCGGCGACGAGCAGGATCTGACACGCGGTGTGCTGCGATATGGCGCGGCAAGCGAGCATCCTCGCGGCGCCACAGAATGCGCGTACGTGGAAGTGGAACCTCGCGGAGGAGGGCAGCCAGGAACGCCGAAGCGTCGGCCGATTCAGGGATGCGCAGGGTGAGCTGATTCGAAATCTCGCCGTAGTAGAGAACGAAGTATCCGCCGTCATCGAGCTTGACCAGGGCCGCCTTCGACGGTTCAGGCGCTTCCTGCGGATCGTCGATGTGCTGAAAGGCGACAGGAAACCACTTCGGCAACTCCGCTTCCGAAACACGCGCGGTGAGAACCGGAAGGGCGTGTGTCTTCAATTCATTCGGTTTGGCGGTTCGCATAGTCACTCGGCGTAGTGCCTGATGGTAACAACAACAGGAATTGCCACCAACTCATCCCGCTCCAGAACGATGACTCCAGGTCTGTCCTGCGTCCACTCGGGCCAGCCCGGCACCGACGATGGATCGGGTGCCACATCCGTGTAGAACTCCACCCCCACCACGCCTTCCGGAAGCGGCCCTTCCCACGCTTTCACTGCCGGAATCAGTCCCGCGAAAAAGTTCTGGCGGCGCCGCCCCCAGATTTGATTCGAGGCGCAGATCGCATCGACTTCCTCCGGATGAGCAAATGATCGTCGGTGGAATGGTCCGAAACGGCCAGGCGCCTTCATCCCGAAACGATCATAACGAAAGCAGAACGCCGGCCTCGGGCGGCCGGCGTTCGAATCAATTGCTCTTCGTCGCACCCTACGGAGTCAACGCCTCGGTACTGCGCGGCATGAGCAGCACTTCGTTCGCGTTCATCGTGAAGTCGATCCACTCGGGCATCGACTCCTTGTGGCGGATGAGGAACTCCGACAGTTCGTCCTCGATGTAGCGCTGGATCGCGCGGCGCAGCGGACGCGCTCCGGAGTTCGATTCCTCCTCCGCACGCGACAGCAGCCAGTCGATGACGGAATCGTCGATCGCGATCTGCACGCCCTTCTGAACGAGCGCGATGTTGACGTCGTCGACGAGCAGCCGGCAGATCGCGCGGAGCTCGTTCTGCGTCAGCGGGTTGAAGATGATGATGTCGTCGATGCGGTTGATGAACTCGGGGCTGAACTCCTTCTTCAGCTCCTGATGGATCATCGCCTCGGCGGACTTCTGATCGGCCTCACTCGACTTCTCGCGGAAGCCCATGTGGCCCTTCGTGGTCAGGAAGCGCGTGCCGAGGTTGCTGGTCATGATGATCAGCGTGTTGCGGAAGTCGACCTGATTGCCGAGCGAGTCGGTGAGCAGGCCGTCCTCGAGAATCTGCAGCAGGATGTTGGCGATGTCGGGATGCGCCTTCTCGATTTCGTCGAGCAGCACGACCGAGTACGGATTGCGGCGAACGCGTTCGGTGAGTTGTCCGCCCTCTTCGTGGCCGACGTAGCCCGGCGGCGAGCCGATGAGCTTCGAAACGGCATGCTTTTCCATGTACTCGGACATGTCGAAGCGGATGAGGTGGCGCTGCGATCCGAAGAGGAACTCCGCCAGACGTCGCGCCACTTCCGTTTTCCCGACGCCGGATGAGCCGAGGAAGATGAACGATCCCATCGGACGGTTCGGAGAGGCCACGCCGAGGCGCGAGCGGCGGATCGCGCGCGAGATGGCGCGGATCGCTTTGTCCTGCCCGACCACGCGCCGCATCAGCGAGTCTTCCATGTTGATCAGCTTCGCCGCTTCGTCGGCTTCGATCGACGTGACCGGGATGTCGGTCCAGGAGCTGATGATCTCCTCGACGTCCTTCTTGGTCACTTCCATCAACTCTTCGCCGACGGCTTCGCGCTCCTGCTTGAAGCGCTCGACCTCTTCCTTCAGCTCGATCTCGCGCTCGCGCAGGAAAACGGCTTTCTCGAAATCCTTGTCCGAGATGGCCTTCTTCATCTCCTTGACGATCGAGCGTATCTCCGACTCCAGCCGGCGCAGGTTCTGCGTATCGGCCACGCGGCGCAGCTTCACCTTCGCGCCGGCCTCGTCGATGATGTCGATCGCTTTGTCGGGAAAGAAGCGATCGGTGATGTAGCGGTTCGATTGATAGACGGCGCTGCGGATGGCCGTGTCGCTGTACTTCACCTTGTGGAAGTTCTCGTAGCGTTCTTTGACGCCTTCGAGGATCTGCAGCGTCTCCACTTCATTCGGCGGCGCGACGTTGATGGCCTGGAAGCGGCGCAGCAGCGAGCGATCCTTTTCGATGTAGCGGCGATATTCGCGGATCGTCGTCGCGCCGATGCAGGAGATCTCGCCGCGCGACAGGGCCGGCTTCAGGATGTTCGCGGCATCGAGCGAGCCTTCCGCCGATCCGGCTCCGATCAGCGAGTGGATCTCATCGATGAAGATGATGATGTCGGTGTTTTCCTTCAGCTCTTTGATGATGCCTTTGAGCCGCTCCTCGAACTGCCCGCGGTACTTGGTGCCGGCCACGATCAGCGACAGGTCGAGCGAAAGGATCCGTTTGTTGGCGATGAAGAGCGGCACGTTGCCGTCGACAATCCGCTGCGCCAGCCCTTCGACGATGGCCGTCTTGCCGACTCCAGGCTCGCCGAGGAGGATCGGATTGTTTTTCGTGCGGCGCGAGAGGATCTGGATGATGCGCTCGACTTCCTTCTCGCGTCCGATCAGCGGATCGAACTGCGCGGAGTGCGCCATCGCCGTCAGATCGCGCGCGTACTCGGCCAGGAACGGCAGCTCTTTCTTCTGCTTGTCCGCCTCGCGCTCTTTGAGGATCGAGATCGTCTCCTCGCGCACGCCGTAGACGTTGAGGCCCTTGGCGGTGAGGATGCGCGCGGCAGTCGACGACTCCACGCGCAGGATTCCGATCAGTAGATGTTCGGTGCCGACGTACTGATGCAGCATCGACTCCGCTTCATGCGCCGCGTACGCGAGAATCTTTTTCGACTCCTCGGAAAGCGGCAATTCGGCCGACGACGAAATGCGGTCGACGAAAAGCCGGTCGCCTTCCACTTCGCGGCGGATCTGCTCGGGCTTGACGTTGAAGCGCGAGAAGATTTCTTTGATGATTTCTTCCCCCTCGCGCAGAACGCCGAGGAGGATGTGCTCGGACTCGATGACGCGGGAGCCGAGCTTCGAGGCTTCATATCGGGCGAAGAAAAGAGCGCGTCGTGCTTTCTCGTTGTATTTTTCGAACATGGGCGTTGGACGTAGTTTAACCCCGGCTGCCAATGCTCATCTCAAAGACGCGGTCGCAGCGAGCAGCCAGATCACGATTGTGTGTGACGATCACCGACGTTAGACCGCGCTTTCCGTGACATTCCCGCATCAGATCAAAGACGCGCTCGCTCGTTTCGAGATCGAGATTGCCGGTCGGTTCGTCAGCCAAAAATAAAAGCGGATCCGCAAGCAACGCCCGCGCGATGGCCACGCGCTGCTGCTCACCGCCGGAGAGCTGATTGGGAAAATGACGCGCGCGAGTTTCCAGCCCCAGCTCGCCCAGTAGCGACGACGCTTTCTTCAGCGCCTCATCTTTATCGAACCTTCCAATCCATCCCGGCATGGCTACGTTCTCCGTCGCGGTGAACTCCGGCAGCAGATGATGAAACTGAAAGACGAACCCGACGTTGCGATTACGAAAACGCGCCAGTTCGTCATTCGACATCAACGAAACCTCGGCATCGCCAACGCGGATGGTCCCGCTGTCCGGCCGATCGAGTCCGCCAAGAAGATGCAACAGCGTCGATTTTCCAATGCCCGAAGGACCGACGATGGCCAGCATCTCGCCGCGCTCGACAGCCAGATCGAGATCGCTCAAGACCGGAACGGGAACTTCCGCATTGCGATACGTCTTCGACAGCGACCGCGCCTCGAGAAAGGACATGAGCGCGCGATTATGCCCTGCCGCGGGTCGTTGGCGCGCGTCCTGAAATGCCCCGCGCGGGAGATAGAACGATGAAACGACTGGCTATTTCGACGTTGCTCGCGTTGACGCTCGCCGCCGCTCCGATGCAGGCCGCGGTGAAAACGTATCAGGTCACCGGCCCAGTGCTGGAACTTCGCGCAGACGCGATCGTCGTGCAGAAGGGAAACGATCGTTGGGAGATCGCCAGAGACGGCGCGACGAAGATCGTCGGCGATCTCAAAGTCGGCTCCAAGGTCACCATCGAATATCGGATGACCGCGACTGTAGTTACGGTGAAGGCCGCGCCGGCGAAGAAGTAGTAAGCAGATGGATCAGTGTCTCGTCGACGTCGACTGAAGCGCCGGCGCCGCGGCGACACCGACAGTTCCGCTTACCGCGAAGACCGGCATCTTCTGCTGCAGACCCTTCAGCGCGAACTCGCCGAGTGACTCCGTTTCGAAGCTGCCGATGATGCGGTCGAACGTGTTCTGCGAAATGACCACCTGCCCGGGCTTGGCCACGCCGCTTTCGAGGCGCGAGGCGATGTTCACCGACGATCCGAGCACCGTGTAGTCGACGCGCTTCTCCGTGCCGACGTTGCCGACCACCGCGAGGCCGCTGTTGATGCCGACGCGCACCTTCACCTGCGGCAGGTTCGTCTTCGCGCGCTCCTCGTTCCACTCGGTCACCAGGCGTTGCAGCATCAGCCCGGTCAGCACGGCGCGGTCGGCGTGATCGTCCTGAGGCAGCGGCGCACCGAAGAAGGCCATCACCGCGTCGCCGATGAATTTATCGAGCGTGCCGCCGTACGCGAAGATCGACTCCACCGCATACGAGAAAAAGTGCGACAGGAACTCCGCCACTTCCTCCGGCTTCTTGTTCTCCGACAACGGCGTAAACCCGCTGATGTCGGCAAACAGGATCGAGACGTCGGTGCTCCTGACCTCCGATTCCGCGGTGATCGAGCCCTTCACGATTTCGTCGACGACGGCCGGCGAGTGGTAGCGCTCCATGCGCGAACGGATCTTCTTCTCCTCCTCGATCTTCTCGGCGAGCTGCGCGCGCTCGATGGCCACGGCCGCAAAGTTCGCCAGCGCCGTGAGCAGGTCGAGATCCTCTTCCGTGAAGCTGCCGATGTGAATCGGCGAATCGACCTGCACCGCGCCGATGACGCGCTGCCGGTTCCACAACGGTACGCACATGGCTGAACGGATGCCGTGAATCGCGATCGACTTCCCGCCGAGGAGCCGCGCGTCTTCGAGCGCGTTCGAGGTCATCAGCGCCACCTGCTGCTGCGCCACCATCTTCAAGATCGTGCGCGAGATGGGGATGTCCTGCTGTTCGGCTCCATCAATGAACTTGGTCAGCTTCGGAACGGGATTCCCCTCTTCGTCGAACAGGATGATCAGCCCGCGCTCGACCGGCAGGTAGCGGAAGATGATGTCCATCACCGTCGTCAGCACGACCTGCAGCTCCTCGGACGCCAGCAGCGCCTTAGCCACCTGCACGAGCACCTGGAAGATCTTCTCGCGCGACACCGCCGGCTCGCGGACGCCCGGCTGCGACGGCGGCCGCGTCACCGGCGCCTTGTTGTCGAGCGCCTCGGAGATGTCGAGCCCGAACTCGGAATTGAAATCGGAGATGCGCCGGATCACGGTGCCCGAGGGGTTGTCGAACATCGAGTCGGCATTGAAGTCGACCGACGGCATGGCCCGCGCGTCGAGCAGCACCGACCCCACCGAAAGCTTGTCCCCCGCCCCCACCTGCGCCTCGGTGACAAGGTTCCCGTTCAGCTTCACCCCATTCGTCGACTTCAGATCGACGATCCACCAGTTCTCGCCGCGCAGCTCGAACCGCGCATGCTTCCGCGACACCGATGGATGGTTGAGGATCAGGTCGTTCCCCTCGGTGCGCCCAACCGAAAGCTCATGCTTCAGGTCCATCACCCGCGGCACACCGAGATCAACGTAGTGAAGTTGGAGTTGCTCCATCAGAGGGAAAGGATTATAGCGGCTGCATGGGGACGCTCCGCGCTCCGATGCTCTCGCGCGGGCCTAGCTGTCCCGGCAAGCCCGCTCGCGGAACGTTTCCGCCTGCGCCCGTGAAAGTTGTAGTCATCGCCCCGATGACGTTCTTCCTGGCTACTGCGATTGCGTGATCGTCAACCCGCGGAACACTACGAGTGAAGTCGGCGCCATCGATGAGCCAGCGGCCAGCTTTCGCGCCAGCCGCCGGCTGCTGCTCTTGCGCCCGCAGCGTCAGTGCGTGGCTAGGGTCGTTAGGGAAACGGGCTGGAGCTTCTGCCCCTGACCTTCTGCGACAACGGCTGGGACGCTAAATAAGTCGCACGCGAGAATATAAGGATTGGGCGAGTTTCCGCGGCCACTACAGTACGAGACGAGGTTCTTCCGGGGTGAGAAGAAGCCGCCTGACGAGGGATAGCCGCGATCGATGAATGGGGTACCGGAGTAAAGGCTGACGTACGTAACCATTTTGCCTGGAGTACTTATCCACAGCTTGCTGATGGCGCACGCGATCTGATACTGCCCCGGATTTCCGACGACACGACAGTAATCTGGCACACCGTCGCCGTTAATGTCGAGCCACGTGCGCTCCTCGGGATATCCGGCATCATGTGTTGCCTGAGCGACTGCGGGGATGGCGACTGACAGAAGTGTAAAGACGAGAAGCGAACGGCCAATGCTGCGCATCACGAACCTTCCTTTCATAGATGACAAAAGTATTTCTCGCGCGATTGAGAGTTGAGACGGACATCGTTATCAAATTCCTTTTCGCTGCGCTGAGTCCGCCAACGCTGTTCGCCTTGCCGGTCTCTGCCCTGAGTTAGTCAAGACCAAAGCAGCCGAACCGAAACGTGCACCCGATCAGCAGAACGTTTCTGCAGCTCAGTACCGGCGGCATTGCTGCTCACCGAAGAGCAGCAGCGGCTCGAACCGACGACGACACGACACTATTGGAAAAGCGATTTTCTGGATGACAGTCAGAACGATGGGGTCGAGTCCTACCTGCGTTTCAGCGACTGCTACGTGATCACCCCAGTCAACCGCTGATAAGAACAACATCCTGAGAGGCACAGCTAGGCAGCTCACCCAGGCGGTCGCCGACGCCCTATCAATGCTACGGTCATGTTGTTGAGATTTCTATAATTTTCGGTAATCGGAGACGTTATCTCCAGAAACTCCCGATCACGATGTTCAAGTTTCGGCTTATCCAAAAGCAACTGTGATCGGTTCAGGCAGAACGCAGCGAAATCCGCTAGCTGAATAGGGAGAATTGTGTCTGATCTCGCGAAGCAAACGAGGCCATCCGCGAAAACGTCATCAAATGGCTTCAGGAGCATGGCCCGACCGTCCTTCTTGAAGCCTTCGTCAACAAAGACTCTCGCCAAACGTTGGCCGTCTAGGAATTCCTCTTTAAGATAGGCTCGGACGCGAATAAGAAGAATGAACAACGCCAAATCGACATGACTGTTCAGATCGAAGAGCGCAAGTTTCCTAAGTGAAATGTTAAGAAACGAGCGCCATTCCGGCAGACTCTCGGGCGTAAGAGTCTGAACAATTATCTGAAGATTGTACTCCTTAAAAAGGTGCACCATGAAACGAAAAATGGCCATTCTAATCTTCCAGTCCAGACCCTTAAATGAACTCCGGCCCATATAAATGTTCGCGAAGTGAAGCTCGCGGCAAGGCACGAGCGCTTGAAGTTCCTCGAGCGCCAGATGAAGTTGCCGCCACACCTCCGGCATCAATGACTTGTCGACGACCACGGCTACCCACGACTTCCGATCCGGATTGAGTCCGTGAGGTGTTGAATGAAGACCAGGGGAACCCGTGTCGTCGATGAACACTCCATGAACTTCGCCACGCATTTGTTCGTGCACGAAGTCTTCGTAAGAGTAGTCAAACTGGCGCATTTGGATAGCGTACCGCGTATCGAGATTCGACAAACGATGTACTACGACGGAGTGGGCCAGGTAGGAGTTGTAGGCTCACAGACGGCGTTCGCCGGCGTCTGCAGACATCAGCGTGCTTTCTCGTCTCTTTCCCTCAGCAGCCGTGCGCTTCAAAAATTGTCAAGAGATTGGCGAATTCACGATTCGCAGGATCTACCGCGGGGAATCGAGGCGGCTTTGCAGCGTGGATGACAAATCTGCATTCTTCTCCCAAGTCATTGCCCGGCCCCCCAGAACACTGCGGCGTGGGCTCCGAGCCATCGTTCGTAACGTGACATCATTTAGAACGTGTTCAAGCCGAACGTTTCGAAAGCGCACGGGATCGAAGGACGGTGCGCGTGAAAATCGGTGGCGGCTGAGTCAGTTAGGAATTGCAGTGGCCGCGCGGTATGGATTCATTTCGTGAAGTTGACGTCGTGCTGCAGGCCGCGACAGCGAAGGTGACAAGAAGGATTGCAAAAAATCGCACGGGCTTCCTTCACACAAACTAGTCCCTATGGAGCTACCCGATCGCCATCCCCTCAATGTCCAACTCGTGGATCGGCATGCCGAGGGTGTTTAGGGGCTCGCGGATTTGGGAGGCGTTGCCGACGATGACGATGATCACTTTTTCGGGGTCGATGTACTTTTCGGCTACGTGCTCGACGTCGTGTTTGGAGATTGAAGCGATGTTTTCGCGGTAGCGGTCGAAGTAATTCGTGGGCAGATCGTAGAGCTCCATGTCGACGAGGCGGCCGGCGACGTCGCTGGCGGTTTGCACCGTGGAGGGGAAGGAGCCCATCAGGTAGTTCTTTGTGTCTTCGAGCTCCTGCGTTTCGACGTCGCCGGTGCGGATTCTTCGCAGCTCAGCCAGGACCTCGGTGACCGATTCGCGCGTGACTTCGTTGCGGACCGGGGCGCTGACGACGAAGGGGCCGGGCTGGCGGCGGAAGGCGAACATCGAGCGGGCGCCGTAGGTGTAGCCGTGTTTTTCGCGCAGGTTGAGGTTGATGCGCGAGTTGAAGACGCCGCCGAGGAGAGCGTTCATCACCGAGAGGGCGAAGTAGTCCTCGGTGCTGCGGGCGATGCCGAGGTGGCCGATGCGGATCTCGGATTGGACGGCGGTGGGGCGGTCGATCAGGTAGATGCGGCTGGAATCGAACGATTGCGGCGTAATCTGCGGGCGCGTCGGAAGGTCGACGGTCGGCCAGTCGGAGAATAGGCGCGAGGCAGCGTCGAGCGCGACATTGGCATCGACGTCGCCGGCGATCACGATCGAGCCGTTGTTCGGCGCGTAGTGCTCGGCGTAGTAGCGGCGAACGTCTTCAATCGTGATGCGTGCGGTCGACTCGGGATTGCCGATGACGGTGTTGCCGTACGTGCCCTTGCCGTAGATGAGATTCGAAAAACGCTTGCCGGCGATTGCGCCCGCTTCGTCGCGCTGCTGCAGCAACTCCATCAGGCGTTCGGCACGGACGCGTTCGAGCGACGACTCGGGAAGCATCGGCCTGCGATTCACATCCGCGAAAATCGCGAAGGCTTCGGCGAACGTGCGCGACAGCGTGTCGACGGAGATGTACGACGCATCCCAATCGGCGCCGCTGCCGAGGGATGCGCCGAGGAGGCCGAGGTCCTCGGCGAGTTTCACCGCATCGCGAGTGCCGGCGCCTTCGTCGAGCAGCTCGCCGGTGAGCGAGGCCAGGCCGGCAAGTTCGGGCGTGTCGTAGTCGGCGCCGGAGCGGATCAGCGTGCGCACGGAGACGAGCGGCGCGTTGTGATTCTCGGCCACGAGCAGGCGCAGGCCGTTGTCGAGCGTGCGGCGCGCCACGTGCGGGAAGTGATACGGCCGCGGCGGTCCCGGCTGCGGGGCAATCGTGCGATCGATAGTCATGCGTTCTCCGGGACGAACGTGCTGGTCACGCGATTTTCGGGGACGAGGTACTGCCGCGCCACGCGCTGCAGGTCGTCGCCGGTCGCGGCGCGGTAGGGATCGAGCCACGTCTGCACGAGGCCCGGATCGTTGAAGTATGTCGACATCATTCCGATGAGGTCCGCGCGCGCGTCGTAGTTTTCGAGCTGGTGCGCGTACTCAACCTCCGCGCGATTCTTCGCGCGCGTCAGCTCATCGGCAGTGACGCCATCACTGACGACGCGCGCGACCTCGGCATCGATGGCGCGCTCGATGTCGTCGATCGACACGCCCTCATTCGCCGTGGCCTGCATCATGAGAATGCCGGTGGCCTCGGTGGGCAGCACGTACGCGCCGACGTCGGTGGCGATCTGCTGCTCGAGCACGAGCGCCTTCTCCAGCCGGCTGGCCTTATCGCCGCTGAGGACGGAGCTGAGCAGGTCGGCGGCGATCCAGTCGGGGTGGCCCATCTTCGGGAAGTGATAGAGGCGATGAAGGCGCGGAAGCTGGACAGGCGAGGCGAAAACCTCGCGGCGTTCGCCATTCAGCGGACGGCGTTCGAGATCGAAGTGCGGAAATGAACCGCCGGCCGGAATCGGCGAGAAGTATTGATCGACGAGCCGCTTCGCTTCATCGGGAACGAAGTCGCCGATCAGCGTGAGCGTGGCGTTGTCGGGGCGATACCAGGTGGCGAAAAACTCGCGGATGTCGTCCAGCGAGGCCGCGCCGAGGTCTTCCATCGAGCCGATGGTGGGCCAGTGGTAGGAGTAGTCGGGATCGTAGGCGAGGTGCAGCAGGCGCTCGAACGCGGTTCCGTACGGAACGTTGTCGTAGCGCTGGCGGCGCTCTTCCTTGACCACTTCGCGCTGGATGTCGAGCTTCTCCTGTGTCAGGGCCGGAAGGAAGTAGCCCATGCGATCGGATTCGAGCCAGAGTCCGAGGGCGAGGTAATTCGATGGAAGCGTCTCGAAGTAATTCGTCCGGTCGAAGAACGTCGTCCCGTTGAGATTGCCGCCCACCGACTGCACGTAGCGGAAATGCTCGTTGTTGCCGACGTGCTCGGAGCCCGAGAAGAGCATGTGCTCGAAGAGGTGGGCGAAACCGGTGCGGCCGGGCCGCTCATTTTTCGAGCCGACGTGATACCAGAGGTTGACGGCGACGAGCGGCGCGGAATGGTCTTCGTTGAGAACGACGCGGAGGCCGTTGTCGAGTGTGTAAGTTTCGAGTTGGAGCATCGGGCCGCGGTTGTATCACTTTGAAGAGCGAGGAAGAAAGGGTGAAGAGTGAAGGGTGAAGAGTGAAAAGAGGCCTGGAGCCATCGTCTTTCACTCTTCACTCTTCACCCTTCACTCTTCGTTTATCCTTGCCGCCGTGCCGCAGCTTCCGTTCCGTCATATCGCCATCGAAGGACCGATCGGCGTCGGGAAAACTTCGCTGGTGAACCTGCTGGCGAAACGGTTCCGCGGAACGAAAATCCTCGAAGACGTCGACAATCCGTTCCTGGCGGAGTTCTACAAGGACAAACGCGGCGCGGCCTTCCGCTGCCAGCTTTTCTTCCTGCTGTCGCGCTACGACCAGCAGCGCACGATCGGGCAACGCGATCTCTTCACCGAGCTGATCCTCGCCGATTACTCGTTTCCGAAAGACAAAATCTTCGCGTACATGACGCTCGAGGATTCGGAGCTGATGATCTACAACCGGCTCTACGAGATGCTGCGCGAGAGCGTGCCCAAGCCGGACCTGGTGATCTACCTGCAGGCGTCGCTTGATACACTGCTCAAACGCGTAAAGAAGCGCGGACGGGCGTACGAGAAGTCGATCTCGCCACAATATTTGCAAGAGCTCAGCGAGGCGTACTCGCACTACTTTTACCGGTACGACGAGACGCCATTGCTGGTGGTGAACACGAACGAGATCGATTTCGTCAACACGCCCGAGCATTTCGATCAGCTCATCGAGCAGATTCGAAACGCTAAGAAGGGAACGCAGTACTACGTACCGCTTGGATCCTGAGTAAACGGACCGAGACGGGGTAGATGAAGATTGAAGGGTGAAGAGTGAAGAGTGAAGGCCGCGCGCTTTCACTCTTCACCCTTCACTCTTCACCCTTCGCTCCTCCTCCCGGCCCGCTGGAGGAGAGATGGAAAAACGAATCACCGTCCCCGCCGTCCGCGCCATGAAGGGCGTGAAGCGCATCGGGATGATCACCGCATACGACTACCCGAGCGCGAAGGTGGCCGACGCCGCCGGCAGCGACGTCATCCTGGTCGGCGATTCCCTCGGCATGGTCGTCCTCGGCTATCCCGACACGCTCAGCGTCACCGTCGACGACATGCTCCACCACACGCGCGCCGCCGTGCGCGGCGCATCGCACGCGCTCGTCGTCGGCGACATGCCCTACCTCTCGTACCACGTGTCCGTCGAGGAGTCGGTGCGCAACGCCGGACGCTTCATCCAGGCCGGCGCGCACGCGGTGAAAGTCGAAGGCGGCAAGCCGTCGCGCATCCGCGTGATCGAAGCGATCCTCGATGCGGAGATTCCGGTGATGGGCCACATCGGACTCACTCCTCAATCCGTCAACGCCCTCGGCGGGTTCAAACTGCAGGGGAAAAATCTCGACGACGCTCATCGCCTCGTCGACGAAGCGCAGGCGCTCGACCAAACCGGCTGCTTCGCCATCGTGCTGGAGTGCGTGCCGTCCGAGCTGGCGGCGATGATCACCGAGCGCGTGTCCGTGCCGACCATCGGCATCGGCGCCGGTCCCGCCTGCGACGGACAGGTCCTCGTCTTCCACGATCTCCTCGGCCTCTACGACGGCCACACTCCGAAGTTCGTCCGCCGCTACGCAAACATCGCCGACGAGATGCGCAGCGCGATCGAGCGCTACCTCGCGGACGTCCGCGACGGTTCGTTCCCTGACGACGCAAAGGAATCGTTCCACGCCGCCAGCGCGGACGAACTGCGCGCGCTCTACGGCGAAGGCATCGTCATCGAGATGCCGAAGGCGCAGTAGCCTGCTTTCATCTGCGTCCATCTGCGTCATCTGCGGATAAAACTGATGATCATCGCCACGACGATCGAGCAAGTCCGCGCCGCGAGAAGCCGCGCCGCGACCATCGGCTTCATCCCGACCATGGGCTTTCTCCACGAAGGCCATCTCTCGCTGATCGACGCGGCGCGCGAGGCGGGCGCGAACTTCATCGCTGTTTCGATCTTCGTCAATCCGAAGCAATTCGGACCGAATGAAGATCTCGCCAGCTATCCGCGCGACGAGGCACGCGACAAAGCCCTGCTGGAGGCGAAGAACGTCGATCTGCTTTTTCTTCCGAGCGTCGACGTCATGTATCCGTCAGGCGCCCAGACCACGGTCTCCGCCGGCGCCGTGGCCAAACCGCTGGAAGGGGAGCGCAGGCCGGGGCACTTCGATGGCGTGGCCACCGTCGTCCTGAAGCTGTTCAACATCATGCAGCCCGACATCGCCGTCTTCGGACGCAAGGATGCGCAGCAGTGCGCCGTCATCGATCGCATGGTGCGCGATCTCGACGTGCCGGTGAAACTCGTCTTCGCCGATACCGCGCGCGAACACGACGGACTGGCAATGTCGTCGCGCAACAGCTACCTGTCCGCTGACGAACGAACGATCGCGCCGGCACTGCATCGCGCGCTGCGCGCGGGCGAGGAAGCGATCACGCACGGCGTTCACGACGTCGATGCAATCGAAACGATGATGCGGAGGATGATTTCCGAAACGCCAGGTATCGAGGTCGACTATCTCGCAGTCGTCGATCCGGAGACGTTTCTGCCGCCGAGCGATTTCCGGCGCGAGGTTCTCGTCGCGGGAGCAGTGCGCATCGGACGAACGCGGCTGATCGACAACGTCCGCGTCCATCACCAGAGACCCTGACGCCTCGCTTCGCGACGCGCAGGGTAGACTTTTGGTGCACATGCGCACCCTTCTCCACGCTGTCATCCAGAACGCCGTCGTCACCAGCGCGGCCGCTCTCTGGCCCGTCGCGCTGCGCGTCGATGCGTTCGTGCTGCGGGCAGCCGAGGTCTTGCCGTTCGAGGAAGTGAACGTAATTAATGTGGCGACCGGCGAGCGATTCTGGACGTGGATCGAGCCGGCGGCGGAGGGGAGCGGCGAGGTGGCGGTGCACTCCGGCACGCGCTCGCCGGTGCGCACCGGCGACACCATCAGCATCCTCGCCTTCGCCACGTTTCACGAGGGGCAGACGCTGGCGCACAAGCCGCGAATCGTCACGCTCGGCGCGAACAATCAGGTGACGTCGGTCGGCGAAGGATGAGCGGGCGCTGGCTGACGCGCATCGCCGCCGCGCTGCTGTTCATCTCGCTCGCCGCGTCGACGCTGCCGCGCCTCATCGCGCTCGTGAACGACGCGCGCTCGATGCTGCCGCTGCCGTACGAGGCGCGGCGCGAGCGGCAGATGGGGCCGTGGTACGTGTCCATCGAAAAATTACGCCGCGACCTGCGGCCGAATGAGCCGGTCGCGCTGATCACGTCACGCCGCGACATCGACTCGGCAGTCTTTGCGAACTACTACCTCTTTCCGATTCACACGCGGCTCTACCTGGGGCGGAATGCGTATCGAAACGCGGCGCCCGATCCGGCGCGGCCGGCGGTCCTCGTCGCCGTGAATCCCTCTCATGCGGAGCGGACTGCGTACGACATCCTTCGCGACCGCGATCTTGCCGCGGGACGGCGCATCGTCGCGGAGCCGGAACTGAGCGCGCCGATGACGGCCTTCGTTCTGCCGCTGGCGGCGTCGCTCGACGGTCCGCCGCCGGGGACGTTCGTGATCGAAGCGACGCTCGTCAATCCGAATCCCGTACCCGCGGAAGTTCGCATGACGTTCTGGCCGAAAGGGTTGACACGGACGATCGTCATTGCCGCTCGTAGTACAAAAACGTATTACGACCTCGTCTACCAGCTCTACGGCATCATGAACGCCGGCTGGATGCGCGTCGACTCGTCGCAGCCGCTGCGTGCCGCGTTCTACTTCGCCAATCGCGGACGCGGAGACGCGACGCTGATGCCGAATGCAGTCGCGGACGCCACGCGGATCGCGCCCGCGCCGCTGCATCGCGACACGAAGCTGTTCGTGATCAATCCGAAAGATTCGCGGGCCAACGCGATTCTGAACGGCGAATCGATTCCGCTCGATCCGCATGCGTTCCTCTCGCGCCCGATCGAAACATTGCCGGCAGTCAGCGGCAACGTCTACGCCTTCGTCACCACGCGCGAGCTGAATGGCAAAACCGATTTTCTATGGCCGCAATGATCGGACTCGCCGTCACACTCGTCCTTTTCCCTCTCGCCGGCTGGAGCCTCGGGCGGCGAAGCATCGGCGAAGCGTTCCTCTTCGGCGCCGGTCTCACCGGTTCGGTGCTGTTCATCGCCGGCGTCCTTCACGTGCCGTTGGTGATCGCGCTGGTGTTGATTGGGGCGTGGAGTGTGGGGTGTGGAGTGTGGGAACTGAGGCGCCGTCGCCGCGGCATGCCGTCAGATCCCCCACTCCCCACTCCCCACTCCCCACTCCCAACAATCCTGATGTGCATCCCCTTGCTCGCGCTCACCTTCGTGGCCGCCATCACTCCACTCAACGACTTCGATGGCCGCGCGTTCTGGGTTTTGAAGGCGAAGGAGATCGCGCGCGAGCACGCCATCGATGGACCATCGTTCAAAGCGGTTACGCTCGATCCGCGCAAGAATCACTATCCGATCCTGATTCCTCTCGACGGCGCAGTCATCCTCGGCATCGCGCACGATTTTGATGACCGCCAACTTCGCTGGTTCTACCTCGGCGTTCTCGCTGCACTGGCACTGCTCGTCCGCGAACGGATCGGCCGTCTGGTCTCGCCTTCCGCCGGCGCCTGGTGCGCCGCGCTTCTCGTCTGGATCCCCCAGTTTTCCGTCGAAGCGGAAGGCGGCGCGCTGTCGGCCTACAACGACCTGGCAATCGCCGCATTCGCCGCGGGCGCGTTCTTCGAGCTGGCGGAGGAGGTCGCGAAGTCCGCGGCACCGAAGCGTCGTGACTTCGGAGCAATCCGCTTCGGACTCTGGCTGGCGTTTCTCATTCTGACCAAGAGCGAAGGACTGCCGTTCGCGATCGTGTTTCTGGCGGTTGGCGCGTTCGTCTTCCGGAAACGGATCGCAAGCTCCGCGATCGTGGCCGGCATCGCGGCAGTAGCGCTCTTCATCTGGCGGACACGAATCCCTCCCGGCGATGAAGAGGACATCATCCGCCTGCTGCCGACGATTCCGCAGAAGCTGCACAACGTCCGCGCGGCTCTGGCTGCCTTCCCGCGGCACATGCTGCTCATGCCGCATTGGGGTCTCTTCTGGATCGCCGTCATCATCGCCGCAGTGCTCGCGCTGCGTACTGACCGGCGCAACGCCACGCTGGCCATCAGCGTCGTCGCCGCGATGCTCGCTGTCTACGTCCTGGTCTATGTCGCTACCGCGTGGGTGGTGTCCGACCTGATCGCCGTCACCGCCGACCGGCTGCTCATGCACGTCATCGCGCCGTCGCTGTTCCTACTGGCAATCGCAACTCGCGCTTCGATTCTTGAATCCCGAACGGTTGACTGAGCCGAAGGCAACCAACGCCGTCGGCCGTGCCGACCGACTACCGCACGAAGTCGATAAAGCCACGCTCCACGTTTACGTCGACCAGCTTCACGTTCACCTTGTCGCCGACGTCGACGCCGTGGCCGCCGTGGATGACTTTGCCTTCGACCGGCGGATGGAAAACGCGAACCCACGTTCCCTTCTCCGACGCGCCGGTGACGATGCCGTCGAAGCGCTGGCCGACGCGCGGCTCGAGGATGCAGGCCGCGGCCGACTTGCGCACCTGACGCTCCACCTTATTCGCCGCATCCTCGGCCTCGGTGCAATGCGTGGCCAATGCGCTTAGCTCATCGTTCGAATACGGCGGCTTCGCGCCGGCCAGCGCGGCCTTGATCAGGCGATGCGTGATGAGATCGGGGAAACGGCGGTTCGGCGCCGTCGAATGCGTGTAGTCCTTCACCGCCAATCCGAAGTGTCCGATCGACTCCTGGCCCGGTTGCTCGACGACATACTCGCCGGCGCCCATCGCCTTCACGATCGCGAGCGAGAGGTCGGGAAAGCGCATCGGATCGGCTTTGCGGCGGCGGACCAGGAACTCCTCGAGCGCCTGCGAATCGGGATCGGACGGCAGCTTCTCGCCGAACTTTGCCGCGATCGCTTCGATACGGTCCCAGCGCTCCGGCGAGCGAACCACGCGGCGCAGACTGGCGAAACCTTTCGACGCCAGGAAGCGTGCGCTAACGCCGTTCGCGGCGATCATGAAGTCCTCGATCAGGTTCTTCGCGTTGTTGCGCGCCTCGGCCTCGAGATCGACGACGTGCCCGTCCTTCATCACCGCGCGCGCTTCGATCGTTTCGAGATCGAGCGCGCCGTGTTCGTGACGCAGCTCGCGCATTTTGTCGGCCACACGATCCTGAAGCTTCAGATTCTCGGCAAGGCCCGACACGCCTTTGATCTTCTCCGGCATCTCGCCCTTGCCCTCGAGCCACATGCCGACGGCGTTGTACGCAAGCTGCGCCTTGTTGTGAACGCGCGCGCGATAGACGTCGCCTTTCGTGATCGAGCCGTCGGAAGCGACGACCATATCCATCACGACGGCGATGCGTTCCTCGTTCTCGTTGAGCGACGTCAGGCCGGTCGACAGCTTCTCCGGAAGCATCGGGAAAATGCGCGCGGCCGTGTAGACCGAAGTCGTGTTCTGGCGCGCGTGATCGTCGATCGGCGTCCCTTTTTTGACGAGGGCATCGACGTCCGCCACCGCCACCATCGCGCGGACGTTGCCGCCGCCAAGGTCCTCGGCGACCGTGAGCTGGTCGAGATCGCGCGAGTCGTCGTTGTCGATCGAGCACCAGATCAGCTCGCGCAGATCTTTGATCGACGCGTCGCTTTCGTTCGCCGGGCCGGAGATCGACTCCGCCTGCTTTTCCGCGGCGTCCGAAAAATCGGGCGCGAGGCCGCGGTCGATCATGGCCTGATGCGCGATGTCTTTGAGGATCGAGCTGTGATTGCAGCTTGCGGTGTGCGTGTGGTCGTTCATGGTGGAGCGGCACGTTACCATCAGCCGATATGCAGCCGAAAGTGACGCGCGCGGGCGACCGCGGACTGCTGGCCGACTTCGGCGCGGATGTGTCCGCCGCCGAGTTGCACGCGCGCGCGGCGGCGTTGCGTGCGCGCGAGAACGTTGTCGCGTGCGTCGTCGGACAGCAGTCGCTGTACGTCGTGTTCGGCGGCGAGCCGTCGATCGATTTCGACGATGCGCCGCCGTCCGCCTTCACGCCGCGCACTCACGTCATTGACGTCGATTTCTCCGGTCCCGATCTCGACGAGTTCCTCGAGCACGCGCGCATCACGCGCGAGGCGTTCCTCGAGACCATTCCATCGCTGCGCCTGACTGCGCGCTACCTCGGATTTCGCGCCGGCTTCGCCTATCTTGAAGGATGGCCCGAGGAGTGGCGGATGCCGCGGCGGACGCGCTCGCGCAATCTCGTTCCGCGCGGGAGTTTCGCGATCGCCGGAGTGATGGCTGGTTTCTATCCCGTCGATTCTCCCGGCGGCTGGAACCTCCTCGGACGGACGAATGCGATGTTGTGGAATCCCGATGCGGAGCCACCGAATCGTTTTGCGCCTGGCGATGCGATCGAGATTCGTCCGACTTCAATCGCGCAGTTTGATGCGCAACCGTCGTCGCATTACGAATCGACCGGCGACGTCATCGCCGAGGCGGGCCAGCTCACGACGATCGTTGGCGCGCGCGATTGGAAGCGCGCCGAGTACGGCGTTTCGCCGGGCGGGCCGTTCGATGCGTCCGCCGCTGCGCTTGTGAATCGCGCGGTCGGCAATGCCGATGACGCGCCGCTGCTCGAATGCGTGCTCGTCGCTCCGCGGCTGCGATTCGCGAACGCGCGCCGCGTCGCGTTTTGCGACGGCGGCGGAAACGTGCAGACGTTCATGCTGCTACCCGGCGAAGAGCTGAACCTCGGGCGCTTTCACGGCGGTTTGCGCGGATATCTCGCCATCGAAGGCGGCATCGACGAGATGCGGCCGCGGTATGCCGAGGCGCCGGCGGTGGTGAAAGCAGGAATGTCATTGCGAGAGCCTGGGAACGCGGGCGTCTCGCCCGCTGTCGAACGGGATGCTGCCGAGAATCGCGGGCGAGACGCCCGCGCTCCCGGGGAGATCCGCATCATCGCCGGACCTCACGATGCGCCGCCGCTGCCCGAGGAGTGGGAAGTGACCGCGGAGTTGAATCGCGTCGGCATTCGCTTCCGCAGCGTTGGCGGCAGCACCAACGCACCTCCACGCGAATTGCCGTCGTGCGGGATGCAATTCGGAACGCTGCAATGGCATCCCGACGGAACGCTCGTGGCGATGGGGCCGGACCATCCCGTCACCGGCGGCTACCTGCAGCCGGCGACTATGGTCTCCGACGATTTGTGGAAGCTCGCCCAACTTTCGCCGGGCGAGCGCGTGCGGTTCAAAGCGTAGTGCAGACGTCCCCGTCTGCATCCGGCGGGCGTCTCGCCCGACGGTGGTTTCTGCGAATTTTCAAGACTTGCGATTGAATCCCGGAAACCCCCGCCGGGCGAGACGCCACGTCGGATGCAGGCGAGACGCCCGCACTACGCTCTACTCCCCGTATGCATACCCCGACCTTGCGCTCACCTTGAACTCCGGATTGCGCAGCGCGACGTCCACCTTCTGGAAGCCATGTTCGCCGGGGCGTTTCTTCGTGTAGTAGCTGATCAGGTAATAGCCGGCGGTCTTCTTCTCGATCTGCTTCAGCGGCGCGATGTAGCTCGTGTGCAGGCGGAAGTACTCGCCGTTTGTGTCGCTGGCCATCGACGACAGATTCTGGTGCACGAACTCCGGCACGTCGATGCCGCTCTGCAGCGAGATCGGGTAGAGCGTCACGTCGGCGCTGTTGAGCGACTCAATCATCGGCTCGTAGTAGCGGCTGCGGCTCATCACCACGCCGCTGCGTACTTCCTCGTCCGGACCGACGATGCCGTTCGAGAAAAGGATCACGTCCTTGCGCGCGCGAATGGGGCGAAGCGCGTCGCCGAGGAGGTCGAGCGCCTCGTAAACGTAGCCGGTGTGATTGATCATCCGGTCGATGTCCATGTTGCGCATGAGCGACGGACCGCTGCTCGCAGCATTCTTCGTGCGAATGCCGACGCCGTACATCGTGGCGTCGTTCATCGCGCGGCGGATCTGCGCCTTGTCGGACGTGAAATCGGTGTAGACCTTGAGCCGAACGTCGTGACCGACGACGGCGACGCGATCTTCGGCGCGAAGATGATCGTCGAGGTAGCGCATCGCGTCGCTGCGGGCTCGGATCATCTCGCCCTGCGATCCGGCGTCCGAGGTCACTTTGTCGAAGAAGAAAATGATGTAGCGGTCGTCGTGCAAACGCTCGACTTTGAACTTTGCTGCGGCTTCGGGTTCGGTGATGAGGCGGCGATTGGTGAAGTAATCGACGGTATCGATCGTCTGCGGCTGGCCGTTTTCGCGGACGATGAAGTCGTCCTTGCCGAGGCCGAGCATCTGATTGCCGCGCGAGTCGGTCACGATCGCGTCGAGTTGCACGAGATTGACGTCGACCTTCTCGCCGAATGGCTGTGAATTCTGCTGCGGCTGCTGCGCGAGGAGCGGCGCCGCGGCCAGCATGAGTAACGTCAGGAAATGCTTGGACATTGAAGTCCCCCTTCCCGGCTGCAAACGAGCCCGCGGGCGGCGCGGATTCCGTCCATGGACGCGGGCGCACGCTTCTTGCTCGGTTGTCACCGCTATGTACAAGCTGACGATCGCGCTTCTCGCTCTGCTCGCCGCCGCGCCGCTGATGGCGCAACGGAGGATTGACCTGCTCATCGACGCCGAGGGGGCCCGGCGCACGGGACACAACGAGGCGTTCACGCCCGGCTTCCGCTTCGAGCCGCAATTCGGGACGGGAGGCGGCGCCGGCGTCGGTCTCAATTTCTTTCTCAGCGATCGCGTGTCGATCGAAACGAAAGCGGCGGCGCTGGAATCGCAACTTCGCGTGCGCATCGTCGGGACCGATTTCATCGCCACGGCCAACCTCGGGCACGCGCAGATTTTCCCGATCTCGGCGGTGCTGCAATGGCATCTCTCCGAGCACGGTACGATCCGCCCGTACCTCGGCGCGGGAGTGGCGCACGTGATCCTGCACGATGTGAATCGCTCCGTGGGCCCGTCGGCGACCGGCATTCACTTCAAGGATCCGACCGGCTTCGTCGTCGACGGCGGCCTCGAATTCAATCTGTCGAAACGCTTCGGCATCTACGGCGACGCGCGCTACATCCCGGTGGAAACGAAGTCGACGGCGAGCTTCACCGGGACGACGTCGTCGGTGAAGATGAACGTGCGGCCACTGATCGTTTCAGCCGGAATCGCGTGGCGGTTCTGACGGAATGAACCCGTGGGAGTGCCGGTTTGACCCGGCTGCGCGGTTCCCCTAGAATCGCCGCTCTTTTTTGCGCCATTCGGCGCTTCCACCCTCGGGGCATAGCTCAGCCTGGTTAGAGCGCACGGTTCGGGACCGTGAGGTCGGAGGTTCAAATCCTCTTGCCCCGACCATGGGATTTTGCGGCTCCGCGAAGGCGGGGCCGTTTTCGTTTTGAAAATGCGCCGACTACTTCTGATTCTCCTTCTCGCTCTCCCCGCCGCGAACGCCTTTGCGTGGGGACAGGCTGGGCATCTGATGTCGAACGAGGCGGCCACGATCGGGCTGCCGAACGACATGCCGCAGTTTTTCTATCGGCAGTTTCCGCAGTTGACGTGGCTGGGACCGGATCCCGATCGGTGGCGCAACGGCGGGCCGGCGCTGGAAGCGTCCAATTCGCCCGATCACATGATGAACTACGAGTACATCGAGTCGCTGAAACTGCCGCGCGACCGGTACTCGTTCATCGCCTTGTTGACGACTTCCGGAACGCTGCGGCGCTACGGCATCCGCAACACCGATCCGGGATTTCTGCCGTGGCGCATCGCGGAGATGAGCGAGCAGCTCACGGTCGAATGGCGGCTGTGGCGCGCCGCCGCTCCCGGCTCGCCCGACCGCGCCTTCATCGAACGCGACATCATCCGCGACTCCGGCGTTCTCGGGCACTTCGTCGCCGACGCCGCAAATCCGCTGCACGACACGATCAGCTACAACGGCTGGATCGCGCCGAATCCGAACGGCTACACGAACGATTGCCAGATCCACGCGCGCTTCGAGACGGACTTCGTGACGCACTCGATCACGACCAACGACATCGTGGCGAAGATGCCCGCGACGCAGTTGCGCGCCGACTACTTCGAGACGGCGATCGGATTCATTCGCCAATCGAACGCGCTGGTAGAACGCGTCTACCAGATCGACAAGAACGGCGGCTTCGACTTGTTCCGCGCGCCGTCTCCGGAAGCGAAGGCGTTCACCGCCGAGCGCCTCGCCGCAGGCGCGTCGCTATTGCGCGACCTGTGGTGGTCGGCGTGGCGAAACTCCGCCGTGCCGATGCGTCGCGGCAACGCGGATTAGCGTAGTGCAGGCGTCCCCGCCTGCATCCGGCGGGCGTCTCGCCCGACGGGGGTTTCTGCGAAGTTGCGCAGATTGCGATTGAATCCCAGAAACCACCGCCGGGCGAGGACGCCCGGCGGATGCAGACGAGACGTCCGCACTACATCGTCCCTGCCGGTTTCGAGGGCAGCGGCTTCCAGCAGACGCTTTCGTCCAACGGATCGGCCGAGTTGCCGGGCATGTGCTCGAACGGAACGAACGCTGCCGGATGCGCCGATTGTTTGCGCACCATTGCGCCGTAATCGGCCAACGCCTTGTTCATCGCGGACAGACGCGCGTGCGAATCCAGATTCTGCAGCGGCCGCGTCACCACGCCCGACTGATACACCTCGGCGCGGCTGTACGCCGTGCCCTGCACGATCGTGCCGACCAGCGTCGCTTTGAGATCGGCGGCGCTTTGACCCTGCGCGCTCTTGCCGCCGACGACGTCCGGAGGCAGCAGCTCGGGATTGGCGATCCATCCATGCGCCAGCGCCACGTTATTGCCGAACTCGATCAACTCATCGACCGTGTTGTTGAGCGCGACGTAATCGCGCAGCGGCAGCGGCGCGTCGCCGGTGCCCGTTTCCTGAATGTGGCCGGCCAGGTGGGGACTGGTGGCGCACGAGTTTCCGAACGACAGCAGGTACTGGTTGCCCGATTGGTACATGTACGTGCCTGGATCGCCGCCGCCGGGCGGAGTCGGTGCGTCATCGCCGCAGTAGGTCGAATGCGACGACGTGTCCTGCAGCACGTGCAGATAGATGCCGATGCGCGCGAGCTGCACCGGGACGGGCGTCGGCACCGGCGACTTCCACAGCGTGCCGGTCGTGCGCGTTTTGTCATCGAGCCATGACTTCAATTCCGTGTAGGGCGTCGCGACGCTATTCGCGTCGATGTTGAGCGCCTGCGGTCCGGTAGCGATGTTCGGTATCTGCACCGGCGCGTTAGCCATATTCGCGCCGGCCGGAACGTTCTGAGGCAACAGCATCGGCACGATGCCGAAGATCGTCGCGCCGTGGACGCAGTGCCGTCCGCTTGGACCGGTGAGGCCGACCGTGCAGAGCACACCGGGATCGTCCGACTTCAGCATCCCCCATCCGCGCAGATTGGCCAGCGTCTTCTGATACGTATCATCGATATGTACCGGATAACCCGGCGTCGGATAGTGCAGGGGATAGAGAGCCTGCACGCCGCCGGCGCCATGCGCGTCGGTGCCCTGCCCGTTCGGCGAAAACGGCACCGTGTAGTGATAGAGCGGACCGCCGGTGGCCGTATTCGTGCGCTGGAAGCCGTTGAAGTTCGCAGTGATGTAGTCGCGTCCCGTGTTTGGCGACGTCTGCAGCGTCTTCTGCGCATTGATCGCGTTCTGATTCGCCGCCTGCCGGCCGCACTGGTCGATCGGAACGTACTGCGCGTAGTCGGTGACCTCGTTGTACGCGGCGATCCAGTAAGCGACGTCGCTGCGGTAACCGAGGGCCAGGGCGATGAAGTAGGTGGAATCGGCGTGGATCATGCTGCGGCCCGGCATCACCGTCCCGAAGTCGGCGATCTGCTGCGGACAGGCCCGATTCGGCTGCGGCGGCTGCGCGCAGGTCGGATTCAGACACCACGACAGCTTCCCTTTCACGTTCTGACGCGGCAGGCAGAGGTCCTCGTAAAACGCGCTGGCGGATTGCGTCGTCGTGAAGGCGATGAGCAGACAGACAGCGACAAAACTGGAACGGGATCGCATGCAGATTCCTCCCTCTTTGCCTAGGAGAGGAAAAAGAAACGCGAATCCCTACCTCGAAGTTTTTTCTTGACAAATGATCGGCGCAGACGTATTTAACCACCCTGTTAATTAACTGATTGGTTGAATACGCCATGCCGACCGACAAACTCAGCGTCACCTTCGCCGCCCTCGCCGATCCGACCCGGCGCGCCATCCTGGCCCGCCTCTCCACCGGCGCGGCCTCGGTGACGGAGCTCGCCGAGCCGTTCGACATGAGCCTTCCCGCCATCTCCAAACACCTCAAAGTCCTCGAGCGCGCCGGCCTCATCGCGCGCAGCCGCGACGCGCAGTGGCGTCCCTGCAGCCTCGAGGGCGCGCGGCTGAAAGAGGTCTCCGAGTGGCTCGATCACTACCGCCGTTTCTGGGAGCAGAGCTTCGACCGGCTGGACGAATACCTGCGCGAATTGAAAAAAACGAAGGAGAAGAAACATGAACGCCACAATCGAAAGAAATAGCTCTGACATTGCCGGCCGCGAGATCGCCACGACGCGCGTTTTCAACGCGCCGCGCGACCTCGTGTTCGAGGCATGGACGTCGCCGGAACACGTCGCGCAGTGGTGGGGACCGAACGGATTTACCACCACGACGCACACGATGGACGTCCGCCCCGGCGGCGACTGGATTTTCATCATGCACGGCCCCGACGGCACCGATTACAAGAATCACATCGTCTATCGCGAGGTGGTGCGGCCGGAGCGCCTCGCCTACGACCACGTCAGCGGTCCGCTGTTTCACGCGACGGTGATCTTCGAAGCGGAGGGAGCCAAAACCCGCATCCGCATGCAGATGCTGTTCGAGACCGCCGAGCTGCGGAATCGGGTGGCCGAGGAGTTCGGAGCGGTGCAGGGGCTGGAGCAGACGCTCGATCACCTCGGCGAGCACGTTGCGAAGATGTCCGCCGATGAGTTTGTGATCACACGCGAGTTCGACGCGCCGCGCGATCTTGTCTTTGCAGCATGGACCGAGCCGGAGCGCCTCGCGCAGTGGTGGGGACCGAAAGGATTCACGGTCAAAGTCGCCAACGTCGATCTCCGTCCCGGCGGGATGTTCCACTACGGGATGGTCGGGCCGGACGGCAGCGAGATGTGGGGGAAGTTCGTCTACCGCGAGATCGCGCCGCCGGAGAGGATGGTGTTTACCGTCTCCTTCTCCGACGAAAACGCCGGGACGACGCGTCATCCGATGGCGCCGACATGGCCGGCTGAGATGCTCAACGTTGTGACGTTCACGGCACACGGCGAGAAGACGACCATCACGCTTCGCAGCAGCGCATACAACGCATCGGAGGAAGAGCGCGCCACGTTCAAGGCCGGCCACGCCAGCATGCAGGGCGGCTTCACCGGCACGTTCAATCAGCTGGCCGAGTACCTGGCGACGGTGAAGTCATGAACCTCATCGATCGATTTCACGCACAGGCGCCGAGGATTCTCAGCGTCTTTCGATTCCTGGCGGGAGTCCTCTTCGCCTGCCACGGCGCGCAGAAGCTCTTCAACGTTTTCGGCGGGATGCCGCCCGGCGTTCCCAAGGCGCTGATCTACACCGCCGGACCGATCGAGTTCTTCGGCGGCATCCTCATCGCTATCGGCCTTTTCACACGCAGCGCCGCGTTCCTCTGCAGCGGATTGATGGCGGTCGCGTACTTTACCGGACACGCGCCCAACGGCTTCTGGCCGACGATGAACGGCGGCGAGCTGGCGCTGCTGTTCTGCTGGATCTTCCTCTACATCGCCGCGCAGGGTCCGGGCGCGTGGGCGGTGGATAACGTGCTCCACAGGCGAGATTGAACAGGGAGACGATTCACGCGGAGACGCGGGGACGCGGAGAAAAAATCTCTGCGATCTCCGCGGCTCCGCGTGAAATTGGTTCTCCAATCCGCTCACAACGAATTCAAAAACGCGATCAACTTCGACTTCGGATCCGCCGCCAACGCCGCGTATTGGTCCCTCGCGCTGCGCGCCTGGCCGTCGTGCGCGAGGATGGCCTGGTCGAGCGTGCGCGCACGGCCGTCGTGCAGGTAGGTGTTGATGAAGCGCAGTCCCCACAACGGCGCGGTGCGCATCTCGCGGCCGGTCGAATTGCCCATCTCCAGACCGTCGCCGAGCGCGCCCATGTCGTGGAGCAGGAAATCGGAGTAGGGGTGATACGTCTTGCGGTCGAGCGCCGCGATCGGATTCGATCCCGTGCGCTGCGTGGCGGTATGGCAGGCCGTGCATCCGATGCGCTCGAACGTCGCCTCGCCGGCGGTGACGTCGCCGGTAATCGTCCCGCGCGGCGGCGCGGCCAGCAGCGACATGAAATTCGTCAGCGCGATCGGACCGGAACCGTCGTCATTGATCCCCGGCGCCGGATTGAACGCCAGTTCCGCGCAGTTGCCCTGCGGGCAGCTCTCGTTCGGAAAATCGGCCGTGGTGATGCCCATCTCGTTCAAATACGCGTCGCCGGAAAACTGGAAGAGCGACGGCACCTGCGCTTTCCATCCGAACTTGCCCACAGTCTTCATGCCTGCGCGGATGTTGTCGACCATGTTCACGCGTCCGGCCACGCCGCCGCGCGCTTGTTGCGCTGCCGCGGCGATGAAGTCGGAGTCGGGCGTAGCGTCGACGAGGCCCAGCCCGAACAGAGGTGTGGTCCGCCGTCGAACGGTGATGGTCGCGGCCGACGGGACGACCTCCGGCCGGAAATTGTGCGCGACGCCGTCCTGCGGACCGATGGCGTGATCCTGCACCAGCGATCCGCCGAGCGACGCCAGCGCGTCGAAGAGGCCGTTGATGCGCGTGGCGAAGCGCGTGACCAAGCGATTGCTCCCGCCGCCAATCGCGGGGACGCTATGACACGCCGCGCACGATCGCTCGTTGAACACCGGCCCGAGTCCGTCGGCGACGTCCTCGACTTCGGTGAAGTCGCCGAGGCCGTCCGCGAAGTCGGCGCGTTGCGATGCGGTCAATCCCGACAACGCCTCGCCCGCCGCCGGATCGGGCGTCTGCGCCTGCCTTCCACTCCCACTCCTCCGCTGCGCGCTGACGTTCGCCGCGAGGATCACTAACAACACCCCAACCATGAGCCGTTTCATTTGCGCCTCCTAGTACTGATGAGCGCGGATTAGAGAAACGGACGTGCCACGGAGTGTGCAGAGAGAGGCCGTCGGGCAGGTGGTGCGAAATGACGCGTGCCGAGGGAAAATCGACGCGGTTCTGGATGTTTTATGTCGCACCCGAAAAGGAGTTGCCTTCAATTTCAAACATCAGTTGAGGCGTCTCATTCGCAAAGTTCGCGGGCTCTTTCGCCGCAAGCGCCGATTGCGCCCTTTCTCCGAAGTGTGGGATGAATTCAATCGTCGCGCGGATCGCTGTGAAGAAGACATCGACCCGGACGAAGTCTTTCGCGACGTGAGGTCGAAGGATCCAGGTCGCGACTTCAACTTCTAGCGCACCGCTGTATCCTCCGCGCGTGTCTGCAGGCAGCGATCGTTTGACGCGAATTGTTCGGTCGCTACCGCTCGCTTTCGCCATCCTGATCGTCCTCGCCGTCTACGCCTTCTTTGCGGGCGACGGAAAGTTCGATTTTCGGCGGCTCGGGACGTGGCAGGAGTCGAATTACGCCAGCCTCGCGCGCGGATTTTTTCGCGGACAGCTCAATCTCGATCGTTGGGTCAATCCGCAACTGATCGCGCTGCCGTATCCGTATGATCCGAAGGCGCGCGAAGGCATCCACTACGAGTGGGACGTCAGCTATCTCAACGGAAAGTACTATCTCTATTCGTCGCCGCTGCCGGCGATTCTCGGCTACATGCCGCTGGAGATTTTGCGGCGCGGCTATCCTCCCGATTCCTTCGTCGCGCTCTTCTTCTGCGCGTGGGCTTTTCTCGCCTCCGTTGCATTTGCACGACGCGCGCTGAAACCTCCAACGAACATCCCCTTTCCACTCTGGGTGCTCTTCATGGGCCTCGGAAACGTGATCCCGTCCGTTCTCGTGACGGTGCACATGTACGAAGTAGCCATCGTCTGCGGCATGGCCATGACGACGATGTGGGCGCTGGTGCTGCTCCGCTACAACGAGTCGCCGTCGCCCGGCCGCGCGGCGTGGCTCGCTCTCTGGCTCGCGCTCTCCATCGCTGCGCGCCCGAACCTCGGCGTGCTGCTGCTCGTGACCGCGTTCGCCGTGAAGCGCACGCGGAAAACGATCCTGGCCTTCCTCGCGCCGCTGGCCATCGTGGCCATGGCCATGCTCTGGTACAACGCCGCGCGCTTCGGCGATCCCTTCGAATTCGGAATCCGCTACCAGCTCACTGGCGTCGACATGATCGGGCGGAAAGTCTGCAGCCTCTGCACCTTTCCCGAACTGGCGCGCTTCGGCAACAGCATCCAGCACTATCTCTACTGGCCGCTGCACATGCACAGCGCGTTTCCGTTCGTCGACGCGATGCCGGCGCGCGTCGATCCCGCCACGTCATGGCCGACGCCGAACCACATGACCGAACAGATCATCGGCATCGCGCCCATCGCGCCGCTGATGATGATCGGAACGCTGATCGCCATCCTCCTGCGTTGATTCGCGGACCAAAAGATCTGGCCACGCGCACCGCGCTCCAGGTGATCGCCGGCGCGTGGCTGATCGTCTTCGGCCTTTCGACCTGCTGGTGGATCGTGGCCCGCTACTCGCTCGATTTCATGATGCTGATGAGCGTGGCCACGGTGGTGTGCGTGGAGAAAATCGTGACGTCGCTCCGCGAGACGACGATCCGCATCGCACCGCTGCGCGCATTCGTCATCGCACTGGCCTGCTACTCGATCGTCACCGCCATCCTCCTCGGCTTCGCCGGTCCCGGCGACGGATTCAAGCGCGCCAATCCGGCGATGTTCGAGAGAGTGTCGGGTTGGTTCAAGTAGGCGCTTACCGCACGCCGTCGGGGCGCACGCGGAGGAAGAACGTGCAGGCCTTTCCCGTCTTCGACTCCACCCACACCGAGCCAGCGTGCGAGACGGCGAACTCGCGGACTTTGAACAGGCTGCGGCCGGTGCGCTCGGCAGATTGCGGGTTCCAGACGAAGCCAGGCTCGAAGATCGCCTGGCGCTGCGGCTCGGGAACGACCGGACCGTTGTCCATCACGAAAAAGAGCAGCAGCGGCTTGCCCTTGTGCTCCATCCAGCGCACGCCGACCACCACCTGTCCGCCGGGCGGAACGTAGTGCAGCGAGTTGTCCATCAGGATGCCGAGGGCGTCGACGAGCTGGTCGTGATCCTTGAAGCGTTCTTCGAGCTCGGGGACGTCGATCTGCAACTGGATATTTTTCAGATCGGCGAACGGGCCGAAACGGTTGGCGACTGCGTGGATGAGATCGACCACACGCGGCGTGCGCGCGGCGGGCGGCGCCTCTTCGACTTCCGGAGCCATCTCCAGCGACGACAGAATCTGATCGATCGTGCCGGCCCAATCTTCGAGGAGCGGATCGCGTTGCCGCGTGCGCGACGCCGCCAGCACCGACTCGCGCAACGAACGCAGCGGCGTGAAGATCGTCTCGCGCACGAACGACACGAACGACGCGTGGGCCGGATTCATCGGATCGGCTTCGCGGAACATCAGCACCGCGCCCATCGCGCCGCCCGAGATCGGGACGAGCGTGTAGAGAATGTTGCGGTTGCGGATGCGCAGCGCCATCGAGGTCGGGACGGAAAGCTCGCCGATGCGCGCGCCGCACTCCATCTCGATCTGCTTGACCGTGGCCAGATCCGACTGCGGAACGCCGAACAGCTTCTTCGCTTCCTCGGTGACGAACTTCACCGTCCGGTCGGCGCCGAGGACGATGGCCGGCGCGCCGGCGGCCATGATTACGTTCGCGACGCTGGTGATCGCCGGCGACGCCGACTCCACCGGAAACGGCAGCAGCGGCGCCTTCGGAAACGGCTCCGGCTCGGGCGCCGGCGCGGCGGCTGTGGCAGCTCCGCCCGATCGCCGCGTGGCCGTGCTTTCGCCAACCGGTTTTGAAACGACAGGCGGTGGAGGTGACGGCGGCGGGGCGGCCGGAGGCGGCGGTTCCGGCGGTGGAGCGGCTTCCGTTTTCGCTGCTGACTGCTTCGGTTTACGCGGCTTGTCGCACTTCTCGCAGAGGATTCCCCGCGCTATCGCCGCACCGCACATGAAGCATTTCTGGGCCATTCACCGAACTCTGGACTGGCGATCTTACGCTGCCTTCTTGCGTCGCTGCAACGTGATAGCCTCCCGGCCGTTTTGGAGGCCCCATGAAACACATCGTCGTCATCGGCGCCGGCACGATGGGAAACGGCATCGCGCACACCGCCGCCGCGTCCGGCTTCGACGTCACCCTCATCGACGTCGCCGAGGCATTTCTGGAGCGCGGCATGTCGACAATTTCCGCGAATCTGCAGCGCGGCGTCGACAAAGGCAAGATGTCCGCGGACGAGAAGCAGCAGATCATCGGCCGCATCCGCGCCACGAGCGACGTGAACGCCGCCGCGAATGCCGACATCGTCATCGAAGCGATCATCGAAAACCTCGCCGCGAAAACGGACTTGTTCGCGAAGCTCGACTCCATCACCGGCGCCGATTGCATCCTCGCGTCGAATACCTCGTCGATCTCCATCACCAAAATCGCCGCCGCCACGAAGCGTCCCGACAAAGTCATCGGCATGCACTTCATGAATCCCGTGCCGGTGATGACGCTCGTCGAAGTGATCCGCGGCATCGCCACCAGCGACGAAACCTACGCGCGCGTGGCCGAGCTGTCGAAGCAGATGGGCAAAACCGCCATCGAGGTCAACGACTATCCCGGCTTCATCTCCAACCGCGTGTTGATGCCGATGATCAACGAAGCCATCTTCGCGCTCTTCGAAGGAGTGGCCACGCCGGAATCGATCGACGGCGTGATGAAGCTCGGCATGAACCATCCCATGGGACCGCTCACGCTGGCCGACTTCATCGGCCTCGACGTCTGCCTGGCCATTCTGCGCGTGCTCGAAGAAGGATTCGGCGATCCGAAATACCGTCCCTGTCCGCTGCTCGTGAAGATGGTCGATGCGGGTTGGCTCGGACGCAAAAGCGGACGCGGTTTTTACGACTACCGCAAAGCGTAAAACCGGGGGGATGACGGAGAGCCTTCACGGTGTTCTAATCGCGCACACATGCTCTGTCAGACCTGTAGTGCGTTGAATGACGACGAGCGCGAGTATTGCTTCCGCTGCCAGGCGAAGCTGCTCGTGCTGTCGGGCGTGAGCTCGTTCGAAGAGGACGAAGTCGAAGAGTACGACGAAGAAGGCGACGTATCGCTCGACGAGCATCTGCTCGAGCGCGTCTCCGGACTCGAAGAAATCGTCAAGCGCAGCGCCGAGACCATCCGCAGCGTCGTCGACGCCGTGCAGAAGCACGAGCGGGCCATCTTCATCAATCAAACCGGTCTGCTCTCCGTCAAGGAATTGCTCGAACGGAAAAACGTCGTCTCCGCCGACGAGCTGGTCGAACTTTGGGAATCGAAGATGGGCGAGCAGATGCTCGCTCTCGAAAAAAAGCAGCGCTTCACCGAGCGTAAAGACCGGATCATGTCGCTCTTCCGCGGCGAGCGGCGCGAGCGCTTCCTGCAGTTGCTCGCCGAGGCGGAGTCGGCGATCGACGCATTCGATCCTGATCGCGGCATCAAGGCGCTCGAAGAAGCTTTCAAACTCGATCGCGACAACTACGAGCTCTCGTTCTTCCTCGGCGAGATGTTCTTCAACGACGGCAATCTCGATCGCGCCAAGCATTACCTCGAGCGCACGCTCGAAGTGCAACCCGATCATTTCGACGCCGCCGTTTTTTACGGCGTGCTGCTGCACGAGCGTCAGGATTTGAAAGGCGCTGAACGCTGGCTGCGCCGTGCCATTCAGATTTCGCAGGAGTCGTTTCTCCCGTACTTTTCCCTCGGCGCAATCTACGCGCGCAAGGGCAAACTGCTCCGCGCGCAGAAGTTCCTCGAGAAAGCGATCCAGATTGAGCAACTCCCGCAGGCTTACTACCTGCTCGGCACGATCTTCTACGACAAGGGCCAGCTCGAACGCGCCATCAAGGCATTCCAGTCGGCGCTGAAACTCGATCCTGAATACGAAGAGGCGATCTACCACCTCGGCCTCTGCTACCTCGATCGCAACTGGAACCGCAAAGCGATCGACTGCTTCCAGGAAGCGCTGGAGCTCAATCCGAACAAGATCGAGTACCAGCAGGCCGTGAAGATTTACGAAGGCATCTCCGGCCACATTCCGCTGGAAGGTCCCGCCGCCGAGGAGTTCAAGCACGCCGAGGGGTTGGCGACGTCCGGCAACTACATCGAGGCGCTCGACCACTACCGCCGCGCCTCGGCCGTCGATCCCGAAAACATCAGCATCCTCATGCCGTACGCGCTGCTCTGCTCGCACCTGGAGATGAACACCGAGGCCATTGCCGCCGCGCGCCGTGTGCTGCGTCAGCGTCCGACGGACGTCGTCGCCGCGGCGGCGTACACGACGCTCGTCGAAGCGCTTCGCGCAGAAGGCAACTTCAAAGACGCCAATCGCGCGCTCGAAGAGATGCTGCACGACTACACCTCGAACTACGCGAAATCGATCGCGTATTACGAGAAGGCGTACAACCTGGCGGAGATGGAAGAGAACCTCGACGAGGCGCTCGAATCGGCGCAGCTCGCGCTCCGCTATTCGCCGAAAGAGCTCAAGCAGTTCCCGCTGGCCGCACTCGGATGGGTCTACTTCAAGCGCCGCGATTTCACGAACGCCGTCGATTTCCTGACGAAGTCCGCGGACCTCGGCCCGACCGCGACGAACCTCATGCACCTCGGCATGGCCCTTCTCGAAAGCGGCCAGAAGGACCGAGCCCGCGTCGTCTTCCGCAAAGCGAAGAGCTTCAAAGGCAAAGGCGCCGGTTTGGAGGAGAAGATCCTCGAACAGATCCGCTCGACGACGAAACTCATCGATCGGTTACACGCGAAGCGGCGGCGGACCGCGGGCACGAAGTCTTGAGGCTCAATCCTGCGCGTAGACGCAGGATCTCCGGTAATACCGCGAGGATCAGCATTAGCCGCCGGCCGTGCGATTCGAACGAATCAATGTGGCACAGACACTCCTGTCTGTGTTTGGGAGGATCGCGCTTCTCTCGCAAGTTTCGCGATTGCAAAAGCACAGACAAGAGTATCTGTGCCACACAACCAGAGACCCTGCGTCTACGCGCAGGGTGAACTACGGGATACGAACCCCAATCTCCTCCGCCACCGCACGTGCGTCGAAGATCTTGCCGTCCTTGATCACCGTTACCACGTGTCGAATATCGCTGATGTTCGTCGACGGATCGCCGCCGATGATGTCGAGATCGGCCAGCTTGCCGGGTGCGATCGTTCCGAGGATGTCGTCGTGCTTCATCACGCTGGCCGCGCCGAGCGTGGCGATCCGCAACACCTCGGCGGGCGGAATCCCGGCCTGGACATACAACTCCAGCTCGCGATGCAGTGAGAACCCGGCCATCGCATCGGTGCCGGCCACGATCGGGATGTGATTGTCGTGCAGCGCCTTCACCATCGCCAGCACATTGCGGAACGAGTCGCGATACCTCTGATCCTTGCCGTCGGGAATCGGAAGTCCGCCGGTCAGAAAGCCGCGCCGAACCTGCGGCGGAAGACGATCCGCGATCATCGCGTAACTCGGCGACATCGTTCCGCGCCGCGACGTGAACATCCCTTCGAAGATCGAGACCGTCGGATCGATGACCGTCTTTTTCTCGCGCAGCAGATCGAGAAAGGCCTGCACCGGCGCCGACTTCAGATCGAGCGCGGCCGCGCGTTCCGCGACTGCGGTGAAGCGCACCGGCGTGCGCGTGTCCGCCACGTCCGGCCAGAAATTGAGAAAGAGAAAGTTCGTGTGCTGGATCTCGTCGTATCCCGCACGCACCGCTTCCTCGGCGCGCATGAACGCAGGAATGTGCCCGCTTACGCGCAGGCCGTGATCGTGCGCAGCGCGCGTGATCACCGGCACCAGTTCCGGCTTGACCGAACTGTAGATCTTGATCTGCTCGTAACCGAGCTTCGCGTAGTTGTCGACCGCGGCCCGGGCCTGATCGTCGGTATCGACGAGCACCTTCGTCGGCCCCGCGAATTTTCCCGGCCCGTCGATGATGCCGGCCATCACCACGCGCGGCCCGATCGCCGCGCCGCTGTCCCACTTTTTCCGAAGATCGAGCAGGAAGTCGGTGTCGTTGGCCATGTCGCGCACCGACGTCACGCCATTAGCGATGTCCAGCATCCCATCATCGTCGGAGTTGTGCGTGTGCATGTCCCACAGCCCCGGGATGACCGTGCGTCCCTGCGCGTCGATGCGCTCGACGCGACCCTGCGCGTCGATGCGCTCGAAGCCATCGGACGCATTGCCGCCGACACTTTCGATGCGATTGCCGCGAATGACGATCGTCGTTCCCGGCGTCGTCGTCATCGTGACGGGATCGAACAGCCGCGCGTTGGTGATGACGATGCCGCCGCCCGCAGGCGCGTGCGTGAGCCGCGCCGTCGCGCGCGTGACTGCTTCGTCGCGCCACTTGTCCTGCGCCTGCAGCAGTTGCGGGATGACGGAATCCCATCCGTCCGCGATCACCGACGACCACGATGACGCCGACGCGAACAGCTCATGCCGATCATCGAGCCAAACCGGCGACGGCGTGAATCCGAGGCCGCCGATTTCGTAGCAGGTGACGTGCTGCGTCTTTCCGCTCGCGGAAACCGTCAACTCGCCGTCGCGCCGGATCGATGCCTCGCCCGCCGGCAGCAGCGCCAGCTTCTGATTCGGCGCGGCCAGCAGCGCCCGCGCCAGCACCGCCGTCTCCTCGGGTGGTCCGTACATCGAGACATAAAACGCGTTCGAAGCCGCGCTCCCTTTTTCCGCGCCGTTCGACCATGCGCCGTTCGCGAACGTCTCATTCACCGGCACTTTGAAGTAATCGCTGCCATCGGTCTTCAGCGACGTCGTGACCGACTTTGCATCGGTAGTGATGACCGTATGCGTCTTCGGCCCGCGCCCTCGGTCGTTGTATTCGAAGTCGACCGTGCGCGTCCCGCCGTTCGTAGCCACCGTCTCCTGTCCGGCGCGATGCCCGCCGAGGATGAACGCGCGCGTTTGGGGAGGCGTGGTGTGCGCGCAGGAGGCGAGCGTGACGGCGAGAAGAGCGAGAACGCGAATTCGCATTCGCGAAGTTTACGATTTCCCGACGACGCGGCTGCCGAGTCCGCGCTCTTCGAGCAATCGCCGGCAGGACTCAGCCTGCTCCTCCGCAACCTCGAACATCAGTCCCTGCAGACAAACGTTCGACGCCGGCTGCTGCAGAACCGCCTCCGGCGTGATCTCAAACTCGTTCCCCTCGGTCTCGAGCAACCGCTCGACGACGTTGGCCTCCGCCACATTCGCGGCGATGAAAATCGCTTCCCTCATCCGCTTATCGTAGACCGATACAATCAGCCCACATGCCGCGCACTCCGGTCACGGTGCTCATTCACACCCTCGACGAGATCGAGAACATCGAGGCGTGCATCCGCTCCGTGGAATGGGCCGACGAGATCTACCTGCTCGATTCCTTTTCCAAAGACGGCACGATCGAGCTCGTTCGCGACAAGTTCCCCCGCGTCCGCATCGAGCAGCGCGAGTACCTCGGCGCCGCGTCGCAGAAAAACTACGGCATCGACCGCGCCACGCACGACTGGATCTTCGTCATCGACGCCGACGAGCGCGTCACGCCGAAGCTGCGCGACGAGATGCTGCGCACGCTCGAAGGTCCGCTCGATTTCTGGGCCTACTCCGTCGGCCGCCTCAACTTCATGCTCGGCAAGCCGGTCCGTTTCTCCGGCCTGCAGCGCGACCGCGTCACGCGCCTCTTCCACAAACTTCACGCCCGCTATCCGAACAAACGCGTTCACGCCGACCTGCTCGTCGACGGCGCAACCGGCCGCCTGAACGCGAAGATGGACCACTACTACATCCGCACCTTCGACCACATGATCGCCAAGATGACGCGCTACGCGAACTGGGGCGCCGCGCAGATGTACATCGACGGCAAGACCACGAACCTCTTCGGCATCCTCGGCCACCCCATCGCCAAATTCGTCCGCGACTTCCTCATCAACCTCGGCTTCCTCGACGGCACCAGAGGCCTGATCTCCGTCGGCATGCACGTTTACTACACGTTCCTAAAGTACGCGAAGCTCTGGGAACTGACGCAGCTCAAACGGCAGGGCAAAGTCGTTCCGCTCCCGAAGTTGGATGAGGGCGAAGGACGGTGGGAGTTGCCGTGGGTAGCGAAATCGTAATCTCAAAAACCTTTTTCACGCGGAGCCGCGGGACGCGGAGAAAGGCCGCTCCGCGTCTCCGCGTGACAGCTTTCGGTGACTCAGCGCGTTCGTTTCGGTTTCCGCGCCGCGCGCATCGCCTCGGCTACTTCGATCGGGACGTTGCGTTGTTCGAGGTCGATTTCGTTGAAGGAGATGCCGCCTTCGAATTTCCAGGTGTGTTTGGGGCGGTAGACGCCGATGTCGTGGACTCTCGATCCGACGACGAAGCGGATGGCGCCGCGGCGGTAGTCGAAGGCGCGGCCGTTGCGGGTGTGGATGGCGGCGTCGATGCGGTAGGTGCCGGCCACGAGGTCGAGGGCCGGCATGATGAAGCGGACGCGCCCGCCCGTCTCGAGGCGTTCCGGCATCAGGCCTTCGAGGTCGGTGTTCGTGCCGTACACGCAGGCGCCGTCGGCGTGGTAGATGCCGATGCCGAAAACGAAATCGTCCTGCGGCACGCGGACCGTGACGTCCATCTCGATCGCCACCGGAGTTCCGGGCCCGAGGGCGACGAGCTCGTTGCCGCGGTTGTCGACGAGGGCCACGCGCGAGAGCACCACTTCGCCGGAGCCCCAGCGTTCTTCTTCGTTCGGATCGTCGCGCGGCGCTTCGGGCGCGGGCACGGCCGTTCGCGGCGCGGCGGTTTGCGTTGACGACACGGCTTGCAGATAGGCGTCGACGACGCGGACCGGATCGCCAATCGTCTCCGGCTCGCCGTGGTCGAGCCAGAGCGCGCGGTCGCAGAGATTGCGGACCTGGTCGAGCTGGTGGGTGACGAAGACCAGCGTCACGCCGCGATACTTCATCTCCTGAATCTTCGCGACGCACTTTGCGGAGAACTCCTCGTCGCCTACGGAGAGAACCTCGTCGATCAGCAGCACGTCGGGATCGACGTGGACAGCGACGGCAAATCCGAGCCGGACGTACATCCCCGAGGAGTAGGTTTTGACCGGCTGGTCGATGAACTCGGGGATGCCGGAGAAGGCGACGATCTGATCGAAACGGGCGTCGATCTCTTTGCGCGAGAGGCCGAGCATGATGCCGTTGATGTAGATGTTTTCGCGGCCGGTGATCTCGGGATGGAAGCCGGCGCCGAGCTCGATGAGCGCGGCCACGCGGCCGTTCACGCGCACGCTGCCGGTGGTCGGCTTGAGGATGCCGGAGATGAGTTTGAGCAGTGTCGACTTGCCGGAGCCGTTGCGGCCGATGATGCCGAAGGCTTCGCCGCGATCGACGGCGAAGGAGACGTCGCGAACGGCTTCCACGCTCGTCTCCGGCGTCAGCGCCAGATCGCGTTTCAGCAGCGCGCTTTTGAGCGTCGCGAACTGCGAGCCGCGTCCCCACAACCGGTATGACTTGCAGACATTGGTAAGTGCGATGGCGTAGTCGGTCATCGCTAGATCGCCTCCGCCAGCGTGTCGCGCAGCCTGCCGAAAACCGCGATGCCCATCGCCACCGACACGAACGCGTACGCGATCATCAGCAGCGTGTCGGCGAGGCCCGGGACGTGGCCGAAGAAGAGTACGTCCTGGTACGAAACGACGAACGGCGTCATCGGATTCAATCGCAACAGCGCGCGGCCCGGACGCGACGCGACCTTGTCGATCAGGTAGAGGATCGGCGTGACGAAGAAGCCGAGCTGCATGAGGTTGGTGAGGATGTCGCGCAGGTCGCGGAAGAGGACGGATGCCGAGGCCACGGTCATGGCGATGCCGGCAACGAAGAGCGTTTGCAGGATCATCAGGAACGGCACGAGGAGGATGGTTGCGCTGATGGTGATGTCGCCATGCAGCGCGAATCCGATCGTGGCGAGGAGCAATATCGGCATGGCCAGTGCGAAGTGCACCAGATGCGAGGCCACCGTTACCAGCGGCAGCGCTTCGGCGGGAAACATGACCTTTTTGATGAGGCCCGCGTTCGATGAAATCGCCGTCGTCGATTCGAGAACGGCCGCGGCGAAGAAGGTCCACGGCAGAATTCCGGCGAAGAGAAAAAGCGGATACGGCCGGATCACGTTCGACGGAAAAAAGAACGTGAAGACGACGGTGTAGACGGTGAGCAACAGCAGCGGATTGGCGAGCGACCAGAAAAATCCGAGGATGGAGCCGCGGTAACGCGCCTTCAGATCGCGCGCCGTGAGCGCCGCGATGAGCTGGCGATATCGATAGAGGTTGCGGAGCTCGTCCACTGTTGTCGCAGTGTAACTTGCGCCGCGTTACGTCGTTTCGAGCGATGCGGCGGCGGGCGGCGCCTGGGCGATGACCGTGGGACGGTTGATGCGCAGATGGCGCGCCGTGCACTCGGCGAAGCCTTCGCAGCGGATGCAGTAGCGGTCGGAGTGTTCCGGCTTGTAGTCGGCCGGCTCGCAGATATTCACGCCGGCCACTTTCTCGCGGTCGGCGAGATCGATGAGGCGATCGATGTCCGATGCGGAGCCGGTGGTCAGCGCCTTCTTGACCGCGGCCACGCGCGTCATGTTGCGCGTCGCGGCCACGACTGCGGCGTCGGCGGCATCGAGCTGTTGCGGCAGATCCTCCGAGGCGACCGCCAGCACGCGCACGCGTTGCGACCAGTAGTACGCGAATCCCGCCGCCGCTCCCGCCAGCGCCGCGAGGTTGGCCTTGCTGCCGAAGAAGACGCCGGTCAGCAGCGCCGCCAGCGCCATCCACGCCAGGAAGGTCACGCGAATGGGCAGGATCGTGGAGAGGTAGAACGTCTGATCGCGATTCAGCGCCGCGTAGACGAAGAGCAGCGTGAAGTTGATGAAGAACGATCCCATCAGCGGCGTGCTGTACCAGGCCGCCACGAGCGCCGTGGCCAGCGTCGAGATCAGGTAGAAGCGGAGGAAGTTGCCGGTGCCCCATTCCTCTTCGACCGCGAATCCCATCAGCGACAGCAGCACGAGGTTGAGGAAGAGCGTCAGGATCGGCGGAAAGTTGATGAGGCCGACGTGGCCGGCCTGCGTGAATTGATACGTGAAGAGGCGCCAGACCTGGCCGGCGGCGACGGCGTTGCGGTCGAAGCCGAAGAGGCGCGCGAACTTTGCCGCGTCCTGATACTGCAGCATGAAGAACGCGACGTTCAGGAAAATGAGGATGTACGTCGAGCGCAGATTTTCACCGCGGCTGCGGAACATGACGGTGCGAACGTAGCCTCGCGATTGAATAATTCAACACTCCCGGCGCTGATTGAGTACGGATGTGACGCGCCAGGCGTTGAATTCGTTTGCAGGAGATCGTTTATCGCACCACGACCGAATCCATCCCCTCGAACCGCAGCACATCGCCATCCTTCAGATGATGCTTCGCCGCGACGCCCGCTGCGAGTTCCAGCACCGAGGACGCCTTCGCGTTCGGCGGGTAATTCGGACATGGATCGGCCTTGCACGGCGGCACGTCGTGCGCGATGTGGACGATGCGGTGATCGGCGTCGATCCAGATCATGTCCAGCGGGATGAGGGTGTTCTTCATCCAGAACGGATATTCGCCGGCCTGCGGGAAGAGAAAAATCATCCCTCGGTCCGCGGCCATGTGATCGCGGTACATCAGGCCCTGCTCGCGCGTTGGGTCGTCCGAGGCCACTTCGACGATGATCGAGGAATGGTCCGGGAGGATGATGCGCGGCGCGGCGGCATCGGTCGTCGCCGTTGCGGTCGTGGCCGGCGCCGGAGCGCTTCGTTGCGTGCATGCGAATGCGAGCATCAGCATCAGACTAAATTTCATTCTCCACCTCCACCGCCTCTTCCTGCCGCGACTCGCGCGAGATGAGCTCGTATTTTTTCGCGTAGTAGCGGAAGGAGCGGAACGACATGCGCAGCAGCTCCGCGGCCTGTGTCTGCACGCCGCCGGTACGCTCCAGCGCCTTGAGCATGAAAATCTTCCCGATCCCTTCCAAATGATCCTGCAGAGAAATCCCCTCGGGCGGCAGATCGAAGGCCATGTCCGGAATGGAGCCGCCGAGGAGAACGTGCTCGGGAAGGGATTTCGTGGTGAGGACGTCCGAGGGTTCGAGCGCGATCATCCGCTCCACCACGTTCTCCAGTTCGCGCACGTTGCCCGGCCAGTGGTACTTCTCGATCGAGCGCATAGCGTCGGACGAAATCCGCTTCTGCGGCACGCCCATCGACTTCGAATACTTGGCGATGAAATGCTCGACGAGCAGCGCGATGTCCTCGCGGCGCTGGCGCAGCGGCGGCAGCGCGATCGGAATGACGTTGATGCGATAGAAGAGATCCTCGCGAAACGTTCCCGCCTTGATCGACTCGGCCAGGTCGCGGTTGGTGGCGGCGATGACGCGCACTTCCACCTGGTTCTCGACGTTCGATCCGACGCGGCGCACGACGTGATCCTGCAGTACGCGCAGCAGCTTGATCTGCATGGCGGTGGAGGTCTCGCCGATCTCGTCGAGGAAGATCGTGCCGCGGTCGGCCTCGTGAAAAAGTCCGCGCTTCTCACGGATCGCGCCGGTGAACGCGCCGCGCTCGTGGCCGAAAAGCTCCGACTCCAGCAGCGTCTCCGGCAGCGCGCCGCAGTTGATCGAAACAAACTTGCCGCGGCGCCCGGAGTTGTAGTGAATGGCGCGCGCGATCAACTCTTTGCCCGTGCCGGAGTCGCCGGAAATGAGCACCGTCGAATTCGTCTTGGCGATGCGCTGCACGACGGAGAAGATTTCCTGCATGCGCGTGCTGCGGCCGATGATGTTCGAGAAGGTGAAGCGTTCCTCGAGCGCGGTGCGCAGGTGAAGATTTTCGTCCTCGAGCTCCTTCCGTTCGACAGCGTTGCGGACGATGATCTTGAGTTCGTCGATGTCGAAGGGCTTGGCGATGTAATCGAATGCGCCCGCTTTGAGCGCCTCGACTGCCGACTTCGTTGACGTATGCGCGGTGATCATGACCACGGCCACCGACGGCGAGGCCGTTTTCACGTCGCGAAGCAGGTCAATTCCGGAGCCGTCGGGCAGCATGAGATCGCAGAGGATGAGATCCGGCTCGTTCTTGGCCACCGCCGCGCGCGCCTCGGCCACCGACCCGGCGGTCTCGACGCGCCATCCTTCATCCTCAAAGACGATGGAGAGAAAATCGCGCAGCGACGCCTCATCGTCAACGATCAGCAGATTCACAGTGCGCGAACGTTATCGCCGTTTCTCAAGCATGCCAAGCCTCGCCAGCACAGACAGGAGTGTCTGTGCCACACCGGCGCCGCCGGTAAGGAGCGTGAATCAATGGCGCAAGCCATGTGGCACAGACACTCTTGTCTGTGCTCTGGCAAGATTCCGTGTCGGATATTTTTGAAGAGTGCTCCGGTCTACTCGCGCGTGGCAACCACGGCTGCCGCGGCGATGACTTGTCCGATCAACAACATTGACGACATGCCGTGCAGCATTCCGAACTGCCGTCGCAACGGATCGTCCTGCGAGAGACTGCTGATCGGCGCGGCCGAGCGGTCGCGGATCATGCGGATGCGCGTGTCGAGCAGCCCCTGAACCGACGCGAAGAGGACTGCGACGAAGAGGATGACCAGCATGACCGGCCGGCCGCGACGCCACTCCAGAAACATCAGCAGCAGCGGTGCGAGCAGCGCGATGTAGTGCCAGCGAACGAGCACGGCGCCGACGACGTTCGCGGCGTCGGTGGTGTTGCTGGCAGCGTTGAATGCGGCCGAGGCGGTGAGCATCAGAAAGACGCCGCTGCCGAGCCAGAGCGCCTGGATCAATCGTGTGACTGTCATTCCGAGCCGCCGGCGCCCCGGAGGGGCAGAGGACGGCGAGGAATCCCCGGCTAAAGACGCGGACGAGACATTCGCGGTTGCAGCCGGGGATTCCTCGCCGCGCTCTGCCCCATCCGGGGCGCCGCCGGGCTCGGAATGACAATGCGCAGCTTCGATCGGTTCCTCGGTCACGCGAATACCCTCCGGATCGAATCGTCGTACGGTTTCCGCAGCACGCCCTGGTCGGTGATGATCGCGCTGATCAATCGCGCCGGCGTGACGTCGAATGCCGGATGGCGAACGCCGATCCCTTCCGGCGCGATCGACACGCCATTCATCGACGTCACCTCGGCCGCGCTCCGCTCCTCGATCGGGATCGACGCGCCGTTCGGACAATTCACGTCGATCGTCGACAGCGGCGCGGCGATGTAGAACGGCACGCCATGCGCGTTCGCCAGCACTGCCACCGTATACGTCCCGATCTTGTTCGCGGTGTCGCCGTTCGCGGCGATGCGGTCCGCACCGACGATGACCGCGTCGAATTTTCCCTGCTGGAAAAAGTGTCCGGCCATGCTGTCGGTGATGAGCGTGACGTCGATGTTCTCCTGCTTCAGCTCCCACGCCGTCAGCCGTGCGCCCTGGAGATACGGCCGCGTTTCATCGGCGAAAACCGCCACGCGTTTGCCCGCTTCGACGGCGGCGCGGATCACGCCGAGCGCCGTGCCGTAGCCGGCAGTGGCGAGCGCGCCAGCGTTGCAATGGGTGAGGATGGTGGGGGATTCGCCGAGGAGCATGGCGCCGTGGCGGCCGATACGCTTGTTCGCTTCGACGTCCTCTTCGAACATCGCCACGGCCTCGGCGGTCAGATTGAGGCCGGCGTCGCGCGCGCGCAGCATGCGGTCGAGCGCCCACGCCAGATTGATCGCCGTCGGACGCGATTCGCGCAACTCGGCAGCAGCGGCGTCGACGTCATCGCCACGTTGCGCCGCTAACGCGATGCCGAACGCGGCCGAGACGCCGATGGCCGGCGCGCCGCGCACGATCATGTCGCGAATGGCGACGGCGACTTCATGCGCATTGCGGCAGGCGACGTACACAACCTCGCGCGGAAGTAATCGCTGATCGAGAAGCTCCAGCGCCTCGCCGCGCCATCGAATAGGTTCAACCTGCATGGGGTTCCGTGTGAAAGCCGCTCGTTATACTACGAGCCGTTTCCGGAGGACCAATGGTCAGGGTTGGAATCAATGGTTTTGGGCGCATCGGACGCAACGTGCTCCGCGCCGCGCTCGAACGCAGTTCCGGCGTCGAATTCGTCGCCGTCAACGATCTCACCGATGCAGCCACGCTCGCGTATCTGCTGAAGTACGACTCGGTGCATCACACGATCCCGAACAACGTCGGCCATACCGACGACGGCATCACCATCGACGGCAAACCGCTGAAGGTTTTCTCTTTTCCCGATCCCAACGACATCCCGTGGAGCGACCTCGGCGTGGAGATCGTGGTGGAGTCGTCGGGACGTTTTACGAGCAAAGCCAAGGCGTCGCGACATTTAAGAAAGACCGTCGAGCACGTAATCATCTCCGCGCCGTCGAAGGATGCCGACGTGACTGTCTGCATCGGCGTGAACGAGAAGGATTTCGATCCTTCGAAGCATCGCATCATTTCGAACGCTTCCTGCACCACCAACTGCCTCGCGCCTGTGGCCAAGGTTCTGCACGAGCGCTTCGGCATCGAGATGGGGATCATGACCACGGTGCACTCGTACACAAACGATCAGGAGATTCTCGACCTGCCGCACAAAGACGTACGCCGCGGCCGTGCAGCGGCGATGTCGATGATCCCGACCACGACCGGCGCCGCGACCGCGGTCGGCCTCGTGCTGCCGGAACTGAAGGGAAAGTTCGACGGCATCTCCATCCGCGTACCGACGCCGAACGTCTCGATCGTCGATCTGACCTTCCGCACGTCGAAGGCTACGAACGCGGACGAGATCAACAACGTGCTGCGCGAAGCGTCGTCAGGCGATCTGGACGGGATCCTGACGTACTCCGACGAGCAGTTGGTGTCCGTCGATTTCAACCACAACGCGCACTCGGCCATCGTCGATACGACCTTCACCCGTTCGGTGGACCCGCACATGCACAAGGTGCTGGCGTGGTACGACAACGAATGGGGCTACTCGAACCGGATTCTCGACCTGATCGCGTACGTGGCGAAGGTGAAGAAGGAGTCGCTGCAGCACGCATGATCACCATCCGCACGCTGGACAACCTTTCGCTCGCCCCCGGCGCGCGCGTTTTCTACCGCGTCGATTACAACGTGCCGCTCGACGGCTCGCGCATCACGGATGCCACGCGCATCGAGGAGACGCTGCCGACGATCCGCCGCCTGCGCGACGCCGGCGCCGCCATCGTCATCGCCAGCCACCTCGGTCGTCCGAAGGGTGAGCACAAAGCGAAATACTCGCTGGAACCGATCCGCGAAAAACTGGCGGAGTTGCTCGGCGTCAATGTCGAGTGGTCGAACGATTGCGTCGGCGAGGACTCCGAAGAGAAAGCGAATGCCCTGAAGCCCGGCCAATTGCTGCTGCTCGAAAATCTCCGCTTCCACGCCGGCGAGGAAAAGAACGATCGGGGATTCGCCGAACAGCTCCGCAAGCTCGCCGACTACTACGTCAACGACGCCTTCGGCGCCTGCCATCGCGCGCACGCCTCGATCGACGCGCTGCCGCGGCTGTTCGATGAAGACGCCATCGCCGGCGGGCTACTGCTGGCGAAGGAGATCGAGTTCCTGCAGAAGATCACCAACGTCTCCGACCGCCCCTTCGTCGCGCTCCTCGGCGGCGCCAAGATCGCCGGCAAGATCGAGCCGCTCGAAGCGCTCGTCAAACTCGCCGACACCGTCCTCGTCGGCGGCGGCATGGCCAACACCTTCCTGGCCGCGCGGGGCGTGGCCATGGGCGGCTCGCTCGTCGACAACGATTCGATGGAGATCGCCAAACGCATCACGAACGTGACGCTGCCGACCGACGTCGTCGTAGGCGACGATCTTGAAAATCCCACGAAGATCGAAACGGTCGACGTCTCGAATGGATTGAACGCTGCGCAAAAAGCCTTCGACATCGGACCGAAAACGATCGCCGCATACGACGACGCTCTGAAAAACGCGAAGACGATTTTCTGGAATGGACCGATGGGCGTCTTCGAAAAAGAGGCGTTCGCGAAGGGAACGATGGCCATGGCCAGGTCGGTCGCTGAAGCCGACGCCATCACCGTCGTCGGCGGCGGCGAATCGGTCGAAGCGCTGAACGCCTCCGGCTACGCGGACCGCATCAGCCACATCTCCACCGGCGGCGGCGCGTCGCTGGAGTTCATCTCGGGCAAGACGCTCCCCGGCGTGGAGGTCCTGCGCAACTGATGCCCCAGGAGATCGAAGTCAAGTTCGCCCTCAAAGACCGCAACGAGCTCGTTCGCAAGCTGCACGACATCGGCGGCCAGCGGCTCTATCCCGAGACGTTCGAGGACAACATCGTCCTCGACCGCCGCGGCGAGCTGCGCACGAAAGGCTCGCTCCTGCGCGTGCGCAAGTTCGGCAAGTACTCGATCGCGACGTACAAGGGTCCGATGTCGATCGAAGGCGGCGTGAAGTCGCGCGAAGAAGTGCAGACGGGCGTGGAGAGCTTCGAGCGCGCCATCCAGCTCTTCGACGCCCTCGGCTACAAGCCGGTCTTCCGCTACCAGAAGTTCCGCGAAGTCTGGCGCATCAAAGAGGTCGAAGTCGTCCTCGACCGCACCCCCATCGGCGACTACTTCGAGATCGAAGGCCCGATGGACGTCATCCGCGGCATCGCCGCCGACCTCGGCATGAACATGGATCAGGCGATCCGCCAGACGTACGCGGATTTGTATCGCGTAGCGCGCCGCACACGCCCCGACCTCGGCGAAAACATGATCTTCCCGCCGGAGCAACTGTGAAAAAGCAAATGTTCAATGTTGAATGTTCAATGTTGAATGTTGAATGGGCTTCGCATCCCGCAGCATTCGTTTTTTACATTCAACATTCAACATTCAACATTGAACATTCAACATTCGCTTTCGTGTCGTGTCGCGCGTCTTGCGGCGAAGCAGCGAAACGCCCCGCCACCGAGACCCCCACATGAAAGCAATGATTCTCGCCGCGGGCTACGGCACGCGCCTGCGGCCGGTGACGTACACGATGCCGAAACCGATCGTGCCGCTGGCTGGACGTCCGCTGATGGGATGGGCGGTCGAAGCGCTGCTCGCCGCCGGCATCAGCGACTTCGTCGTCAATCTGCATCACCTGCCCGATGCGATTGAACGCTACCTGCGCGATCGCTACGCTGGACGGGCGCGATTCGAGTTTTCGTTCGAGCCGGAAATCCTCGGCACCGGCGGCGGCGTGCGCAAAGTTCGGCCGCTGCTGGAAAACGAATCCGAATTCTTCCTCGTCAACGGCGACACGGTCCAGTTCCCGCCGTACGACGCGCTGCGCGCCGCGCGAAATGAACGCGATGCGCTGGCCGCGCTCACGCTGCGCCATCCGCCGCAAGGCGATCGCTTCACGCCGGTCTATTTGGAAAACGGCACGATCACCGGCTTCGGCAAAGGCACGGGCGAGGCGCTGATGTTCTCCGGCACCCACCTCATTTCGAACCGCATCT
>Ga0157369_10000160_pt1 | contig 95301 bp, 82 predicted proteins | sample C25metaG_FD_113461 | JGI IMG/M metagenome (GOLD analysis project Ga0157369, IMG submission 113461) | Corn rhizosphere microbial communities from Kellogg Biological Station, Michigan, USA - C2-5 metaG | ecosystem: Host-associated > Plants > Roots > Rhizosphere > Soil | place: USA: Michigan... | reverse complement strand
GCCGCCGCATCGACCGAACAAAGCCGCGGCATCGAGCAGGTCAATCAAGCGATCACGCAGATGGACGAAGTCACGCAACAAAATGCGGCTCTGGTGGAAGAAGCCACGGCGGCGTCCAAGTCGCTCGAGGATCAAGGCCGAGTGTTGAACGAAGCGATCGCATTCTTCCGATTGGACGATGCGGGCCGCGTGACGCAGACGGCGCGGCGCACGGCACCCACGAGCCCCGCGCGGGCCGTGGCCGCTGCGCCCTCGGCTAGCCTGCCGCGCGCTGTGGCGCCGCGGGTAGGTCAGCGCGCGCCGGCGCGCGAGGCGAGCAAAACGAAAACGCCGGTGATGAAGCCCGTGCACGCGCTTGCGGAAGCCTCGGATGCGAACTGGCACACCTTCTGACGTGCGCCACTAGCTCGGCGCGCGGCAAGCGGCACGCAGCGGCCATCAAGACTTCGACGCCTGTCCGAGGCCTAGCTTTTCCATGGCTTCGTGGGCGTCGATCACCATCGTCGCGATTTCGCCGACGGTCACCCGCAAGCTAGTCGCTCTCGAACGCATGTGCTCGTACGCGTCGTTCTCATTGAGCCGGTGCGCTTCCATCAAGATGCGTATCGCCTTCTCCACGTGGCGGCGCGCCTTGATCGCTTCTTCGAGTTTGGCGATTTTTCCCTGCAGCCGTTGCTGGTACCCCGAGCAAGCGCGCGCGAGCACGAGCGTGCTGAGAATCCCGGTGGACCGGTACGGCTTCGTGATCACACCGTGTGCCTGCGTATCGAGGAGCAGCTTCAGCGCGGTGGGATTCTCGTAATCGGACAGCGCGATGAGCGTGGCGTCGGTATCGGCCGCGCACCAGTTGCCGGCGCTGCGATCCGGTCCGACCACGAAGAAAATCACGTCGGCGTCCGCCGGCAGCCGCGAGGGAAATGGCCAGATCGCACGAGCGGGACAGCCGATCCGGCGCAGTTGCGCCTCCAGCACCGTCCGGTCCTCCCCCGGAGGATGGATGACGACGACCCGCAGCGTGCGCAGATCGTCGAACAATCGATGCGCGCCCGAACTCATGGCGCATCCCCATCCAGCCAGAACGCCGTGAAACCGTAGGCGGTGAGATATGGGTCGGGGCGGATCGGCTGGCGGCTCTCCCAAACCACCTCGAAGCGTCCGTCCGGCCGGCACACGGCGATGCGCGGCGTCAGAATCGCATGATTGTTTTCCCGGTCGACCCGAAGGACCCCCTCGGGCGAATCGAATTCGACTTCGCCCACGGCCCGGACGAGCTTTGCCGTATCGAGGCTTCGGGTACGCTCGAGCGCGCGCGCAAACAAATGCACTTGGTTATAAGCCATTTCAGACCACATGCTCGCAGGCTGATCGCCGAACCGCGCCTGCCATGCCGCAAGAAAGCGCTGATTGACGGCGTTGTCCAGCGTATTGACGTAACTTGCCGAGACGATGTGCCCGCCGCAAAGCGGCGCGCCGATCATCCGTATTTCGCCCTCCGTCATCGTCAGGCTGGCAATCGGGATGACCGCCGGATCGATTCCGCGCTCGCGGTACAGCGTATAGAACGTGCGCGCGGGGCCGCCGATCAAGGTGGAGAAAACGACGTCCGGCGCCAGCGCCTTGATCTCGTCGACCACCGCCGCCAGCGCATCCGGTCCCGCATCGCTCGGCAAATACAACTCCTCCACGATTTCGCCGCCGTTGTGCTCCACGACATCGCGCATGATGCGGTTCGATTCCCGCGGATAAATGTAATCGGCGCCCACCAGGAAAAAACGCCTGCCGCGGTGCCGAAGCAACCACGCGGCGAGCTGCAAACTGTTCTGGTTGGGGACCGCGCCCGTATAGACCACGTTCGGAGAATACTCGAATCCCTCGTAGATCGAGCAGTACCACAGCAATGCGTTGTTGCGTTCGATCACCGGCAGCACCGCCTTTCGGCTCGACGATGTGGAGCATCCGAAGATCACGGTCACATCGTCGTCCTGCAGCATCCGCGTGGCGAGCCGCCGGTACTCGTCCAAATCGCCCCTCGGATCGTAGACGACCGGATCGAGCAACGCGCCTGCGACGCCGCCTGCCGCGTTGATTTCCTCGATCGCCAATACCGTCCCGTAGAAATGCTCGGTTTCGGTCACGGCCGTCACGCCCGCGCGAGAGAAAAGGACGCCGATGCGCCAATGCGCTTCGGCCGCCGACGCTGAGTTGATATCCATGAGCATTCTCTATCGATCGAAGAGGCGCTGAATGTCGCGCGGGTTCGTCAACGTCTGCAACGCCAACATCAGCAGAATCCTCGCCTTGTGCGGACTCAAATTGTCGGCGAACAGGGCGCCTGCCGCCTGTAGCGTACTGCCGCCGCCCGCAAAACCGTAGCGGGGCCGCACGCGCCCGTTCGGCACGCGAGTCGAGACGACCACCACGACGCCGGCCGCGATCGCTTGCCCGATGGCGTCGAACATTTCGACGTTGACGTTGCCGAAGCCGAGCGCCTGGACGACGATCCCTCGAGCGCCAAGCCCGACCGCCGCACGCACCATGGCCCCATCGGCCCCGCCATACATCGGCACGATCTCGACGTACGGCAAGGCACGGCGCACCAACGGCACGTGCTGCCGCCGCAACGGCGCACGGGCGAATATCACTTGGTCGTCGTCCACCGTGCCGAGAAAGCCGAAGTCGCCCGACTTGAAGGACTCGACGTCGGCCGTATGCGTTTTGGTCGCCTCGCGCGCCGCGTTGATCTGGTTGTTCAAGACGATCAAGACGCCCTTGTCGCAGGCATGCGGCGAGACGCACACGCGCGCCGCATTGAGCAGATTGCGGGGCCCGTCGAAATCCGGTGAGGAGGCATTGCGCTGCGCGCCGATCATCACGACCGGCTTGTGCGACGCGACCGTCAGGTCGAGAAACCAGGCGGTTTCTTCGAGGGTATCCGTGCCATGCGAGATCACCGCACCCACGACCTCCGGGCGTGCGAGCGCGGCTGCCACCGTATCGTGCAGCGCCATCCAGCGTAACGGCCCCATGTAGTCGGACGGCACGTTGGACACGTTGTCGACTTCGAAGCGTGCGATGCGCCGTATCGCGGGCACGCTCCCGAGCAAGTCGTCCCCCGACAGCGCGGGAACCGCCGCCCCGGTCCGCGGATCGAGCGTCATCGCAATCGTCCCGCCCGTGGCAATGTATGCGCACAGCGGCAGCGGTGGGCTTTCGTCGTCGTTCATGGTCGTACTCGCGTCGCGTCGAGGATAGCGTCGGACAAAGGCGTTACACACGTAGATGATCGAAAATCGACTCGGCGGCGCCAGCTTCCTTCGCGTCGCCTCGCTCGATGATCTCGCCCTGCTTCAGCACCGCATAGCAGTCCGCTACCCGCAGCGCAAACGGCACGTTTTGCTCGATCAACAGGAAGGTCGTGCCGCGGCGGGCGCGTTCCCAAAGCAGCGCCTCGACTAGGCGGTCGATCACGGAAGGCTGCAGCCCCTCGGTGATTTCGTCGAGCAAGACGATCGACGGTTGCATCATGAGCGCACGCGCGACGATCAACATCTTCTGCTCGCCGCCCGACAATGTACCGGCCGCTTGCTTCAAGCGTGTTTTGAACACGGGAAACACCGGGGCGATTTCGGCGAACCGCTCGTCGAATACCGACGCTTTGGGCAACCCCAGCCGCAAGTTGTCGCGGATCGACAAGTCCTGAAACAACGCATGCTCTTGCGGTGCATAGGCGATGCCGGCGCGCGCGATACGATGCGACGGCAAGCGCGTGATATCGAGGCCGTTTGCGCGGATCGCGCCCGTTGCCGTCGGCAGATAACCCATGATCGTCTTGAGCAGGGTCGTCTTGCCCATCCCGTTCTTCCCGAGCAAAGCCATCGCTTGCCCGCTCGCAACCGAAAACGACAGCTCGCGCAACACGACCGAGGCCTTGTATCCGCTCGTGATGCGATCGACGTCCAATGCAATCGAGGTCATGCCGCGCTCCCGTGTACGGCCGCGCCGCCGCCGCCGGCCGGCTGCGCGGTGCCGGCGTAGATCGTCTTCACCAACTCGGAATGGACGACTTCGCTGAAACTGCCTTGCATCACGATGCGGCCTTGATGCAAAACGACGATGCGCGTGGCGATCTCTTCGACGAAGTCGAGATCGTGCTCGACCAACAAACAACACAGTTCGTAGCGATGCGCGAGCGAGGCGAGCACCGCCCCGATCTGCGTGCGTTCCGTCTTCGTGAGCCCGGCCGTGGGCTCGTCGAGCAGCACGATGCGCGGCTCGAGTGCGAGCACCATCGCCAGCTCGAGCGCCTGCTGTTCGCCGTGCGAGAGGTCCTTGGCGACCGCACCCAATTTTTCGTCTAGACGCGTGGCGCGCAACACCTCCAAGGCATAGGCCGGAAGCGCGAGCGTGGGCGAACGGGACCACGAAGACGGCCGCTCGACGAGCGTGCCGGCGATGCGCAAGCACTGCGCGACCGTCAAGGTGTCGAAGATGTTCGCGTTCTGGAACTTGCGGCCAAGCCCGAATCGCACACACCGCTCGGGCGGCAAGCGACGAATATCCTGACCGCACAATGCCACGGACCCCGCCGAACGCTCGGCGCCATCGCTCATGCAGCGCATCAGCGTCGTCTTGCCGGCGCCATTCGGACCGATGAGGCCAACCAGCTCTCCGGCGTGCGCCTCCAGATCGATGCCCTGCAGCACGTTCAGGCTGCCGAAATGCTTCTCGACGCCGGACATTCGCAGCGCCGCGCCCGCCGACGGCGCATGCGCCAGCGCACTGCTCTCTCGCGTACGCAGTGCAGGCACGATCGCGTCGTGACCCGCACCCTTGAAAGGCGCGAGCAGCAGCGGTATCAACCCCTTGGGCAGCAACACGATCACGAGCACGAATGCCGCGCCCAGCAGCAATTGCCAGACGAACGGCATGCTACCGCTCAAGTATGAGCTCGCCACGTTGATCGACAGCGCGCCCGCGATCGGCCCCCATAGCGTGCCGCGGCCGCCAAGAGCGACCCAGACGATCAACTGCGTGCCCAGCACGAAGCCGGTCAACTCGGGCGCCACCACACCGCTAAAGGCGCCATAACCGAACCCCGCGAGACCGGCAACGACCGCAGCGGCGATCAACAGCGCGATTTTCACGAGCGACGTGTCGATTCCCAGGTATGCGCACCGGGCTTCGTTGTCGCGAATCGCAATCAGGACGCGGCCTCCATCGCTTCGAACGAAGCGCCAGGCCAACGCCGCGACGAGCGCGAGGCTCGCGCCGGCCACCCAATACCACACCGGCAAAGACAAATCGAAAGTCGAATAGCCGGTCAAGCCCGAACTCGATCCCGTCCATTCCCCTCCCGATAACAACAGTTGACTCAGCACGATCGGCAATACAAGCGACATCACGGTCGCGAAGAACGGCGATGCGCCGCGATAAAACGACAGCCAACCGAGCAGCGCAGCGACCGCCGCGCTAGCCGCGATGGCGGCGCCGACGGCAAGCGCGATATACGCCGGCGAAAAGCCGCCGTGCGTGAATACGAGTGCGGCCGCATATGCGCCGATACCGAAGAACGCAGACTGCCCGAACGTCAGATAGCCGGTGTAGCCCCAGAGGATATCGACCGTTATCGCGACGATGGCGAAGAAGCACGCCTGGATCAACACGTTGAGCAGATAAGTGCTGAACACGAGCGGTCCGGCGATCAAAAGCGCGAGGGCGAGCCCGACCCCCGAGCCGGCGAGCCGGTTGCGCGCGTGCCCTCGCGCGCCGCCTAGCGCGCGCCGCATCGGCGAGGATTTGACGTTAGCCATGAGAGAACCCCTTCGGCAATACGCGCAGCGTCAGCGCGGCGAGCACCGCGATGGTCAAACCGCCCAACACGGGGCTCACGAACGTGCTGACGAGCACCTGGCACGCTCCGAATACGAGGCAGGTCAGGAGCAGGCCGAGCATCGAATGACCCGATACCATCACGAGCATGAACGCGTTGACCAAGTACGGCAGCCCCATGTTCGGATCCACGCTCGACAGCGGCGTGATCAGCATGCCGGCGAGCGAGCCCAACGCCGCGCCGAGGCTGAACGTGACGAAACGAATGCGGCCGGAATGAATGCCGAGCCCGCGGGCGAGATCTTCGTTCATGATCACGGCGCGAGTCTTGATGCCGAAGCGCGTACCCGAAAGCAGCGCCGTCAGCGCCGCGCACAGCGCTAGAGCGATCGGAATCAGCAACAGCCGATACGCGGAATACGCGGTCCCCGCGATCGAAAGCGCGCCCTTGAGCGGAGCCTCGACGAATTGAACCTCGCGCCCGAACACCATCACGATGATCTGGCCGATGACGATGCCAAGCCCCCAGGTTGCGAGAATCGCATCGAGCGGACGCTTATATAGCGGACGCACGATGACCTGCTCGACAAGCATGCCCGCTACGACGCCGACGACCAGCGAAAGCGGCACGCCGAGCCACGGGTCGAGTTTCAATTGCGTGACGATGAAGCTGGCGTAGGCCCCCATCGTCAACAAGGCGCCATGTGCGAAATTGACGATCTTCATCACACCGAAGATCACCATCAATCCGGCCGTGACGATGAACAGCAAAGCCGCGGTGGTCAAAACGTCCAGTGTCAGCACCATTGTCTTCTCCGAGCGTGTCCGTCCGTGGGAATACGACGCACACGGTACGCCAAACCTTCACTTGATGTTGGGGCACTGCGCGCCCGGGTCGACGTCCTTGAATGTCTCGAGGATCTTCACCGAACCGTCGGCTTGGATTTGGCCGAGCCGCATCGATAACGGCGTATGCCGGCTCTTGTTCATGCTGACGCGCCCGCGCGGCCCGTCGAACGACGCTTCGCCAAGCGCCTTGATCACCTTCGAAGGATCGGTCGAACCGGCTTTCTCAACCGCGGCTTTATAGAGGAAAAATGCTTCGTACTGCGGCTCGGACAGTTCGTTCGGCGTTTTCATCTCTTTGCCGAAACGCTTTTGCATCGCGGCGAGAAACTGCATGTTTTGCGGCGTGCCGATACTCGTCAAGTACGAGCCCGACATGTAGATGCCGGTCGCCACATCGCCCATGCTCTTCGCCGTCGCTTCGTCGATGGCCAAATTGCCGTATGGCAATGCCATCCCCGCTCCTTTCAGCTGTTTCGCCAGCGCAACGTTCGGTGCGCCCCCGGCGGTCGCGCTGATCAACGCATCGGGATGAATGGAGCGAATCTTGGAGAGGATCGGCGTCCAATCGGTGCCGTCGATCGGCAGGTACGTTTCGCCCACGACCTTGCCGCCGTGCTGCTCGATGTACTTCTTCGTGAAGTCGAGCATCCCCCGGCCGAATGCATAGTCGTTGCCCACCAGATAGAACGTCTTGGCGCCCTTGCTCTTTTCGAAGTAGTCGACGACGGGAGCGACTTGTTGCTCGGGCACCCATCCGTTGACATACATCCACGGATTGCACGAACGCCCTTCGTAGAACGACGTATAGATGAACGGCTTGCGTCCGCGCGTGACGGCCGGCAGCGCGGCATTGCGAGCCGCGCTCGTCTCCATCGAGATGATCGCATCGACGTTCTTCTGAAAGACGAGCGTATCGTAGGCCTTCTGCGCACCGACCGCGCCCGACGCGTCGTCGGCGATTTCCAGTTCGATCTTACGGCCGAGGATGCCCCCCGCCGCATTGATTTCATCGACGGCGAGTTGCGACGATTGCACGACAGCGGGCGCCACCACGCTGTTGGCCCCCGACAATCCGACGGCGACGCCGATCTTGATCGGATCGGCCGCTACAGCGTAAGTGCAGAACAAGGCGGTAGCCGCGAGGGCGCCCGCCAGCGATCACGGTTTGAATGACTTCACGGTCATCTCCTTCGCAATGGGTAGTCGGTAGATATGAGCTGAACTGAACTGAACCTCTCTGGATTGCTGCGGGTGTGGCTCAACCCGTTTGCGCGCGCCCATTGCCGGGCGGCGGCGCGTAGGCATCGGGCCGTCTGTCGCGCAGCACGTGATTGAATGCATTGAGCGCGCGTTCGGCGCGGATACGTTCGAGATCGAACGGCGCGTAAAGAATCGTGTCCTCGTCGCACGGGGCGGGACCGGCAAGCGGCCAGCCATCGCCTCCGACGATCACGCTCTGCCCGATGAACGGCTGGCCTCGCTCGGTGCCAATCCGATTCGCGCAGGCGAGCATCAGGCCGTTGCAATGCGCGGCCGCCATCGAGAGCGTGGTCGCCATCGCTGGGCGGTCGCGCGGTTGCCCCGGCATCGGCACCCAGTTGGTCGGCACGCAGACGATGTCGGCGCCTTGCGCCGCCGCCGCGCGGAATACTTCGGGGAACCAGCCGTCGTAGCAAATCGCGATGGCGACGCCGCTGAGCGCAGTAGCGAAGACGGGAACACCGAGATTCCCGGGCTCGAAAAAGACGTTCTCGCGAGCCCACAAGTGCAGTTTTCGATAAACGCCGACGAGACCCGAAGGACCGATCATGACGGCCGAGTTGTACAACCGCTGGCCGTCGCGCTCGGCGATCCCGGCGACGAGGGACACGCCGAGCCGCTCGGCCGTGGCGGCCCAGCGTCGCACGGTGTCGCCCCCCGGCAACGCTTCGGCGAGTGCAAACGCCTCGTCGCGCGTTTCGAAGGCGTAGCCGGTGTTGGCGAGTTCGGGCAATACGACGAGTGCGGCGCCGTTACGCGCGGCCTCTTCGATATAGCCGATCGAACGCTCGACGTTTTCGGTCTTGCAACCGATGTGCGGCGCCATTTGCACGCATGCGATGAGAGGAAGGTCGGTGCGCTGCAGCGCTGAACGGCCGGACGGGGTATTCAATGCGTTCTCCAAAAGCAAAAAGCCCCCGAACCGGCGTTCTCACGCAAGTTCGGGGGCTACGTAGCCTGTCATGTCGACGCGGCATCGTTGCCGCGAGTTACCGAAATCGACTCGGCAACTGTTGTGGTGAATCTACGGCTTCCAAAATCGGCCGTCAACAAGCTTGCACGCGCTTCAGGGAAACCCCTTACGTCGGCGGCGGCAATCATATGCCTCGCGCGAAGCGAGCTTGAACGCGCGCGACGGCGCGCCTGCGTCGGCTCCGCCGTCTACTGCCCGCCGCAACGGGCCTGCGCCGTCGCGGGCGGCCGCACGGTGCGCAGCGCGCCATCGGTGACATACGGCACGATGCCGAGCACCGCGATGCGCGCCGCTGTCGATCGCGCGCAGGCATCATCGTCCGGCGCGCAATAGTCGATCGAAATCACCGGCAGGCCATATCGATCGCGCGCGATCCGCGCTTGCGAAAGCAGCCAGTCGCGGTCCGTTTGCGGCACCTCGACATAGCGGGCCTTCGCTTGATCCCAACCGCTGAAGAGCGATTCGAACGCAATGGCGTAGACCTCGCCATGGACTTCGGGCAATAGTTCGAAGCCGCGATTCAGGATCAAGCGCGCACCGCGATGCCGCGCCTTGATCGCATGGATCACACGCACGAGGCCCGCCTGCTGACGCGCACGCTCGGCGTCGGTCTTTGCGACGAGTTGGTAGGAATCGAGCGTATCGAGAAAAAAGCCGCGATAGCCGCGCGCCCATAACGGATCGATCACGTGACGCACGAAGAAGGCGGGCCACCCTGGCGCTGCCTGATCCACGACGCGCGAGGCCCAAGCCTTGTTCTTGCCGAGCAGCCAGTCGCTCGGGAGGGCCGAATAGTAAGCGCGCTGCGGCGTCACCTCGCCGACGCTCGCATAAGCGAACCACTGCGTGCGCGCGCTCGCGTGCTCGCGCGGCTCGAAGCCGCTGTCGGGCTCGAGCACGGCGATGTCATAACCGGAGAATAAATCGACGGAAGGCTCTTCGCCGTAATACAGCGCAACGCTGGGGCCCGATGGCCGCGGCATGCAGCCGAAGGAGGCGAGCGGCGTGAGCGCAAGCAGCGCGATGAAGGCGGAGCGGACCGCCCGAAGCCGCGCGGCGACGGGTAGGCGGGCAAACCGGCGCAATGCCGGCACCGTCTTCAAGGTCATTGGAGCATGTACGTTTCGTACTCGAGAAAAGCGAACTTGCGATCGAGCGTGCGCACGGCGACGACCGTCACCGCCACGAGCGCCGCCGCAAAACCGTACCCATACGCCTCGGGACCGATCTTGATCGACAACAGCGTGAAACCGGTGTTCAGCAGCACGAACAGCCCCGTCAACCGCAGCACGTCGCGGCGTGCGTCGAGGTAGAACAGCACGTTCAAAAGGCCCAAGAACAATACCTGTAGGCTAGCCGCAATCACGTCGACGAGCAACAACGGCAAATAGAGCGACGAGATGCGCAGCGCGCCAAGCAGCGCGGCCCCGAACGCCACCATCAACAGCAACGTGACGACTTGCACCTTGATGATTTCGTAAAGCCCCGCGCGCACGCTGCCCACCATCATGTCGCGCATGGCGTGAATCCGCTGCAGCGTCGCACCGGTGCGCACGGCATCGTAAAAGGCGTCGTAGTATTCGACGAAATCGGCTTCGATGCGCACGAGGAATGCGGCCATCGCGGGCATCACGCAAACATACGCGAGAAACACGGGAATATCGTAGATCAGCGACGCATGAAACCAGCCGATGACGCGCGTTCCCGTCTCGGGCACGTACCAGAACACGAACTTGTCGGCCCACACGCCAAGGTTGAACATCAGCCCGACCCATGCGAGGCTCGGATACATCATCTTCCGATCGAACACCTCGAACGACATGAAGCGCGGGCTTCGGAAATGGCGATGGACGATGCCGGAGAGCAGCGCGAACAAGATAGCGTGCCCGGCGACGAAGCCGCCGAGCAGCCCCGTGATGCCATGACGATTCAGCGAAAGCGTGAGCCCGACCACGAAGCTATAGCCGATCGCGAACGAAAGCAGAATCTGCCGGTACTGCTTGACGCTCGACAGAAAGATCACCGCGATCCAAATATTGCTCGCGATGACGAAGCCCGCGATCATCAGGACACGATAGCCGAGCGGCTCGGCTTGAAAGCCCAAGCCCATGGCCACTACCGCGATCAAGCCCGACGCCACCGTGCACGCGAGCTGCACGGCGCGGTAGTTCGATATGACCAGATCGTCGCGTTCCTCGAACAGCCGGTCCGACACGATGCGCGTGAACGCGAGCTGCAGCGGCCCCGTGACGATAAGGCTGCACGCAATCATGTAGGTGACCGAGACCTGGAATTGCGTGATCAGCACGGTCGGGACCACGACCGTCAAGCTCAGCACGCCGATGATCAAGATGCCGAAGCACGAGAGGATCATCGGCCCCGAGCTGATGAGGCCGGCATACAGGTACGCGCGCGCGACACCGCTCAGGGTGTTGCGATGCATCAGCTTGCGTAGTTCGAATCCGATTCCCGCCATCATCGCCTCCGGTTCAGGACGTCGCGCAGCGCACCGAACGCGGTGGCCGGCTGCGTGGTGGGTCGTGCGCCGGAAGGCGCAGTGCTTGTGCCCGTGTTCGCGCTTGCGCCCGTGTTCGCCGCGTGCATCGGACAGCCGAGCGCACCGCCACCGCCACCGCGCGATTCGCGCGGCGCGGCGTCGGGTTGCGCCGCCGCGCGCTCGTATATGCCGCGATAGCGCTCGACCATTTGCGGCCGCGTGTAATAGCGCTGCGCCCGCGCAAGGCCCGCGCGTTGCGCGACGTCCCAGCGCGCCGTATCGGTCAGGAGCGAGATGGCCGCCTCGGCGAACGCGGCCGGATTGGCGATCGGCACCACTGCTCCGGCCACGCCAAGCGCGCGGTCCTCGGGCAGCGCCCCTTCGATTAGCTCGCGGCACGCGCCGACATCGGTCGTCACGGCGGGCACCCCAGCCGCGAAGCCCTCGAGCACGACGAGCGGCAGCGCCTCGCTGATCGAACTCAACGCAACGAGATCGACTTGCGGCAAAACATCGGCAATGCGCTGAAACCCGAAGAACTTCAAGTTGCGCTCGAGACCCAGGCTTTCCGAGAGCGCATGGCACTCGTGCGCGTAGTCGCGATCCTCTTCTTCGGGGCCGACGATCCAGCCTTCGATGTCGGGCAACGTGCGCGTCGCCACGAAGATCGCGCGAATGAACGTCTTGATGTCCTTGATCGGCACGACGCGCCCGATCAGGGCGACGACGCGGCGCGGCCGAGCCGGATCGCGCCGCGCTATGAGCGGCCGCAGGCCGTCGACATCGATCCCGTTCGGAATCGTGCGCGTGAGTTCGGCGCGCGCCCCATCCGCGACTTGGCGCAACCGGTTGCCTTCGTACAAGGCGATGATCTCGCTCGCGGCATCGTAAGCGAAGCGTCCCAGCGCCTCGAAGAAGCGCACCCACAGCTCGCGAAAGTAGCTGACGTCGGACACGTCGCGCTCGAACAATCCACGGTTGTCGCGAATCCAGCGGCTTTGCAGCAAATCGATCTTCCGCTCTTTCGTGTAGATGCCATGCTCGCTGACGACGAGCGGACGCTCCGTTCGATAGTGCAGCAGCGCACCGAGATAGCCCGCGTAACCCGTGGATACCGTGTGGTAGACGCTCGCACGCAAGGTGCGTTCAGCCACCCGCGCCAACTGCCAGATCGGCTTATGCATGTTGCGCACGGTCCAGAAATAATCCGTGAAGGACGGATCGGTGCAGCGCTTCGAGTATTGCTCCTCGATGTAGTCCCACGCTTCGCGGCTGTACAGAAATTGCTCTTCGGAGAGCGCGCCGCCGTCGGTCAGCATGCCGATCAAATCGATCATCATCGTGCCGACTTCGGCATGATGCCGCCCGTCGCGCAGCAACTCATGGAACTTCGACGAATACGCGAACGCATCGCGATCGCCGCGCCGGGCGCGACGGGGCTCCGCGTCCGCGGGCGCGTCCTCGTACAAGTAATGCGCCTCGAAATGCACGACGTTATCGGGCAGCGGATAGACGGCCTTCGGGTAATCCTGCGCGCGGCTGCCGATGAAGACGATCCCAAAGCGGGTGTCCGGATAGGCGCGGATCATGTCGTTGACCCAACTCGACACGCCCCCGCGCACGAACGGGAACGTACCCTCGAGCAGCAAGCAGACGTCGGCTTGCGCAGCATGCCGTTTCAACGAAGTGTTCATCTCGTCCAGTATTCGACCACGGGTTTGAGCGCCGGCGCGCCGGTGCGCGCCGCCAGTTCGCCGACGATCTCGGCCGCCTGCGTATGGCGTCCTTGCCGGAAAGCGACTTCGGCGAGCCAAGGCAACAAGCGCTCTCGCGGAAAGCCGAGCGTGCGCGCGCGCTCGAGGAAGGGGCCGGCCTCTTCGGAGGCGCCGCGCGCGAGCGCTAGGCGCGCGCGCAGCAGCCACAGCGCAGCATCGCGCTCGCCTTCGCCGACGGTCAGCGCCGCGCGTACGTGCGCCTCGGCCTGGCCGATCGTATGCGCATGAACATCGCCTTGCGCCAGTTGTTGATAGACGAGTTCGAAATGCAATTCGGCCAACCGATGATGCAGCATGTGGATTTCGTCCTCATCCTGCGCATGCTCGAGGGCCTCGCGGCCATCGGAGATGCGCGTGACGATCTCGTTCTCCGCTTGATCGAGGCGGCCGTATGCGAGGAGCCGTAAATCGTCGACCGGATCGGCAAGCAGGTCGCGCAGCAACGCGCCGGTGGTGCGCGTCGGCAAATGCTGAATCGCGACGAGCGCCGCGAGCCGGTCGTCGGTCGCGACCTTCGCGTTCGCCAGGCGCGACTGCACGCGCGCGCCTCCGCCATGCGACACGCGCGACACCAAGTGCGAAACGAACGCGGGCCGGCCCAGCGTCATCATCGAACGGGATTTGCTCGGCAGCGGCAGCCACACGCCGCACGCGGTCACGAGCACTTCCAGCAAGCCGCCGACACACGGCGCCAAGAACGACAGCAACCATAACTGCGCCAGCACCGCGCCGCGCGGCGAGCGCTGCGCGGCAGGCAGCATCCGGCGAAACACGACGGTCTGCGCGGCCGCAGCGAGCGCCTGGGCGCCGAGGAACGCAGCCAGCGGATCGGCTAAAGCCGACGGGTGCAGCAGGTAATGGAGCGCCACGCCCTGAAACAGCACGGCGACGGGGACCGCGACGATGAGCGCGAGCACCTCAAACATTGCCGGCTACCCGATCGAGCAGTTCGGCCACATTGGTCTCGTTCGACTCGCTCGTCACGTGCAGCGTATGCACGCCGATGCGCGCGCCGTCGAAGTCGATGTCGAACTGATTGCGCAGGTTGCCTTCCACGCGTGCGAGATAGCCCGCGACGCCCGCGGGATCGGCGAGCGGCATCAGATTGACGAGCACGGAGCGATGGGAAGTCTGCCGCGGCCAGGCGAAATCGAGCGAGCGACCGCGGCGCAAAACGTGCTCGAAGAGCGAATCGTGCTCCTCGCTGCGCGGAAACGACAACGCGACGATCGACGATTGGATGCCGCTGCGCCGATGCAGCCGCACGAGCCGCGCGTATTCGAGCGCGAACTGCCGCGGGCAATCCGGTATCGCGACGAGCATTGCATGCATGGCGCGCCCGTGCTCGACGCCGTCGCCGTAATAGCCGAGCAGCACGAGCAGAAGCTGGAGGTTGTCGTTGTTCAGCGACAGGAACGCCATGCGCTTGATGACGAGCAACCCGAGCATGCGATCGTCGGCCGACATCAGCGGCGCACAGACGAGATACTGACTGCCGCTCGTGAGCATGCCTTCCGACTTCAGGTGCGCAAGCTTGCCCGTCGCGAGCGCGAGTTCGACGAGCGGATCGGCCGGGTCGAAATCGAAGGCCTCGCCCACCGCCGTGGCGGCGCCGCGGGCCGGCGTGCCGTTATGCACGGGGTAGAGCGCGGCCACTTCGATCTGACAGGCGCGCGCCACGAATTCCATCAGCGCGGCAGCCCCGGGCAGCGTGTCATCGGCGGCGGAAACCGCGCGCGGCGCGCTGCGATCGGCGCCGGTGGAAGCATGCGTGTCCGGATCCGCATCGGTTGCCGATGCCGATGCCGACGCCGATGTGCCTGGCGCCGCCGCTATCATGCGCAACGCCGCGATGGAGTCGCGCAACGTCGTGGGCCGGGTAAGCAAGTCATTCTCGAGCCGCTCGTGCGACAAACGCAGCAGATAGTGATTGTCGGTGAGCGCGGACAAGCGCTCGTTCAAATAGTCGTTGACTGCGCTCGCGCGGTCGCTGCGCCGATTCCACGTATCGGCGAAATGCCCCGCGACGATCGTGAGGACGAACCCTCCCACGAAAAACGGCGCCGGCCACGGCGTGCCCGCGGGATAAGTCAACGGCCACGATGCGGCGAACATCAACCCCGAGCCGACGCCGAGCACGACGCCGTAGCGCAGCGAGATGATCATCGGAACGAGCCACAGCCAAGGGAAGCCTTTGCCGATCAGCAAAGGGTCGGTACGATCGAGGAACCCCGCGAGCGCGAGCACGGCGATCGTGAAGCCGGCCGCCTCGGCCCACGCGTACCCAGGCCGCGCGAGGGGTGCGAGGAAGCGTCGCAGGCGGCCCGAGCCGGTCGTCGGCGTTTTATACAGATCGCGCGGGCGGCTGCCCGCGGGGGCGGTGCTATTGCGCTCGGCAACGGTTGGGGCGTTCATCGTGTCCTCGATACGTCCGCTTACCGGTGCACGGCCAGCGGAGCAAGCAATTTCTGGGCGAGCTTCTGCGCGACGCCGCCGAGCGACGAGCGGCTAAAGCCGCTGCGCGTGCCGACCGCACTCCATACGACCTTGCCCGCGGGCAATTCGCGCAGTTCGAACGTCATCGACACGACCGGCTCGCCATCGACGCCGACCTTGTAGCGCCATTCTTCGACAGCCCCGGTCAACACGTACTTCGCATGCTGCGTGCGCGCCCAGTCCAGGCCGCGTTCAAGATTCGGCTGTGCGGTCGGATCGAGCGCATCGCCGCTATCGGTGGCGAGCATCGTATCGACGTGCGCAACGCCGGCCGTGCGCAGCGTGTTCGCGGCGATGGCTTGAGCGGCGCGGCCGGCGTCGGGCGTCTCGGTGAAGTTCGCGAGCGGCAGCACGGCAATGGCCCCCGTTGCCGCAAGCGCGGGCGCCGGTGTCGATTCGACGCTTGCGCAGGCGCTGACGATCAGCCCGCAGGCGACGGTGAGCAGAAGGCCCGTAGCCCTGGATATACGCTCGATTGTAGTCATGTCCGTTCTTCCTCTTCGTTTGTGGATTTCCGCAAGCGGCGCGCTAGCTTGCGCCGCGCTTCGTTCAGTTCAATATAGCCAGCGATACCGCGCGCCGATCACCGTGACGGCCGACCCCGTCTGCGCCACGCGCTGATGCCGGAAGTACAGCGCCGCCTGATCCCCGCCGAAAACAGAGCCTGCAATCCCGACGTTCGCATCGACACCCCATCCCTGCACGGTGTCGTGCACGGTCCCGACATCCAGATACGGCCGCCATGCGTGCGTATAGCGATCGACGAGATCGTTGCCGAAGCCGATGTACGCGCCGAACTCCGTATAGCTGTTGGGCGTGAAGGTCGAAGCCGTCGCCGGGCCTGCATCCGCCGGCAACAGCCGCGCGAGCAACGCATCGGACTGACCGCTGTCGTTGTACTGCCCGTGCGCGCCCACGAAGCGCAGCGTGTAGTCCGGATACTCGGTACGGATCTTGTAGTCGATCTCGGCCTGCTGCACGGCGCCGCTGCCGACGAACGTGCGCGCCTGACTGTAGAACCGGTCCGCCTCGATCGAACCGCTCACCGACCAGCGCGGCGTCATCTGCCAGGTGAACCCGCCCATCGCCTTGTCTTTCATGCCGCCCACCTGCAGCGTCTGCAGTTCGGTGGCCTCGGCGTTGCGCGCAACCGACGCGTTGAACGACAGCGGCGAATTGGTCCCAACCGTCGCTTCCGCACGAAACGTGTAGAACGAGTCGAGCGCCGTGCGCCGTCCGAAGCCGAGCTCGGCGCGCGTATCGTGCGTGAGGCGGCGCGCATAGAACTCGGCCGCGCGGTCGAGCGGATCGACCCCGACGAGCTGCGTGGTGTCCGCCGAACGCTGCTCGCGCTGATACGCACGCATGCCGATCATGTAGTGGTCCGACAGTTTGAGGCTGCCGCCCAGCGTTTGCTGCACGTAGTCGAGCGGATGCTCGACATAATTGTCGACCGACGCTTCGATCGACTGATTCCAGAACAGCGACGTGTCGACGAGGCGCTGGTGCATGTCGTCGTCATCCGGCGCGCCGTCGAGCCCGGCGAACGCTAGCGCTTGCGCCTGACCCTGCCGGTCGGCTCGGCTGGCGCCGTCGATCCGGTTCGCGAGCGGCAAGACCGCGGTGCGGTCGTCGAGCAACGCGTCGATCTTGCGTACGTCGTCGTTCGCGAGCGCAATGGCGAGTTGTTCGTCTTGCGCGCCGGCCAAGCGCAGCGCGTAGCGGCGCGCGAGCCAACGCTTTGCGACGTCGTAACGCTCATGCGAAACCGCCCATGCCACCGCGACGTCGCGCGCCACCGCTTCGCGCTGGCTTCGGTATTGGGCGCCACGCGTGGACAGCGACGGCAACGGCGAGAGGCCCTTGGCGTTGCCGAGCAAGCTCACCGACGACGGGTCCGCGGGCGCATCCGCCGACGGTCCCGTCAATGAATCGAGCAAGCGCCGTGCAAAGTCGCCGTTCGTCAACGTCTGCGCGAGCATCGCACGCCGGCCTTGCAACTGAGTGCTTGCCTCCCAATCGCCGCGGGCAGGCAAGCGCAGTGCGGGGCCGCCCGCGCGCGGACCGGGTTTGGCGGTACGTGCCGCTTCTGTCTCGCGCATCAGCCCACGCCAAACTTCGCGGCGCATCGACCATGCAAGACCGGGGTGCCCCGCCAGCTCTTGCGCATCGGCGTACGTGAGCAGCCACAGCGGGTCGCGCGCCTGCGCCGCGGCCTGGCGGCGCAAATACTCGAGCGCGGCGACCGGCCGGTTCAGCCGCAATTCGGCGGCGGCGAAGGGGCCCCACAGCGATTCGTTCTCGAGCGAGGCGGCTCGCCAACGCTGCAGCACGGTGCGCAGCTCGCCTTCGCTACCCTGGTCCACGAGCATCCAGAGATACGCGGCACGCGTATCGGGCGTCGCCTCGGGCCGTGCGATCGCGCGCCGAAGGTCGTCGAGCGCGTCCCCTACCTTGCCCGATTGACGTTGGTATTCCGCGCGCGCGGCAAGAAACCCCGAGTCGCGCTCGGCGGCCGCCCGCTGCTCCGGCGTCAGGTGTTCGAGCAGCGCAGCGACACGCTCGCGCGCGTGGGCGGCGAGGTAGTAATCGATCGCATCGCGCAGCGCGCGGATCTCCCCCGTGCGCTGATACTGACGCTCGGCCGTGCGCGCCGCGTCGAGCGGATGCGGATCGTAGAAGAACGTCATGGCCGCGAGGTCTTCGGGCGAAGCCTGTCCGCCCGCAAGCAGATGCCGGTAGGCGAGATGCGTCTGCTCCTCGTCCTGCAATCGCTGCGCGAGCTGTCCGTACGTGCGCCAGAACAGCACATCGGCATCCGTTGCATAGGGCGCCGAGCGCTTGAGCATCGCGAGCGCGCCCGCGAAATCATTGTGCGCGTACAACAGGTTGGCGCCGTGCAACGCGTATTCGACCTTGCTCGGTGCTCGATGCTGGAGCGATCGATAGGTTGCGAGCGCGAGATCGTCACGCCCGGCTCGCTGCGCGAGCAGGGCGATTCGGCTGCGGATCGCATCGGCTTGCGGCCCGTGCGCGCGCGCATTCAGGAAGGCCAGCGCATCGTCGGGCCGCCCGAGCCGCTCATAGGCGGCGATCACGCCGTCGACGAGCGTCATATCGTCCGGCGCGGCGTTCGAAGCGTGGGCCAGCGCTTGCACATAACGCTCGTCGTCGTGCAGCATCGGTGCAAGCCGCTGCACGTTGCGCCATGCCGTGGCATCGCCCGTCGCTTTGGCATCGGCGAGCCACGATTGCAACGCAGCCGCCGGTTCGTTGCGCCACTCCTGGACTTGGGCGAGCCGCGCCAGCCATGCGGCGTCATCGGGGGCGCGTGTGACTTCGGCGGTCGCAATTCGCTCGGCGTTGGCGAGATCGCCCGCTTCGAGGAAGGATTGATACAACGTGAGCGCCAGCGCGCCAGTCGCGTTCGTCCCGCCATGGGCGCTCGACTGGGCAGACGCGGCGGGCCGCGAAGCGGGAACGGCCGCGCCGGTCGCGATGCGGACCACGCGAACGCGTCCCTCGGCGGGAAAAGCGGCGGCGGCGAACCGAGTCGACCCCGATGCGCCGCGGGCTGCCTGCAGACGCTCGGCCTCGGCCTGCCCGAGCCGCAACCAAACACCTCGCTGGGGTTGCCGCGGGGCATAAGCCCCGTGCGCTTGCTCCACCGCTTGCTCCACCTTCAGCGACGCCGATGCGGATGCCGATACCGTCGCTAACGATACGGGTACGACGCCGCCCCTCGTTTCGCTCAGGGTGTCTCCGGTCGCCGACGGCGCCACGAATTTCATCAACGCGCGCCCATAGCGCTCAACCAGATCGGTGCGATGCGCGGCGCGCGCGAGCGTGAGCATCGCTTCGAGCGACTCGCGATCGTCGGCCAGTGCGCCGAGATGGGCATCGCCCTCGCTCAGCGCTTCGTCGAGCAGATTCCCCGACTGCAACGCCCGCACGGCGGCAAGGAAATCGCGCCGCGCGGACGCACGATCGGTATCCATGGCCTGCGCCGCGAAGTACGCCTGCGCCGTGCCGCGGTAGTCGCCGAGCCCCAACCTATGTTGCGCGACGCGCCGCTGCCAATACAGGCGGCGATCCGGATCGGCCTGAACGAGCCGCATCTCGTAGCGCACCGCAACGTCGGTCGCACCCGCGGCCAAGGCTTGCCCTGCGAGCGTGCGCAGATCGTCGACGCTCCACGATTCGGCCGCCATGGCTGCCAAGTGCTCGCGAGCACGCGCGAGGCCCGCCTCGCGATCCGCCGAACCCGGCGTGGCCGCGAATGCCCGCTGCATGTCGCAGCGCAGCGCGAGGCGCTCGCCGTTGCGGCGAGCGACAGGCGCATCGAGCGCGGTCAGGCGCGCCGCGATCTTCTCGGCATGATCGATCTGCCCCAACGCGATGTATTGCTCGCCCAAGACTCGGAGATAGACGGGATCGGAAGGCGCGCTGCGCAGCCACGCCTCGAGGTACGCGACGTTGAGCTCGCTCGGCGTGCGATCGTCGACGATGCGCTCGCGCAGTCGGCCGCCTTGGTAAATTGCGCCGAGCGCCGCGACGACCGCGAGCGTCAGGCCCGCGAGCGTGGTCGGCGCCGCGATACGGGGTCGGTTATTCGCCACAGTCGATTTGGATCGGTTGATAGGCCACTTGCTGTCCCGGCACGGCCGGTAACGCGATCGTCAAGGCGCCGCCTTCGCGGCGCCCGTCGAGCGTGCGGCCCGCGCTGGAGGCGCGGCACTGTCCCGCATTCGCAATCGTGACGAACGGCTTGTAATACCCGCCGAACGAGAAGCGCAAGCTATGTGCGCCGCGCTGGAAGTCCCGCACGAAGCCGTTGGCCTGCGCGATATAAGGCGCCGTATTGCGCGTCTGCGACGGCGATTCGAGCGCGAAGCGCGCCGTCCCGTCGTCGAAGTGCACATAGATGCCGTCCGGTCCGCGCGCGTAGCCCGTCACCCCCGATGCGTCGGACAACCGCGGCACTTCGCTGCCGGTCCAATGCAATTCGCGCACCGCGCCGTTGCCGCGCACGAGCCACGCGTCGCCCTCGCGCGCCACCGCGAACGTGTGCCAATCCAGCACCTTGCGCACGTAGTCGGTGATGCGCACGGGCAGCACGGGCTGAGCGAGCACCGCTGTGAGGATGTGATCCAAAGCGGTCAGCGAGGCGATTTTCGTACCGCTGTACATGTGGTAATACAGGTCGATCGGCTTGAACCGCAACGGCGCATCGGTCATCGCGAAAGTTTGCAGCACCTGCTCGAAGCCGTAGAACGGACCCTGCCAATCGTTCGTATAGACGTTCTCGTCTTGATTCGGCGCGAACACTTGATAGGCGCCGGGGCCTTTATCGATGCCGATGGGGGCGATGGCGGTCCAACTGTTCTGCGTCTTCGTGATAACGGTATCGCCGCCATTGATGTTGTAGACGCCGCTCTCATAGGCTCGCCTCACGGCAACGGCAGGCGGCATGCAATCGCCCGACCACTGCAGGATCGTGACCTGCTTGCCGGGCGGCGCGAGCCGGCTGTCGATGTAGTGAATGGAACCGGAAATCTCGCGGTCGAGGTTGAATTTATAGCCGGGGATATTCAACGAGAAGGCCGCATCGGTGCCGCCGCGATCGGTGCGCGCGCCGCTTTTCGTGTCGACCTCTTCCCAGATGAACGGATGCGAATACGTGTGCGTGCCCATCTCGACGTACGGCAACGCGAACATCTTGCGCGCGATCTGTTCGAGGCGAGGCGAAAGCTTCGGATAGAGGCCTTGCGGACCCACTTCGCCCTCGATCACCGAAAGGGTGACGGGAATCGGATATTTGGTCCAAATCCGGTCGTACAGCGCCTGCCCTGCGTAGTCCGGCCCCGGGAATTCGACGTGGGACGCAAAGCCGTCGCCGTCGACATGGGACATCAGCAAACGTCGCCCGTTCTCCGTCGTCACGCTCGGCCCCGGCAGCGCCGGCAAGCGCAACGCCGTCTTCAGGAAATCGATCGGCTGAATGACCCAGCGCTCTTGCTCGATGGCGTCGAGCGAGAGTTCCGAATATTGGTTGAGTGCGAAGCCGCCCCAAGGCATCACGCCGACCGCATCGACGCGCGTGCCGCCCGCGTCGATGCCCAGCAGCGAGCGGCCGGCGCCATCCACACGAACGCGCGGCAGGTCGCGCATATCGGGGGGCGGCATCGTCTCGAACCCCACCATCGGGTCGTGCTCGACGATCGATATCGGCCGCGCGAGCGTCCCGCTCACGCGCCGCAGCCCAGGCAACTCGTCGCTATCGGCCGCGAAGCCGAACTGTCCGATGAATGCGATCGGCACCTGCGCGGCTACGACGCGGCGGACCCAGCGGCGCCACGCCGTTTGATCGGCCACGTCGCCGCGCTGGATCCACGCGACGACGCCTGCATAGCGGTCGGGCGTCACGTTCGCGGGCAAGGGGCTCGCCGCGTCGACGTATTGAACGTCGTAGCCGAGGTAATTGAGCGGCGTCGCGAGCAAGCGCACGCCGGGCGTGAGGTCCACCGGCATGCTCGCTTCGCGGTCTTGCACGACGAGCACTTTGCGCGGCATGACTTCGATGCGGCCGATACCCACCACGCTTTGCGACGGGTCGGTCGCATAGACATCGAGCCCCGCGGCGAGCGCGTCATGCGCGGCCTTGCGTGCGCAGGCGCGATCGGTCTTCTCGCAGTATTCGATGGTGACGACGGGGACCCGTGTGTCGCGCACGAATGCGCGCACGGCATCGACGCCGGCGGAGGCGGCAGGCGGCGAATCGGCGTCGTTCCCCGGCATCGAGGTGAAGAGCCCTTGCGTCAGCACCGCATATAAGTGATTGCGATGTGCGCGGGCGATGTCCAGCGCATCGGGCCCTGCAACGACGATCTTTGCATCGGGATAGGCTGCATGGATCGCATCGATCGCCCCCTCGCCGCCTTTCGCATCGACGACGAAGCCGCGAAAGCCCCGCTGCCAGAGCGGCGCGATTTGATCGGCAATAAAGGAAGATGCATGCGGATCGACGCCGTCGAGACGCGCAAGATACACCGTGTGCTCGAGCGGCTGCGACGAGGGATCGAACGTGCGGGCGGGATCGAGGACGACTGCGTCGAACGCCTGCAGCAGATCCATCGGGGGATCGTCGCCTTCGTACACTGCGAGGTTCACATGCGCGACAGGCGCGGCGTTCGAAACATCGACGCTGCGCGTGTTTTGCGCGGCGTCTTGCGACTGCGACTGTGACTGCACGACCGGGGCGGCGCTCGCTGCGTCGGGGCGGACGATCGCGGCGGCGCCCAGCACGACACAGAAGGCCACCGCAAGCGGCCGCGGCGCTTGGCAACTGAGGAGCCAGCGATGAGCCGACCGCGCACGCAGCGCGATATCAATGGCAAACCTGATCACACCATTCCCCGTTTGAATGTCGCAGCCTTGTAGGGGGACGGTCTTCGTGCCGCCAGCAATCCAGCGTGGATCTAGTGTCGGACGAACAAAATGCTGTCCGATCTCCCCATTGCGGGCGCCAAAATAACATGGATTCAGAAAAAGCGAAATAAGTGACTGAACCGCTGTCTCGCTTACCCGACGCGGGGTTTGCCCGGATCGAAAAAACAAACGTTTGCATCGCCGCGCAAACGTTTGGATACGGCCCGTAAATAAATTATCGACGTCAGCTTCAATGGCCATTTGCAGCTTGGATTTTCTTGACCACACAAAGTCCAAGGTAAGGTGACGAAGCGTAGCATTCGTCGGTTTTATATGGGGCGCGCAAATTTCGGGCCTGACTTTTCGCGTGGGGCAAGGGCGCAGCTAACGCTGCGTCGGGTGGATGGCACCTTCGCGACAAGCGACGTGCGGCGGGCAACGCGGCGCCACCGCTTTGGCATAAGGTTCGGGGCGTGGTCCCCGCGATGACGCTCGGCGGCGAACGGCGTTCGCTGAGCGATCGTTTGGGCGGGCGCGCAACCTTGCGCGCCCGCTCCGGCAGCGGCAACCGGTCAGTTCGACCCGTCGTACGTCACGGTTTCGACCCAGTTGGCGCCCTTGCCGACCGGGTACTTGCCCGATTCGTTCAGCGCGCCGCTTTTCGGATCGATCGCATAGACCGTCATCGTCGGCGACAACTGCCCAACCGCCAGCAAATACCGCCCGGACGAATCGATGTTGAACCCGCGAGGCTGTTTTTCCGTCGCGTAGGTGCCGATGCGAGTCAATTTGCCGTTAGCCGGATTCACGCGGTAGGCCGCAAGCGTGCTGGAAGTACGCTCGGAAGCGTAAAGAAATCGTCCGCCAGGCGTCAAATGCAGATCGGCGCCCCATGGCTTTTGGCCGCCGAAATTCTTCGGCAAAATCGAAATCGTCTGAATGGGCTTAACCGTCTCGCCGCCATGGCCGAGCGAAAGCACATGTAGCTTTCCGTCTAATTCGTCTATCAAATAAGCAAAACGTTGATCCGCTGAAAAGACGAAATGCCGCGGTCCGGATTTTTCCGCGAGTTGGTAAGCCGGCGCATCCTGGTTGGTCAAGCGTCCTGTCGAGGCGTCGAACTTCAAGCGCAGCCATGCATCGGCTCCCAACACCGAAGCGAACGCGTACCGGTTGTCCGCCGAGGTTCTGATCGCATGCGCCATCGGCCCGGTCGACACCGTCTGCAGCACGTCGCCCGCCGCGCCGTCCGCGCCGATGCGATTGACCGCCAGCAGATTGCCGCCGTACGAGGCGGACAATAGATACCGGCCGCTGGCATCGGTCGATACGTAGGCCATGCTCTCGGCGAGCGGCGCTTTGCCGAGTTCGAGCAGCCGCCCGTCGATCGGATCGATCGCGAAGCTCACCACGCGATAGGGCTTCGAGCGCAGCGCTGCGTATAAATGGCGATGGTCCGGCGAAAGGGCCATGGGCATCACCGTGCCGCCGACCGCGACGGTCTCGACGCGCGTGAGCTCCCCCTTCGATCGATCGAGGCTGAACACGGAAATGTCTTGGCTATCCGCATTCGATACGTACACGAACGTTGCGGCGTGCGCCGCGACCGAGAGGCTCAGGCTCATGACGGCGCCTGCAACGGCGCGAATCGCAGTTTTGGTGACCATATCGTTGTCTCGTCGTTACAGTTTTAAAAGTGATCAAGAGCAAGCATTCACGCGAAAGCGGCGGCTCCCCGCCCGCTCCGCGGATGCGTCAGCGCGCTGGGTCGATGCGGAACACGGCCATCGCCTCCCGCATCGATTGCGCCTGTTCCTCCAACGCATGGGCGGCTGCGGCGGCCTGCTCGACCAACGCCGCGTTCTGCTGCGTCACTTGGTCCATCTGACTTACCGCCTGCCCGACTTGCTCGATGCCCATACGCTGCTCCGCCGTCGCCGTCGTGATGTCGGACATGATGCCGGCGACGCCGCGGATCGACCGGACGATCTCGTTCATCGTCTGGCCCACATTGCCGACGAGTTCGTTGCCGCTCTTGACGTCTTCGATCGAAGCGCCGATCAGCGCCTTGATCTCGCGAGCGGCGCCCGCGCTACGTTGCGCCAGCGTGCGCACTTCGCCCGCCACCACGGCGAAGCCGCGTCCGTGCTCGCCCGCGCGCGCCGATTCCACGGCGGCGTTCAGCGCGAGAATGTTGGTTTGAAACGCGATGCCGTCGATGATGCCGGTGATGTCCGCGATCTTTTTCGAACTCGCGCTAATGACGCCCATCATCTGCACGGCGCGATCCACCGCATCGCCGCCGCGCTGGGCCAGGCCGGCCGCGCCGTCGGCCAGCGTCGACGCTTCCGACGCGTTCTCGGCGTTCTGCTTGACGGTCGCAGTCAACTCTTCCATGCTGGCCGCCGTTTCTTCCAGCGCAGCGGATTGCTGCTCCGTCCGACTGGACAAATCGAGGTTGCCCGCCGCGATTTCGCGGGCTGCCGTATGGATCGCGTCGCTGCTGCCGCGCACGCCGGAGACAGTCCGCTTCAGGCCCGTCTGCATGCGACTCATCGACGCGAACAGTTGCCCGATCTCGTTGCCACCACGCTCGGGCACCCGTCCACCGAGGTCGTTCGATGCAATCCGATCGAGCCATTGGACCGCCTCGCCAAGCGGCTGCGTCACCACGCGCCGCAGCGCGAAATGCGTCGCCACCGTCACCAGCAGCGCGATCGCCACGCCGGCGCACACCAAAACGACGATCCACTGGTAATGCGCGTTGCCTTGCTCGAGCGTCGTTTCATCGAGTTGGTCGGCAAGCCGCTGGAACTTCTCCACGTTCGCGGAATAGACCTGCCCCGCCAGCGTCACGTCGCGATCGTTGATCGTGGCATAGGCCGCCGTATCGCCACTGCGCAATGCATCGGTCGCGCGCTGCAGGCAATCGGCCAGGTGCGTCGACGCATTCACGAGGTCCTGCTTCAAAGCGTCGTCGAGTCCATCGAAGCGCGGCGCGTTCTGGAACGCCACGGTCTCCTTCGCCGAAAAATCGAAGGTCCGCTTCGCACTTTGCAGCGCGGCGTCGCGCGCCGCCGGGTCGTTATGTTCTTTCAGCGCCGCATAGGCGCGCACGAGCGCGGACCGCGTGCGGGTGCTGTCTTTATAGCCGTCGTTGACGAGCCGCGTCTGGCTCGCGATTTCGTGCAGACGCTGCGCACTGGAATTGGCGCTATGCAGCGCTAGCACCCCGGCCGCACCACCCATCACGATCATCGCCGCAAACAGCACGAGCACCGCCAGCAAGCTCGTTCGAACTTTTATGTTTCTCATGGATTTCCAGCACCGATGTCATCGTACGTCTCGAAGTTAACGGCGGTTGATCCGTTCTCTTGAGCCTCGACAGATGCCGCGAAAAGCGGCGCCCCCGCTTGGCTAGACGCCGCGCATCCAGAGGGCAGCGCGCACGCCGAGGCCACCCGTTCCCGCTCAGGTGGGCGCGGACCATGCCATGTCATCCGTCATCGTACAACTAGAATCGTACCGGAAGGGCCGCCGCCCGTAAACCATGGGCCGCGGCAGCGTGGTGGCCGGGGGCGCACGCAAGCCTGCGCGCGCCGAACGCGCACGGCGGTCCACACCCCGCGAGCATGCAGGAGCGCGGCGCCCTACGTCATTGCGGAAGGAGATGGCCGCTCATTTCTTCGAGGCCGGTGCGGTCCGTGATCGACACGCGCTTGCCCGAGCACTTGATCAGCCCGAGCGATCCCAACTTCGAGAGCCCTCGGCTGACCGTTTCGAGCGTCAATCCCAAGTGGCAACCGATTTCGTCGCGTGTCATCCGCAGGTTGAACTCTTGCGCGGAATACCCGCGTTGGGCGTAGCGCTTCGACAAATTGAGCAGAAAGGCAATGAGCCGCTCCACCGAATTCATCCGCCCGATCAGCATCAACAACGCCGACTCGCGCACGAGCTCTCGGCTCATGAGCTTGTGCAGATGGCTGCGCAAAGCCACGTTGCGCTCACCAGCCGCGGCGAGTTCTTTGAACGGGAGGCAGCAGATCACGCTGTCTTCAAGCGCGATCGCGTCCAACACGTGATGTCCCGTGCTGATGCCGTCCATTCCCATGAATTCGCCCGCGATTTGGAAACCGATGATCTGCTCGCGGCCTTCGTTGTCGATCGCAACGGTCTTGCACGACCCCACCTTGGCGACGTAGAGATGCCGGAACGGCTCGCCGGCGCGAAAAATCGCCTCGCCTTGCTTCACCTTGCGATAGTTGCCGAACACGCCCTTGAGCGCAGCGGTGTCGCCTGCGTCGAAATCGTCCGGCAGGCAGAACCGGCGGGAGCTGCAATTGGCGCAATCGTGATGATCGGCCGCGCTCGCCGCCTTAACGGAAGATTCGTGGTGCGGCTCGAGCCATGCGATCGGGGATGCACCAGCCGCTTGCGCGTGCGCTGCGCGCGGTGTGAGACGTTCGACTTCTGCAAATGCGGCGGTATCCATGTCCATGCTCCAAGACGCGCAGATCCAGGGTTGGCTGACACGAGTCGCCAATCGATCTATCGCTGCTGGTATGCATTGTCATGAATCGGGAGCGCCGAGCATATCGGCGATCCATGTCGCATGATGTAGGCGATCCCCTACACTTTCATCGAGGGTTCAGGGCTCCTCCGGCGCCCGGCGCGCCTGTTCGAGCTGCCTGAGATAACGATCGAAAGCATCCGCCACTTTGCCGCAGGCGAAACGCCCGACCGGCGTCAGACAGAGGCGCTTGGCGTCCAGCTCGACATAGCCCTTGCGCGCCAGCGGCTCGAGCGCCCCCAGTTCGCGACGGAAGGTCATATGGAAGTCGATGTCGTAGCACTCCTCGATCGATTCGATATCCACGGAAAAATTCGCGAGCAGACTGGCCATGATCGTGCGTCGCACTAGGTCGTCCGGCGTGCAGAGCAGCCCGCGTTCCACCGGCAATACTTCGCGGGCCAGCATCTCGGCATAGGCATCCGCGTTCCGGCAGTTTTGATATTGCATCGGCCCGACGTTTCCAATCGCGCCAGGGCCGATCGCGATGGAGGCGTACGGCATCCGAGTCGAGTAGCCATAGGGCCGCGGCGTGAACGCCGCAATGCGTTTGGCGCCCACCCATTCATCGGAGCGCAGCGCGAAAGCGTCGTGCGCAATGTACTCGTAGCCGGCAGCGATGAGCCGGGCGAACGTCTCTTGCCGAATCTGCTGCAGGCGCGCTTCAGTGTCGGCCGTGCGCCGATGTCCCCCGGGCGCCTGCTCGTCGCCCCCTCCGGCGCTCAGCAAGATGCGGCTCGGCCGGTACGCCAGCAGCGCCTCCATCCATGCCCGCGCAGTTCGTACGGAGGCATCCGCGGCCACGATGGGCACCTCCACGGCGGTAGAACGAAAACCGCCGTTACGCGCCGCGGCCATGAACGGCTCGATGGCATTTCCCGGATGCGGTTCCTTTGCGTCGATGCGGGTATGCAACGTGGTGACGCCGAACGCGCGCAGCGCGGCCAAGATCTCGGCGTGCGGCGGCCGCGACGCGGCGACGCTGGCCGTGAACGCAGCGCCCGCCTCCACATCGAAACATTCCGTGACCGCCTGGTGGACGGCCCGCAATGCGTGCTCGGACAACGCCGTGACACCGGCGGACCAATACATTTCCGCCACGCCCGCGCACACGCCGTGCTCGCGCGCGAACAGCACCATCTCGCGCCGCAACTGGACGGCGCGAACCGTGTCATAGGCGCCGGTGCGCGCGCGGTCGTCGCCGCGCTGCCGGTCGAGCGGGGCGAGAACCGCCAATGCGGCCGGCCGGCACCAATACGGTTGACGGCTGGCCTTGACCCAGGACTCGACACAGGAAGCACCGAGCGCCTGCGCATACCATTGGGGTGCGGGATAACAAAAGTGCGTGCCTTCCATGAGAGTTGCCTTGCTCAGCGCGGCGCGATTCCAGCGGCTTGCATGCGCGGCAGCAGGCCGCGTCTATCTTTCCTGATGCTCGAGCCTCTATCTTGCCGCGCCAAGCCCCCTTCCGACGTGACTTGGGTCAAGCACCGTTCATTCACGCTCGAGCCCCGGCGGCTGCGCCCGGCGCACGAAGCGAAGCCTCCTCGCTGGTACCATTGGCGCTGCGCCGGTTGCCCCAGTCGCCCCTTCGCCGCATTTTTGCGCGAATCGTCCGGGCCGCGACGCGCTCGTCCCGCACGGGTCTCGATACTGGAAACCGGACATCACCGAATCGCCGAGATGAAAAATCACATCCTCGAAGGCCAAACATTGGATTGGCTCCTCAGTTCGGCGGCCGACGCGCTGATCATCGTCGATCCGGAGGGTCGAATCGTGCTCGCGAACCCGCCCGCCGAGCGCCTGTTCGGCTATCCGAACCAGGGGCTGAACGGGCAGATGCTCGAGATGCTGATGCCCGAGCGGTTCCGGTCCGCGCATGTCACCGAGCGCACGAACTTCTTTTCGCAACTGCGGGCGCGTCCGATGGGCGTGGGCATGGAGTTGCGCGGCCAACGCAGCGACGGCACTGAGATCCCGATCGAAGTGAGCTTGTCGCCGCTCGAGACCGATCGCGGGTTGCGGCTCGTGATGGCGACCATTCACGACGTCTCGCTTCGCAAGCGTGCCGAGCAAGCGTTGCTCGACAGCGAGGCGCGCATGCGCGCCGTCGTCGATACGGCGGCCGACGCGATCATCACGCTGCACGACACCGGCGCGATCGAAAGCGTCAATCCACGGACGGAGCAGCTTTTCGGCTACAAGCAGGAAGCCCTGATCGGACAAAGCATCGCGCTCATGATGCCGGCGCTGTCGGGCGCGCTATCGGATGACGCATTGACCAACGGCGACCGCCGAGAACTCACCGGGCGGCGCGCGGACGGCTCGGAACTGCCCGTCGAGCTGTCGCTCTCGAAGTTTCGGCTGGGCGATCACCGGATGCTTGCCGCCGTCGTGCGCGACATCACCGAGTGCAAGGAAAGCGAAGAGCGGCAGCGCATCTTGATGCAGGAAATCACGACGGCGAACGAAGAACTGACCAACTTCGCGTACGTCGTATCGCACGACTTGAAAGCGCCGTTGCGAGGCATCGGGTCGCTGGCCGACTGGCTGTCCCACGACTACGCCGATCAATTCGATGCCGAAGGCCGCGAGCATATGCGCTTGCTGATACGCCGCGTGCATCGCATGAGCGCGCTGATCGACGGAATTCTCGAATATTCCCGCGCGGGCCGAATCAAGGAGACATCGACCTGGGTCGATCTGAACGCGTTGGTGCGCGAGGTCGTCGATCTCCTCGCGCCCCCCTCGAACATCGAAGTCATCGTCACGCGGCCTCTGCCCACCGTGGTGGCCGATAAAACGCGAATCCAACAGGTTTTTCAGAATCTGTTATCGAATTCGATCAAATACATGGATAAGCCGGCCGGCCAAATTCGGATCGACTGGATCAAGCAAGAACGGGCCTATCGGTTTTCCGTGGCGGATAACGGGCCCGGCATCGAACAACGGCACTTCGAGCGCATCTTTCAATTGTTCCAAACGCTCACCCCTCGCGATCAGGTCGAAAGCACGGGCGTGGGTTTAGCGCTCGTGAAAAAAATCGTGGAAATGTACGGCGGGCATGTCTGGCTGGAGTCGGTGATGGGTGCGGGAAGCACCTTCTTTTTCACGCTACCCCAGCACACCCCTGCCATGTCGATGGAGAACAAAGTATGAAGGTAATGAATCAACCCATTCTGGTCGTGGAAGACGACGACGTGGATGTGATGACGATACAGCGGGCATTCAAAGAGATTCGCGTCATGAACCCGGTGGTTCGCCAGGAAAACGGCGAGATGGCGATCGACTACTTGCGCGATCCGAGCAACGCCATGCCGTGCATCATCCTGCTCGACTTGAACATGCCCGTCATGAGCGGCATCGAATTTTTGGAGATCATCAAGGCCGACGAAAACCTGCGGCGCATCCCTGTGATCGTGCTCACGACGTCCCGAGAACAGGAAGACAAGATCAACAGCTTCAATTTCAGCGTAGCCGGTTACATGGCCAAGCCCGTCGATTACCGGCGCTTCGTCGATGTGATGCGCTCGATCGATGTCTACTGGTCGCTCAGCGAGCTACCGGAATGATCGCGCGCAGCCGCCATTCGATTCGTACCCAGGCCTGACTGTGTCGCGAGAAACTCGAATCCTGTTGGTCGAAGACGATCTCGTCGATCGCATGGCGTGCAAGCGCGCCTTGGCCGCCGATTCCGCACGCCGGTACGTCGTCTTCGAAGCGGAGACAGGCGAGCAAGGGCTCCAATTGGCGCGGGAGCAGCGGCCCGATTGCATCTTGCTCGACTACAACCTGCCCGATCACACCGGTCTCGAGTTCCTGGCCGCACTGGCGGGCGATGACGGCGAAGTCGCCATCCCCGTCATGGTCCTGACCGGCGGCAGCAATGCGGCGCTGGCGGTGGAATTGATGCGCCGCGGGGCGCGCGACTATCTGACCAAGGACGCGGACCGCCACTACCTCGAACAAGTACCGGCGGCCATCGAGCGGATGCTCAACGCGCAGCGGCTGATCGAAGCCAAACGCGAAGCGGAAGCGAAATTTCGCACGCTGGTCGAGCAGATCCCCGCCATTACGTATATTTGGTCCTCCGAGCATGGCAGGCTCGAGTACGTCAGTCCGCAAATCGCCATACTCGGGTACACCGCCGACGAATGGTTGCACGGGCCGTCGTTTCACGAAGCGTATGTCCACCCCGACGATCGTCGGCGCGTGCAGGATGCAGTCGCGCTCAGCCGGGCGAGCGGCGCGGCGCTCAGTATCGAATACCGCTTGATCGCCAAGCATCGCGAGATCCTGTGGTTCCGCGAACAAGCGCAGACGATTCATGACGGTTCGGACCATCCCCCGGTGCAAGGCATCTTGGTCGACATTACGCAGAGCAAGCTTGCGCAGCAAACGTTGCAGCAATCGCAAGCCGAACTGCGCTCGCTCGCAGCGCACCAGGAGAACATCAAGGAAAACGAGCGCAAGCGCATCGCGCAAGAAATCCACGACGAACTCGGTAGTCTTTTGACCGGCATCAAAGCGTATGTCTCGGTTTCCGTGGAACGCTCGATCCAAGCGGGAGGCACGGCCGATCCGCTGCTCGTGGACGCAACCCGCTTGGCGGAGGAGGCCCTAGGCGCGGTGCGCAGGGTCATCACGGATCTGCGGCCGAGCGTGTTGGATCACCTCGGGGTGTGGGAAGCCATGAGGTGGTACGCCAATCAGATACAGACGCGCTCCGATCTGATTTGCGACTGCTCGATCGACACGGCTTTATCGACGGTCGCCATCGACGCCGACCTCAGCACGATGCTGTTCAGAGTCGTGCAAGAGGCGCTGACGAACGTCGTGCGGCATGCGAGCGCCTCGTGCGTATCGGTGCGCGCCGAAGCGCACGACGGCGAGATCGTCGTCGAAATCAAAGACGACGGCATGGGGTTCGCCGGCGAGGATTCCGCCCGCCGCCAAACTTGGGGCATCCTCGGCATGCATGAACGGGCCCGGCATTTCGGCGGCAGCTTGACGATTTCGGGACGCGCGGGACAGGGCACCACCGTCGAGCTGAGGGTTCCGATCGGGAATACACATGGGCACTGAAACCATCAAAGTCTTGCTCGTCGACGATCACACGGTCGTGCGCAATGGCGTGCGGCTCATGCTGAGCTCCGCGAGCGATATCGAAGTGACGGGCGAAGCGGCGTCGGCGCAGGAAGCCGTTCGCGCGGCGGACGCGCAACGGTTCGACGTGGCGCTCGTGGATATCGCGCTACCCGGAAAGAACGGGCTCGACCTACTCAAAACGCTGCGCGTCGCGCATCCGCAACTGGCGGTCTTGATACTGAGCACCTATGCCGAAGACATCTACGCCATGCGGGCGCTCAAGCTGGGGGCGGCCGGGTACCTGACCAAAGACAGTTCGGCGGCAACGCTCGTCGAAGCCGTGCGCAAAGCTTCGAACGGGGGCAAGTATGTGAGCCCGTCGCTCGCGGAAAAGTTTGCCAGCGCGATGAGCGGTCAGGCGCCGTCCTCGCACGAAGTCCTGTCCGATCGCGAATTGGAGGTGCTCAAGTTGCTCGCACGCGGCGAAAGCCTCGTCAACATTGGCGAGCAACTGCATCTGAGCCCGAAGACCGTCACGACTTACCGCTCGCGCATCCTCGACAAAATGCACTTGAGCAGCAACGCCGAGTTGACGCGCTATGCGCTCGAGAACGGGCTACTGAATTAGCGGCGCGGCATAGCAGCGCTGACACCGCTGTGTGCCGCCGCTGCGCTCGCGCGGGCTTCGCGCGAACGGCAAAACGGCCCGGGCCGCGTCGTTCGCGGGGCGTACCGTTAGTACCGCCGATGCCGCTAGTACATCTTGCGCGGCGGGGTCTGCCGTTTGAGCCGCGCTCGCTGCCTGGAGACCGCGCTCGCCAGTTTCCGTTTGCGCTCGGACGTCGGCTTCTCATAGGCGCAGCGCGCCCGCAACTCCTGGATCAGACCGGTCTTCTGGATTTCTCTGCGAAAGCGCCGAAGCGCGACTTCAACGGGTTCATTCAATTTCAAAACGATTTTGGTCATAGGTACCTTCTAAAAAATCTCGTGGGATGCCGGCGCACTGCGCATTGCACCCTTATTACGCATGCGAACGAAACCTATCGCCGATGGAGCATGGAGCGGCTCGTCGCCGCGGGGCGGACCGGCTGCCCCTACGACTGCATCCAGTTTTCGCCGTTGTGCTCGTCGATGATGGCTTGGCCGAACGCGACGGAAGCGCGGCGTGCAGCGCCCGTGCTCAAAAACGGCGCACTTTCGTTCAGCTTGAACGTATCGCTGAACACGGAGGTCGTGCCCGCATCGCGCAGACAAATTCTCACGGCGGCGTCGAAACCGCTGTCGTAGTTACGGCTCGATCCAGCCGTCGTTTCCGAATGACAGTAGATCAAAGGATAGATTTCAAAGCCGCGGTATACGTGCATGCTCATGGCAAACTCCTGGCAATCATTGAAAGTGATGCCGTCGATGGTGAGCGGCTGCCGGCGCGCGAGGCGCCCAGGCAGGCTAAAGACGAGGGGGAGGTCGAACTATCGACGGCGAGAACGCGCGTGCCAACAAGTAGCGATCGATGCGGCCTGTGAGCGGGGAGGTGAGCTTCGAACCCAGTCGCGAACCATCATACTCCGGTCCCACAGGCTAGGCGCGAGCCGGAGATTTATATTTTCCTTATATTTTCCGTCGGTCGGCGGCGCGCCAGTCATCGCCCGCCCTCGAATCGCCGACCCGCCGACCCGCCGAATCACCCCGCCCGGCAGAAATCGCTTGACCGATTCCTCGGCAACACGTACATTCCCTCACTCAAGTCTTCAAGAAGTGCGATTGCTGCTCATCATTGACCGCATGTACTGCGGTACTCGTTGTCCTCTCCCTCCTTGATTCTTTTTTCGCGCACGCTTAGCGGCGCATCTGTTCATTTGTCTTCATTGAAGGATTTTCATGGATACCGGTATCGTCAAGTGGTTCAACGACAGCAAGGGTTTTGGTTTTATTTCGCCTGACAGCGGCAAGGACGACCTCTTCGCGCATTTCTCGGAAATTCGCGCCGACGGCTTCCGCACGCTCGTCGAAGGCCAGCGCGTCAGTTTCGAGACGAAGCAAGGCCCGAAGGGTCTGCAAGCGTCGAACATCAAGCCCCTCTGATTCGCCTGCGCACCTCCCCCTGGGGCGCGACGGAGGCGATCGGCGGCAACGCCTCCATCGTCTCCTGCCTGCCGGCGCAATCGCGCGCCGGCAGATCGTCTGCAACGCATTCCCCCGCTTCATCGCTCATTGCCGCACGTGACGGCTACCGTCCGTCGATGCGCAAGCCAGAAGGATGCGCCGGTGCCGTGATGCTTGGCGGCGTCGCCGCTTCGTCGCATCGCAACCGCCGTTTCGCGTCCGCGCGTCTCTCGTCGTGTTTTCAACCTTGTGCGCATCAGCCGGTTGCCGCTTCGCGGCAGGATTGGTTGCGCGATGCGCGTCCCACCATTCAATCCACGCAGTAACCGGAGGCATCAATTGGCAAAAGAAGAATTGTTGGAACTGGACGGCGTCGTCGACGAAGTGCTGCCTGATAGCCGCTATCGCGTGACGCTCGAGAACGGCGCCATCGTCGCCGCCTATGCCTCGGGACGCTTGCGAAAGAACCACATCCGCATTCTCGCGGGCGATCGCGTCAGGCTCGAGTTGTCGATGTACGACCTCACCAAAGGCCGCATCAACTATCGACACAAGGACGAGCGGGCACCGACCGCCGCATCGCGAACTCGTTTCAACCGGCGTTAATGGACGCGGGACGTGGCGCGAGCCACGTTCCCGCGCAGATCATGTTCGAACACCACCCTATTGTTCGACGGGAACCCTAGACCACCATGCGCCCAAACACTTTATTTCTTTATGCAATCACACACCAACCACTATCGCGGTTACGCGATTTCCCCTTCCGCCCATCGTCTGGCTGACGGCAGTTTTTCGTCGAACCTCGTGCTTCGCACGGCCGACGATGAAGCCAGTACCTACGAGTTCTACTCGTTGGACTATTTCGGCAGCAAAGAAGCCGCCTTGCATTACTCGAGCCGCTGGGCTCGCGAGTGGATCGACAACCGGGGCTGATCCCGCGTCCGCGCGCTCTGTTCGTCGGTCGCCGCCTCATCGGTGAGCCGCAACGGTGCGTCGGCAATCCGACCTCGCACGTGTATCGTCTGCCCGCGCATGCCCGCTTTGCAGCGCCAGGCGAGCCGCTTCAAACACCTCTCGCTCGACCATGACGAGCGCCGCGTCACAGGGGCACCGATCGCGCGGGTTGCAAAAACGCACCGAGCGCAAGCCTCATCGGCAGTCCGGCGCCGTCAGCGTGTAAACTTCGACTCTTTTGACTTCCGTCGTATGGTGCAAGCCCCTCAGCGCACAGCCATAAGTGGCCCGACCCTGATTCGCTTACTTGCGCGACTGACAGCTGCCGAAGTTCCCGACGCCCGTCCCGCTTTGCCGGACCGGCTGAGCCAGTGGCTCGACTGGACCGACGCGATCAAGTTGTCCACCGCGCTGAACGGCAATCCACCCGTCATCGCCCCCGGCCCGTGCGGCAACGCCGCGGCGGCCGCCGACGACGCCGCTCGCGTGCGCGCCACGTTGACCCGCGCCATCGCCGACGACAGCGTATTCGCCTCCACGCGGGGACGTTCGAACACGAACGCCCCCGCTTCTGTCGATGCCTCGGTCGATTACGCGGTGTTTCGGCAGCGCTATCTGTTTCTGCAACGCGAGATGGGAACGGCGATCGGCAACCTGCGCGAACGCCTGCGCGTGACCTTGGCCGCGGCAACCCCTGACATGGCGCGACTGGCGATGGTGGATGCCGTCATGGAGCGCGCACTGGCGCCGCGCGAGCAAGGTCTGCTCGGCAACGTGCCGCAGTTGCTGGCGGGATATTTCCAGCGTTTGCGCAAGGTCGAGCAAGAAGCGCAGGCCGCTGCGCAATCCGACGCCCCGGCCGAACCCTCGGGCGGCACGCCGGGCGTCGCACCCCGCGCCTGGCTCGACGCATTCCGCAAGGACATGCAAAGCGTTTTGCTCGCCGAGATGGAAGTCCGTTTTCAACCTGTCGAAGCATTGCTCGCCGCACTTCGCACTAGCTAGCTAACTGGCTCACTATGCCCAGACATCTGATCAACCTCATCGTGTTCGTGGCGGGTCTCGCCGTCGTTTGTTGGGTCGGCATCGGCTACGTCGGCTCGAACCCGCTGGCGCTCGCCGCCACGCTCTTGGTAGGCGCGTGTTACATCGCCGGCGCACTGGAACTGCGACGCTACAGTCAGGCCACCGATACCTTGACGCGCGCCGTCGCCGGTCTGTCCGAACCGCCCGCCAGCCTCGCCGCCTGCCTCGACCCATTGCATCCCAGCCTGCGCAACGCGGTGCGCTTGCGCATCGAGGGCGAGCGCGCCGGCCTGCCCGGCCCCGCGCTCACGCCGTACTTGGTCGGACTGCTCGTGCTGCTGGGCATGCTCGGCACGCTGCTGGGCATGGCGGCGACGCTGCGCGGCACCGGGATGGCGCTGGAAAGCGCGGCTGACATCCAAGCGATTCGCGCTTCGCTCGCCGCGCCGGTCAAGGGCCTGGGCTTTGCGTTCGGCACCTCGATCGCGGGCGTGGCCACCTCGGCCATGCTCGGCTTGCTCTCCGCGTTGTGCCGGCGCGAGCGGATGGAAGCGAGCCGGCAGCTCGACACCAAAATCGCCACGACGTTGCGCGTGTTTTCGCCCGCGCATCGGCGCGAGGAATCGTTCAAGCTGTTGCAGCGCCAGGCCGAGATGATGCCGACGCTGATCGACCGTCTACAGACGATGATGGCGACTATCGAGCAACAGAGCTCGGCCTCGAACGCACGGCAACTTGCCAGTCAGGACGCCTTTCACCGCGACGTCGAAACGGCCTACGTCCGCTTGGCTTCGTCCGTCGAACAATCGTTGAAGCGGACCGTCACCGATAGCGCGCGGGCCGCGAACGCGGCGTTGCAACCGGTCGTCGAAGCCACGATGGCGGGGCTCGCACAGGAAAGCGCCTCGCTGCGTCAAGCCGTCGCGCAAGCCGTGGAGCGGCAGCTCGCAGGGCTGTCGACCGGTTTGGAGGCCACGACGCAGACGGTGGCAGGCATCTGGAACGACGCCTTGGACGCTCATCGGCGTTCGAGCGAATCGCTCTCGCAACACCTGACGAGCTCGCTCGAGCGCTTCACCGACACCTTCGAGCAACGCTCGGCCAGCCTCGTGCAAGACGTCGCAGAACGCCTGGACGCCACGGCGGGCCGCCTCTCGGGCGCGTGGACCGAAGCGCTCGGGAACCAGGCACACGCCAACGAGACGCTGGCCGAGCGCAACCGCGAAGCCCTGGCCGCCGCCGCGGCAAGCTTCGAGCAACATGGCGCGAGCTTGCTGCACGCCGTCGATCAATCGCATGCCCAGTTGCAAGCGCAATTGGCTTCTGAAGACGAGCGGCGGGTAGCGGCGTGGACCGAGACACTCGGCTCGATGGCGGCCGAGTTGAGCCAGCAATGGGAACGAGCAGGCGTGCGCACGGCCGAACGCCAGCAAACGATCTGCGACGCGCTGGCGCAAACCGCGCGCGACATCTCGGCCGACGCGCAAGCGCAGGCCAAAGCGACGATTGCGGAGATCGCCCGGCTCGTGGATGCTGCGGCGCAAGCCCCGCGAGCCGCGGCCGAAGTTGTCGCCCAATTGCGGCAGAAACTCTCGGAAAGCATGGTGCGAGACAATGCGATGCTCGAAGAACGCGCTCGCCTGCTCGAAACGTTGGAGACGCTGCTCGGCGCCGTCAATCACGCTTGCACCGAACAACGGTCGGCCGTCGATGCGCTGGTCGCGACGTCGGCGGGGCTGCTCGATCGGGTCGGCGCGCGCTTCGCCGATCAACTCGATGCGGAAACCGAAAAATTGAGCGCCGTCACGGCGCAGGTCGCCGGCAGCGCCGTGGAAGTGGCAAGTCTGGGCGAGGCGTTCGGCGCGGCCGTGCAGTTGTTCGGCGCGTCCAACAACGACCTCGTGACGCACCTGCAGCGTATCGAAGCGGCGCTCGATAAATCGCTTGCGCGCAGTGACGAACAGCTTGCCTACTACGTGGCGCAAGCGAGGGAAGTCGTCGATCTGAGCGTGATGTCGCAGAAGCAAATCATCGAAGACTTGCAACAACTCGCCGGTCAGCGCGCGTTAGCCGGAGCCAAAGCGGCATGAGCGAGGAGATCGACGACGCGCTGACGCACGCGGTGCCGGTATGGGCCGCCTTCGGCGATCTCATGTCGGTGCTGCTCGGCGCCTTCATGCTGATCCTCGTGTGCGTCGTCGGCGCACAATTGGAGCTTTCGTCGCGGCTCGAACACGAAGTCAAGCAGCGGCAAATGGAAACGCAGCGCCGCCAAGCGCTCGAGCAGGCACTGGCCGGCCCGCTGGCCGCGGGACGCGTGACGCTCGTCAACGGGCGCATCGGCATCAACGGCAGCGTGCTGTTCGCACTCAATTCCGATCGTTTGCAACCGGAAGGCCGCGAGTTGCTGAAAAGCCTGGCGGGCCCGTTGTCGAACTATCTGCGCGCCCGCGACGAGATTCTGATGGTGAGCGGCTTCACCGACGACCGGCAGGTGCGTGACGGCAACCGGCGGTTAGCCGACAACTGGGAGCTCTCGGCGCAGCGTGCGCTGACGGTCACGCGCACGCTGATCGATGACGGCGTGCCCGCCTCGTCGGTATTCGCGGCGGCGTTCGGCGCCCAACAGCCGGTCAGCTCGAACGCCGACGAGACGGGACGCGCCAAAAACCGACGGGTGGAAATCGCACCCGTGCCGAAGCCCTCCACCGCAACGGTACGCCATGAGTAGCGACGCGATGCAAGCTCGAGCGATGCTCGACGCATGGCGCGCGCAAGGCGCCGACCGCGTCGACCCGGTCCGCTTCCGCTTCATCGAGGCGCTGGCACGGCGTGCGGCAACCTGCGGCGGCGAAGTCCGCCATCTCATCGATAACAAGCTGTCCGCATTACTGGAAGCCTATGGGTGCGATGTCGAGCAGGCGGCGTCGCCTTCCCTCCACGGCGCGACGGCCTTATCACAGATCAAGCCAACGCGCGGCCCGCTTGCCGAACTGACCGACTACCTCGCAAACCACGCGCACGCGCGCAGCGACGACTCGGCGGCCGAGCGCGCCGCTCCTGCGGCATCGTCGTACCCGGAGCTGCCGGTGCTCGATGAGTTACGAGCGCTGTGGGCCGGGATCAGCGCCCAGAAGCAACTGCGGCAATCGCTCGCGCAGGTGCCGGGAAACGCCGGTCCGCTCAATTCGAGTAGCCTCGTGCACCGCGCCCTGTCGCTGATGCACGACCTCTCTCCGGGATATCTGCAGCAATTTCTTTCGTATGTCGACGCCTTGTCGTGCCTCGAATCGATGGGCGGCGGCGTGGCGGCGAGCAAGCACGCGCCGCGCGCGGAGAAAGCGGGCGAGACGCCCAAGAAGCGCCGCCGCAGCGCCGGTTAGCGAGCGGTTTCGCCTGCGCCACAAACCCGCGAGCGCTTTGCATCGCCGGTCGACCGGGCGCATCGTCTAGGCACGGGCACGGCGCGATCCCGCGGCATCCAATCCTCACGTTGTGACATGAATCAAAGCAACGCTGTGCGGCCCGCGACATCATAGTTTCCAGTGCAAGATTGCACTGCGGGTGACGTCCACCACAGGCTATCCATGATCGATCCGGTCTTACGCGGGCGGCGTGACTCATTCGCGGGCGGAGCACGGACTAGGAACGAGCATGGCCCGAGGTGGCGGGCATAGAACAGGGTTTCATGCCTTTTATGTATATCTTTCACCCATCTTTTGTCACGACACCAGCGCAGCAAAATCTCTGAGATCATGCGACAAAAAGCACCAATTTCAGCAAAATCAGGCCGCCATGCGCGCCTCGGCGTGATTGCCAGGTGGCCGCAATTGATATATTGTACGTATGTTTTTTAGCAGCACCATCGACCGAAACGAGGCAGAACCCGTGCGCAAAGTGAAATCCGACAACGTCCTCGTCAAGCCGGCGCCATCGTTCGATGAGCCGATCGAAATGCTCAAGGCCTGTCACGAGCGCATCGCCGCGCAGTGCTCGACGCTCGAAAAACTGGCGGCGCACCTGCTCTCGCACGGTGCGGACGAGCAAGCGCAACAGGCAAGCAAAAACATCATGCGCTATTTCGATGTCGCAGGCCCTCACCATCATGCCGATGAAGAGGACGATCTCTTTCCGCTGTTGAACGAAACCGCCCGGCGCCGCGGCTCTCCGGTTGCGGAAAGGATCGAATCGTTGCTCGGCGAGCATCGCGAGCTCGAAGCGGCTTGGGCGCAGGTGCGCCTCGTGCTTGCCGACATCGCCCACGGCCTTGCCACGCCGCTCGAGCGCGGCTTGGTGGACCGGTTCGTGAACGCCTACCGGAATCACATGGCCTTCGAGGAAAGCGAAATCCTACCGCTTGCGCAAGCCTGGCTGGATCACCGGCAACTGGCCAAGCTCAGCGCGGCGATGGTGGCTCGGCGCACAGTCAAGCCCAAGTAGGGGTTGCAGTGGCGAGGCAATGCGCGTTATACACTGCGGGAACGACAACCGATTCCCTGCGAAGCCCCCTATTCACCGCCTCATGCCGCCCCTCGACGCTGCCATCCTGTCGACCGCCCGACTCACGCTTCGCCCGCTTGGCCCGCAAGACGCCACCCCGCTATTCGGCATGTACTCGGACGCGCAATTCATGCGCTACTGGTCGTTTCCGGTCATGAGGCGCTTCGAGCAGGCCGTCGACTACGTCGCGCGCCGCTTGCAAGGGTCGGGGGCCGACATCGAGATCGTCTGGGCCATCGAACTCGATGCGACGCGCGAGGTCATCGGCATTTGCTCGCTGTTCAACGTGGAGATGGCGTCCACGCGCGCGGAAATCGGCTTCGGCCTGCAAAGCGCATTCTGGGGCAACGGCTACATGAACGAGGCCGCGCACGCCGTGATCGATTGTGCGTTCGACGTCTTGCGCCTGCATCGCCTCGAAGCCGAAACCGACCCGCGCAACGTCGCGTCGGCCCGGGTGCTCGAGCGCCTGGGCTTTGTCCGCGAAGGACTTTTGCGCGAACGATGGATCATCGACGGTCAAATCTCCAATAGTGTGATCTATGGACTGTTGCGGACGGACAGGCGTTAGGTAGAGCGGGTGCGAAGGGGTGCTATCGCGTCGATCCGCGCACAGGCATGCCGCCTGCGACAGCGCGAAGCATCACGGTACGGGTCCGCGCGAGGGTCGATCGATGGCTTTATCCTGGTTGAGTCGCTTGCCGCGCGAAGCGCGCCGCGAGGGCGCCTGCGCGGTAGATGCAGTGCAACACTTCGGCGATGACCGCTGCTCCACCATGGCCGCCGGCATCGCCTTCTATTCGGCGTTTTCGCTGGCTCCCATGCTCGTCATGGTCATTGCAGTGGCCGGTTGGTTCTTCGGGGCGAACGCCATCCGCGGGCAAATCTTTCAAGACGCCCACCTTCTGATCGGCGACGAAGCCGCCGCCGCGGTCCAAATGATCGTCGCCAACGCTCGCTCGCATAGCGGCTCGGGGGGGACCGCCGCATTCGTGTCGTTCGTCGCGCTCGCGCTCGGCGCATCCGCGACGTTCGCTTCGCTCAATACGGCGCTGTCCATCGTTTGGCCCGCCGACGCATCGCAACGCGTGTCGAGCGTCATTGCACTCGTCAAAGTCAGGTTGATCTCGTTCGGCCTCGTGCTCGGCGTCGCCTTTCTCGCCATCGTCTCGCTCGTGCTCGATACAGTCGTGACCTTCATCGGCGATTGGCTCTGGGGCGGCACGCCCTTCGTGGTCATCGGCGACATCTTGCAGCTGATCCTCGGCGTAGTCGTGCTCGCCTTCTCGTTCGCCGCATTGCTCAAGTTCCTGCCCGATGCGCGCGTCGCGTGGCGCGACGCCCTGACCGGCGGCATCGTCGCCGCATTGCTGTTCACCGCGGGCAAGAAGCTTTTCGCGCTTTACTTGGCCCACGCCGGGCTCGCCAATGCATTCGGTGCGGCAGGCTCGCTCGCCGCTTTATTGATGTGGCTGTACTTTTCCGCCGCTGTGTTATTGCTCGGCGCCGAGTATGCGGCGGCGCGCGGCCGCCAGCGTATGCAATGGGCGACCCGCATCCTGCGTAATAAGCCAGATGATTAGTTGCAGTTGCCGGGGATCATATTTCGACAAACTTGTCTACTCGCCATTCACGCGCCGGCACTGCGCTTAATGCCGCGTTGCCGTGCAAGCCGCACCGAGACGCGACGAGCCTCGCCCAGTTTAGGTCGGCGGCCCCGCCTTCCAGCCGCCAACATTGGGCACGATGCACGACTGCGGGGAAAATTTGCACAGTTGCGACACAGTTTTGCGTTTTCTCTAATTTAGTATTTCAAATGCGGCAATAATCCGCACCCCGCTTGATCGTCACTATTTCCTTGCTCTAATCCCGGCGTGTTTCCTTTTGACGACAGCGAATAAATTTCCGCTCTGCCTTTCAACTCCATTGCGCTATTCTCCTTCCCGCAGCAGTCTAATAACGTTTCGCGTGGAGAAATGATGAAAAAAATCGCCTTGTCAACCCTCTCGCTCGCGCTGCTCGGCGCTGCCGGCGCCGCTCATGCGCAAAGCAGCGTGACGCTGTACGGCGTGATCGACACCTCGCTCACGTACGTCCACAACGCATCGGGCAACCAACATCTGTGGTCGCTCGGCAACGCGAGCGGCGGCGATCTGGCCGGCACGCGCTGGGGCCTGAAGGGTCAAGAAGACCTGGGCAACGGTCTGGCTGCGATCTTCCAGTTGGAAAACGGTTTCGATCCGTCGAACGGCCGTAACGGGCAAGGCAACCGCGAATTCGGCCGCCAAGCGTTCGTCGGCTTGACGAGCTCGCAGTTCGGCACGGTGACGCTCGGCCGCCAGTACGACCCGGTGGTCGACCTCGTCCAAGCCATCACGGCCGACAATTACTTCGGCAGCGCGTTCGCCACCCCGGGCGATGTCGACAACTACGACAACAGCTCGCGCACGAACAACGCGATCAAGTTCCAATCGATCTCGTACGCCGGTCTGCAATTCGAAGCCATGTACGCGTTCGGCGGCGTTGCCGGTTCGACCGGCGCCGGCCAAACGTGGTCGCTCGCCGCTGCCTATAACAACGGCCCGCTCGGCTTGGCTGCCGGCTACTTCCGCGCCGACAATTCGAATACGCTGGCAAACGGCCTGCGCACCGGCTGGAACAGCACGTCGGACGGCACGTTCGATGCGAACATCAACAACTTCTACGCCACGGCCAAGTCGATCGGCATCGCACGCCTGGCTGCGCAGTACACGGTCGGTCCGTTCACGGCGGGTGCGAGCTACAGCAACGCGCAGTACAAGCCCGATGGTTTCTCGGGTTTCGGCTCGAGCGAGAAGTTCAACGTCGGTCAAGGCTTCTTGAACTATCAAGCCACGCCGGCGCTGCTGCTGGGCCTGGGCTACACCTACACGAAGTCGAGCGGCGATACGTCGGCCACGTATCACCAAGCTTCGCTGGGCGCGGATTACTCGCTCTCCAAGCGCACGGACGTGTACTTGGTCGGCGCCTATCAGCATGCCCACGGTCAGACGCGTGACCCGGTCACCGGCGCCGTGACGAACGCGCAAGCGTCGATCGGCTCGTATGGCTACAACGGCACGAGCTCGCAAGAACTCGTCGCTTTGGGACTGCGCCACAAGTTCTAAGCGCAGAAAAAGAAGCAGCTAGTTAGCAGAACGAAGTATCGAGCCAGCCGGGTCCGCCCGGCTGGCTTTTTTTATGCGCCCTTCGGCGGAACTCGTCTCGAGACGATTAGTGCAAGCCCTCCAGGAAGCTGCATGTATGCGAAATGAATTTGAAAGGGTTATGCCTCGGACGCTTCATATGCCCATGGTCCAATGCGCCGTTCTTCCGAAAAAAACCACCGTTAGCGGCGGCTTCCTCGACCATCATCCCCTCGGGAAGGGGTGACGGCATCTTCGTCCGGGGAGCTCGCGGCAACGACAATCCAGGAGCTCGTCCCCATGCTTCGCCGTACGCTTGTTCCCATTGCAGTAGCCGTCGCAGCACTCGGCGTTCTCGCCGCTTGCGGCAGTTCGAACGATACGCCGGCGGCGTCTTCGCTTTCGGTGCAAAACGCGGCCGCGACCGCGACGCCGATCAAACACGTCGTCGTGATTTACGGCGAAAACGTCCCGTTCGATCATTATTTCGCCACCTATCCGAATGCGACGAATCCGACGGGCGAACCGGTGTTCACGGCGGCCGCCGGCACGCCGAGCGTCAACGGCTTGAGCGGCACGATGCTGACGGCCAACGCGAACGCCACCAACGCGGCGAACGGCACCGGCGCGACGAACCCCTTCCGCCTCGATCGCACGCAAGCGGCAACGGCCGACCAGAACCACGCTTATACGGCCGAAGAGCAAGCGTACGACAACGGCCTCATGGATCTCTTCCCGAAATACACGGGCCGCGGCACGAGCGGCGGCGCCGGCGCGTTCGGCACGACGGGCCAGGTCATGGGCTATTACGACGGCAACACGGTGACGGCGCTGTGGAACTACGCGCAGAACTATGCGATGAGCGACAACGCCTTCACCGATACGTACGGCCCGTCCACGCCGGGCGCGCTCGAAGCGATCGCCGGGCAAACCAACGGCATGCAGATCGTGAAATCGTCGCGCAGCTCGTATTACGTGGCCGACGGTCAAGGCGGCTTCACGATGATCAACGACGTCGATCCTGGCTCCGACGTGTGCTCGAGCACGACCGACCAAGCCATGATGACGGGCAAGAACATCGGCGATCTGCTCAACGCGAAGAACATCACGTGGGGCGGCTTCATGGGCGGCTTCAACCTCGCGACGACGAACGCCAACGGCACGACCGGCTGCGCGCGCAGCACGACGTCGACCGTCGTCGGCGCAGCGACGGCCGATTACATCCCGCATCACAACTGGTTCCAGTACTACGCATCGACGGCCAACCCGCAACATTTGCGGCCCGCGTCGATGGCGGCGGTCGGCTACACGACGGCTCCCGGCGCGACGAAAGCCGATCCGGCTAACCATCAGTACGATTCGGACGACTTCTTCGCCGCCGTGAAGGCCGGCAACTTCCCGTCCGTGAGTTTCCTGAAGGCGCCTGCCTATCAGGACGGCCACGCGGGCTACTCGGATCCGCTCGACGAGCAAGCGTTCGTGACGAAGGTGGTGAACTTCCTGCAGCAGCAGCCCGATTGGAAGAACACCGCCGTGCTCGTGGCCTGGGACGATTCGGACGGTTGGTACGATCACGCCTACGTGCCGCCGACGTCGGCCTCGTTCTCGAGCGCCGACATGCTCAACGGCACGAGCGTGTGCGGCGCCGGCACCGCGCCGCTCGGCGTGAACGGCCAGCCCGTGAACGGCCGCTGCGGCCCGGGCACGCGCATTCCGTTCCTCGTGATCTCGCCGTATGCGAAGAAGAACTACGTCGACCACACGGCCATCTCGCAAGCGTCGATCGTTCGCTTCGTCGAAGACAACTGGCTCGGCGGCCAGCGCATCGGCGCTGGCTCGTTCGACGCCACGGCCGGCAGCCTCAACGGCATGTTCGACTTCGCGAGCACCGCGCGCACGACGCCGTTGTTCCTCGACCCGAACTTGGGCACGCAGGTGAGCACCGCTCCGTAACACGCCCGCATCCTGCGAAGCAGAGCGCGCCGAGCATCGCGTCGCGTCGAAACACGAAAACGACACGATCCGTTTGCTCGGCCCTCGCCCCCTCCACAGCCCGGTAACGGGCTGTGGATTTTTGCCAGCCAGCCCCTTCGACACGATGCAACCGCTCGATTCAGCCTTGCCGAACCCGGCCGCCGACGGCCGCAAACCCGCGGTGCGCAGCCGCATGCCCTTGCGCGCTATTGCGCTTGCCTTCTTCGTTGCCGCCACCGGCGCCTGCGTCTGGGCCTTCGCCTACCCGGAGCACACGCCGTCCGCCGTCGGCGAAATCGTCGAGCGCTTGACGGGCGCGAACCCGCACCCCATTCATCTTCAACGCCCGCAAACCGCACCGCTCAGCGCCATGGCACTGCTCGGCAAACGCATCTTCTTCGATCCGAGCTTATCGGCGTCGGGCAGGCTTTCGTGCGCTTCATGTCACAGCCCCGCGCACGCGTATGGGCCGCCCAACGCGCTGCCCGTTCAATTCGGCGGTCCTGCGATGACGCTGCAAGGAGACCGTCCTCCGCCTTCGTTGATGTATCTGTACCGGCAGCCCAATTTCAGCATCGGCGCCGAGCAAGCCGACGCCGATACGCCCGCGGATTTGGCGCAGCAAGCGGCGCAGGCATCGGGCGTGACGCTCGCGCAAAAGAGCGCCGGCAACGCGCCCGCCGCACCGGCGATGGTTCCGCAAGGCGGCATGTTCTGGGACGGGCGCGCCGACACATTGCAAGCGCAAGCGCTCGGCCCGCTAATGAACCCCGTCGAAATGGCGAATACTAGCGAGGACGAGGTGGCGCGCAAATTCGACAGCGGCGCATACCGCGACCTGTTCTTGCAGTTGTTCGGGCCGCAGGTTTTCAAGAATCCGCGCTTGCTGTTATCGGAAGCGATGTTCGCCGTTGCGCGCTATCAAGTCGAAGATCCCTCGTTTCACCCGTACTCGAGCAAATACGATGAGTGGCTGGAAGGACGTGCGCGACTGACGCCGGCAGAGTTGCGCGGCCTGCGGCTGTTCAACGACCCGAAGAAAGCGAACTGCGCCGGTTGCCATTTGTCGCAACCGTCGCGCGACGGCCAGCCGCCGATGTTCACGGATTACGAATACGAAGCGTTGGGCGTGCCGCGCAATACCGCGCTCGCCGTCAACCGCGACGCCAACCATTTCGACATGGGCTTGTGCGGCCCGCACCGGACCGATCTGGCGGAGCAGACCCAGTACTGCGGCATGTTCCTCACGCCGACGCTGCGCAATTCGGCCACCCGTCATGCGTTTTTCCACAACGGCATTTATCGCTCGCTCGACGACGTGCTGACGTTCTATAACCTGCGCGATATCGAGCCGGGAAAAATCTACCCGCGCGACGCCCAAGGCCATATCGCACAATACAACGACCTGCCGGCCAAATTTCACGGCAACATCGACAAGGCCGATGCTCCGTTCGATCGCAAGGCGGGCGATGCGCCACCGATGACGGACGCCGATATGAAGGACATCATCGCCTTCCTGCAAACGCTCAGCGACGGTTATACGAGCGAAGGCAAAGCGCACTGAGCGCCGCGCCGAATTGCCCGCTCCAATGAATAAAACCCCGCAAAGGCACGCGGCCTTTGCGGGGTTTTGTTTTGCTGAAGCGGACTTAGCCTGCGGCCGCGTCTTTCAGCTTCTTCAGCGGGCGCGCCTTGATGCGCACGCTGGCCGGCTTGGCCGGGAACCAACGCTCTTCACCCGAGAACGGGTCCTTGCCGAAGCGCCGCTTCTTGGCCGGCACCGCTTGCACCACGATCTTGAGCAGGCCCGAGAGCGTGAATTCGCCAGCGCCCTTCTTGTGAACCGAGCCGAGGATCGTGTCTTCGAGCGCGGCCAAGACGGCCTTGACGGACTTCGGCTCGACCGATGCACGCTCCGCGAGGTGAGCAGCCAGCGAGGCCTTCGTGAAGGTGTCCTTGATCGGCCACGCAGCGCCGGACGCCTTCACGGCGACCTTCTTAGCCGCGGCATTCTTCGCGGGAGCTTTCTTGGCGACTGCTTTTTTAGCCGGAGCGGCCGCAGCCTTTTTCGCAACCTTCTTTGCGGAAGTCGACATGTTTCTCCTACCTATTGGTCGTTGAACGCACGAAGCGGGTACGGCGTACGCCGCTTCAACGCCGGATTCTACAAGCGCCGCGCGGCTTCATGCATCTGTTTTGTGTTTTCGACGCGTGTTTACGGGGGGATTTGTTGCGTAGCGCTGACTATTTCAGCGCCGGCGCGGTCCGTCGTCGAGCGAGACGCGTCGTCGACGACGGACGTTCGAGGGTTTGCCCGGAGGGGGCCGACCCCGGCCCGCGTGCACCTTCGAGCTTAATTCGAGGCCATGCCGAATGCGGGATCGCTCATGCTCGGCTGCCCCGTTTCGACATGGCCTGCGAGTTTGCGCACGAACTTCGCGTCGGCGCCGACGCTCACGTGAAGGTCGTACCATCCGTGATAAGCCCGCAAATCGACGTACAGGTCCGCGCTTTCGCCACCGGCGACACGACGTTTCATGCTGACGCCGTCATAGGCATTGAAGATCGTGAACTCGCAAGCCGCGGCGCCGGCGTTTTGCAGATGCAGTTCGATGTTGCCGTTCGCCACGTCGTACGCCTCGCTCACCTCGGGCGCTGCGAGGCCACTCGTCCACAGATGCGCGGCGAGCGCTCGCCCGGCGAACCGGCGAGCGAAACCGTTCGGTCCATGCACCGAGTAATCGTAGGTACCGTCCAGATTCAGCGGAAGTTCGTCCAGCAGATGCTTGTGCGGCTCGACCGTGTAGGTGCGAGGCGTATCGGGGCTGAGCGCCTTGTACACGTGAAACACGACCCCGGCGTGTCCGGTATTCGTCAACTTCAAACGCAATTGCGACTGACCCGCTTGAGCCTGCGCCCGTGCGAAGAGCTCATACGGCAACGCGCGGGCAGGCCTCACGCCCGGTTCTTGCTGCGGCTTGGCCTGCACGAGCGGCGGCAGCGGAACATAATCGGCGTGGCGTTGTTGGTCCGCAGGCGCGTACCCCCTCGTGCTAGGCAAGCTCGGCATGGCGGCGTTGGGATTGGCGAAATCGAATGCGCGCGTCAGATCGCCGCACACGGCCTTGCGCCAGGGCGTGATGTTCGCTTCGCACAGGTTGCGCCCATGTCCGAAGCGCCGCTCGATGAAGCGAATGATCGACGTATGGTCGAAAGTCTCCGAGCACACCAAGCCGCCCTTGGACCACGGCGACACCACGAGCATCGGTACGCGCGGACCCAATCCATACGGCCCCGCCGGATAGTTCGCATTGCCGGCGAAATATTCGTTCGCGACATCGACGGTGGAAAGGCCGGCCGCTTTCGACCAAGGCGCATAGGGCGGCGCGATGTGATCGAAGAACCCATCGTTTTCGTCATAGGTCACGAGGAGCGCCGTCTTGCTCCAAAGCTCGGGGTTCGAGGTCAGAACTTGCAGGACCTGATCGATGTACCAAGCGCCGTAGTTGGCGGGCCAATTCGGATGCTCCGAATACGCTTCGGGCGCCACGATCCACGATACTTGCGGCAGCGTATCGTTCTGCACGTCTTGCTTCAGCACGTCGAAATACCCGCCGCCCGCGGCTACGTTCGTGCCCGTGCGCGCTTTGTCGTAAAGCGGATTGCCCGGTTGCGCGTTGCGATACCGATTGAAGTAGAGCAGCGAATTGTCGCCGTAATTGCCGATATAAGCGTTTTGCGTCCACCCCCACGAGCCGGCCGCATCGAGACCCGTGCCGATGTCCTGATAGACCTTCCACGACACGCCGGCGGCTTGAAGCACCTCGGGGTACGTCGACCATCCATACCCCGCCTCGGCGTTGTCGATGACGGGGCCGCCGCCCTTGCCGTCGTTGCCGACCCAGCCGGTCCACATGTAATAGCGGTTCGGATCGGTCGGCGCCATGCCCGAGCAGTGGTAGGCGTCGCAAATCGTGAATGCGTCGGCGAGCTGGTAGTGGAACGGGATGTCTTGGCGCGTGAGATACGCCATCGTCGTCGTGCCTTTCGCAGGGACCCATTGATCGTAACGGCCGCGATTCCAGGCGGTTTGCGTCGTCGTCCAGTCGTGCGGCAGATCTTGCAGGAACTGCATGCCAAGATCGGGCGCACTCGGCCGGAACGGCAGCACATAGCCGGTATCGCCGGCCAACGGCTGGTGCCAAACGCTCTTGCCGTTCGGCAATTCGATCGCGCGGCGGTCGCCATAGCCGCGCACGCCGCGCAGCGTGCCGAAGTAATGATCGAACGAGCGGTTCTCCTGCATGAGGATCACGATGTGTTCGATGTCTTTGATGCTGCGCGTCGCATCGTGCGCGGGGATCGCGAGCGCATTGCGAATACCGGCGGGCAATGCGCCCATCGCGGCGGCTGCGCCTGCCGCTTGAGCGGCGGCGCGCAGAAAATCACGGCGGCTTTTCGATGTCATTGGATGTCGTGTTTCTTGACGAAGGATAGGAACGGGAGCGTGCTCGTCATGTGCGAGGCGCGCCGACGCACTACGGCAAAACCAACCTGTGAACAGCGAAGGCACTACGGGGACAAGCTAGGAACTCGGCCGGCATGCGGCGCGGCGCTTGCAGGCCGCCGCCTGATTGAAGGCCGAACGAACGGCTCGATCGATGGCTCGATAGGCCGCTCGACCGGCCACTCAATCGGCCGTATGCATGACAGGCGGCAGCAGCGGTTTGCGCGCCTCGCGATCGGTTACCGCACCGGCAGTGTCGAATCGTTGCGCACCCGGATTCGCATCGGCCTGCGAAGCGCGCGCGCTTCTCGTGCCGGGCAGCATCGGCGTCGCATCGGCTGCCGACGTCTGGACAGCGCGCCCGTCATCGCCGCCGCATCCCGCCGAGAGCGTGGCGAATACGGCGAGCGCCGCCCCGGCCAGCACGGAACGGGATACGCCACGGCCCCGCGTTGCGAAGACCCCGTCCAGAGACACACGTTTGCTCCAAGGTGGGTTTATGCCCGGCGGCTGCCGCTCCATGATCGCCACTGCCCTCTCCGATTCGCGAGTCTGCACGGGTTCGGCCGCATCGAATACCCACACATGTGTGTGTCGGACGCGTTCGAATAGCCGTTCAGCATAGAAACGAATCATGTCCGACTGATGAAACGCGTAGGGACAACGACGAATGCGCGCCCGGCTCGGCGCGGGGCGCGCAAAAGAAGCAGCGAAGAGAAGAATCGGCGGGAAGACGGCCCCTTCGAGCCGCCTGGCGCTTTCCGTTACGACGGAGAGGAAGCCACGAGGTGGCCGACGTAATCGCGCAGATAGGTTTCGAACGATGTGCCGATTTCAGGGTGGCGCATCGCGAACTCGACGGTCGCTTTCAAATAGCCGAGCTTGCTGCCGCAATCGAAGCGGCGGCCGAAGTACCGATAGGCGAGCACTTGCTCTTCCGCCAGCAGCGAGTGCAGCGCATCGGTCAATTGCAATTCGCCGAGCACGGTGGGTTCGAGCCGGCGTAAGTGGTCGAAGATGCTCGGCATCAGAACATACCGGCCCACGACGCCCAAATTCGAGGGCGCGGCCTCCGGAGCGGGCTTTTCGACGATGCCCGAGAGCTTGAAGATATCCTCTTCCCACTCGCGGCCCTCGACGATGCCGTACGAGCGGCTATCCTCCCGGGCAATGGCTTCGACGCCGATGATCGTGCTGTGATAGTGGTTGAAGACATCGATCATCTGCTTCATCACGGGCTGGGCGCCATGCAGCAAATCGTCGGCGAGGATCACGGCGAAGGGGCTGCCCGACACCAGCTTCTCGGCGCACAACACCGCATGACCGAGTCCGCGCGCGGCCGGCTGCCGCACGTAGAAGCAATCGACATGGCTCGGCTTGATGCCGCGCACGAGCTCCAGCAGCTTATCTTTGCCGCGCGCTTCGAGTTCCGCCTCGATCTCGTAGGAGGTGTCGAAGTGATCCTCGATCGCTCGCTTGCTGCGGCCGGTCACGAAGATGAGTTCCGTCATGCCCGCCGCGATCGCCTCTTCCACCGCATACTGGATTAAGGGCTTATCGACGACCGGTAGCATCTCCTTCGGGCTCGCCTTTGTTGCCGGGAGGAACCGGGTGCCTAGTCCCGCCACTGGAAACACTGCTTTGGTGACTTTCAACATCGTTCGTTCCCTTGCGAAATTGTTATCGCACAGCGGCCTCACCGAGAATCGCCGAGACGGCCGCATCGGCCATGCTCGGCGCCGACGACACTTCGTCGACGATATCGATACGCAACCGCGACGCCTTCATGAAAGCTTCGAACGCATCTTTCGAGGCAGCGCTATCGGCAATCGCGCGTGCCAGCGCGATCCGGGCGCACCACTTGAGCGCCGCACGCTGCACGCGCCCTAGCGGATAGACTGCGGTGCCCTTACGCAAGTGCCATACCACCGGACGCCGCGCGATCATGCCCGCTAGTGCACCCACCACCATCGCACGAGGTGTATTGGCATAAATCACATCGACGTGCCGCGCGCGCCTCACCGTCTCGCGCACGAGCGACGCCATGCCTGCCAAGGTTTGCGATCTGGGTAGACGCCGCGCGTTCGTCATTCCTCTGAGCACGGGCGCGTCGAGCACGTCCACCGCAACCCCCGCTTCCTCGAGGGCGAGCCGAAACGGGCCATCGTCGAACAGCACGACTTCGAGCGAATCCTTCAGACGACTCGCCACGCTCAACAACGAAACCTCGGCCTTGTCGAGTCCGCCGCCCTGATCGAGCGCCAGCACGCGCACGGGCGCCGCTTCGGCCTTGCTTTGCGGTCCGCCGCTCGCCTCATCGTTGCCGTGCCGCCCGTCGCCGCTGCCATGCGGCGTAGCGCCGGGCATCGCGTGCTCGACGTAGCTCATGAACCGCTCGCGGAACGTCTCGATCGAAAAGCGCTCCGCGTTCGCGCGGCAATCGAGCGCCGAGAAGCGGCCGGCATGCGCCTCGAATTCGCGCACGGCGGCGACCACCGCCGGCACCGTTTGCTCGCGAAAGAAGAGGCCGGTTGGATGCGGTTGGCCCAGCTCGCGCACCGTCTCCAGCACGCCGCCCTTGCCGAACGCGATCACCGGCGTGCCGCACGCTTGCGCTTCCACGGGCGCAATGCCGAAATCCTCTTCCGCCGCGAACACGAACGCTTTTGCCCGGCGCATATGGTCATGCAAAACGGCAAACGGTTGATAGCCGAGGATCTCGACGTTCGGTCCCGCCTTCGCCCGGATCGACTTCATTTCGGGTCCATCGCCAATGACGACGAGCCGCTTGCCCGGCATGCGCGAAAACGCCTCGACGATCAAGTCGATCTTCTTATACGGCACCATGCGCGAAGCGGTTAGATAAAAGTCTTCCTTCTGCTCGCCGACGACGAACGACTGCACGTCCACGGGCGGAAAAATGACATCGGCCTGGCGCCGATACACCTTCTTGATTCGGCGCGCGATGAATTGCGAATTGGCCACGAAATGGTCGACCGAATTGGCGGTGCGGCAATCCCAGTTGCGAATGTAATGCAGGATTACGCGGGCCATGATGGAGCGCAGGCCCCGCGTCAAATTCGACTGCGCCAAGTATTGATGCTGCAAATCCCACGCGTAGCGAATGGGCGAATGCACGTAACTGATATGCACTTGGTCGGGGCCGGTCAATACCCCTTTGGCCACGGCATGACTGCTCGAGATGACGAGGTCGTACGCGCTCAGATCGAGCTGTTCGATCGCGAGCGGCATCAACGGCAAGTAGGCGCGGTATTTCTTTTTCGCGAACGGCAATCTTTGGATGAAAGAGGTCGTTGCGCGCTTTCCTTGCAAGAACTTACGGTCCTCGACGAAATCGACAAGGCTGAATATATCGGCCTGCGGAAAGCAGGCAATCATTTGTTCGAGCACGCGTTCGGCGCCCGCGTACGTGACGAGCCAATCGTGGACGATCGCCACACGCGGCGGGCGATCGATCGGCACCCTCGAGTCGGTGCGATTGGCACCGCCCTCGAAGGTTGCGGACGATTCGGCAAAAATATCGTGGCTCATGCGCTTCTCCTCTAGGCGCCCTAGCCTACGAACAAACTATTTCGCGTAAACCCTCAAAATATTTCAAAAAAATGCGCAGCGGCTTGCAGCCTGGCGCGGCAGCCGCCACAAACGGTTGCGTCACGCCAACACGGAGATTTTTGATCGATTTTTTTTGCGGTAGTCAGCACGCGTGCGTTGAAGCTGGACGCTAGCCGGGGACCACGAACGCGGAAACGTGCGCAGGGTCGTCGGCGACGAAGGCGCATCCTGCGAATAGAGGTCGCCGTTGCCCACAAGGTTGCCGGAACACACTGGCGAATAGCGCCGATACGCGTCACGATCGGCAAAAACGACGGCTTCCCATGTCCTATCGTGATCATCGCGTACCGTGATTTCAGCCGTGACCCGCATCGCATAAAAGTATGCGGTTTTTGGCGCCGTCGTTCTGCATACTGCTCACGCCTGCTTAGGCGTCAACGATTGCGCCCGCAGCAGCCGGTCACATCGATAGGGTTCGAGGGCCTGGCGGCCGCCAGGCCGTTTCGAAATTGCACGTCTTGTAAAAACTGCCGTGCGCACGGTCGTAGAATCCGCGCGCAAATCAGAAAGTAAAAACCGTCAGCAGCCCCGTGAAGCCATAGCGAACGTCGGGGTCATCGGTGGCCGAGCGCTAGCGACGGCCGCCTAGGATGACAACTGCATGAAGCGCCCTTAGCTCGCTTGCGGTTGCCCTTGCACCGGCGCTTGCCATCCCAGGCCGAGACTCTTTTGAAGGAGCACGAAGTCCTTGAGCAATTCCGCGCGACCGGCAATCACATCCTGCTGCGCCGAAAACTGCGTGCGCTCGGTATCCAGCAGATCGATTGCCGTGGCGACGCCGGCCGCATAGCGTTGCCGCATCAGCGTCAACGCGCGCTGCGCCGAAGCGTCGACTTGCTCGAGCCTCACCACGTGTTCGCGCTGATGCCCGTACCGGGACAAGGCCGAATTCGCATCCTGCAGCGCTGCCAGCACGGCATGTTCATAGCGCGCGCTGGCCTCGTCTCGCGATGCCTCGGCGGAACGCACGTCGGCTGCCGTGCGCCCGAAATCGAGGATGTTCCATTGCAAGTAGGGAACGCCGAGCCAAGAAAAGTTAGTTTTCCTAAACAAATGCCCAGGATCGGCTGCCGTGAAGCCCAAGTCGCCGAGCAGCGACACTTTGGGGAAGTAATCGGCCACATGTTCCCCGATCTGTGCATTGCTCGACGCGAGCCGGCGTTCCGCAGCACGGATATCGGGGCGCAGCCGCAACAATGACGCCGGATCGCCCACCTCGACCGTTGCAGGCAATGCCGGCAACGGTCGAGCCGCAGAGAGATCGGCATCGAGCGCGCCGGGGGCACGCCCCGTCAAGACAGCTAGCCGATCGAGCGATTCGGCGATCTGCTCGTCGAGCGGCACCAGCGCGGCCCGAGTCGTTTCGACTTGGCCCGACAAACGCTCGACGTCCACATCGGCCGCGGTGCCGCCGGCCCGGCGCGCTTGCGTCAATACGAGCATGCGCTGCTGCAGGTCGGCCGATTGCCGGGCAAGCACGAGCCGCTGCTGCTCGTCGCGCAGGTCGACATAGGCCTGCGCAACTTCGGCCGCAAGCGACACCTGCGTATCGGCGAGATCCGCATCGAGCGCGTCGGCCTGCGCCGACGCCGCCTCGATCGAACGACGCGTGCCGCCGAACAGATCGATCTCCCACGACGCATCGAGGCCCGCCGTGTACAGCTGCAGCGGGCCGCGCCCCCCGCCGTTGCCGCCCGACGATAGCTGCGACAGATCGGGGCTGCGCATTCTCACGGCCGCCGCGTCGGCCGACGCCTTCGGCAGCGCCTTCGCGCGTTGCCCCAGAAGCTGCGCCCGCGCTTCGCGCAATCGAGCCTGCGCCGCATGCACATCCGGATTGTGCGTCAGCGCCGCTTCGACGAGCGCGTCCAATTGCGGATCGCCCAGCGTGCGCCACCAGGCGCTGGCGCTCGGCTCGGTGGCGACGACGCCCGACGACGGCGCACGTACGAATGCCGGCGCCTTCAACGCATCGGCAGCGACTGGCGGCGCGCCCCGGTAATCGGGGCCTACCGTGCAAGCGGCCAACCCGCACAGTGCGGCGGGGACGCACCATGCCGCCACGGATCGGAGGGAACGACGCATCGACATAATCGAGTTCAGTAAAGTCAGTGCCCGGCCGAAGAAGGCGGGCGGCCCGGCTGAGCAGCCGGTGTTTTGAGCAATAGCGCGAGCGGGATGCAGGCGAGCAGCGCAATGGCAAGCAAATAAAACGTTTCGGAGTACGTAATGACCGCCGCTTGCTGCTGAATTTGCGCGGCCAACTGCGCCAGCGCCTGCAGCTTCGCATAGGCGACATCGCCCGTTCGTGCGAACCAGCCCGCGGCACTGGCGGCGATACGCTCTTGACCGATCAACGAATTGCCCGACACCGATTCGCGCAACGCAGCCACGTGGAAGGCATTGCGCCGATCGATGACGACCCCGATGATCGCAAGCCCGACGGAGCCGCCCAGATTGCGCGCCATGTTGTAGAGCCCCGCGGCGTCGCCCGAATCTTCGCGCGACACCGCCGCCATCGACGCCTGATTGAGCGGCATCATCGCCAACATTTGACCGACCCCGCGCATCAGCTGCGACCAAACGAAGTCGTGGCCTGCGCTTTGGGCCGTCAAGCTCGTATCGAGCAGACAGCTGACGCCGAAGCAAGCGAGCCCGCCGATGACCAGCAACCGAAAGTCGACCTTGCCTAGCAGGCGCGGCAGGATCGGCATCATCATGAATGCGGGCAGGCCCGAGAACAGCATGATGTCGCCCGATTGCTCGGCGTTATAGCCCGAAATCAAGCTCAAGAACTGCGGCACGAGATAAGACACACCGTATAAGCCCGCACCCACGGCGAACACGATGACGATGACGCTCGCATATCGCGCGTTGCGCAACAGCGAAAGCCGCATGATGGGTTTAGGCGCGACGAATTGAGAAATACCGATCAATATGAAACCGAGCGCGGCAATGACGGCGAACGTGACGATCTCGCTCGACTCGAACCATTGGTGACGCTGCCCTTCCTCGAGCACGAGCGTCAGTGAACTGAGCCCGATCGACAGGCCGACGATCCCGATCCAATCGGCATTGATGAACTCATGCCAATGCGGGGGATCGGCGGGCAGCCCCGCAATCAGCAAGGCGAGCAACGCAATGCAAACGGGCAAGTTGATGAAGAAGCACCACTTCCACGACACATTTTCGGCTAGCCAGCCGCCGAGCACGGGGCCGAGCAACGGTCCGAGCAGCACGATCAAGCCGAAGATCGTCATCCCGACGGCAAGCTGCGTGCGCGGCAACCGCGTGCGGATGATCGTCTGCGCCGTGGGGATCATCGCGCCGCCGGTGAAGCCCTGTCCCACACGGCCGATGATCATCCACTCGAGCGAATGCGATGCGCCGCACATGATCGAAAACAACATGAACAAAGCGGCATTGGTCAGCAAGAAATTGCGCAGGCCGAATACGCGAGTGAGCCACGCCGCGAGCGGAATCATGACGATCTCCGACATCAGGTAGCCCGTCGAAATCCACGTGCCTTCGGTGCCGGTCGCACCCACGGAGCCTTGGATTTGCGGTAACGCCGAGTTCGTGATCGAAATGTCGAGCGTCGCCATCAATGCACCGAGCGAGCCTGCCGCCACGGCGATCCAATCGACCGCGCGGGCGCGCTCGGGATGGCCGGGCGCGCCCGCCGCGCTCGCCGGCAAGGTCGTCTCAGCCATGACCGCTATTTGCTGCGAGGCGTCGATCGTCGGCCGCGGCGCCGCGCGTATCGACATCGACCGTCACCGACAAGCCCGGCAACAGTACGCTGCGCGTTTGCGCATCGGCTTGGACGCGAATCCTCACCGGCACGCGTTGGACGATTTTCGTGAAGTTGCCGGTGGCGTTCTCCGGCGGCAGCAAAGCGAACTGCGCGCCCGTTCCAGGCGCAAAACTATCGACGACGCCGTGCAAATCGACGCCGCGCAAGGCATCGACGTGCAGCGTGGCCGGCTGCCCCGGACGCATGCGGCCGATCTGCGTTTCCTTGAAGTTCGCTTCGAGATACAGGCTCCGCACCGGCACGACAGTCAGCAAACGCGTACCGGGCTGCACGTATTGGCCCACGCGCACGGATCGATCGCCGACGCGGCCCGCGATCGAGCTATACAGTGTGGTGTCGTTCATGTCGAGTTGAGCCTGCCGCAAGCTCGCGCGAGCCGCTTCCACCTGCGCGTGGGCCTGCGCGATTTGAGCAGAGGTGGCATCGATTTGCGTCTGCGCCGAGCGCACCGCGGCGGCATTGGCCGCGAGCGTTGCGCGCGCTTGATCGCGCGTGCTGACGAGGCTCGCGAGCCGTTCGCCGGTCTCGGCCCCCGTGGCCGCCAGCGGCGCATAGCGCGCTACGTCGTCTTGCGCATGGCGCGCCGCGACGCGCGCCACTTCTTCTTGCGCCTGGGCCTGCACGACTGCCGCTTGCTGCTGCTTCAAATCGGCTTGGGCTCGCGCGAGGTCCGCTTCGCGGGCCGCGACCGTGGCCTGCGCTTGCGCGAGCGAGGCTTCGTACTGCCGCGTATCGAGGCGCACGAGCGGCGCGCCCGCGGCGACGGTCTCGTTGTCGCGCACGAATACTTGGGTGACGTAGCCGCTGATTTTCGGGGCGACGGTCACGTTGTCGGCTTTCAGATAGGCGTCGTCGGTGCTTTCGATGAAGCGATCGACCGTCCACCAATGGACGAACCAAGCCAAACCCGCGACCAGCGCGACGATCAGCAAAACAATGAGCCAGCGGCGGCGACGGCGCGCACGCCGCGGGTCATCGGCGCCCGCCTCTTGCTGCGTGCCGCCGCGAGGCCGCGCGTCGATAGTCGTGGACATGTTCAGGGAATCCTATGAGGCAATGCGGGCACAATTATTCCAGTTGGAAAATTTGTGTCAAGTGATATATTTCTGACGGGTGTACTATCCGCAGTCGTTTGGAAAGATTGACGAGCAACCATGAGCGAAACGAAGCGCCCTCGCCGTTCGACGGAAAGCGGCTACGCACGCGGAGAGGAAACGCGCCTTCGCATCATCCATGCAGCAATCGAGCTGTTCGGCGAGCATGGATTCGTCGCGGCCTCCACGCGCGAGATTGCCGCGCGCGCGGGCGTCAATGCACCGGCGCTGCAGTATTACTTCGAGAACAAGGAAGGCGTTTATCGCGCCTGCGCCGAACATCTCGCCGCCGAGGTGTGGGGCGTATTCGAGCCCGCCGTGCGCCACGCTGCGGACACGCTGCGCTCGACGGAAAACGTGGCTGAATTGATCGAAGCGTTCGTCGGTATTCAGAACGTCATGATCGACAAGGCGCTCACGAGACCGTCCGCCCCCACCCTGAAGCTCTTCTTCGTTCGCGAGCAAGGCGGGCAGGAGCCTCCCATCGCCACCGAGATTTTTCAGAGCCGGGTGCGTGGGCCGCTCAACAAGGTAGCGACGGCGCTCGTCGCGAAGATCAGCGGCACCGCTGCCGACGATCCGCTCACCATCCTCCGTTTGCTCGCGCTACATGGGCAATTCATGTCGTTCCACATGGCGCCGCGCAGCGTGATGACGCTGCTCGGATGGTCCAAGATCGACGCCGAGAAAATCGAGCTCGTCAAACAAACGATCTTTGCCAACACGCGTGCGTTGCTGCACTTGTGGGCCGTCGAACGCGAGACACGCGCGCCGGTGCGCAAAACGAGCGGCGCCAAAGTCAAGGAGAAGACATCGGCCCAACGTAGCCGTAAGCGGTAACGCGCGGGTTTAGCGGTGCGACCGCACGGACTTTCGGCGGCGGCGCCCTTCGAAAGGTGAGCGTTTTCGGGACACGCGCCGGCGCCAGCCCCGAAAGCCTTCTGCATAGCGGCGCCAGCGCACGCGATTCACGGTCTAAGGTGAGGCTTTTCGGGAGCGGCGAATCGGGCCGCAAGCAAGGTCGCGCTGCGAGCGTTTATCGGCGACCGCGCTCGTGATCGTGGGTCGGTTGGCCGCGCGCCGCACGCGTGACTGGCGCGACAGGATATCGCGCAACTGTACATGGTCGATCCGCGGCGCACGGGCCAGAATATCCGCGAACGCTTTTCCTTCCCCGCGCAGGAGTTGCCATGAACCCCATCCCCGACGACGTGCTGCGCATCGCGCAAACCGATGCCGCGCATGCGCTGTCCGGTTTGCCACAACCGTTCGCCGTGCTGTTTCAGCGCGCCGACGTGTCGGTTGAGCTATTCGCACCGCGTGAAATCGATACGCAGTCGCCGCATACACGCGACGAGTTGTACCTCGTTGCGTCGGGTTCGGGCGTCTTCGTGCGCGCGGGGCAGCGCACCGAATTTCAAAGCGGCGATCTGCTGTTCGTTCCGGCTCATGTCGAGCATCGGTTCGAGCAGTTCACCGCCGATTTCAGCACGTGGGTGATTTTCTTCGGCCCCGAGCAACCGGCAGCGACCGCATAAATCCCAGGCGCACCGGCGCAACGCGCTCGCCAACGCCCGATTGCATTCAAGCCTTGCCGGTCAACGTCCGCGCGTAGAGCGAGAGCATCTCTTGCGCGTCCACCTCGACGCACACGTCGCAGGCGGGACGATCGTCCCAATCGGGCGCGGGCACGGCAAACGTCAACGGCTTTTGCAGCGTATGTCCGGCGGCGATGCCTTCGGTCAACACGCGCACCGGCCCTCTTCTCGTCGTGTACAGTTGCGGCGCAAGCAGATACGCGACGGCCGACGAGTCATGCACATAGGTGCCGGCAAGCCCGGCGCTCGACTGATGGAATGCTTCGTAGTGCCGGGAAACATCCCAGACGAAACGGCCCGCCTCGCCTGCTTCGTCGCGCAGCCGAGCCATATATTCGGTCGTCATGATGGTGCGCTCGGTCACGTCGAGGCCAACGATCGCGACGGGCCACTGCGCGCCGAAGACGATATCCGCCGCATCGGGATCGCCCAGCATGTTCGCTTCGGCGGCCGGCGATACGTTGCCGTTGATGCCGTTCGTGCCAAACGCGCCACCCATCACGACCACCTGTTTGACGAGCGAAGCGATCTCGGGATCTTCGCCGAGCGCAAGCGCGAGGTTGGTCAGCGGACCCACGGCCAGAAGCGTCACTTGGCGCGGCAGCGAGCGCACGGTATCGATGATGAAGCGATGCGCCGGACGCGGATCGAGCGGGCTTCGGTCATTCGAACTAAGCCCGGTATTGCCCAGGCCGTCGCCGCCATGAATCCAGTCGATGGGCGCAGGCGCCGCACGCCGCAACGGCGCGGCCGCCCCGCGGGCAACGGGCGTGCCGGCCGCGAAACGCCCCGCCAAGTACAGCGCATTGCGTGTGGTGATTTCGATCGTCGAATTGCCGAACACGCTCGTCACGCCGAGCAGTTCGATTTGCGGATGCAGCGCCTGAAAGACAAGCGCCATTGCGTCGTCGACGCCGGGATCCGTATCGTAGATGACTTTGTGCATATTCAATCAAAGATAGAAGGGATCGGGCAGTTGCTCGCGCGCGGTCGTGTCCCGCATATCGCCGCGCAAGTTGCCGAGCCGAATCTTCAGGTCGGACCCGCCCAGTTCGATGATGACTTGGCGGCAAGCGCCGCACGGCGCAATCGGTCCGTCGGTATCGCCGATCACCGCAAGCGCCGCGAATTCGTCGCGCCGGCAACCCGCCGCGATGGCGCTGAAAAACGCCGTGCGCTCCGCGCAATTGCAGAGACCATACGAAGCATTCTCGACGTTGCAACCGGCGAAGACGCGCCCGTCCTTCGTCAGCAACGCCGCGCCAACCTTGAACTTCGAATACGGCGCATACGCGCTTTCGCGGGCGGTGCGCGCCCGTTCCAGCAATTGCTCCAACGTCATGGACACTCCTTCTTCATGCGATCGGCTCGACGCTCAATGTAACGTCAAAAACATACCGGCAATCGTTGCGCTCATCAAATTCGAGAGCGTTCCGGCCAGCACGACGCGCAGCCCGTAACGCGCGACTTCCGAGCGGCGCTCCGGCGCAACGGCGCTGAAACCGCCGGTCAATACGGCGATCGATGCAAAATTCGCAAAACCGCATAACGCGAAGGACAAAATCGCAAGCGTGCGGGGCGTCAACATCGGCAGCCCCGCCGCAGCCACGCTCGCCGCATCTTTGAGATAGGGCGAAAGCGAAGCGTAGGCCACGAACTCGTTGAGGATGATCTTTTGGCCGAGGAAGTTGCCGGCCACCATCGCCTCGCTCCAAGGCACGCCGATCAAGTAAGCGAGCGGCGCGAACACGACGCCGAGAATCGATTGCATCGAAACGTGCGGGTGGCCGAACCACGCGCCGACGCCGCCGACCAAACCATTTAGCAGCGCGATCAATCCGACGAACGCGATCAGCATCGCACCCACCATGACCGCGATCTTCAGGCCTACGGCGGCGCCGGAGCTGGCCGCTTCGATCACATTGGCCGGGCGCCGCTCGTCGAAACTGAGTTGGTCGAGTTTTACGCGGGTCGCCTCCGTGGTCGGGTGGAGGATCTTCGCGAAGAGGAGGCCTCCGGGGACGGCCATGAACGAGGCGGCCAGCAAATATTCGATGCGCACGCCAAGGCCCGCATAGCCCGCCAGCACCGAACCGGCCACGGCGGCCATTCCGCTCGACATGACCGCGAACAATTCCGCTCCCGTCATATCGCGTGCGAAGGGTTTGACGACGGCCGGCATTTCGCTTTGGCCTAGGAAAATCGTAGTGACAGCCGAGAAGGATTCGAGCTTCGATACGCCGAGCAGCTTTTGAAACACCGTGCCGAGGACGATCACGATCCAGCGCATGACGCCAAGGTAATAAAGCACCGAAATCAAAGCGGTCACAAAAATGATGGCCGGTAACACCCGCACGGCGAAGACGAACCCACCATCGCCGAATAGCGCGAACATTTTCGATTGCACCAGGCCGCCGAATAGAAATTCGATGCCGGCATTGCCGTAGTCCAGAATGTGATTCACGCCGGCCGCCATATCGGCAAGCACCACTTTACCGAACGGTACGAATAGTACGAATGCGCCGATCGCCACTTGTGCAAGCAGCGCCGCCGCCACCGTGCGTGGCCGGATTGCGCGACGGTTGCTCGAGAATACGAACGCGATGGCTAATAGCGCAACCATTCCCAGCAGATTTCGTGCGATCGGAGCCATATTTATTTCGAATTCGACGTTTTTCTTGAACTGCCTTAAAACTGGCGCTGGCGCCGATGCTGAACGAAACGACAGCCGAACAAAAAACGCTTGCGCGAATTCGGTTCGGCTGTCGCCCCGGTGGGCGCGAGTTGCGCTGACCGCCGACTTTGCGCCGGCTTATTGCTCGATCAGAAACTTCTCGCGCCGCTTGCCGAGCCACGCCGGGGCGCGGCCGCGTCCCGTCCACGTCTTGCCGGTCTTGGGATCGCGGTACTTCGGGGGCAAACCGCCCGATCCGCCGGTCTTGCGCGCTGCCGTGCGCTTGCTGGAAAATCCGAGCTCTTCGGCCGTAATGCCGTATTCCGCGATCTGCGCTTTGATGTGCTCGATGGTGCTGGTCAGCTCCTTTTCGCGTGCGGCTTCCATTTGAGCTTGAACTTTTGCAAGCTGCTCGGTCAACTGCCGGTACGTTGGCATAGACATGCGCCTCCTAGTAGGTACGACTTGATTGATTGGGTGACTATCACAGCGTTCTGACTGCCATTTCGCGCAAAAGTGCAATCGCCGAAGCCGCTATTGCAAAAGGCAAGAGCAAGCTATGGACCTCGGCGATCTTCGGCCGCTGCACGATACAGCCTGCCACGGCTAATGCCCACATCTCATTTGGCCTTGCAAGCAAACAGTAACTTATTGACGCCGCCTTGGCTCGATTGATCGATGACATCGATATCGCTCTGGCAGATGCCGCGTGCATGATCCATGCAGTTCGCCCAAGGACCGGCGGCCGAGCATTGGACCGCTGTCGTGGGACGCCCATCGCGCGTGAAGAGCGGAGCGCTGCCGCCGCACCCTGTCAGCGTGACTGCGCCCAGCGACGCGGCAGTCACGGCGCGCGCCAACGCCCTCGCGGGCAATTGAAACCAAGACGTGCATTGCATTGAACGAGCTCCTTTGGCCTGACGTTCTTTTTCGAATGGCCGGAGTATGCCATGGCATAACGCCGATGCGACCGGGCAAATGTCTTGTTATGGGACCCATCGCCCTGCTTTCTTCAAACCACGATCCCGAGCGCCGCAATCTTTTTATAAAGGGTGGCGCGTCCCATTCCGATCCGAGCCGCGGCTTCGGCCACCCGGCCGCCCGTTGCACGCAACGCATCGCTCAAGAAACGCCGTTCGAAATCGGCCATCGCCTGGGTATAGGAATCGACGGCGCCTGCCGGTGCGCCCGTGGAATCGAGCCCGTCCGAGGCCGCCGCGAATCCCGCCGACGGCAACGACGCCGCGCCGATGAACGGCGCGAGCGTGCGAGCATCGATTCGCTCGGTGTCGGACAGCATGACCGCACGCTCGAGCGTATTGCGCAGCTCGCGCACGTTGCCGGGCCAATCGTGCGCCGCCAGCAGGCGCAATGCGTCGTCTTGCAATTCGAAGTGTCGGCCATGCCCGCCTCGGCCCGGTATGGAAAGATCCTCCAAGATCGCGTAGGCCAACGCCTCGATGTCCGAGCGGCGCGCCCGCAACGGCGGGGCATGAATCGTCAGGACGTTGAGCCGATAAAACAAGTCGGCGCGAAAGCGGCCGGCGGCGACGAGTGCGGGCAAGTCAGCCGATGTGGCCGCCACGATGCGCACGTCAGTGCGTACGATACGGTTCGAACCGAGCGGCTCGAACTCTTGGTCCTGCAACACGCGCAGCAACTTGCCTTGCAACGGCAAGGGCATATCGCCGATCTCGTCGAGAAACAACGTGCCCCCGTTGGCCAGCTCGAACTTGCCCACTCGCCCGCGCCGTTCGACGCCGGTATAGGCGCCGGGCGCCGCCCCGAAGAACTCGACCTCGAGCAGCGTATCGGGTATCGCCGCCACGTTGACCGTGACGAGAGGGCCTTTCGCACGCATCGACGTGCCATGAATCGCATGGGCCAGCAACTCTTTGCCCGTGCCCGTTTCGCCCAGTAGCAGGACGGGCGAATCGACGTACGAAGCCCGGCGAGCCTGGCGCTTGACTTCGAGACTCGCCGCGCTCGTGCCGACGAAGCTCGCCAGCGTGTACTTGGCGCGCCTCGCCTGCGCGAGCGATCGGCGCGCCGCGATCAGCTCTTCCTGCATGCGCGAATAGTGCGAGAACAGCGGCGTCAGCGATTTCATTTCGTCGAACAACGCAAAGCCGACCGCCCCCACCGTCCTGCCGGCCTCGTCTTTGAGCGGCAAGCGCGTCACGACGAGCGGCTCGCGCCCATTCTCGAGCACATCGAGCAGGATCGGCTTGCCCGTTTGCACGACTTCGCGCATCAGGCTGTTCGGGATGACCGTTTCGCAATCGAGGCCGATCGCCTGCTGGCTGTCCGTGAACCCGAAACGTGCGGCATAGCGTTCGTTGATCCAAACGATGCGAGCATCGGCATCGACGATCAGCGTGCCTTCGCTGACGTTCTCGAAGGTGCGAAACAGCGAATCCATGGCGCGGCGCAGGATCGCGTTGTAATCGGCGGGCACGCCGATGAGGTCCATCATCATCCCAAGTCCTAATGAGCCTAATGAGCCTAGTGGGCCTAGTGGCGCAGTGCGCCGGTACGCGGCATTGCGTTGGCATGGCATCCCGCCGCGCTCATTCTCGAATCGGAGACAGCATATCTCAGAATAGAGACAGCACCAAACCCTCTATCCCAATGACTCCCCGGGATCTCTCCGTCGTTCTACCCCCACCTGGCGTCTCGATTCAGAGAAAACCAATGCGCATTTAGAACCGGTTTCGCTCGCCAATGCGCGCACATCCCACGCGGCGCGCGCGGGAAGCGGCAATGGCACGAAACCTGCGATGCCGGCTGCCTGCGCTTTTTCGGCGCTTGCTCGCACCCACAATCACAACTTGGAGACTCGATGTCGTTCGTCATCGTTCTTGCCGCCTTGGCGTTCTTGATGTTCGCCGCCTACCGCGGCTACAGCGTCATTCTGTTCGCCCCGATCGCGGCCCTCGCGGCGGTGCTGCTGACCGACCCCGGCGCGGTCGCCCCCGTGTTCACCGGCATCTTCATGGAGAAGATGGTCGGCTTCGTCAAACTGTATTTCCCCGTCTTCCTGCTCGGGGCCGTCTTCGGCAAGGTGATCGAACTGGCCGGGTTCTCCGAAGCGATCGTGGCGGCGGCCATTCGCTATATCGGCCGAGGCCGCGCCAATGCGGTCATCGTGGCGGTCTGCGCGCTACTGACGTATGGGGGCGTGTCGTTGTTCGTCGTCGTGTTCGCTGTCTACCCGTTCGCGGCCGAGCTGTACCGTCAAAGCGGCATTCCGAAGCGCCTCATGCCGGGGGCGATCGCCTTGGGCGCGTTCTCGTTCACGATGGATTCGCTGCCCGGCACGCCACAAATCCAGAACATCATTCCGAGCGCCTTCTTTAAAACGACGGGATGGGCGGCGCCCGCGCTCGGCACGATCGGCTCGCTGTTCATCCTCGCCGTGGGCCTCACGTACTTGGAGTGGCGCCGCCGCTCGGCCCTCGCCAAAGGCGAAGGGTATGGCGACTCGCTCGTGAACGAACCCGAACATATGGGCACCGCAACGCTGCCTCACCCCCTGCTCGCCATTGCGCCGCTCGTGCTCGTGGGCGTCGCGAACTTCGCATTGACCAAGCTGATTCCGCAGTGGTACGGCGCGGGCACCTACACCGTGCCGCCCGAGGTGTTGCCGGGCGTGCATACGCCGCTATCGGCAACGATCAAAACTGTCGTCGCTGTCTGGTCGGTTGAAGGCGCGTTGATCGCCGGTATCGTCCTCGTCGTGCTCACCGCGTTCAACCGCGTGCGCGAGCGCTTCGCCACCGGCACCAAGAGCGCCATCGCCGGCGCACTGCTCGCTTCGATGAACACCGCTTCGGAATATGGCTTCGGCGGCGTGATTGCCGCGCTCCCCGGCTTCGTCGTGGTAGGCGGCGCGTTGAAGTCGATTCCGAATCCGCTCGTGAATGCGGCCGTCTCGGTCAGCTCGCTCGCGGGCATCACGGGGTCGGCCTCGGGCGGCATGAGCATCGCGCTCGCCGCCATGTCCGACTGGTTCATCAAGAATGCCGAAGCGGCGCATATTCCGCTCGAAGTGCTGCATCGCGTCGTCGCGATGGCCAGCGGCGGCATGGATACCTTGCCGCACAACGGCGCGGTCATCACGTTGCTTGCCGTGACGGGGCTCACGCATAAGGAGTCCTATCGCGACATCTTCGCCGTGACGCTGATCAAGACGCTAGCCGTCTTTTTCGTGATCGCCGTGTATTACGCAACGGGAATCGTTTGAGCCACCGCGAATGACGCGGGGCCGCCGCACGCGAATGCCGAGCAGCGCGCAAAATCGCATCGCTTTACGATCCACCGACACACGCCACTTGCCGTAGCATAGACAGCCGACTTCATTGCATTTCCGATGGGAGGAATCGATGTCCACTACGCAGAGCAAGCTGTTTTTCATTACAGGCGTGAGCACGGGCTTCGGGCGTGCGTTGGCGCAGGCGGCGCTCGCCGACGGGCACCGCGTGGTCGGTACGCTGCGCGACCAGACGGCGCTCGGCGAGTTCGAATTGCTCGGCCCCGGCCGAGCGATCGGTAAATTGCTCGACGTGACCCACACCGACGCCATTGCCGGTGCGATCGCCGATATCGAGGGCAAGGTCGGCCCCATTGACGTGCTCGTCAATAACGCCGGTTACGGATACGAGAGCCTGCTCGAAGAGTCGACGCTCGACGAATGGCGCAAGCAATTCGACGTCAACGTCTTCGGCGCCGTCGCCATGATGCAGGCCGTGCTGCCCTACATGCGCCGCCGCAAGCGCGGGCACATCATCAACATCACGTCGATGGGCGGCTATATCACCGGCCCGGGCATCGGCGCCTACAACGGCACGAAGTTTGCGCTCGAAGGTATTTCCGAAAGCCTATCGAAGGAGGTGAAGGATTTCGGCATCAAGATCACGGCCGTTGCGCCCGGGGCGTTCCGCACGGATTGGGCCGGGCGTTCGATGGTGCGCGCTCAGCGCTCGATTCCCGAGTACGACGCCGTCTTCAATCACCTGCGGGAGCGGCGGCAAGCGATCAGCGGCCAGCAGCCCGGCGATCCGGCGAAAGCCGCTCGCGCCATCCTCGAGATCGTCGCCGCGAGCGAGCCGCCCGTGCATCTTTTGCTGGGTCCCGATGCGGTCAGGCTCGTCAACGAGAAGCTCGACGCCCTGCGTGCGGAACTGAAATCATGGGAGTCGTTATCGAAATCGACCGATTTCTCGTGATGAACACGAACGCTCGTTCGGCATGCATAGCACATCGGCCCATAGGCTACGGACGAATGCCGAACATCCCGTGCCACAGGGAGCTGAAGAACCCGGCATGTGCGGCGTTCTCGTTCTCCGCTTGCTCGGCCGCGTCGGCACGCTCCTTTTGAGGCTTTGCCGGTTGACGCGGCCGGCTTGGCCCGGCGGGGCGAACCGCATCCGATGCATCGGCGTCTGCCCGGTTCGCGTCCGCTTGGCCCACTTCGCCCTTGCCAGCCTCGGGCCAATTCGCGTCGCCTCGCACGGACTCGGCTTCGGTCGGATCGACCTCGCGGCTGATCGGCGCCCCTTGCCGCGACGCACACAGTGCCGCGACGCCATCGGCGATGCGAGCCGCTAGCGCATCCTCGCAGCCGCAGCCGAGCAGGACGCCGAACACCACATCACGGTTATGTCCGCGCTCGCCGTAGCGCATCGCCTGCGATACATACCGCTCGTAACGCTCCTGCTCGGCCTGTGCTTGGCGCTCGGCGTTCTTGTGCGCCTGCCGCTCTTGCTGCGCCTGCCTTTCGTGATCCGCCTGCCGCTCTTGCCGCGCCTGCCCTTCCTGCCGCCGTTGATGCGACGCTTGCCGTTCCTCCCGATGCGGCTCGCGCCCCTCACCCCGCGCCTGGCTGCGCCGCAGCTTGCTCATTTCCTCGGCGAACACGGCATCGTAGACCCGCCGCTGCGCCGGGTCGGACAAAATGGCATACGCCTCTTTGATCTCCTGAAACGCATCATGCGCGGCGGCTTCCCGCCCTTTGTTGCGATCGGGGTGCGCGCGCATTGCCGCCTTGCGATAGGCGCGCTTGATTTCATCGTGGGAGGCGTCTTCATGCACGCCGAGCGTTTCGTACAACGTCGCCATGGCTCGTCGAAGGGAGAAGTTGCCGGACCGTAGATCGTAACACCGCGCTCGCGCGAAGCGTACCGGCGAGCACCGAACGCAAGCGGTCGCACCCGGCTCAACGCGCGCGCGATAAGCCGAATGCGCTTTTCGGCAATAAATAAAACGAGCGTCTTACCAATTCTCATCCGCAGGGGGTTGATTTCAGCGACCGCTTCGATTTGAATGACGAGGCTTCGAGAACATTCCGCGCATTGAGAGCGTGCGCGGTAGCCCGAACCCAGCCAGGCACAGCGAACCTTCGTTCTTCTCAAAGTCGTTTTTTTGAGAAGGAAGCTTCGTCCCTTGCCGGTTTCGCCGCGAAAACACAAACTTTCACTATAGAAGCGGGCCTCTAAATGAGCGAAAAAAAGAAAGCCTTGATTGAAACCGCAACTCGCCTATTCGCGCAGTTCGGTTTTCACGCCGTCGGTATCGATCGCATCATCGCCGAATCGCGCGTCGCCAAGATGACGATGTACAAGCATTTTCCGTCCAAGAGCCGCCTGGTCGTCGAGGTATTGAACGAGCAAGGGGCGACGCTTGCGGCGGGCATTGCCGCCGCCGTCGCGGCACATACCGATCCACTGGACAAGCTTCACGCCATCTTCCAGTGGCACGACGCATGGTTCCGCTCCGATGCCTTTACGGGCAGCATGCTCGTCCATGCGGCTGCGGAATTTCATGCCGAAGAGAACGAAATCCTCGCCGCATCGCAAGCCCAACGCGGGGCGTTCGTGCATTCGCTGCAACGCATCCTCGACGAGCGCTTCGACGGCGAAACGGCGGCGCGGCTCGCGCGGCGCTGCGCGCTCTTGATCGACGGCGCGACGCTCGCCCGCCAGTTGAGCGGCCGCGTGGATGCGGCGCGCGACGCCTGGGAAATCGCTCAAGCGCTGCTCGAAAACGAGCGCATGCACGTCGCGTAACGACCCAATCCGCCGGCGGACCCTGCGCCGGCGGCGCCCAAATGCGGAAATCCCGGAGCGTCAACCCCCAAACGCCCCCGGTGTGGCGCTTTGTGTTCGCGTACTTTTAAAAGCCGCTGAAGCGGGCGCACTTCGCGATACACTCATCGACATGAAATGGGCAGGAGGCGCGCAGCCCTGTCGCACCAGCGCTATGCGCGACCGACGACAGACATAAGCCTCTGTAAGCCCGTACAATCGCTTCACCACGACTCGAGGAACGTTCGATGCGCACCACCGGCTCTTCCGGGGCAATGGCCCTGCTCACCGAGATCCACGACACGGGCGGACACGTCGTCCGCACTTTGTGGCTTGAAGCGACAGACGACGGAAAGAGTATTCATCTGATCGAAATCGACGAGCGCAAGCCCGGCATCCATCGCGAAGTCCGCTATGAGATCACGCCGGCCGAACTCATCGCGGCAATCCGCGCGCATGGGGCGGAATTACCGGGCGAGCAGCACGTCCGTTGAATTTTCGGAAAAGGCTTAACTGACTCATACGAACCCAGCGCTGCGGCTCCGAGCCTTCACCGGTTGCGAATCTGAACGCCTGCGGCGGCCTTGGCGGCTCGCCGCGGGTCGCTTGCCGCCCAACCGGGCAACTCATCCTTAAAACACCCGCACCGGCAGCGTCACCAAAAGCCGATATACCTGGTTCGTGCTATCCGAGTAATATGCCGAGCCGACATGCCATTGCGCAATGAGCGTCACTTTGGCATTCTTGAGCCGCCCGCTTTGCACGACATACGTGGGAATGAAGCCGAATTCGTGGTGTCGCCCATGCACGGGTTGGCCGTTCTTGAAGTAAAGCGCCGTATAGGCGGGGCCATTCGCCCCGGCGCGGCCCGCCATGGCCGACGCGTCGGCGCCCCACCCCTGCTGCGCCCAAATCATCGCCAAAAACCCCGGCAATCCCGCGTATTTACCGTCGAACGTGTAGCGCAACTGCAGCGATTGCTCGTGCGGCGCGTTGTAATCGACGTCCATCGAATTGACGAGATAAACACCGGCCGTCTCGTCGATGTAGTCGAAGAACTGATCGCCGAGAATCTTTTGATAACCCAGCAGCAATGCATGCGGCCCGTGCTGCGCGGACACCGAAACGCTGTAGGCCGTGTCGTTCAACGCCCCTTGCAGCGCGGCGCCGGTGTCGCGCGTCGCATATAGATTCGCGAAGCCAGTCACTTTGAGCGTATCGGGTGCTCCGATACCGTGTTGCAGCGATGCGTAATATTGCCGCCACACGTCGTCGGCCTGATCGGCATAGAGCGACGCCGAACCGTTCGGCGCATAGTCCCACGTCGCACCCGCATAGGTCACGCGCTTGACCGTCACCCCGCCGTAAGTCGTGCGCAAGTCGGTCAAATTCGATTGCCCGCGCGCAACGACCTTCGTGAAACTGCCGCCCTGCACCGCCAGCCCGCCGATTTCGCGGCTGAGCAGGGACGCGCCCAAAAACGTGGGCGGCAACGCGCGGTTGTCGTGCGGATCCAAGAACGGGTTCGAGACGTCCTGCAGCCCATACTTCAATAAGGAGTCCGAAATGCGGGCTTTCACCGCATACATGCCCGGATAAGCCCACGCGAGGCGATTGGCGCCATCGCCGTGCCGTCCCAGATAAACCATATTGCGCGCGCCGCGCCCGCCGTCGAACTTGAACGCACCGAACAGCGCCGCATCGACACCGAAACCGATCGGGCCTTCGGTGAAACCCGATTCGAATTTCGCTTGCAAGCCCTCCACCCAAGCATGACGGCGGCCGGAGCCATTGGCATGAAAGTAATCCGTGTAATTGCGCCATTCGAGATCGGGGTGGCTGTCCGCAACGAATCCCTTGCTATTCGCTTGGCTCGAGCGCGGCGACGGCGGCTTTTGGGTCAACGCCGATTCCGTGCTGACCACGCCGTTCGGCGTGGTGGCTTCCTGGGCAAGTGGCGATGACATCTTCGCGGACCGGTCGTGCGAACCGACCCTGCGCTCGGACGGCTGCGCCGAAGCGGGCGGCGGCTCCATGGCAGGCCGCTGCACGGGGGCAAGCGCGGCAAGCGGTGCGAGCATCGGCGCTTCGTCCACGCGCGCCGTTGCAATTCCGTGCATCAATTGCGTGCCGCACAGCAGCGCGATCTTGATCGCGCATGGTTTGGCGGCGGATATGCTGTCTTGTCTCGGAGACATGGCTACCTCATTGATGGATCGACCCTGCCCGTCGATACGGTGCCGACGAGCGTTCTCGTTCATCTGCGTGGGGGCGAGACGAACGCTTCCCTCGGCGTGGGAGAGGCCACGCCGATAGACCTGTTACCGCGTTGAAAAGCGGGCTTGCTAGGACTCGCCGGCGCGAAAGCACGCGGCGAGCGAGCTTGCGCCTTCGCGCGCTTCGAGCTTCGGCACCGCGTGCCCGCACGCCGCTACGGCACGGGGGCAGCGGGTGCGGAACACACAGCCGGAAGGCGGATCGAGCGGCGACGGCAACTCGCCCCTTAGCAAAGCACGCGGCCGACTTCGTTCGAGCGCCGGATCGGAGAACGGCACCGCCGATAGCAACGCGTGCGTGTAGGGGTGAGAAGGCGCGTCATAGACCGCCCGGCTGTCGCCGAACTCCATGACGCGACCTAGATACATGACGAGCACACGCGTACTGACAGCCTGCACCACGGCAAGATCGTGCGAGACGAACAGCATCGCGAGCGATAGCTCGCGCCGCAAATCGCGCAACAAGTTCACGATTTGCGCTTGGATGGTCACGTCCAACGCAGAGACCGGCTCATCGCAGATGATGAGGCGCGGCTGCGCCACCAAAGCGCGTGCGATACCGATGCGCTGGCACTGCCCACCCGAAAACTCGTGCGGATACCGCGACAGATGATGCACATTCAACCCGACGCGTTCGAGCATCGTGCGCACACGCGCCCGCACCTCGGCGCGAGCCATCTGCGGCCGATGCGTGACGAGCGGCTCCGCAACGATGCGTTCGATCGTCATGCGGGGATCGAGCGAAGCGAGCGGATCCTGAAAAACCACCTGCACCTCGCGGCGCAAACGCTGCAACTGACGGCTGTCCCGCCCCTTCTCTCGCACCGTTTCGTGCCCGCGCCAACACACGCTGCCGCTCGTGATCGGTGCAAGACCGACGATTGCGCGGGCAAGTGTCGACTTGCCGCATCCGGATTCGCCAACGAGGCCCAGCACCTCGCCGGGGCAAATATCGAATGACAAGCCGTCGACCGCGCGTACCGACCTGCGGCGCCGCCAGACATGCCGGGTCCAGGCGGGGCCGGTGCACCGAGCGCGAAAATGAACGTTCAACTCACGCACCGACAGTAGCGGCGTATTGCTCGGGATCGGTTCTTCGCAGCTCATCGCAGCCCCCCGGCAACCGTCTCTTGCATGCGCGAGCGCAACCGCGGTCGCGCGTTCAAGAGGCCGAGCGTGTAGGGATGCGAGGGCGCGGCGAACAATCGAGCCGCGTCGGCCTGCTCGACCGCGCGCCCCGCGCACATCACCACGACGCGGTCGCATAGGCCCGCGACGACCCCCATATCGTGCGTAATCAGCAGCATCGACATGCCACGGCCGCGGATCAGCGAGCCCAGCAAGTCGATGATCTGCGCCTGCACCGTGACGTCGAGCGCCGTGGTCGGCTCGTCGGCGATCAGAATGCGCGGCTCGGTGACGAGCGCCATCGCAATCGCCGCACGCTGACGCATCCCGCCCGAGAATTCATGCGGATACATGCCGATGCGACGCGAAGCATCGGGAATATGGACCTGTTCCAACGCTTCGATTGCACGCCGGCGCGCCTCGCGGCGCGAGAGGCCTCGATGCGTCTGCAACGGTTCGGTCAACTGCCGCTCGATTGTCAGGAACGGATTGAGCGCAGTCATCGGATCCTGAAAAACGATCGCGATGCGCTCGCCTCGGAGCCGATTGAGCGAGCGCTGATCGAGCTTGAGCAAATCGGTTCCGCCGTAGCGCACCGCGCCCGACACACGCGCATTCGAAGGCAGCAGGCCCAGGATCGCCATCGCGGTCTGACTCTTGCCGGAGCCCGATTCGCCGACCATGCCGAGCGTCTCCCCCGCTTCGAGCGAAAACGACAGCGCCTGCACCGCGTCGACCGGCATTCCATTACGCGGCACGAAGCGGATGTTCAACCGATCGACTTCCAGTATCGGCTTCATGACCGCTCCTTGGGATCGAGCGCATCGCGCAGGCCGTCGCCTAGAAAGCCGACGCAGTAAAGCGTCGAGCAAAGCATCACCGCGGGGCACAGCAACAGCCATGGCATCGCCTCGAGCTTTTGTGCACCGTCCTCGATCAAGACGCCCCAACTCGTCATCGGCTCTTGCACGCCGAGCCCGAGGAACGAGAGGACCGATTCGGTCAGCACGATGCCGGGCGCCATGACGGTCGCATAGACGATCACCACGCCGGCGAGGTTGGGCACGATGTGCCGTGCGACGATCACCGGCCCCGCCACCCCCATCGCTTTGGCCGCATCGACGAATTCGCGCGTGCGCAACGACAGCGTTTGTCCACGCACCATCCGCGCCATATCGAGCCACGAGAAGGCGGCAATCGTTAGGACAACCAAATAAAATGCGCGACCGAAAAGCGTCATCATGAGAATCGCGATCAGCATGTAGGGAATCGCGTACATGATGTCGACGATGCGCATCATGGCCGCATCGACTCGACCACCGAAATAACCCGCGCACGCGCCGTAAGCCACGCCGACCACACAGGCGGCCAGCGTGCCGAGCAATCCGACTTCGAGCGAGACGCGGCCGCCGATGAGCGTGCGGACCAGCAAATCGCGGCCCAATTCGTCGGTGCCGAACCAATGACCACCCTGCAGCGTGGGCGGCAGGCTCAGCGCCGTCCAATCGCTTTGCGCGGGATCGCGGCCGAGCCAGAGCGGGCCTGCGAAGCAAGCGAGCACCACCAAGGCCAGCACCGCCGCCCCCGCAAGCGCCGCGCGATTGCGCGCGAAGCGAACGAGCAGCGAGCGCGCCGAACCGCTCGCCGGCTGGCAGGGATCGGACGGCGCCGACGAACCGGTTAAATCGGAAGAAGAAGAAGAAGGCGTCATGATTGTCAGTATCGAATGCGGGGGTCGAGCAGCGCATAAGCGAGATCGACCAACAGATTGAACAGAACGGCCGCGGCGGTCGTCAGCACGACGATGCCGAGGACCAGCGTGTAGTCGCGATTGATGGCGCCGTTGACGACGAGCTGCCCCAATCCGGGCAGCGAGAAAACGGACTCCGTCACCACGGCGGCCGTGATCGAGGAGATCGAGATGGCGCCGAGCAACGACACCACCGGAATCAACGCGGGTTTGAGCGCATGCCGCCAGAGCACGACGCGCGCCGGCAAGCCCTTCGCACGAGCCGTGCGGATGAACGGGCTCGACAGCACTTCGATCATGCTGGCGCGCATCACACGCGCGATGGTCGCGACGTTGATGACGACCAGTAGCGCGATCGGCAGCATCCGGTACCGCCATGCACCATCGCCCCAGCCACCGGCAGGCAGCCAGCCATGGCCCTCGCGCGTTTTCAGCATGATTGCGAAGATCCAAACGAGCACAGGACCGAGCACGAACGGCGGCACGACGTTGCCTACATTACCGAGCAGCATCACGAGGCGATCGATCCATCGATCGCGCCGCACCGCCGCGGCCACCCCGAGCAGCACCCCTAGCACGAGCGCAATCGGGATCGATGCGCCGCCCACGCCGATGCTGACGGGCAGCGCCTTCGCGACGAGATCGTTGACGCTCCAATCGACATAGCGGTAGGACGGTCCCAAATCGCCATGCGCCAGCCCGCCGAGATAGCGCAGGTATTGACGCCAAAGCGGCTCGCTCAGGTGGTACTTCATCTCCAGATTGGCCAGTGCCGCGGCCGAGAGTTGCTTTTCCGAATCGAACGGGCCGCCGGGCGTCGCATGCAGCAGCAGATAGCAGGCCGTGATGACGCCGAGCAGCGTCGGAATAGCCCAGAGCGCGCGGCGCAGCGTGTAGCGAAGCATCGTTCCTCCTGCCTCAGTGCGCGACGATGTACAGGTCTTGCGAAGCGCGCTGATCGACGTAGTTCATCGTCGAGTAACCGCCCACATAGCTTTTCACGAGGCGGTCGGCCGAGTATTGGAAGAGCACGATCATCGGGTAGTCCTCCATGGCGAGCGCGTGCGCCCGCGACAGCAGCGCGGCGCGCTCGCTCGGATCGAGCCGCGCATTCGCCTGCGCAACGAGCGCATCCACCTTTGGGTTGCAGTAGCGCTGATCGTTTTGAATGCTGCCGCAACGAAGCACGTCGAAATACGACATGGCGTCGTTGTAGTCGACGAACCAACCGTCGCGCGAGGCCTGCACCTTCCCTGCGTGACGTTCGCGGAGCAACACCTTGAATTCGACGTTTTCGAGCTTGACGTCGGCCCCGAGCTTGGAGCGCCACTCGGATACCGCGAACAAAGCAACCTTCTTATGCAGATCGTTCGTGTTGTAAGTGAGCGTGAATCGCAACGGTTTGTCGCTCGAATATCCGGCTTGCTTCAACAGAGCGCGCGCATAGTCGACGCGCTTGTCCATCGGCCACGCCGCCCAGTCAGGAACGAACGGACTCGCCCCTTTCGTCCCGCTCGCGATGAGACCGTAGAGTGGCGCTTCGCCCGCTTGCAGCAGACGCTTCGTCAGAAGATCGCGATCGAGCACCATCGATAGCGCCTGCCGCACTCGCTTGTCCTTGAATACCGGATCGCGGTTGTCGAGGCTGTAGAAATACGTGGCGATTTGCCTGCCCGTGCGCAACTCGCTGCCGAAGCGCGCATGCACTTGGCCGTAGAGGCCCGACGGGATGCGATAGGTGTAATCGAACTGACCGGCCTGGTACATGCGCAAAGCCGTGCCGTCGTCTTCGATCGGCACGTACGTCACTTTGGCAATGGCGACCTGGTTCGCATTCCAATACCTCGCATTCTTTACGAGAACGATGCGATTGTTCGGTTGCCAATCGGCCAAGACGTAGGCGCCGTTGCCGATCAAGCCGCCGGGCTTGGCCCACCGCTCGGGCGCCTGCTCCACGGCGTGTCGCGGCACGGGCGCCATCGACGCCATCGCTGTCAACTCGGGAAAGAAGGCAGCGGGCGTTTCGGTTCTCACTTCGAGCGTATGCGCATCGATGGCCGTTGCGCCCAAAGAAGCGGGCACGGCCTCGCCCGCCACGATGGCTTTGCCGTTTTTGACGAACTCGGCAAGGACCGTATACTTCGAGCCGCTCTTCGGATCGACCACGCGCCGCCATGCATAGACGAAGTCGTCTGCCGTTACGGGCCGTCCATCGCTCCACCGCGCATCGTCGCGTAGCGTGAAGCGCCAGGCATCGGGGGCCGTGCGTGTCCACGATCGGGCCACACCGGGTACGATCGCGCCCGCCGCGTCGATGCGCGTCAGCCCTTCGAACACATCGAGCCCGACCGTGTTGGCCGCCCACGACTCGATGTGCGCGGGGTCGATCGCTTCGATTTCGGCGGGAAGCTGGCGCGTGATTTCCTGCACGGGCGCGAGCTTCACGCCCGACGGAACGAGTACGGCAAAGGCGGTTTCGCTGAACGCGAGGGCGAATGCGATCAACGCCCCCGCGAGACGATGCGTGGCTTTCATAGTGGCGACGAGAGGGTTGGAAAACGAAGAAAAAAGGCAATCGGCCATTGCAGTCGGCATCAGACCACGCGCCCGTTTTCGTGTGCAGCTATCAACCATGTGGGGCGCTCACTGGTGCATACCCGAAGTGACGCTTGCAGCCGGCGCTAGGAGAATCGCGCGCGGCATGTACGGCCGCCGCGCGGCGGAGTAAGCTCGCGCAAACGCGTCCGGCACGCGGCGCACTACCGTGCGCAATCGAGCAACGGCGTTCCAGCACCGCACGCACAACGTGCGAACCTGATTCGACCTATCCGGGAGAACTTTTAGATGAATTCGTCGGTTTCGCAAACGCGGTCGTTCACCACGGTCTTCTTGATCGAAATGTGGGAGCGCTTCGGCTATTACGGCATGGGCGCATTGCTCGTGCTTTATATGGTGGAGCGGCTCGGCTTCGGCGATGCGCGCGCCAATCTCACGTGGGGCGCCTTCACTGCGCTCGTCTACGCCGCGCCATCGATCGGCGGATGGATCGGCGACAAGGTGCTCGGCTCGCGACGCACGATGCTGTTCGGCGCCATCGTCCTTTCTCTCGGCTACGGCATGCTCGCACTGCCGAACGATCATCTGTCGTTCCTTTACGCTTCGCTCGGCGTCATCGTCGTGGGCAACGGCCTATTCAAAGCGAACTCGGCCAACCTCGTGCGCCGCATTTACGAGGGCGACGACGCGCGCATCGACAGCGCATTCACGATTTACTACATGGCCGTCAACGTCGGCTCGACCCTATCGATTCTTGCCACGCCTTGGATCAAGGATCGTTGGGGCTGGCGCACGGCCTTTGCCGTCTGCTGCGCCGGCATGGTGCTTGGCGTGGTGAACTTTCTCCTGCGCTATCGTTCGCTGTCCCACGTCGGATCGGCGCCCGATAGTCAGCCGATCGTATGGCGGCGCCTAGCGGCCGTCGCGGCCGGCGCCGTCGTCCTCGGCACGGCGACTTCGTTCGTGCTCGGCGACAAGACGCTTGCCGTCGCCTGCGTCTACGTGGCCGGCGTGATCATCCTCGCGCTGTTCGCGTACATGATCCTCAAATGCGATCTGTCGGAGCGCGCCGGACTCATCGCCGCACTCATTCTCGTCATGCAGTCGATTCTGTTTTTCATCTTCTATCAGCAGCAAATGACCTCGCTGACATTGTTCGCCTTGCGCAATGTCGAGCCGGCCTTCTCGCTGTTCGGCGTGCATCTGTTCTCGTGGAGCGCCGCCCAATTTCAAGCGCTCAATCCGATCTGGATCATGCTGCTCAGCCCGGTGCTGGCGTCGACGTACACGCGGCTAGCGAAGGGGCGCGGCGACATCAGCATCGCGGCCAAGTTCGCTCTGGGCTATGTGGCCGTTGCCCTCGGATTCGTGATTTACGCGTTTAGCGGCCGCTATGCCGTCGATGGGCGCGTGTCGTCGTGGTTCATGGTCTGGGGCTACGGCTTGAACTCGCTCGGCGAATTGCTCGTGAGCGGCCTAGGCCTGGCGATGATCGCGCGCTACATTCCCGCGCGCATGAGCGGCTTCATGATGGGCGCGTACTTTCTGGCAACGGGCATCTCGCAGTATCTGGGCAGCGTCGTGGCGAACCTCGCGCAAGTGCGGTCGAACGATCTGCCCGCGGTGCAATCGCTACCGCTCTACACGAATCTATTCGCTAAGCTGGGATGGCTGGCAGCCGCGGGCGTCGTGATGTCGCTCATGCTGTTGCCGCTCATGCGCAAGCTGTCGGATCAGCATCGTCGCGCATCCGACGGCGCGTTGGCGGCGTCGCACAGCATGGCGGCGGAATGAACTCGGGATACGGGGCTACGGAACCGAGCTGACGTTCGAACCACCGCGCATCGAATCATCTATCCCTTTCCCCATCGACCAAAGGAGCCGCTATGACCGACGCATCCCGCACTCGCAAACGCCACAACGCGGCCGGCCGAATTCGAATCGGTATCGGCGGCTGGACCTACGAACCTTGGCGTGGCCCGTTCTATCCGGCCGAGCTCACGCAAAAGCGCGAGCTCGAATACGCGAGCCGCAAGCTGACTTCGATCGAAATCAACGGCACGTTCTACGGCACACAAAGAGCCACGAGCTTCGAGAAGTGGCACGACGAGACGCCCGAGGATTTCGTGTTTTCGTTGAAGGCGCCGCGCTTTGCGACGCATCGGCGCGTCCTCGCGGAAGCCGGGGACTCGATCGAGCGCTTCTTCTCGAGCGGTGTGCTTGCGTTGAAGGACAAGCTCGGCCCGATCAATTGGCAATTCGCGCCGACCAAGCAATTCGATGCGGAGGATTTCGACGCCTTTCTCTCGCTGCTACCCAAGCGGGTCGAAGGCCGTGCGATTCGACATGCCGTGGAAGTGAGGCACGAGAGCTTTCGGCACCCCGAGTTCGTCTCACTCGCGCGCGAGCATGGCGTCGCGATCGTGATCTCGGGTGATAGCGACTATCCGCAAATCGCCGACATCACCGCCCCGTTCGTCTACGCCCGCATCATGGGCACCGTCGATTCGGAAGCGCTCGGATATTCGGAAAAAGCGTTGGACGCTTGGGGCCTGCGGGCGAAAACGTGGGCTGCGGGAAAGCAGCCGAAAGACTTGCACACGATCGCCCCAACCAAGGACGAGCCCGCGCCCTGCGACGTCTACCTTTACGTCATCAGCGGCTACAAGGTGCGCAATCCGGCCGCCGCGATGGCGCTGATCGAACGCATCGGCCCTTCGCCGGATTAGCGCTGAAACGGCTTACACGTTCGCGCCGGCCGCACGAAGGCAAAACCGTACGCTAAAACAACCGCGGCGTACCGACCCAAACGAGCGTGACCTCGCCCTTGCCGGTGTTGGCCCAGCTATGAGGCACCGTCGATTCGTAGTGGGCGCTGTCCCCAGCGTAGAGCACGAAGGTCTTGCCTTCGAGCGTCAACGACATTTCGCCGGAAATCACGTAAAGGAACTCCTCGCCCGCATGCGTCGTCACTTCCGCAGCCTCGCTCTGCCCGGCCGGCAAGCGCACGAGAATGCTCTCGAGCTGGCTGCCGACCGACGAGTTCGTCAACCGCGCGAATAGATCCGTCGAATCGGCGAAGCTGAAGAAGCGCAGTTGGCCGGCGCGGCGCACCGAGCGCTCCTCGCTCGGGGTATCGACGAAGTACTGCAGCGTGACGCCGAGTGCCGCGGCAATGCCGGCGAGGGAAGTCAGCGAAGGCGTGGCGAGACCGCGTTCCACTTGAGACAAAAACGGCTTGGAAATACCGGCTACCGTGGCCGTTTCATCGAGCGTCTTATGTAGGCGCTGCCGCAGCGCTCGTATCTTGCTGCCCAAATCCGCAGCTTGGCGGGCACTCTCGACGTTCAAAGGCATAGAAAATACGCTGCTCGCGGTAACTAGTAGTGGTCGAATCAAACTTGTTTGTGCGGCGCCGAAGCGCCCGGCGCATCTTCGCGCAGCCGGCTTCCTAAAAAGAAAAAGCACTCTATGTTGCCAGAACACGCTTGCCGAACGCAAAAGGAAGGGTTTACCGCAACGCCTCCCGGCGGCTATTAGGGCCGGTTCGATCGACGCCGTCGCAAGCCCGCTGGCAAGGCTCACGGCCTAGTCCAGATATTCGCCCGCGCGCTGTTTCAAGGCCGCACTGAATTCATCGAGCCACCCGATCGACAAGCGCCAACTCTGCCAATACAAATCGACGTCGAGATGGCGTCCCGGCGCCAGCTCGGCCAACTCGCCGCCGGCAAGGGCTGAACCGAGCATCTTCGTCGGGCACATGCCCCAACCCAAGCCCGTGACGCAAGCGCGCAAAAAACCGCCCACGTGCGGCACCCAATGCTGGGGCGGATCGATGTCGGCGCGGGTCACGCGCCGCATGAACCGCGCTTGCAAGGCGTCTTTCGGATTGAAGACCACGCATGGTGCCCGCCGCAGCGATTCCCGGTTGACGCCATCCTTGAAATAGCGTGCGAAGAATGACGGCGAGCATACGGCCAGATAGCGCATTCGCCCCAGACGCACGGAACGGCACCCCTGTACCGGCTCGGCCTGCGTGGTGACCGCGCCTTGCACACTGCCGTCGCGAATGCGCTGCGCGGTGTAATCCTGATCGTCGATGACGAGGTCGAGCAGCATCCGCCGCTGCGAGCAAAACGGTGCTACTGCATCGACGAACCATGTCCCGACGCTGTCGTCGTTGACGGCGACGCGCAGCGTCGGCCACGACTGCCCGAGCACGCTGCCCGCCATCCCCGGCATGTCGTCGGATAACTGCGCCTCGAGCAAGCGCACGCGCTCGGTGTGACGACAGAGAAATGCGCCCGACGCCGTGGCGACGCAGGGCTGCCCGCGCTTGACCAGCACGCTGCCGACGCGCTCTTCGAGCAGCTTGACTCGCTGCGAAACGGCCGACGCCGTAACGTTCAATTCCGCTGCCGCGCGATCGAACGAACCGAGACGCACCACCGCGGCGAGCGCGTCCAACAAAGCGTAGTCGAGCATTAGCGTTCCTTAATCGGCCTTAGGTAAATTAGCTGTTCTTAGACTCATCCGGCATGCAGACTAGCGCCATTGCTTCTTATCGTCCACCGGCATCGCCATGAACTGGACCGCCTACATCCACGGCGCAGCGCTTTGTGCGTCGCTCATCGTTACGATCGGCGCGCAAAACGCCTTCGTCCTGCGCCAAGGCATTGTGCGATCGCACGTCGGCAAGATCGTCCTGCTGTGCACGGTTTCCGATTTCATCCTCATTGCGGGCGGTGTAGGCGGCGCAGCGGCGCTCGCGACGCGGTATCCGCGCGTTGTGGAGTGGATCTTGTACGGCGGGCTCGCCTATCTCGCCTGGTTCGGGCTGTCCACACTGCGGCGCGCGTGGCGCCCCGGTCACGCGGTGATGGAAGCCGCCGGCGAGCATGCGGCCTCACCGATGGCGAGCACGCAACGCGGGTGGTCGGTCGTGCTCATGGCGTTGGCGTTTACGTGGCTCAATCCGCATGTCTACGTGGACGTATTACTGCTGATCGGAACCGCGGGAGCGAGAGAGCCGGAAGGATCTCGCGTCGCGTTCGCGCTGGGCGCGATGACGATCAGCCCGCTGTGGTTCGCATCGCTCGGTTACGGCGCGCGGCTGCTGGCCCCGCTGTTTCGCAAGGCGACTGCCTGGCGCATCCTGGACGGCGCGGTCGGCAGCATGGTGCTGTTCATCGCGGCCGCGCAGCTGCGTTGACGCGACGAGCGCCATCGCCGGGGCCGACGGCTCAATAAATCGGATACCTAAGTATTTCGCTGTCACGAACCGTCACACGTTCGTGCTATAAAAGCGACGGGCAATCGTTTGCGCGTGCCTGCCACACGCGCGTTCCGCGGTTAGGTGCTTACCATGAAAGTCGTCGCATACTGCACGCTTTGGTCGATCGCGCTCGCACTCTTGGTCGCGATGTGCGCCATCATCAAGCAAGGGCATATCGAAGCCATCAGCGCGAAGGACAGCGAGGTGGCCACCGGCAATGCCCCCAATCGCACTGCCGCTGGATCGCCGGCCGCGAAACCCGTTTCGAGGCCCACCGCACCGTCGGTGTGAAGCGCCAATTTGGCGCAGCGGTTCGGGCCCGCCTAACTGCTCGCTATAGATTTTTCGCTTCACACCGCTACTGAGATGGGATTGCACTCCCGACTCATCCCATTTATTGCGAAAAAAGTCCGAAATCGCGCCAAATTAAAATCACTTCCGAGACGAAGGTTAATCGCCCTTCCAGGCGAAGACGCATGCGCTCGGTTCCCCTGCCCCTCTCGCAGCTTCTATCTCAAAAGTATTGACTCAAACGGCATGCGATCGGGACGGTCCTTCGTATTGCGTCGGTTTTAAACGATCGATCAAACCCACGTAAATCCTGAACGAAATAGAAATGTTCGTTTGGACCTGCGTCTCTATTTACACCCATCGCGAGGCGCTCGTAAGGTTATGCCCGCCGCCCCCGTTATGCCAATTGAGGGGCGTATATCGGCCATTCAATATTCCGGGCATTGCTTGCAGGAGACGTCCATGGCGCATATCGCGCGCACTCATTCGGCCATCGCGGCATCGCTCGGCGCACTGGCGTTCGCGCTGCTTTCGAGCGGCTGCGGCAGCGGCGGCTCGGGCGATCCGGCTCCGATCGCAAACGCTCCCTGCACGAGCAACACTTGCTCGGGATCGGGCGCGACCACCGTACCCTCCGCGCCTAAAATCCTGTGCCCCGCCGCGCTCGACTACGGCACGATCTTTAGCGGCGGCTCGGGCAGCGGCGAGTACATCAAGGTCAAGTTCGATACGGCCAAGAAGCAGTACCAAATGACCTTCGTCGAATCGGCTGTGCCGACCTCCGCGGGGCAAGTCAACATCACGCGAGCAGGCCTGACGATCACGGGCGACTTCGAGCGTCCCGATCTCTACTCTGTCACGAACACGCAAGGCGTCGCTACGACGCCGTTGAAACTGCCTACCGCTGAGCAAAACCGCTGCGCGTTCGTACTGAAGAACGGGCAGACCGCGGATGGTGGGTACAAGGTGGCGATCGATCCCAGCGACCCGCCGGTGCTGTTCGTCGGCAACGGCATCGTCGGTGGCGGCATTCCCGGCTCGACGGTGCAATTCGATGGCATCGCGCTCGCCCCGGGCGTGCAGTTGGCCGTAGTGCCGAGCAAGAGGTTCGACTACTACCCCTTCGTCGCATTCAGCAAGACCGTTACCGATTTTTCGAAGGTGGCGGGTCGCTATAACGAACTCGGGATTCACTTCACGCCCTCGGGAGGCAACTTCCAGACAACCACCGCCTTTCCACTCGGCGTTGCGCTCGGCTGGCAGGTCGACGGGGTGCAAGTATCCGAAACGATGGTTGCAGACGGCTCGTGTGCGCCCGATGGCGGGCAGTCGTACACGTCTTGCCCGACGACGGGCGGCAATTGGACCTTGAGGACGAACGCGGACGGCACGCCCGACAATGTGTTCACGAGCGGCGCCAATCGGAACTTGGGTCTCGGCAATATATATCCGGTCGTCGGCGCGGGCGAACTGCAATCGGGCCTCGCCGGCAATCAGGCGCACGGCGTCATGATCGCGGGCGAGCTCGACGGTCAAGTGATCCCCATCGTCATTCGGGTGGGATACGCCCATTCGGGTACCGGCTTGCTCGATTCTTCGGTCGACGACCAGCTTGGCATTTCACTGCTCGCGCCCGTGCGGAAAATCGACGCCTCCTCCTTGAGCGGCGCGTTCATCGGCGCCAACAGCGTGACGGCGTGCGGTCTCGTCGGCGCGTACGGACCGATGTCGGCCTCGCCGCCGATTGACGAAGGAGCGTGTCTGGACGATACGACGACGAAAAACGCCGGCGTCAATTACACGTCGACCCTCTTCCAAGACGCAAATGCAGCTTTCCTCGATCCGTTCACGTCCAAGGCGGCGACGAACTTCACGCTCGACTTCACGCAAACACAGCCAGGACTCGTCAAAGTCATCGCACAGAACGACTTCGCATCGGGCACCGCCACCGTCTTCAAGCGCGGCGATTCGGGATATTTGATCAAAGCGGGCTCGGTGTTCGCATTGCTGATGAACGGCACGGGCCTGCCGAACCCCTTCTTCACGATTGGCGCGTTCGTGCAGTAGATGCGAAAAGCGCCTCCCGAGGCGGCCGAGCGGCGTCAGCCGGCCGTCATTCCATCCTGCCATCACTCTGATGAGAGGTTCTCGACATGAAGCGTTTCAAGCTCATTCCCGTAGGTGCGGCATTGGCGTTATCGGTCATGGTTTCGGCATCCGCCTTCGCCGTGACCGTTTCCCCAGCCGGTTCGATCAGCTTGACCGGCGCCACCACGCTCACGAAGTCGGGCAACGCTGTAGGCTGCACGGCCAACCTGGTCGGGTCGATCACGAATACCGGCGCAATCCAGATCACGTCGGCCTCGTTCAGCGGCCACGCGTTATGCGCCGGCGTGACCGCGAAGAGCCTGCCGTGGACGGGGCAAGTGCTGTCGAAGACGGCCTTGTCGCTGGACAACGTGGCGGTCAATACGCCGCTCGGTGCATGCGCGCCGACCGCCATCAACGGGAGCGTCGCTCAAACAGCCAGCCCGAAACAAACGATCATCGGCCTTTCCGATCAAGCCCTGTCGGGTGGCTGCTCGGTCACGGGCTCGCTCACCACGACGCCTTCCTTGACGGTCGAATAACCGGCTAGCCGCGGCGACGCTACCGCGGCATCGAGCGCGCCCGCCTTGCGAGGAGCGGGCGCGCAACGCAAACCGCTCGATGCGCGAGCTTTGCATTCAGAATCCATTATTCGGGACCCCTTATGATTTGGCGTAGCTTGCTCTCGATGGCGCTGGCCGCTTTCGCATTGGCCGCTTGCGGCGGCAGCGGCGGCGGCGATCCACCGGCGCCGGTCGCGACGCGGTTATGTCCGCGGGCGATCGATTACAACACCGTCTTCACGGGCGGCGCCGGCTCCGGCGAACTCGTGAAAGTGCAACTCGACACGACCGCGATGACGTATAAGATCACGTACCTCGCCTCGCCCGTGCCCGTAATCAAAGGCACCGTGCTGCCCACGCGCGCCACTGCGCCGAACAACGTCGCGTCGGGTACGTTGACGCAAGAAACCTTGCTGCCGACGACGAAACTCAATGAATGCGCGTTCCGTTTGAACAATGCGAGCCTCGATCCGGCCCGGCCCGCCCGCGTGTTCCTGGGCGAAGGGGTACTTGGCGGCACCATTCCCGGTGCGCAGATCGCATTCGCGGGTGTGGCCGGCGTGGGCGTCGTGCCCGATACGACATTTCCGTACTATCCGTTCATCGCCTTCGCCCAAACGTCGACGAACCTTGCCGAAATCGCGGGCGCCTATTCGATGCTCGGGTATCACAAGGTGCCTTCGCAGAACTTCGCGCCCGTCGCCGTCGACGCCGCTCTCACGATCAAGGCCGACGGCAGCTTCACCGAATGCGACAACAGCGGCTTATACGCGGGGCAATGCAGGCAATCGGGAACGAACTTCGTCGCGCGCACCGATTCCGGGACCTTCGAGACCGATCACTTCACGGGCCAAGTCGCACCCACGCAAGCCGTCCAAGGTGCGCGGGCGCAAGGCATTCTGATCGTCGGCAAGCTACGCGGCCAGTGGGTGCCGATCCTCGTGCGCGTGGGCGCAGCCGATCCGTCGATCGTGTCGCCACCCGGCTCGCCGCCGAAATCTCCGCTGGCCGACGACGAATCGGGCATCGCCATGCTCGCGCCGCAATCGCAAGTCGCCGCCGGTTCGCAAAACGGCGAATACATCGGCGTCGACAGCAACTTCGCTTATCGCACGACGGCGCTCACGAACACGCAAGCGACGATGCTCGATCCGTTCAATGCCTCGCTGGCCTCGCTCGCGACCGCGCTCGATCTCGATGACACCCAGGTCATACCCGGGCTCGTGGCGACGAGGAAAACCGTCACGGCCGCCGCCACCCCCACCGGCAAGATGATTTTTTCCGGTGGCGCAATGGGATACCTCGACCTATCGGATCCGAGCGCACCGTACTTCGCCGTCAGCGCGTTCGTCCAGTGATCGCAAACTCATAACGAATGAGGCCAAGGAAGCATCTCCATGGGGACCAAAGCGGCAGATGGGTCGTGACTCGCGGTCGCTGAAGCGCAGGTGAAGACCGACCCGATCATTACGTTCTTGGCCGTTTCCTATGGGCTTTAAGCACCTTCGCCCTCCCATCGCCACAGCGGCGTTTTCGGACGCGATAACGACCTGCAGTATGATCCCATCTTTATTCCGGATCCCGGCAACGCGGCGGCTTCGCCCGCGTCGCCTGCCGTATCGCCCTCTCAATGCTCACGTCGATGATCACGATCGCCGCCAGAAACCGTCGCCAACTGCTCGGCCCCGCCCTTTTGCTCGCCATCGCCGTAGGCGGGCTGTTTTACGTCAAATGGTTCCCGTATTACAACCGGGCGTTCGTGGCCGCCAGCCATCATGCAATCGGCAATTCCATCTTGATGGGCACGGCCTCCGCCCCGCCCGCCGCTTCGTGGAGCGCCGCGCTCGGCTATGCGCTCGCCTACGGCAAGGCGATTTGGCAAGCCATGGTGCTCGGCCTCTTGTTGGGCTCGGCCGTGCAGGCGTTGATTCCGGCGCAGTGGATCGCGCGTGCGCTCGGAAGAACCGGCTTCGGCAGCGTGATAACGGGCGCGGTCATGTCTTTGCCCGGCATGATGTGCACGTGCTGCGCGGCGCCGGTCGTTGCCGGATTGCGCGCATGTCGCGCCGCACCGGGCGCCGCGATCGCGTTCTGGCTCGGCAACACGCTGCTCAATCCGGCCACGCTAGTGTTCATCGGTTTCGTGCTCGGGTGGCAATGGATGGGGCTGCGGCTCGTGCTCGGCCTGGCCATGGTGCTCGGCATCGGCTACTGGGTCGACCGTAGCGCGACCGACGAAGAGGCCGTTGCCGCGAGCGGTGCGCTCGACGAGATGGCGCGCGACGAGGATACAGGCCGCATGCTCACGCGCTGGCTGAACATCTTCACGCGCATGGCGCTGCGTCTCGTTCCCGAGTACGTCGTGCTGGTGTTGTTGATGGGCGCGGCGCGTGCGTGGCTGTTCCCGCACATCGGCCCCGGTATCGATGCAAGCATCGCGTGGATCTTGGCGTTCGCCGTGGCGGGCGCGCTGTTCGTCATTCCGACCGCAGGCGAAGTGCCGATCATTCAAGCGATGCTGTCGTTGGGTATGGCGACGGCGCCTGCCGCTGCCCTGCTGATGACGCTGCCGCCCGTGAGCGTGCCTTCCGTGGCCATGCTCGGTCGATCGTTCCCGCCCAGGATTTTGGCGCTCACGTGCGCGTGCGTGGTGGCGGCAGGCGTAATCGCAGGTTGGATTGCGATGACGCTCGGCATGTAAGGCCAAAGCGGCCGCCGCGTCGGAGCGCGTTCGAGCCGCGCTATGCAACCTGCGCGAACATCACGAGCGCCGCGGCGGCCATGATCGCCGCGGCTATCCACCCCAGCGCGCGCACCGAGCGGTGAGCCGTGTATCGCCCCATCACCGAAGCCTTCGACACAAGCACGATGATGACGACGATGAGCGGCACCGCGACCACACCGTTGATGATTGCGCTCAACACCAGCGCCTTCATCGGGCTGATCGGCGTGTATTGCAGCACGAGCCCGACGAGCACGCTCACCGCGATGATGCCGTAGAAGCCGCGCGCATCCGTGACGTCTCGCTCGAGCCCTTCCTTCCAATTCAGCGCCTCCGACAGCGCGTACGCGCCCGAGCCCGCAAGCACGGGCACGCCGATCATGCCGACGCCGAGAATGCCCGCCGCGAACAGCAGCGACGCGAAATTGCCGGCCAGGGGACGCAGCGCGCTCGCGGCCTGCGCTGCCGTATCGACGTTCGTGACACCGGCCATGTGAAGCGTCACCCCCGTCGCCAGCATGATGAACCAAGCCGTCAAGTCCGAATAGAACATGCCGCTCCACGTATCCCAACGAATGCGCCGCAGTTCTGCGGGCGCAGCCTTCGAATCGGCCATGAGCGGACGGCTACCGCGTTTGCCCCGCATGTCTTCGACTTCTTCCGCAGCCTGCCAGAAAAAAAGATAGGGGCTGATGGTCGTACCGAATACGCCAACCACGACAGCGGCCGCTGCCGGACCCGGGGTAAAGGCGGGCCAGACGGTATGCAACGCAACCTGCTTCCATGGCACATGCACGGTGAACAAGACAGCTGCATAGGCGAACAGAGAAAGCGTCAGCCACTTCAAGAAAAATACATACCGGTGGTACGGCACGAAGATCTGCAGCAGCACCGTGGCGAATACGAAAACTGCCGTCATCAGGTGGCGGTTCACCCCCGTCACGAGTTCCGCGCACTCGCCCATCGCCGCGACGTCGGCCGCGATATTGAGCGTGTTGGCGACGAGCAGCAAAAATACGACGAAATAAAGGACGACCGGAGGAAAGGCAAGCTTGATATTGGCCGCGAGCCCCTTGCCGGTCACCCGGCCCAGGTTCGCACACATCAGTTGGACCGCCGCCATCAGCGGCAGTGCAAGCGGCATCGTCCAGAGCATCGTGAGACCGAACTGCGCCCCCGCCTGAGAGTACGTGGCGATGCCGCTCGGATCGTCGTCGGCGACGCCGGTGATCAGCCCAGGGCCGACCCGCGCGAGCGGATGCTCCTTCAGCCGAGCGAAAAGCGCGCGAAAGACGCTCGGGCGCGGGGTGTTACCGACATGCATCGATTCACCTCGGTAGTTGGACTCGCATCGACCGTGGGCCTTGCCGAACGATAGAGGATCGACGAAGCGCATTTGCCCATATCCGACCGCATGCGCTCGGCCGAAAACCATCGCGGACCGGCAGCGTAAGCATGACCTACGGCTTCGTTTTCCGCTTGACGCACGTCAAGGCTCGACCTGGCAGGCGCTCCGGCGTGCCGGTGTCACAGATAACTACAAACGTAATCCAGCGTTTCGGTCACCTCGATATCGAAACGGCTGTTGCCGGGCACGGAGAACGATTCGCCCGCCCCATACGTGGACCACTCATCGCTGCCTTCAAGGCGAATCCGGCATTGCCCCGCTTGCACTTCCATCAGTTCCGGCGCGTCGGTGCCGAAGTTGAGCGTACCGGGCAAAATCACGCCTAGCGTCTTGCGCGAGCCGTCGGCAAACAAAACGGTGTGGGAAACGCACTTGCCATCGAAGTAAACGTTGGCGCGCTTGATCACGGAAACTTGGTCGAATTGCGTTGCAGCCGTCATGGCGGGTGTTCCTCCGGGTTGTCGTCAATGAATGTTCGTATCGATGCATCGCCGCCGATGCAGCCCGCCGTGCCGGCAAGCCTCGCTGCGGCGCACGGCCGTCATGATACCGGCTGTCGCGGGCCACCCCGCCATTCGAAGGCACAGCGGGATCGAGCGAAAGCAGCGGACGGCACGAAACATGCTCTCGGATCGATGGGCGCATGCAGCCTATGCGCATAGAGCCAGCGGGCATTCGATCTGGGATTCAGCGGTCGCGCTCGTTGTGAGGACACGAACACGCAATACGCTCACGTGAAGCCGACAATCCCACTACTCGCGGTCAGTTTCTTCGCTGCCGACGTGCAGGCCGGCGCCGGGCCTTTTCTTGGCGTCTATCTGCAGGAACATGGCTGGCGGCCCGATACGATCGGCACCGTCCTGACCGTGGGCGCGATCGTCGGCATGCTCGCGACCACGCCCGCCGGATGGCTCATCGATGCCATCTATCACAGGCGCGCCGTCGTCGTTGCAGCGAGCGCGCTCACGATCGTCGCCGCCGGCGTGATGTGGGTCTCGCATGGCTTCTGGCCGATCGCTTCGGCGCAAATCGCGACTGCGGTGGCAGGGTCCGTGATGGGTCCCGCGCTCATGGGGCTGACGCTCGGGCTGGCCGGGCGTAAGCACTTTGCCAAGCAATACGGCCGCAACCAGGCGGCCAATCATGCCGGTAACATCGCGGCAGCCGCGTTGTCGGGCGTGGCGGGGTGGTGGCTCGGCATCGCCTATGTTTTCCTGCTCGCCGCGCTGCTCGGCGTGGGCTGCATTGCTTCGGTGCTGATGATTCCCGCACGCGCAGTGCATCGCCACTATGCGCGCGGCCTGCCGCACGAGGACGAAAAAGATCGATCCGAGGCGCGCGCGGAAAGCATGCGCGTGCTATTGCGCAACCGGCCGCTCTTGATACTGGCGATCGTGCTGGCCGCGTTCAGTCTCGGCAACTCCGCCATGCTGCCGCTCTATAGCATCGCGGTCGCCGCAACCCACCATGGCGTTGCCAGCCAGATCACCGCGTCCAACATCATCATTTCGCAGGTGGTGATGCTGGTCGCTGCTGTCTTTGCCTGTCGCTTGATACATCGCTGGGGTTTCTGGTGGGTGGTTTGCGCAACGCTCGCCACGCTGCCCGTTCGCGCCGTGACCGCGGCATGGTTGACGACGCCCTGGGGCATCGCGCCGGTGCAGATCTTGGACGGACTAGGCTCCGGGCTGCAAAGCGTCGCCGTGCCCGCGCTCGTCGTGCATCTGCTGCACGGCAGCGGGCGGGTCAATCTGGGTCAAGGCGCCGTGCAAACCGTCCAAGCGGCCGGCGGTTGCTTGAGTCCATTGCTGGGCGGATGGCTCGCCACCCGTTTCGGTTTCTCGGCCGGGTTCGTCGCGCTCGGAAGTCTCGCGGGCGTCTCGCTCGCTATCTGGATCACGCATCGGTCCACGATCCTCAAAGCGTGCGACACGCGCCGCGATGAACTCGAACGAATGACGGACATCGATACCTCGGCGCTGTTTCAATGATATGAAGCCGCAGTCACAAGCCCCGTTGCGTCGCCGTAGGCTTCTCATGCCGGGCGCCTGGCCGCCGCTTCACTACTTCATGCACCGGCTCAGCACTCCACCAACGCTTTCACGACCGTCTGTCCCGTCTCGAGCAATCGAGGCAGGCCGTCCGGCACATCGGCGAGATGCATGCGGTGCGTGTTGAGCGCTCGATCGGGAATACGGCCCGCGCGCATCGCTTCGAGCACGGTTTCGAAATCGGCCGTGGTGGCGTTGCGGCTGGCTAGCAACGTCGTCTCGCGCTTATGGAATTCGGGATCGGAGAAGCTCACCTGCCCGGGCACGATCGAGATCAGTGTGTAGGTGCCGCCATGGGCGACGAATCCGAAGCCGCGATTCATCGCATCGATATTGCCCGTCGCATCGAAGACCACATCGAAAAATTCGCCGTTCGTGAGAGCCGCCAGTTGCTCGGTATCGGTGGCACCTACAGCCACGGCCGCATCGACGTTCAGTTCGGAGCGACAAAATGCCAAGCGATCGGCGCGCGTATCGAGGCACGTCACATTGGCCCCGCGCAGCTTCGCAAAGATCACCGCGGCCATCCCGATCGGACCGGCCCCTACCACTAGCACGCGGTGCCCAGCCGATACGTTCGCGCGCCGCACCGCGTGCGCGCCGATGGCGAGAAACTCGAGCATCGCCGCTTGATCGAGCGACACGCCTTCGGCCTTGTGCACGAACTGCGCCGGCACGCTGAGGTACTCGGTGAGTGCGCCGTCGCGATGCACACCCAACACCTTGATATCGACACAACAGTTGGTCTTGCCTTGACGGCACGCCACGCAGCGCCCGCACGACAAATAGGGCATGACGTAGACGCAATCGCCCGAGGCAAAGCCGGAGCCGGCTTCCGCCTCGGCCACCACCGCTGAAAACTCATGGCCCATGACACGCGGATACTGCAGATACGGCTGGTTGCCAGTGAAGATGTGCAAGTCGGTGCCGCAAATTCCGACGCGCGCCACGCGCAGCATCACCTCGCCGGCCGCGCGCACGGGCGGCTCGGTTTGCCGTGCGCGCAACACTCCAGGTGATTCGCAAATCACGCTAAGCATATGAATGTCCTCTTCGATCGAATCATGCGTGGCGGACGATTCCGCCCACGCGATAGAACGTGCCTGCATTGCCACCGAAAACGGCGGATAGCGCTTCCGAGCCCAACAACCGCGTGCAGTCTTCTTCACATGCGGCCAGCCAGTCGCCATAACCCCCATGGCCCGAAGCGAGGCGCAATACAGGCCAGTCGCTGCCCCACATCAACCGTTGCGGTCCGAACAGATCCGCCAGCACGCCAACATACGGGCGCACGCGCGCTCCGATCGCTTCGTCACCCGCCGCTTCGCCCGCCTCGGTCCACAGACCGGACAATTTGCAATGCACGTTCGATAATTGCGCAAGCGAATTCATCGACGATAGCCACGGCTCGACCTCTCCGCGCGCAATCGGCGGTTTCGCGCCGTGATCGATGACGATTCGCAAGTCCGAGTAGCGCCGTGCGAAGGCGTATAGGGCTTCGAGGTGGCGCGGCAGCACGAGCGCATCGAAGCGCAGATCGTGCTCGATCATTGCCGCGACGGCGCGGTCCAGGGCGCGATCGTCGATCCATGCGTCGTCGGCCAGGTCCTGCAGCATCGGCCGCAGCCCGCGGGCCTTAGGGTGCGCAGCGAATGCGGCGATCTTTTGCGCCGCGTCCTCCGCCTTCAAATCAAGCCAACCGACGACGGCGCATACCGTCGGCGTCTGCTCGGCCAGTCCGAGCAGATAGTGCGTGTCGGCCTCCGTCGGCAGCGACTGAACCAGCACGGTGCCGTCGATGCGCGCGGCGACCAATTCAGGCGCCAGGTCTTGCGGACCGAAATCGCGATGAATCGCCTCCAACTCGCGAGGCGGCCAGTGGCCCGAACGCGCGTCGATTTTCCAATAATGCTGGTGTGCATCGATACGCATCGGGCGAACGTCGGGAGCATTCATCGTTTAGGGATCGAATCGTGGACGTATGAATCAGTGAATCCGGTTTCGTCGAAAGCGGCCCGCGTCGATAAGCTCGTGCGTCGATGCGGGCCACCCTCATCAATAGAGCACGTTCTTCGCTTCCGGCGAATCGAGGTTTTGCTTGTCGACCATCACGACGCCCGTATCGATGTTTTTCGCAACCTTCTTGTGTTCGATCACGTTCACGACGGTTTGAATACCCTTGTATCCCATCTGATAAGAGCCTTGAACGGCGATCCCTTGGATCGTCCCGTCACGCACGAAATTTTGCAGATCCTGATTGCCGTCGAAGCCGATCGCCACCACTTTGCCGGCCTTCCCG